>Ga0209746_1000487_pt1 | contig 20224 bp, 21 predicted proteins | sample BarGraNGADG00211_3_FD_184496 | JGI IMG/M metagenome (GOLD analysis project Ga0209746, IMG submission 184496) | Arctic peat soil microbial communities from Barrow, Alaska - Barrow Graham LP Ref core NGADG0011-211 (SPAdes) (version 2) | ecosystem: Environmental > Terrestrial > Soil > Wetlands >... | reverse complement strand
AGGCGCTCCCGCCTGTTCCGCGCCCGGCGCGGCGCCGGCCGCTGCGCCGGGCGAGACGTCGTGCAGCCGGCGTACGACTTGCTCGATGATGCGCTCCCTGGAGGCAGAATCAGTCATAGCCGAGTAGCCGATGAGCAAAGCGACGATCTCAGTCACTGCCGCCTGGTCAGCCGTTTCGGCACGCGCATCAGCCTCCCAGCGGCTGGCGAACTTGTCCACGCCACCGATCACGGCCTTGTTGCGGTAGCCTTGCTTGCGCTCCAGGCCGATCACTTTCGCGAGACGAGAGAATGCATTATCCATAGTGAGTAGTAGCCTTTATCGATTCCCCTCGTAGACCATGATGCCCATAGCCTTAGGACCGATGTGCACGGCCAACGACGGCGGGTAACCGATGACCGGGAACTCGCGGTTGGGGAAGACAATTTCCAGTCGCTCGAGCAGTTGGGCGGCTTCCGTTTCAAAGCCGCGCTGAAGAATGTATAGCTGCTCGATGTGCGAGAACTCGATGATGAAGTCGTAGAGCTTGTCCACCGCGCGAGTGTAGTTGCGCACTTTTTCGATCGGCAGGAGGTTGCCATCTTCCATGGTGGAGACGGGCTTCAGGTCCAGCATGGTCCCAAGGAGCGCCTGTGCCGAGCCCAACCTGCCCCACGATTCCAGGTAATCGAGCGTGTCGGAAAAGAAGAGGGCATACATGTGCGGGATCATCCCCCGCACGATGCGCACGATCTCGGCCTGTGGCGCCTCTTCGGCGGCGGCCCTGGCGGCCGCCTCGACGATCAGGCCCAGGCCCACGGACGTGGTGGCTGTGTCAAGGATGATGATGCGCTGCCGCCCCAAGAATCCCTGCGCGGCGGCATGCGAGACCTCGACAATGTCGTTCAATGCGCCGGAAAGATGGATCGCGACGATCTTATCCGTGGTCCGCCCCAGGCGCTTGTACATGGCCGCGACCTCGCCCTCGCTGGGCGCCTCGACCGACACGGACTTCGGGTCTTGGGCAAGCTTGCGCAGGAGGGTCTCATGAGCGATGCTGACCCCTTCCTGGTAGGTATGCTGGCCGACGCGGATGGTGAGCGGCACCACTTCGATGCCCAGATCGCCAACGGCACGGCTGTCAGGTAAATAGGCGTTGCTATCGGTTACAATTTTAACTGGTGGCACATGATTACTCGGCTGAGATAATATAATGATAAAACGGTTGTCCGCCGTCTACGACCTCGATCTCCTGATCGGGGTAGAGCTCGCCCAAATCAGTGCGCAGGCTTTCGGCCTGGCTGGCGGCGATCGGTTGGCCGTAGTACAGGGTGATGATTTCCAGGTCTGCCGCGTTCATCTGTTCGAGCAGGACCTTGACGACACTGCCACTGTCCGGCCCGGTGGCCGTCAACTCGTCATTAAACAGGCCGATGATATCGCCGGAATGGACCGTAATACCGTCAAAGAGAGCATCGTGTACGGCGATGGTCACCTCGCCCGTCTGGACGTAGCCGAGGGCAGCCGTCATGATCTGCACATTGCGCGCCATGTCAACATTTGGGTTGAGCGCCAGCAGCGCGCTGATGCCCTGCGGGACGGTCTTGCTTGGCACGACGCTTACCTGCTTGGCGGCGCTGCCCGCCTCGGCCGCCAGCAATTGCGCCTGTTGGGCAGTCATGATGATGTTACTGTTGTTTGGCAGAATGATAATTTCCCGGTTCGGGACCCGGTGGATAGCCTGCAGCAACTCCTGCGTGCTCGGGTTCATGGTTTGGCCGCCGGAGATAACAGCTTGTGCGCCCAGGCTCTTAAAGACCTGACCCAGGCCCTGCCCCGGAGCCACCACAACGACACCCACTGCCTCGACGATTTCCTCGGCCGGCGGCGCGGCAGGAATCGATTCGGCTGCCGCCTGTGCTTCCTGGAAGCGCGGCGGCACCGGGTCATAGCCGGCGGGCATGTTCGGGATGGACATGTCGTCCATGTTCTCGGCGACCACGTCCGTGACGAAGCCCAGGCCGACGGCGTATGAGAGCACCGCGCCGGGATCGGGAACGTGGACGTGTACCTTGACCAGATTCCCGTCGCCCTCTACCAGGCCGTATTCCCCCATCGACACGATACGCTCTCGGATCGCGTTGACGTCCAACTGAGGTCCTTCGAGCAGGAACTGCACGTCAAAACCATAGGCGAGGGATGGCAGCTCACGCCGCCCTTTTGCCGGCTGCGCCACCGTAGTCACCGGCGGGGCGGAGGCCACGCTTGCCGGCGCCTCAACGCTGACCGCCGCCTCGCCCGACAGGGTCCGGCACATGCCCTCGAGGATAAAGTAGAGCCCTTTGCCGCCGCTATCCACTTTGCCTGTCTGAGCCAGTATGGGCAAAAGCTTTGGAGTGTTGGCCACGGATTCATCGGCCGCGCGCAACGTGCGTTCGAGTACAAAGCGCAGATCGGGGTTGAGATGCGAGGCGCTTTCGGCAGCCGCGGCAGCCTCCCGCACCACCGTCAGGATGGTACCCTCCACCGGCTTGTTCACGCCCTTGTAGGCGATGCGGCTGCCCTCGCTCAAAGCGGCGGCAAAGCGCGGCCCGGTCAGAAGGGTCTCCCCATCCAGGCGCCGGGCGATGCCGCGCAGGATTTGGGAGAGGATCACGCCCGAGTTGCCACGCGCGCCCATCAGGGCGCCGTGCGCGGCTGCGCGCGCCACATCGCTGACCGTTTGCGCGCCTTCGGCCTTTATCTCCTGGCAGGCCGAACGCATCGTCAGCAGCATATTGGTGCCGGTATCGCCGTCCGGCACGGGGAAGACGTTGAGCGCGTTGACGATCTCATGATGCCGGTCCAGCCAGTCCAGGCCGGCGTTCAGCAATTCCTGAAGTGCAATGCCGTTCAATACGCTAACCGCCTGACTGGAGGCCTGCGCGCGATCGTCGGGACTGGATGTCCCACGAGCAGCGGGGCTGTCTGATGCTACCACTTATTATCCTCGATCATTGTTATCTCTGGGTATACGCAGCCCCTTGACATGCACGTTGACCTCGGCGATCGGTACGCCGAGGCCCTGCTCCAACGCGTACTTGACGCCGTTCATCACACCGTGCGCCACCTCTGAGATGCGCGTTCCGTACTGGATGATGACATAGAGATCAACGGCTACCTTGCCGTCACGAACGCGCACGTCGACGCCTCTCTGCCAACGATCGGGCTGCAGCAGGTCGGCGATCCCGCCCATCAGGTTTTTGCTCGCCATTCCGACGACGCCATAGCACTTGAGAACCGCGTCCCAGGCAATGATCGCGATCGCGTGAGGCGAAATCTCGATGCGTCCCAGCCTTTTTTCTTCTGTCATGCGACTATCCCCAGTGTGAAGTGCTCGGAACAAGTTTGCACGAATCTCTGTCGTATGCTAACATCAATGCCGTGGTGGCCGAGCCTGCCTGGCTCGGTCATAGTTTGTATATGACTCAGAACGTCAGGGGGTACACCAATGGCCAAGTGTGAGAATTGCGGTAAAGGGCCACAATTTGGGAATAACGTGAGCCATTCCATGCGCCACACCAAGCGCCGCTGGAACACAAATGTGCAGCGTGTGCGTGTCGTCGAGAATGGCGTCCAAAAGCACCTTTACCTCTGCGCGAAATGCCTCAAAACGAGGCAGAAGACAGCCTGAGCGCTCTTAAGGCGACGTAGGCCGGACTAGAGACCGGGTCTCTGCGGGACAACCTCCCGCTGGAACCCCGGTTTCTTTTTAACCCAGGGGTTTCTTTTAAACCCCCGGTCAGATCGAAAGCGTCTGCTGCGCTGCCAACCGCAGGGCGGCAATGCCGGCCGCAATGCCCTCCGCATGATGGAAGACAGCGGTCCCGGCCACCAACACGCGCGCTCCGGCGCGTACCACCGCGCGAACCGTATCCGTATCGATGCCGCCGTCCACCTCGATTTCGACGTGTGGCGCGCGCGCGGCGATCATAGAGGCCAGGCGCGCTACCTTGGCGGTCATCGTCGGAATGTAGCTCTGCCCGCCGAAGCCCGGATTGACCGTCATGACCAGCACCTGGTCGACGTAAGGCAGGATCTCAAAGAGCGTGTCAAGGGAAGTAGCCGGGTTCAAAGTCACGCCCGGTTTCACGCCCAGTTCCCTGATCTGTTCTACGGTGCGGTGCAGATGCGGGCATGTCTCGACGTGAACGGTCAGGATGCTGGCGCCGGCCCTGGCAAATGCTTCCAGGTAGCGCTCCGGCGCCTCGATCATCAGGTGCACGTCCATCGGCAGCGTGGTGACCTGGCGCACGGCTCCGGCTACCAGCGGCCCAATGGTGATGTTGGGCACGAAATGACCGTCCATCACGTCGACGTGAATGTAGTCGCCGCCTCCGGCCTCAGCCTCGCGCACCATCTCGCCAAGCCTGGCAAAATCCGCCGAGAGTATGGACGGGGCAATCTTGATCAAGGCTGTCACCCCACAGTATGGGAGCCGAACGCGCGGTTCGGCTCCCATTTAGGCCAATCATACACTGGAACAGACAAAAAGGCAAAGGCTAAGCGTTAACTGATGTTATTCTTTGTCGCAGTTGGCCGCAGCCGGCATCTATGTCGATGCCCCGCCGCAGGCGCATCGTCGTCGGGATGCCGCTCTGCTCGAGGATGGCCTGGAACGTGGCCGCCTGCTCGGGGGTGGACGGCTGATATGGTGAGCCGGCTACGGGATTGAGCGGGATCAGGTTCACGTGGCACAACAGTCCACGCAGCAGCCCGGCCATCTCTCGGGCCAGCGCGGCAGTATCGTTAATACCGTTCATCAGCGCATATTCGAAGGTAACCCGACGGTGTGTGCGCGCTACGTAATCGCGCACGGCTGCCATTAGCTCCGCCAGCGGGTAGCGCCGGTCGATCGGCACCAATTGGCTGCGTAACTCGTCGTTGGGCGCGTGCAGGCTGACCGCCAGGTTGATCTGCAGCGGCTCCTCGGCCATGCGCCGGATGCCGGGAACCAGCCCGACGGTAGACAGGGTGATGTGGCGGGCGCCCAGGTTGAAGCCTTCGGCATCCGTCATGGTGCGCAATGCCTGCCACACCCGCTCGTAGTTCGCCAGAGGCTCACCCATCCCCATCACGACGATATTGGTGAGCGTGCTGGGGACCAGCCCGGTTTCGGGCGGCGGCGAGGCCAGCCAGCGGGCAGCGGCCAGCACCTGGCTGGCAATCTCACCCGACTGCAAGTTGCGGCTCAGCCCGCCCTGGCCGGTGGCACAAAAAGTGCAACCCATCGCACAGCCGGCCTGGCTGCTGATACAGACTGTGCGCCGCTCGTCATAGAGCATGAGCACCGTCTCGATCGCCTGTCCGTCGGGCAGCGCGTACAGCCACTTGTACGTCTGGCGATCGGTCGAGCGCTGCGCATAGTGCTCGCTCAGTGGGTCGACGCGCATTTCGCTGCCCAGGCGCTCACGCAACGGCTTGGGCAGATTCGTCATCTGAGCCGGATCGGTGGTGAACTTCCGATAAAGCCATTCCCAGACCTGTTTGGCCCGGTAGCGCGGCTCGCCCCAGCCGCCCAGAAGGTCGACCAGTTGGTCGTAAGTCAGATCGAGCACAGAAGTTGGTGCCTGCATAGGCCCTTCAGCATAGCACAAGATGAGGTCATGTCAAGGGTTTTCAGAGAGCGTGTGTTATAATATCGGTTCGCATGCAATCACATTGACGGAGCAAGCTGTGGCCATTTTGCGACCTTTTCCTTTCACGGCTATTGTGGGCCAGGAACGAATGAAGCGGGCCCTGATCTTGAACGCGATCAGCAGCGGCATCGGCGGCGTGCTGATCCGTGGCGAGCGCGGGACGGCCAAATCGACGGCGGCGCGCGCCCTGGCCGATCTCCTGCCCGAGATCGAAGTGGTAGCCGACTGCCCCTTCTCTTGCGATCCCAACTGGGTTGATACGCTGTGCGACAACTGCCGGGACCGGCTGGCACGCGGCGAACAGTTGCCCCGGGCGCATCGGCGCACGCGCTTTGTCGACCTCCCGGTCAGCGCGACTGAAGACCGGGTCGTCGGTACACTGGACATCGAGCGAGCCATCCAACAGGGTGAGCGCCATTTCGAGCCGGGCGTGCTGGCGGCGGCGAACCGCGGCCTGTTGTATGTAGACGAGGTCAACCTGCTGGACGATCACGTGGTGGACCTGCTGCTGGATTCGGCGGCGATGGGTGTAAACGTGGTCGAACGCGAGGGCATCAGCTTCAGCCACCCGGCACGCTTCATCCTGGTGGGCACCATGAACCCGGAGGAAGGCGATCTCCGGCCGCAGCTCCTGGACCGTTTTGCACTCTGTGTGGACATGCACGGCATCATCGAGCCGCGCCAACGCGTGGCGATCGTCGAGCGGCGGGTGGCCTACGAGCAAGACCCCGAGGGCTTTTACCAGGAATGGCAGCCCAGAGAGGAGCAGCTCTCGCAGGAGATCGGCCAGGCGCGGGCGCGTGTCCCGCAGGTGACGCACACGCAGCGTGACCTGTTCACCATCGCCCAGTTGACGACCTCGTTCAAGGTCGATGGTCACCGCGCGGATATTGTCATCCTCAAGACCGCGCGTTCCCATGCCGCCTGGACGGGCCGGTTGGCGATCAGCGAACAAGACATATTGCTGGCGGCCGAGCTGGCTTTGCCCCATCGCTTGAAGCGACAGCCCTTCGAGGAGGCCGTGATGGACGTCGGCCAGCTCGAGGACCGCCTGCGCAAAGCGCGTGCCGACGCGCCACCCGAGACAGTTACCCAACAGGACGGCGCCCAGCCCGCAGCGGGCGTAAAAAAAGTGACCGGCCGCTAGTTGATAACGCCGAAAGCGCAACTAGCGGCGCCTCGCCGATGGATGACACACCTCGCTCGGACGCGCCGGGCAGCGGACCACAGCCGGTCCGTCCGGTTAAGATTGGCGCAGACTTCCGTCCGAAGCGCCTATATACGCCCCTGGACCGCCTGACGCGCAATACGGCGGGCAAGCGCAGTTTCACGCATACCGCGCGTAAGCGCGGGCGCTATATCAGCGCGCGCCCGATGCGCGGCCGGCCCCAGGATGTGGCCTTCGATGCCACCATACGCGCTGCCGCGCCCTTTCAGTTGCGCCGCAAGCGCGCCGGCGAGGGCAAACAACTTGCCTTTGTGGTCAAGCGCGCCGATCTGCAGCGCAAAATACGCGTGCGGCGCACCGCCAACCTGATCCTGTTTGTGGTCGATGCCTCCTGGAGCATGGCAGCCTCAGAACGCATGGAGGCAACCAAGGGCGCGATCGTATCCTTGTTGCACGATGCCTATCAACGGCGCGACCAGGTGGGGCTGGTGGTGTTTCAACGCGAGGAAGCACGGGTCGTCCTGCCGCCCACGTCGAGCGTTGAATTGGCCCAATACGCCCTGCGCGACATCCCCGTCGGCGGGAAGACCCCCCTATCGGCGGGGTTGCTGGCGGCCTATCGGGTTTGCCTGGGCGCGCAGCGGCGCGACCCGGAAGTCATGCCACTGATCATCATTCTCACGGATGGGGCCGGTAATGTGTCTGTAACCGGCTTGCCCCCGCAGGAGGAAGCCGGGCGGGTGGCGGACCTGATCCACCAGAAGCACCTGCGCACAATCGTCATCAACATGGAGCATCCCGCCTTTGACCGCGGCCTGGCGCGCCAGTTAGCGGTCGAACTGGGCGGGACCTGCTATAGTCTGCCCGAGCTCAAAGCCGAGACGCTTGTCCAGACGGTGAAGGAGCAGATACGCGGGGCAGCGGTCGAGCATGAGGCCTGATGGGTGAGGCCGCACCCAGGCGCCTCCTGGCGGACTTGGCGTTAGTGTTCGTGACGGTCATCTGGGGCAGCACCTTTGTGATGGTCAAGAATGTTGTCGCGAATTACCCGCCCTTCAGTTTCCTGGCTATTCGGTTCACGTTGGCGGCGTTGGCGCTGCTGCCGTTCGTCTTGTTCGAACAGCGGCGGGCAAGAATGGAGCAGCGCAGGCGCAGAGAAGCTGGCGAACCGCGCTGCCGGGCAGTCTTGCTCCGGCGGCCGATCGCTCCTCTGCTGATCGGCCTCGCTCTGTTCGCCGGCTTCGCCTGTCAGACCTTGGGGCTGCAGCTCACCACACCCGCCAAAGCGGGATTCATCACCGGCACCTATGTCGTGATTGTGCCCCTTGTTAACGCCCTGGTTTTGCGCCAGAGGCCAGGGCGCAACGCCGCGCTGGGAGTCGCGTTGGCAATGACCGGTCTGGCCTTGTTGAGCCTGCGGGCCGGTCTGTCCGTCAGCCTGGGCGACGCGCTGGTCTTTGCTTGCGCCGTGGCCTTCGCCGCTCACATCCTGCTGACAGGTCGCTTTGCGCCGCGCTATGATCCAATGTTGCTGACTTTGGGACAGATCGTGGTTGTGGCTGGGCTGAGCGGGGCGTGCGCCCTGGCGCTGGAACCGCGCGTGGCTGCGAACCGCGAGGTTCTTTTCGCGGCCGCGTTCACGGGTTTGTTGGCGACGTCGGCCGCCTTTGGCATTCAGGTCGCTGCGCAGCGCTTCACCACATCCACTCACACCGCGCTGATCTTCGCCGGAGAATCCGTGTTTGCCGCACTGACGAGTTTCCTGCTTATCGGCGAAGTGTTGGGGCCGCGGCAATTGCTGGGCTGCGGGATGATTCTCGGCGGGATGGTTGTGGCGGAGCTGAAGGAACTGAAGTAGACATGGCCAGATCTTGCTCACAGGCGCCGTTGGGCAGTCGCCTGGCCTACTCGATTGCCAGGCTGATCTATTGGCTAATCGGCTGGCGCGTCGAAGCGGTTCTGCCAGACCTGCCCAAGTACGTGATCATCCTCGCGCCGCACACCTCCAACCTCGACGGCTTTGTTTCGTTCACCGGTGAAGCCATCCTCACCTGCGGCTTCCACACCATCAAAATCTCGTGGTTGGGCAAGCACACCCTTTTCCGTGGGCCGTTCGGTTATCTGATGCGCTGGCTGGGCGGAATCGCGGTCGACCGGCGCGCGCGCCACGCGTTCGTAGATCAGGCGGTGCAGGCCTTCAACGAGCGAGAGCACATCACATTGGGGATCACCCCGGAAGGCATGCGCAATAAAAGCCGCTATTGGAAGACCGGCTTTTATTACATCGCGCTGGGTGCACAGGCGCCTATAGTGCTCGCTTACGTGGATTATAAGCGCAAGGTGCTCGGAACCGGACCGCTGATCAGGCCCAGCGGCGATATTCAGGCCGATATGGCCGCCATCCGCGCGTTCTACGAGACCATCACCGCCCGGCATCCCGAGAAAGTGGGCCAGATGGAGGTTCCGCCGACGTAGACGTAGACGAGGTATCTAACCACAAAGTCACCGGCCCATCGTTGACCAGCTCGACTTCCATCGCCGCGCCGAAACGGCCGGTCTCGACGGGCAATCCCAGCGCGCGCAGTTGGGCTGCGAAATAGTCCACCAGTGGTTCAGCCTGCTCGGGGCGGGCCGCCGCGATGAAACTGGGGCGGCGCCCCCTGCGGGCATCGCCGTAAAGGGTGAACTGCGAGACGACGAGCACGGCCCCGCACACCTCCGCCAGCCCCAGGTTCATTTTGCCCTCCCCATCCTCAAAGACGCGCAGACCTGCGATCTTGCGCGCCAGCCAATCTGCCTCCGCCCGGCCGTCGGCGTGGGTCACACCTAACAGGACGAGAAAGCCCCGTTCGATCGCCCTCACAGTCTGTCCGGCCACCCGCACCGACGCCCGGCTGACGCGTTGGACCACCGCCCGCACGATATCCTCCTCTAGAGCCCGGCCGCGGTTGCCGTATCACGCACGACCTGGCCCGAGCGGCGGAAAGCCTCGGCTTCCTCGTCGTTGATGCCCGGCACGAGCACGGCTTCAACGCCGTCACGGCAAACAATGGCGGGTAGACTCAGGCAGACGCCCGAGACGCCCAACTGTCCTGTCAGCAAGGTGGAAACGCTCAACACGGTGTTCTGATTGCGCAGGATCGCCTCGACAATCTGACGGATGCTGAGGCCGATCGCGTAGAAGGTGGCTCCCTTGCGCTCGATGATCTCGTAAGCGGCGCGGCGCACCTGCGCGCTGATCTCGGCCTGCATCTCCGCGTCGCATGGTCTGCCACGCTGGCTACAAAACTCGTTGATCGGCATACCGGCCACGGTAGCCCGGCTCCAGGTGACGACCTCGCTGTCTCCGTGTTCGCCGATCACATTGGCGTGCACGCTGCGCGGGTCGACCTGCAGCTTTTGGCTGATGAGCGAGCGCAGCCGGGCGGTATCCAGCACCGTGCCGGAACCGATCACGCGCGAGGGCGGGAAGCCGGAGAACTCCAGGCTGGCGTAGGTGAGGATGTCCACCGGATTGGCGACGATCAGCAGGACCGCGTCCGGGGCGGCCTGTGCGATCTGCGGCACCATGTCGCGAAAGATCTGCGCGTTGCGCTTTACCAGGTCCAGCCGGCTCTCGCCCGGCCGCTGGGCCGCGCCCGCCGTAATGACAACCACCTGCGCCCCGGCGCAATCGGCGTACTTGCCGGCGCGGATGTTGACGGGCCGCACGAAGGGCGCTCCCTGGGCCAGGTCCATGGCTTCGCCTTCGGCTTTGTGCTCGTTCACGTCTACCAGGACAATTTCCTCGCCGATGCCGCTGATCATCAGCGCGTAGGCTGCCGTGGCGCCGACTGCCCCGACGCCGATGATCGCGATTTTGATGTGACCGCTTTCGCTTGCCATCTCAAGTCACCTTCACTACTATATGGTTGACGACGTCCGCCGCTTCGGCAAAGCGGTCGGCGGCGTTGCTGACATGACGATAGACCTCCCGATACTTGAGCGCCTTCACCACGTCCGCCACGTTCTGCGCGCTTGATAGGGTGTCCGCCACGGCAAGCCGGTATAGCTGCTCGACGCGGTTCTCGAGCGAGCGGGCCCGCAGAGCATGGTCGCCGGCAGCGTTTGGGTGATCTTTGAGCCTGACGATCGCCAAGTGAACCTCTCGGGCACCCTCTAGCTCCAGCGTGATCATCTGTTTCAGATAATCATCCGCTCGGATCCCCAGGATCTCCATCTCTTCGGCGGTGGTGGCCGTATAATCGATCACCTCGTCAATGGTGCGCGAGAGAGCGTAGATGTCTTCCGGGTCGAAGGGGGTGATGAAGGTGCGGTTCAGCTCCCGGTTGACGGCCCGGCGCAGCTCATCCGCCTCAGTCTCAATTTCCTTGACTCGCCGTGCTAACGAGCGATCGGCGCTATCGAGGTAGCGCTGCAGTTCCTCGATGGCTTCCAGCGTCTTGGCCGACTGGTCGACCAGCATCTGCAGGAAGAGCGCATCGCGTGATTTGAAGAGGTCTCGGATGCCCATCTTGAAATCCTAGCGGCCGAACGCCGCGCTGAGCAGCCAGTATACCAGCCCGCCGGCCAACATCGTTGCGGGGATGGTGAGCATCCACCCCCAGGCCATCTCACCCAGAACGCCCCAGCGTACTTTCGTCAGCCGCTCGGCCGCGCCGGCCCCCGCCACCGCGGAACTCACCACCTGGCTGGTGCTGACCGGGCTGCCGCTTAGCGAAGCAAAGACGACGATCAACCCGGAAGCCAACTGGCTGTTAAAGGCGTGAAAAGGCCGGACCCGGTAGAAACGAGTGCCGATCGTGCGGATCATCCGCCGGCTGCCCAGGACAGTGCCGAGGGTAACCGCCACAGCGGCCGCAACGATGACCCAGAGCGGCACCTGAAAGGCGGGCAGCGAGCGAGCCGCGACCAACCCAAGCGTGATGATGCCCATTGATTTGGGCGCGTCATTGGCGCCGAAGCTGAGCGCCAGGCCGAATGTGGTCAATAGCTGGCCGCGCTTGAAAAACCAGTTAACGTGCCGTGTGGCGCCGCGCAGCAGGAGCATTGCCGCGCGTGTGACGACAAAGGCCAGGGCAATGCCGATCAGCGGCGCCGCGAAGAGCCCGATTGCAATCTTGATCAGGCCTGCAACGTGCAAGACTGCCAGGTCGAGCCGGCTGTGAAACAGGACCGCCCCCACCAATGCGCCGACAAGCGCGTGCGACGAACTGGTAGGCAAGCTCAGCCACCACATTCCGAGATTCCAGGCGCAGGCTGCCAATATCGCGGCGATCACCACAGTGATGGTGACGTTCGCCGGATCAACAACTCCCGAGCCGATGGTGCGCGCGACTGCTACGCCAAAGATGAACGGGCCGCTGAACTCCGCCGCGCCGCCGATCACCAGCGCCCAGATGGGCGACGTGGCGCGTGAAGTGACCATGGTCGCCAGGGCGTTTGCGCCGTCTTTGGCGCCGTTGAGAAAGCTGAACAGCAATCCGAGAACGACCAGGACGATGATGGATAGGGGCGGTAATACGGCCGGCAACGCGTACCCCGTTTCAGCTGTGAAAAAGCCAGCGCCGGGCCGTCTGTCATTCAGCGGGGACCGGAGCTTATGCCACGTTTGACTCTGGACCTTCGACCCAAAGGGCGCCGTCCGCGCCTACTTCGCGTTTCCAGATGGGCGCGATCCGCTTGACCCGATCGATCGCGTACTGGCACGCGGCAAAAGTGTTCTGCCGGTGGGCGGCGGCCACCGCCACGACCACCGCGGTTTCGCCGACCGCCAGCCGGCCGATCCGGTGAACGATGGCCAGGGCGCTGACGTCCGGCCAGCGTGCCTGCACTTCCGCCCCGATCTCAGCCAACACCGACTCAGCCATCTCAGGATACGCTTCGTACTCGAGGTAGTCGGTAGCAAACTCTCCACGTTGGCCCGCGCTGGCCGGCGTGAGGCCGCGCACGGTGCCGGCGAAGACGGTGATTCCGCCCCGCTCCGGACCGAGCAGCCGCCCGGCAACCTCATCCAGCGACAGCGAGCGCTTCGTGACCTCGAAAAGCTTGGCCGTGGGCGCCGGGCCGGCGCCGCCGCTGACCGGAGGAATCAGTGCGATCTCGTCACCATCCGCCAGCCGCGTGCCGGGACCGGCATAGGACCGGTTGACTGCAATCGCGAAACGCCGCTCAGACAGGTGGGCGTCGGGATGAGCGGCTTCCAGGCGGGCGAGCAGGCCGGCTACGTCCAGGCCCGGCTCGATCGTCAGAGTCGTGTCGCCAAAACCCAACGCCTCGCGCAGCCCGGCGAAAGCGCGTATCCGTATTTTCATCGCCTCAGCCATCAAGATCTATCCTTGTGCCACTCGCCGCTTCTGCCGCCGCGCTTTTCCAGCAGGCGCACGCTGCCAATGACCATCCCGCGCTCCACTGCCTTGGCCATATCGTAGATGGTCAGCGCCGCCACGCTGACCGCGGTCAGCGCTTCCATCTCGACCCCGGTCTGGCCGTGGCAGCGGACGGTGGCCCGAATGTCGACCGCGGAGGACTGCTCGTCAAAAGCAAAATCGACGGCGACGTGGGTCAATAGCAATGGGTGGCAGAGGGTGATCAGCTCGGACGTGCGTTTGGCGGCCAGGATGCCGGCCACGCGCGCCGTGCCCAGCACATCGCCTTTCGGCAGGTTGCCGGCTTTCAACAAGCGCAACGTCTCCGGGCGCATCATCACCCGCCCTGCCGCCACCGCCTCCCGCTCAGTCTCGGCCTTGGCCCCCACATCTACCATGCGGGCCTGGCCTTGATCGTCAAGGTGGGTCAGTTCGCTCATAATTCGACATTGTATCGTATGCGCACCCTGAATGCAATGAAGCGGGCTGCCGGATTGCCGATTGGACAGCAACGATCTGCCCGAGAGAAAAAGAAGAGGCCGGGTTTTCGTCAGAAACCCGGCCCCTTTAGGTGCGGATAGCAGTCCTCGCGTTATGCCGACTTCTCGCGCAGCGGCTCACCCCACGGGACGGCCCGGCCGGCTTGCGTCAGCAACAAGGGTGTCGCGTTGCGCGTGATGCACTCGGCGTTCACTACGCACTTGACTATCTCCGGGCGGGACGGGATCTCGAACATCACATCCAGCAGCACCCGCTCGATGATCGTCCGCAGCCCGCGCGCGCCCGTGCGCAGTTTCATTGCCTGCTGGGCCGCGGCCCGCAGCGCTTCCTGCGTGAACGTCAACTCCACATGGTCCAGCTCGAACAGCCGCTGGAACTGCTTGATGATGGCGTTCTTGGGCTCGGTCAGGATGTCGACCAAGGCGTTCTCGTCGAGCGGGTCCACATTCACCGTCACCGGCAAGCGGCCCACGAACTCGGGGATCATGCCGTACTTCAACAGGTCATCTGAAATAACCTGCTGAAGCAGGACCAGCGTCTGGGCTTCCTTAGTCGCCGGAATCTCGGCGCCGGTGTGGAAACCCACCTTGCCCTTGGCTCCGACCCGTTGGCCGACGACGTCCTCCAGGCCGGAGAATGCGCCACCGCAGATAAACAGGATGTTGCGCGTGTCGAGCTGGATGAATTCCTGATTGGGGTGCTTGCGCCCGCCTTGCGGCGGAACGTTGGCGACGGTGCCCTCGATAATCTTGAGCAACGCCTGCTGCACGCCCTCGCCCGAAACGTCGCGGGTGATCGATGGGTTGTCACCGCTCTTGCGCGCGATCTTGTCTATCTCGTCCACGTAGACGATGCCCAGCGCAGCACGCTGGATATCCCAGTCGGCGGCCTGAAGCAGCTGAACCAGGATGTTTTCCACGTCCTCGCCCACGTATCCCGCCTCGGTCAGCCCGGTGGCGTCCGCGATGGTGAAAGGCACGTCGAGGATGCGGGCCAGCGTTTGCGCCAGCAGAGTCTTACCACAGCCGGTCGGCCCGATGAGCAGGATGTTGCTCTTCTCGAGCTCCACGTCGCCACGGCCGCTGCCGCTCTGGATGCGCTTGTAGTGATTGTAGACCGCGACGGCTAGTACTTTCTTGGCGCGCTGCTGGCCCACCACGTACTCGTCCAGCTTCTCCACGATCTCGCGCGGCGCCAGTAGCCGGGACTGTTGTTCCGGCCGCGGGGTGTTCTCGATACCATCCTCTTCCAGGACTTCCTGGCACAGACCCACGCACTCATCGCAGATGAATATGCCGTCCGGTCCGGCGATCAGCCGCCGGACCTGACCCTGGTCCCGATGGCAGAAAGAACAACGCTGGACGTCGATGACCTTACTTGCCACTGCCTTTACCTTGTCCTGGCGCCAGGGCCGCGGGGCCGAGAATCTCGTCGATCAGCCCGTACTCCTTGGCCTGTGTAGCGCTAAAGTAGCGATCGCGCTCGGTGTCGTCCTGGATGCGCTCGGTCGGCTGGCCGGTGTGGTGCGATAGAATAGTATTCAGTTCCTCGCGCAAGCGCAGGATTTCCCGGGCCTGAATCTCGATCTCGGTGGCCTGGCCCTGCGCCCCGCCCAGGGGCTGGTGCATGTGGATTGTGGCGTGGGGCAGAGCATAACGTTTGCCCTTAGCGCCTGCCGTCAGCAGGACCGTGCCCATGCTGGCCGTTACGCCCACGGCGATGGTGCTGACCGGGGCGCGCACTAGCTGCATGGTATCATAGATTGCCATGCCGGCGTAAATGACACCGCCCGGCGAGTTGATGTAAATCTGGATGTCCCTATCGGGATTCTCGTTGTCCAGGAACAGCAATTGGGCGACGATCAGATTCGCGACCTGATCGTTGATGCCCGTGCCCAGGAAGATGATACGCTCCTTGAGCAAGAGCGAGTAGATGTCGTAGGCTCGCTCACCCCGACCTGACGTTTCGATGACCATCGGGATCAGCGCTTCCGGGATCCTTAGATGGGAACTCATGTTCTCACTCCATTCGCGGGGGGGCCACAGGCCCGTGGGGTTCCCAGGCTGGGAACGGGTTCCCATCTTGGGAACCTATTGCTTCTCGACAGACGGTTCCCCCTCTTCCTGTCCTGCCGCATCAGTGTTTGGCGCCGCCGTCCCTTGCTCGGCAGCCGGCGCCTCGGTAGTGGCTGGCTCGGCAACTTCGCCTTCCGGTGCAGTCGCCTCGCCGGTCACGATCTCGCGCAAGCGGGCTAACGTCTTCTCAGTCAGCAGTTCCTGCCGGATCATCTCCCGCCCGGGCTCACCGCCCAGTATCTCAAGTAAGTTCTTCGCCTCTGGATTATCATCGACACCCGATGGTATCATTTGCTCGATATGTGCGCTGATCTCCTCAGGCGTGACCTCGATCTTCTCATCGCGCGCCAATGCGCTGAGGACCAGGCGGCCCTTAGCCCGCTCTTCTGCCTGACTGCGGATGCGCTGCCGGTACTCGGCGGCGTTGGTTCCCTGGAGCTTCAAGTAATCGTCCAGCTTGTACCCGATATCGCTCAGCCGGTGCTCCAGATCGTGCAGCATTTCTTCCACGCCTTCATTCACCACCACGGGCGGGTATTCCATCTGAGGCGCGTGCTCGATCAAGGCACGGATCGCGTCGTCGTTGAGCTTGGACTGGGCTTCGGCCTTGGCTTGTTCGGTCAGGCTTACCAGCAACTTGGCGCGCAGATCGGCCAGATCCTGGTAATCGCCCTGGCCTTTGGCCCACTCGTCGTTCGTTTCGGGTTGCACGTGCGCCCTGACAATCTTAACCGTGGCGTGGAAGTTAGCTTCCTGGCCTTTGTAGCGCGAGGTCGAATCCTCGGGATAGGTCAGGGTGAAATCCTTCTCGTCACCGGCAGCCATGCCCACGAATGCCTGGTCAAACCCCGGGAGCCAGCCACTCTCGTCTTTCAGGTTGATCTCCCAATCACGGTTGTCCATGATGGAGTCTTCACTGACGTCGCCCTTGATGTCCACCACGGCCGTATCACCGATCTCGGCCGGCCGTTCGATGTCCACCCAGGTGGCCAGCTGATTGCGGCGTCCTTCGATCACCTTGTCTACGTCGGCCTCGGTCACGTTGAGTTGAGGCTCCTCGAGGCGCAGAGTGTGGTAGTCGCCCAGGTCCACGGTGGGCTCGAGAGGCACGGTCAGCTTGAAGGCCAGCGGGTCCATCTCTACGTCTACCAGCGCAGCCTGAGCGTAGGGCTCGATCTGCTCCGTTTCGAGTACCTCGCTGTAGACTTCCCGGCCCAGATCGTCCAAAACTTCATTCAGCAGGGCTTCGCGTCCGTAAGCGCGTAGCACGGCTGAATAGGGCGCGTGTCCCTTGCGAAAACCGGGCACGTTCGCGCGTTTGGCGACCTGCTTCGCAGCTCGCTGTAACGCTGTTTCAGTCCGCTCGGGGCCGAGCTGGATCGTGAGATCCAGTTGATGGTCGTCGCGGGGAGATGTCGTAATCGTCAATGGCTCGGTCAAAGTGCCCCGAACTCCTTTCTGTCTAAAAAGGCTCTCTTTTTACCAGTGGTTTATTATAACACGCATAAGATAAAAGGACGCAAAAGAAAGTCGAGCGTCAAATTCGGCCAAACTGGCGCGCCAGCTCCCCGGCCGAAACGTGGATCATAGTGGGACGACCATGCGGGCAGGTGCGTGGCGACGCGCACTCCTCCAGTTGGCGGACCATCGCCTGCATCTCCAGCAAGCTAAGAACCTGGCCTCCCTTGATGGCAGCGCGCTTGCAGATCAGGGTCACCAGGCGCGCCTCCAGCGTGCCGCCAACCACATCGAGGCCCTGGGCCAGCCCATCGATAATCTCAGCCGCCGCGCTGTGTGGATTTTGCGTATTCAGCACGGCCGGCAAGCTGCGCAACAGGTAGCTCCCGCCGCCAAACGGCTCGATCTCCAGCCCCCACTCGGCCAGCGTAGCCAGCGCGCCGCCGACAACGCTGGCCTGTTCGGGGCTGAGATCGAGGACTAGCGGTTCCAGCAGTGGTTGGATTACCAGGCGCTGCCGGGCGTGATCCGTGAACAGCATCTCATAGAGGATCCGTTCGTGCGCCGCGTGCTGGTCGATCATGTACATGCCATCCGGACCTTCGGCTACAATATACATCGCGCCCAGTTGGCCGACCACGCGCAGCAGGGGAACCTTGCGCCCTATCATATTCGGCGCAGATAGCGGCAGGTCCGGCGAGGGGGCCGCACCGGCTGCTTCCGGGTCTGGCTGCGCAGGCGCTCCCAGGGCGGGCGATTGCGAAGAACCAGGCAATCCGTTATCCGCACCATCGGAGTGGTGGTTGAGCGGGTTGTGCCCGCTGCCGGCGGCCAGCAGGACATCGTGCCGGGCGGACCAGGCGGCCAACTCATCCCAGCTAGGTTGCCGCACATTGAGAGAGCCGGGCGAGTCGCCGCCAGGCATTTGTGGGATGGGGGCATGATCGGTCAGCGTGCGGCGGACGGTCCGTTGCAGCGCGCCGAAGACACGGTTGCCCTCTCGGAAACGCACCTCGGCCTTGGCCGGGTGAACGTTGGCGTCCACGTCAGCCGGGTCCATCTCGATGAAAATGAGCGCGACCGGGTAACGACCGACGGGCAGCATGGTGTGATAGGCCTGGATCACGCCGTAGGCCAGCGAAGTGTCCTGGAACCAGCGCCGGTTGACGAACAGCGTGATGTAGCTGCGGTTGGAGCGGTTGAGGGCCGGGGCGCCGATGTAGCCCGTCACCACTACACTGGTGGGCAGTTGATTGAGGTATTGCTCGGCCGGCCCGGCGTCGCCGCCCTCATCCGCCTGGCCGGTCTCCAGCGGCAGCATCTGCCTGGCCATCTCCAGGCCGTAGGCCTTCACCAATACGTCGTAAAGCTTGCCGCTGCCCGTCGATTGAAAGATGAGCTTACCATCGGAGAGCAGGCTGAGGCGCAACTCGGGATAGGCCAGGGCGTAGCGGGTGACGATCTGCAGGATGTGGCCGGCCTCGGTTGTGGCTGACTTGAGGAATTTGAGGCGGGCCGGAACGTTCGCGAACAGGTGCTCTACAGTCACCGTCGTCCCCGGCGGTGCGCCCCGCGGCTCGCTGGCGATCGACAATCCGGCTGCGACGCGCACCACGCTGCCGGCGTCCTCGCTGGCTGAGCGGGTGAGCAGGGAGACATGCGCGACCGAGCCGATGCTTGCCAGGGCTTCGCCGCGAAATCCCAGTGTGGTCAGCCGGTTCAGGTCTTCGGCGCGGCTGATCTTGCTTGTGGCGTGCCGGTGAAACAGCGCCCCGGTATCGGCTGCCAGGATGCCGCAGCCGTTGTCCTGTACGCGGATCAGGCGCTGTCCGCCCTCGCGCACCTCGACGCGGATGTCGGTTGCGCCGGCATCGATGCTGTTCTCGATCAGCTCTTTGACCACAGACGCGGGACGCTCGACCACCTCGCCGGCGGCGATCTGGTTTGCGACATCAGGTGGAAGGATCTGGATAGACATAGACTGGCGCTCCGTATGCCGTGCGTGTGCGCACGCCGTGCGCACGCGTACGCCATGCGTACGTCTATTGTACCATCAGCCGTAGTTGTGGCGCAACGCACACGCGCACGTCGTCTGGCGGAGAAGCTTGCCGGCCGGCCGGGCGCGCGGGCAGGCCTTTGACGCGGCGCGCCATGATGTATGGTCAGTTACTGACCGCCAGTCAGTTTTGCTCTACCATTCCACTGTCAGTCCAGTTCGCCTTTTGGGAACCCTCTGCTAGCTCACCTACAGGAGTTCAGGCTTGGTTATGTCTTCACAACGCCGGGCACGCGAACGGGCGCAGCGCAAGGAGGGGATCCTGCAGGCTGCGCGCGCGGCTTTTGCCGAGTCGGGCTATCGCCGGACCACCGTCGAGGCGGTGGCGGAACGCGCTGAGATCGGCAAAGGCACCATTTACCTCTACTTCGAGAGTAAGGACGCGATCCAGGCTGAATTATTGCTCCAGGCGTTGGCCGAGCTGCAGGCGCAACTGAAGGCCGCCGGTGACAATCCTGCCACACAGCGCCCCGACCAGAAACTGCGGGCGATGGCGGACGCCTACCTGGATTTTGCGCAGAACATCCCCGATTATTTCCGCTTGCTCAATGCCTACGATCGCGGCGACTTCGAGCAAGGTACCTCCACGCAACAGCAGGAGCGGCTGCTCGAAGCGAGCAACAACGCCCTGGACCTCGTCACTCAAGCCATAGCCGATGGCATGGCTTCAGGGTTGTTCGGTCAGGGCGATCCCCGGAAGATGGCGGCAGTCCTTTGGGGCGCGATGAACGGTGCTCTCAGCCTGTTGGCTCACCCCATCCGCCGCAACATGCTGCCGGGGACGGATGGCCAGGCGCTTTGCCTGGCGACGGTTGACCTGCTGTTGCAAGGCTTGATGGATCAAAAATAGAGGAGGTCTACGTGAAGGAAGTCGTCATCGTTAACCCGGTGCGCACCCCCATCGGTAGTTTCGGGGGCGCCCTGCGCAGCATCCCAGCCTA
>Ga0209746_1000483_pt1 | contig 20284 bp, 23 predicted proteins | sample BarGraNGADG00211_3_FD_184496 | JGI IMG/M metagenome (GOLD analysis project Ga0209746, IMG submission 184496) | Arctic peat soil microbial communities from Barrow, Alaska - Barrow Graham LP Ref core NGADG0011-211 (SPAdes) (version 2) | ecosystem: Environmental > Terrestrial > Soil > Wetlands >... | reverse complement strand
GATTTTTGGGAGGAGATTCACAAGCTCGCCGCCGCCGGGCTGACGTTTCTCATCACCACGCATTATATGGACGAGGCCTCGCGCTGCCATCGCCTTGGCTACATCGCCTACGGAAACCTGCTCGCGCACGGCACGGTGGCTGAAGTCGTGAAAGCTGGCGGCCTGACGACGTGGGAAGTTTCCGGCGAAAATCTCCCCGCGCTCGCGGAAAAATTGCGCGGCCTGCCGGGCGTGGAACAGGTCGTCGCGTTTGGCACGACGCTGCACGTCAGCGGGCGCGACGCGGAGATATTAAGTGCAAGCATCGCGCCGTTTCAGACCAACGCGCATCGCTGGACGAAAATTGAATCGGGCTTGGAAGACGTGTTCATCAGTTTGATGGAAACGGCGAAGGATAATTTTTTGTGAACGATTTCAACCATCGCCGCCGGTCATCCCCAGCTTCTCCCTCTCCCCTCGGAGGGGAGAGGGCCGTGGTGATGGGTGGACGTGGAAACCAACGTGTGAATCTGTCTGAAGGCTCAACGCGAAAAACACTTTTTGAAATAATCCAACGTGGGTTGGCAAGAGTTCACCCCTCACCCTCAATCCCTCTCCCCTCGGAGGGGAGAGGGAAGTCCGAAGGGAAGCCCGAAGTTGATTTGAGCCATTACCGATAACATGAGCTTCAACTTCCATCGGTTTTGGGCGGTCGTCGTGAAGGAATTTATCCAGATGCGGCGCGACCGGCTGACGTTCGGGATGATGGTCGGCATCCCGATTATCCAACTCATTCTGTTCGGCTTCGCGATCAATTCGAACCCAAAACATCTGCCCACGGCGATTTATGCGGCGGACAACAGCCCGTTTGCGCGCACCGTCATCTGGGCGCTGCATAACAGCAGTTATTTCGATCTCACGCGCGAGGCGCACAGCGCGGCGGAAATCAAAACCATGCTCGCGGAGGGCACAGTGCAATTCGCCATAACCGTGCCGGTGGATTTTTCCCGAAAACTTTTGCGCGGCGAAAAACCGGATCTGCTGCTCGAAGCCGACGCGACCGATCCATCCGCCGTTGGTTTTGCCACGGCGGCGATCAATCAATTGACGTTTTCCGTGCTGGACCGCGATTTGATCGGACCGCTGGCGAAATTGCGCGGCAGTTCACCGCCGTTCAACCTCGTCACGCACCAGCTTTACAATCCCGAAAGCATCAGCCAATACAACATCGTGCCCGGCCTCATGGGCGTGATGCTCACGATGACCATGGTGATGATCACCGGCCTCGCCATCACGCGCGAACGCGAACGCGGCACGATGGAAAACCTGCTCTCCACGCCCGTCCATCCCGGCGAAGTGCTGCTCGGAAAAATCGTGCCTTACATCACCATCGGCTACGTCCAGATCACGCTCATTCTGGTGGCGGCGAAACTGGTGTTCTCGGTGCCGATGGTGGGCAGTGTGCCGTTGCTGCTCGCGCTGGCGCTGATGTTCATCCTCGCCAACCTCGCGGTGGGCATCACGTTCTCGACCATCGCCAAAAACCAGTTGCAGGCGGTGCAGATGGCGTTCTTCTTTTTTCTGCCGTCGCTGTTGTTGTCGGGCTATATGTTTCCGTTCCGGGGAATGCCGGACTGGGCGCAAAATATCGGCGAATGCCTGCCGCTGACGCATTTTCTGCGCGTCGTGCGCGGCATTTTGCTGAAAGGAAATGGCATGGCCGAATGCGCGCCAGATTTGTGGCCTATTGCATTGTTCTTGCTGGTGATGCTGACAATAGGAATCAAACGCTACCGGCAGACGCTGGATTAATATTTTTTCAAACAGTCACTTGCCATCGGCCTGTGCCCGGATCAATTTCGCCGCCGCCGCGTGCGCGAAGACCACATCCGGCGTGCGTTGCAACGCCTCGTCGTAATGGCGCGAAAATCCTTTGCCGCCCTCGGTCGCGACAAGCAATGTTCGGGCCTGATTCACCAGCGCGTCCACGCCGGCCACGGTCAACAGCTCTTTCGCATCCAGCATTTCATCCATCGCGGCGATGAGCCGGGTCACGGGAGTCAGCCACGCGAACCACGGGTCGTTCGTGAGTAGTTGCAGGAATTGATACGGCGAGGTGATTTTGCCGAACGTCATTTCATAGCTGGCGCGTTCGGATTCCAGCAAGACCTTGTGCAAAGCGAGCAACGCCTCGCGCAGTTCCGTCAGGCGTTGCCGCAGACCGGCTGGTTCCGGGCCGGGGTGGATTGAATTTTTCATTTTCACGCTGCGTTGAAGCATATAAGCGCGTGGCAAGGTCGGCGATAAAATCCGGTGGCAGCGGACGTGAGTCCGCTCATTCTCTCCAACCGCTCCGTTCAGTTTGAGTCGGGTCACATCGGCGGCTACGGCGCAAAATCGCCGTTTTCCGGCTGAACTTGCAAATTTCCCCATTTTCGGTTCTCCTTAATCAAGATGTGGCAAACCTTTAGGCGTTGGATTTTAATCGGAAGTCTGTCGGTCGCGTCAATCGGCGCGGCCTCGGAATCCGCCGAGGTGAATCTCGATTACGTCGCGCAACGGGCGTTGGACCGCGCCCGCGCGCCGTTCCATTCACCGCACGCGGATTTGCCCGCCGTGCTGCGCCCGGAAAATCTCGACTACGACAAATTCCGGCAGATCGAATTTCGCCACGACCGCGCGCTCTGGGCCGCTGCCGGTTTGCCATTCCGCGTCGAGTTTTTTCATCCGGGCTACATCTACCACGAGCCGGTGCATGTGAATGAATTCACGCCCACGCACACCCAGCCGATCCGGTTCGTCCAGGATTTTTTCAACTACCACCAGTTGAACATCGCCCGGCAAATCCCGACGGACACGGGCTACGCGGGTTTCCGCGTGCTGGACCAGTTGAACGCGCCGGACCGCTGGGATGAACTCGGTTCGTTTCTCGGCGCGAGTTATTTCCGGCTGCTCGGCAAAAATCTGCGTTATGGCGAATCCGCGCGCGGTCTGGCGCTCGACAGCGGCGAAGGCGACCGCCCGGAGGAATTTCCCATTTTCACCGACTGGTGGCTGGGCAAGCCCAGCAGCGATGATAACGAACTCCGCCTTTACGCGATTCTCGACAGCCCGAGCTGCGCGGGCGCGTATGAATTTTTCATCCGCCCCGGCGAAACGACGACCGCGAGCATCAAGGCCGTTTTGTATTTCCGCGAGCCGTCGAAAGTGGCGGCTGTGAACAAAGACCGGAAGCCCATCAAGACCATTGGCCTCGCGCCATTGACGAGCATGTTCTGGTTCGGCAAGGACACGGAACGCAAGTTTGACGACTATCGCACGGAGGTTCACGACAGCGACGGTCTGCTCGTTCACATGGGCAACGGCGAAATTTTATGGCGTCCGCTCGACAATCCGCCCGCGACGCGCCACCAGGTTTTTTCCGCGCCGCACATCCGTGGTTTTGGCCTGCTCCAGCGCGAACGGAATTTCGCCGCGTATCAGGACATGTTCAACCTCTACCATCAGGTGCCGAGCGTGTGGGTGGAAACGGACGGCGACTGGGGCGAAGGCGATCTGCACCTCGTCGAGTTGAGCACCGGTTACGAAGGACTCGATAACATCGTCGCGTTCTGGGATCCGAAAAACAAACCCGCGCCCCTCAAGGAGTTCCGTTTCGGCTACACGCTGCACTGGGAAGGTGGCGAGGCGGATTTGAAGCGTTCGGAAAATCGCGTCGTCTCCACGCGCATCGGGCCGGACGCGCAGTTTGCGGGCGCGCGGCAGTTCGTGATTGATTTCGACGGGCCGAAGCTCGACGCGATTCCCGAAGGCAAACCGCCGGTGGCCATCGCGAATTGCAGCGCCGGTGCCGCCATCGTGGATAATTTTGTCACGCGGAATACTTTTCTCGGAACGTGGCGCGTCATCCTGAAAATGCAGCCGAAGGCCGGCAGCCACGAGGCGATTGATTTGCGCTGCACGTTGCAGCAAGGCACGAATGTCGTCAGCGAAACCTGGACTTATCAATGGAGCCCACCTTGAAAATTCTGCCCGACGTTTCCGGCCAGATCGCCGGACGTTCGCTGGAGGAATGGAATGCGGCCTACGTGAAAGTGGAAAATTACTTTCACGCGCTCCGCATCCGCAACAAGCCGCTGCTCGGCCGCATGGTGCTGCGCGTGCTCGAACGCGCCCAGCAGCGCGCGCCCGCCGAACCCAGCCGCAGCGCCACCGAACTCGCCGCCGAGGAGATGGACAAATTTGTGACCGAATGGTTCGCGGCCGTGCTGCAAATCTCGCCGGCCGGCACCGACCAGATGCTTTCCACGCGCGGACGGCTCGCGCTGCTGCTGTGCGACATGCCCGGCAAATGGCAGGATCAATTTTTGCGCCCCGGCCCGTGGCCGGAGGAATTCGTCGAGGCCATGCGCGAAACTTTTTTCCGCGCCGGCCCGGATTTCCAATTGTCAAAAATGGTGCCGCGTCCGCTCGACCTCGGCCCCATCACGACCCTGTCGAATTTCGGCAAACTGCCTTACGTCCGCATGATTTCGGCGTGGCTGCTGTTCGGCCTGCTGCTCGTCGCCATTTTCTGGTTCACACACGGCGGCTTTGACCGGGTGAAATCGCAACTGTCGCTGATGCTTGAATCAGTCACCCACCTGAATCGCTGACATGGCTGACGCCCCGACCATTTCAGTAACCCCGCTGCCCCGCGCCCGGCGTGGCTGGCGCTTGTTTCTTTTTTATTCGTCCGCCGTTTTGCTCACCGGGCTGGTCTCGATGCTGTTCGCCGATCTGCTCTGGCGCACCGGTTGGTCCACGTCGCGCACGGTGCTGCTGTCGTTGTTCATCATTTTATTTTTGCTCACGGCCATCGGCTGTATGCACGGCGTCTATGGATTTTTCATCCGCATTTTCGGGACGAAGCGCTGCATCACCGCGCTAAAAAGTTACCAGGAGCAAAAAATTGACGGCGTCAGCACCGCGATTGTTTTTCCGATTTACAACGAAGATCCCGTCCGCTTCTTTGAAGGCCTGCGCGCGACTTACGAATCGCTGGAACGCACCGGCCAGCTTGATCGTTTTGACTTTTTTATCTTGAGCGATTCGACCAACCCCGACCGCTGGGTCGAGGAGGAGCGCCGCTGGTCCGACCTCGTGCGCGAACTGGACGCGCTCGGAAAAATTTATTACCGCCGCCGCCTGTTCAACGAGGAACGCAAGAGCGGCAACATCCGCGACTTCCTCAACACCTGGGGCCGGCGCTACCGTTATTTTGTCTGCTGCGATGCCGACAGCGTGATGCGCGGCGAAACGCTCGTTGACCTCGTGAAATTGATGGAGGCCAGCCCGACCGTCGGGTTGATTCAAACCATGCCCGCGCTCGTGAATGCGGAATCGCTGTTCGGACGCATCCAGCAATTTGCCAACCGACTTTACGCGCCCGTTTTCATTTCGGGCCTGAATTATTGGGCGCTCGATTTGGGAAATTATTGGGGTCACAACGCCATCATCCGCACCGAGCCGTTCATGCAGTTCTGCGATCTGCCGCAACTGCCCGGACGCAAGCCGTTCGGCGGCCAGATTTTGAGCCACGATTTCGTCGAGGCCGCGCTGATGCTGCGCGAAAATTGGGAAGCGTGGCTCGCCTACGACCTCGAAGGCAGCTACGAAGAAGCTCCGCAGTCGCTCATCGAAAATGCCCAGCGCGAACGCCGCTGGTGCCAGGGAAATTTGCAGCACGGCCTCGTGCTGTTCGCCAAAGGCCTGCGCGGCGTGAGCCGGATGCACCTGCTGCTGGGAATTTTCGGCTACGTCGCCAGCCCACTATGGCTGGCGTTTATGCTCACGTTCAACTGGATTTATTGGTATCAAAAATTTACCGGCCTCTCGGACATCCCCGTGGAATCGTTTAATCCGTATCTGAAAAACTGGAGCGGCACCGAACACGCGTTTTTGGTCTTCATGATTTGCATGATCGTCATCATGCTGCCGAAATTTTTGTCGCTCGTTGATCTTGCGCGCGACTGGCCGCGTCGCCGCGCATTCGGCGGCCTGCTTAACGCCACCGCCGGCGTCGTGGGCGAAACCATTTTTTCCACGCTGCATGCGCCGTTGCTCATGCTCTGGCACACACGGTTTGTCATCACCAACCTTGCGGGCATCAGCGTCGGCTGGACGACGCAACGCCGCAACGCCGCCGGCACGGACTGGCTTTACGCGGTGCAACGGCACTGGGGCCACACGCTCATCGGCGTCGTCTGGGGCTGGTTCACCTGGCAGCTCGACCCGACGTTGTTCTGGTGGTTCACGCCGATGCTGGCGGGCATGGTTCTTTCCGTGCCGTTGAGCGTGTTGACCAGCCGGCGCAGCCTCGGCGCGCGGGCCAGGAGCGCTGGATTATTTTTGACGCCGGAAGAAACCAAACCGCCGATGGAAATCGTCTCGCTGCGGTCGCGGTTAAAAATTCACGAGTTGACCGAAAACGCTGACGCGCCGCGCCGCCCGCACGCCGGACTGGCCGAGGCCGTGCTCGATCCCTACGTCAACGCGGTTCATGTGATGCTCCTGCGCGAAAAAGAATTGAATCCGGTGTATGCCGAGCAGTTCGCCAGGCTCGGCGCGGGCAGCGACGCGGTGCGTCTGCTCGGTGAAAAAATCCTGGCCGACGGGCCGGACAAATTAAAACCGTCCGAACGCGTGGCCGTGATGGCCGACCAGCGCGTGATGGTCTGGCTGCATCAACAGGCGTGGCTGCGCCCGGAGGAAAAACTCGCGCCGTGGTGGAAGGCGATGATCCGCGAGTTCAGCCACCGGGAAAATTGACGGGGCAAATTGCTGCCGAGGTTGAATTAAAAGTAGGAATATGTGTGTAAATTCCCACAAATATAAATTGACGGACTTTCGTTATCTGTTCATATTAAAATTATGAATATGACTGAAGCTGTGAACGCTGTCTGGTTCACAACCAAAGGCCAGGTGGTGATTCCCTTGCGGCTGCGCAAGCAATTTCACATTGAAGACGGCACCAAGGCCATTTTGGAAGCCACGCCCGACGGCATTCTTTTGAAACCCGTGACCGCAGCCATCATCAAGCGCGGACGCGGCATCCTCAAGCGCAAGCCGGGTGACAAGTCGTTTGCCGAGGAGTGGGCCGCATACAAACAGCACGAGAAGGAGTTGGAGGATCGTTATGCCCGCTAAAGTGCTGGACAGTCACGCGCTCGTGGCCTACTTCCGTGACGAACCCGGAGCGGAGATGGTGGAGAACTTGCTGGTCGTGGCGGGCCGGAAGGACAGTCCGCTGCACATGACCGACGTCAACTACGCCGAGGTCAAATACTCCATCGTGAAGAAAGACGGGGTCAAGGCGTGGGCGGAAGCGGCGAAGATTCTTCAAGGCTTGCCCATTGATTTTCACTCCACGACGCGCGCGATGGCGGACACCGCCGCCGATTTCAAAGCCCGCTTCAAGTTGAGTTTAGCGGATGCCGTTGCCGCCGCACTGGCCAGGGAAAAGAAAACCGAACTCGTCACCGGCTATCCGGAATTTAAGGCTTTGGAAAAAGAAATTCAAATCAACTGGCTCGCCAAATAATTTGTTGGCAGAATGGGTTTCTGCTCAATCAGCAGATTGATTCGCGCTTACAGCAACTCCACCACGCGCTGCAGTTCCGCGTCCGTGTTGTAAAAGTGGGGCGCGAGGCGGATGTAATTTTGTCCTTTGCGGTCGGTGCGCAGCGATGTGATGACGCCGGCGTCCGCCAATTTTTTGTGCAACGGTGCGAGGTCCTTGCCCGGTTGAAAAAAGGACGTGATGCCGCTGGCGTTCTCCGGTTTCGGTTCGGCGTTCAGCACGGCAAAACCTTTCGCCTGCAACGCGGGCACGAGCCATGCGCGTTTGCGGAGCAGTTCGGCGGCGATGTTTTCCACGCCGAGTTCCAGTGCGAGTTCCATCGCGGCAATCAGTCCGATGAGCCCGACGAGATTATGCGTGCCAGCTTCAAATTTCGCCGCGCCGCTGCGGAATTCGATTTTTTCCTGCGCGACGAAATTCGGATTGCGGACATTGTGCCAGCCGTAAATCGGCGGATTTAATTTTTCCTGCATCTCGCGCCGGACGTAAAAAATGCCCGCGCCGCACGGGCCGAGCAGCCATTTGTGCGCGTCGGCGGCGAGAAAATCAACGTGTTCAACCGTCGTCGGAAATGCGCCGAGCGTCTGGATGGCGTCGAGGCAGAAAAGAATTCCGCGTTCGCGCAGAAATTTTCCGATGGCGGCGTGGTCGAGCCGGTAGCCGCTGATGAAATGGTTGGACGCGAGCGCGACGATGCGCGTGTTTTCGTCCACCTGGCCCATCACGTCAATCGCGCGGATCGCGCCGAGGCCGCGCGTGTTGAGCAAGCGCACTTGGACGCCGCGCGCAGCGAGCGCCATCCACGGATAGACGTTGGACGGATAATCGTCGTGATAAATCAGGACGTTGTCGCCCTTGCGAAAATTTAATCCGGCGGCAACAAAACTCAACGCCAGCGAAGTCGGGCCGACGAGCGAAACTTCGTCGGGCTGGCAGTTCAATAATTTCGCGCCAGTTTTTCGCGCGTCGTCAATGCGGTGCATGACGAAGGCTTCCTGATCGCCGAGCGTGCCTTCATTGGCGCAGTCGTTCATCGCCTGCGCGACGCGGCGCGGCAGCGGGCAGACGCCACCGTGCGCGAGGAAAATTTTACCTTTGGTAACAGGGAATTCAGCACGGCGCAGTTCCTCGTTGGTCAAAATTTCATTCAAAGTCATGGGGTGAAAATAAATTCAAAAGGTTCGCAGGCAAAGCGGAATTAAAATCCGTTGGTGATGGTGGAGATCTGGTTGAAATAGCCGGTGTAAAACTGGATGATTTTGTAGCCGATGATGCAGGCGACGAGGCCGTAGATGAGGCGGGGCGTCCATTGCGCGAAGTTCTGAAGTTTGCGCGTGCCTTCTTCGTTGTAGTAGCGGTGCAGACGATGGAGCGCGTCATCGAGCTTGCCGCTGATTTCGCCGCTGTTGTAAAAGTTGGCGAACATCTCCGGAAACTGCGGGCAATGGCTCACGACATCGGCGGGTGTGCGCCCGGCTTCCACTTGCGGTCGCCACGCGTTGATGGCGCGGCGCAACGCGGGCGAACCGCAGGCATTGGCGGCGAGTTCCCAAGCCTGGATGATGTTCACCCCGGCGTTGATGAGCGCTTCAAGCGCAAGCGCAAGCCGCGACAGCGCCAGAAAATAGCGTGCCTTGCTGAGAATGGGGACGAAGCGCAACAGTGATTCCATCAGTGCCCGCCAGCGTTCGCCGTGCTTGCTTTGCATGGCGTAAATCACCAGCGCCGTGCCGAGGTAAAGCGGCGAAAGAATGAGCGCGGCCTTGAGAAAAAGCATGGTCAGGCTGGCGCTGAACTGCGAGCCAGCGAACGGAACGATGATCAAAAAAACGAACACGGCGAAGTGAATCAAGCCGACGGGATAAACGAGCTGGGAAATGGTCTGCTTAGTGATGCGGGCGCGGTCGTGATAATAATCCGAGAGCAAACGAAAGCAGTCGTCAATGCGCCCGCTGCGTTCACCGGCCTCGATCAGGGCGATGTCGAATTCCGGCAACCAGCCGCTCGTGGCCAGCAACGAGTCGGTGAACGTGCTGCCTTGATTTATTTTTTCGAGCTGAAGCCGGAGCGGTTCGCGGAAGGAACGGCTGGGCGGATTCCGCTGGAGCTGTTCCAGCGCCTGAACCAGACCGATGCCCGCCGAGGTAAGCTGCGCGAGCTGGTGGTAAAGTTCCGCGCGTTGCGTGAACTGGCCGGGCGTGAGGATCAGTGCCATGAACGTCCGGCGGACGGTCAAGCCGTGGCGCGGTCGAGGCTGGCCTTCAAATCGCGTTTGCTCTTGGCACCAACCATCTGCTCGGCGACCTGGCCGTTTTTGATGACGAGCAGCGTCGGGATGGCGCGGACGCCGAATTGCGCGGCGAGACCCTGGTGCTCGTCAATGTTCACCTTGCCAATTTTGACTTTGCCTTGGTATTCAGTGGCGAGTTCATCGAGGACGGGGGCGATCATTTTGCACGGGCCGCACCATTCAGCCCAGAAATCCACGAGGACGGGCGTGGTGGATTGCAGTGCTTCCTTTTCAAAATTATCCTGCGTAAAAGTAGTGATCAACGGTGAAGCCATAAATTAACTTGTGAAATTTTCAACGAGGTTTTTCAGCACCCAAAAAATATAGCCGGCTCCGCCAACGGCAACCAGACTGGTCACGGCGGCGGCGAAAATCAGAACTTTGTCAACTGCCTTGATGGCGGGCGCGGCAGCAGCAGGACGTTGGGCTACGGGCGCGGGTCGTTGCTGTGCGGTCGGCGCGGCACCATGAACAGCTTTGGCGGGTGCCGAAACAATTCTGTTGACAGGAGCGGCGGCGGCAGGCGCACCGGTCGGACCGCCGGGCGGCAGCGTCGGCAACTTGATGGTCGGCGCGGCGGTCGGCTTGGGCGGTAAATTGATGCGGACGGTTTCTTTTTTGGGCTGGACCTTGCCGGTTTCTTTTTTCGGCGGTTGCACAGCACCGGTCGGAACCGGCGACGGATTGGGCGGAGGAATGTCGGCCATAGTTTTGTGGCTCAAGATAAGCGTGGTAGTGAGGCTGTCAAATTTAATTCTACAGCAAAAAACCGGACGGGCGGTGGCCAATCCGGTTTGGCGGGAGAGAAAGAGGGTTGATCAGGATTTTTCTTCAATCAATTCGCGTCGCGCGCCGCCGAGCAGTTGCTCGACGAAGTTCGTGGAATAGACGCCGCGCCGGAAATTCGGATCCTGCATGATGGCCTGTTGAAACGAGACGGTGGTCTTGATGCCCGTGATCAAAAATTCGTTCAACGCGCGGTTCATGCGGTCAATCGCTTCGCGCCGGTCTTTGCCGGTGACGATGAGTTTGCCGATCATCGAATCATAAGTCGGCGGAATCGTGTAGCCAGCGTAGGCATGCGTTTCCATGCGGACGCCGCGCCCGCCGGGCTGATAATACATCTCGATCCGGCCAGGGCTGGGGCTGAAATCATCAAAGGGATCCTCCGCGTTGATGCGGCATTCAATGGCATGGCCTTTGAAGGTGATGTCGCCTTGTGAATGTTGCAAAGGTTCACCCATCGCCAGCAAAATCTGATACCGGACAAGGTCAATGCCCGTGACTTCTTCCGTGACTGGATGTTCAACCTGAATGCGTTTGTTGACTTCGAGAAAATAAAAATTGCCATGGTCGTCCACAATGAATTCTACCGTGCCGGCGTTCGTATAGCGTGCCGCTTCGGCAATGCGCACGGCGGCCTTGCCGATTTTATCGCGCAACTTGCGAAACTTGTTTTCCAGCAAAGGCGAGGGCGATTCTTCAATCAGCTTTTGATTGCGCCGCTGCACCGAGCAGTCGCGTTCGCCCAGATGAATGATTTTTCCTTTGTTGTCGCCGAGAATCTGGATCTCAATGTGGTGCGGATTCTCAATGTATTTTTCGATGTAAACGCCGGAATTGCCGAAAGCCTTTTCCGCTTCGGTGCGCGAGGTGTGATAACCTTTGACGAGTGAAATATCATTGTGTGCGCTGCGCATTCCGCGTCCGCCGCCGCCCGCCACGGCTTTGATCATCACCGGATAACCAATGCGCTTGGCAATGGCCAAGGCATCCTTTTCATTTTCAACGATGCCATCAGAACCGGGCGGGGTTTCCACACCGGCCTTTTTTGCGAGGGCGCGGCTGACGGCCTTGTCGCCCAAGGCATTCATGGCGTGTGGACTCGGCCCGATGAAACGGATGTTGCAGCTTTCGCAAACTTCTGCGAAGTGTGCGTTTTCCGAGAGAAATCCGTAGCCCGGATGAATCGCATCCACATCCGCGATTTCCGCCGCGCTGATGAGGCGGTCAATCCGGAGATAACTTTCCGACGAAGCCGCGTTGCCGATGCAAATGGCTTCGTCGGCCATCTGCACATGCATCGAGTTCGCATCCACCTCGGAATACACCGCGACCGTGCGGATGTTCAATTCTTTGCAGGCGCGGATGATGCGGACGGCGATTTCACCGCGATTGGCGACCAGAACTTTTTCAAACATGGAATTTGCGGAATGCGGTTGGTGAACCGTTTGCGTTTAGGCTGGCCGAACTTTGAACAGCGGCTGGCCGAACTCGACCGGCTTGCCGTTCTCGATCAAGATTTGCGTAACCACGCCTTTGACTTCGGCCTTGATTTCGTTCATCACCTTCATGGCCTCAATGATGCACACAATCGTGTCAGGGCTGACCTCCGTGCCAATCTCAACGTAATGGCCTGCTTCCGGTGACGGTGAACGATAAAGTGTTCCAACCATCGGCGATTTTATGTCAATTTCGCCCGTTGGTGCCGCCAAAGGCACAACTGAAACCGTTTGTGCGACAATTGGAAGTGCCGCCGAAATCATCGGAACCACATCGTCGGATTGGGCGATTTGAGAAGTGCCATTCAAGCCGCGTTTCAGGCGCAACTTTGAATCTTTCTCTTCCAGTTCAAACTCCGTGATGGAGTTTTTCTTCATCAAATCAATGATGGCTTTGATATCTTTGATGTCCACAATGCGTTTTCGTTAAAGAGTTTCCAAAAATGTAACAATCCGGCTTGATTATCAAAACAAGCAGAGACCAAATTACGTCTCTGCTTGATTCAAGCTTTATTTCTCGGCTAAGTCTAAAGTCTATTTTCCAGATCCTAAAACGTCAAGCCTCAACTTAAAAAAGTTATTGACCGTCTTTTAGAAAATAAAACTTATTTTTCCTTCCCATTAACGTCAACTGCCGCTTCCAATCCTAAAATATAAGATTTTAGCCCGAAACCACAGATTTGGCCGCGACAAACTGGGGCAATAAGCGACTTGTGGCGGAATTCTTCCCGCGCATGGATGTTGGAAAGATGAATTTCAATCGTCGGCACGCCGACGGCGGAAATGGCATCACGCAGGGCGACGCTCGTGTGTGTGTAGGCGGCAGCGTTGATGACAATGACATCAAACTTGCCCTTCGCCTGCTGAATCCAGCCGACCAGTTCGCCTTCCTGGTTGGACTGGCGGAAATCTATTTCTGTCTTCAACTGCGCCGCGCGTTCGCGGACCTTGGCTTCGATGTCGGCCAAGGTCAGCCGACCATAAACTTCCGGCTCGCGCGTGCCGAGCAGGTTCAGATTTGGCCCGTTGAGAAACAGAACTTTCATGGGTGCGAGACTAGCGGTTTATGGCATTTTTGTCGAATTCAATTCTCTTTTGACCGGCTAGAACACCCAATAACGTAAAAGCTGTCCACGCCAGCGCCGGAACGTAAAGTCCAAATTCGCCGAATCCCTGCGCGAACCAGCCGAGCAATCCCGCAAAAATCGCCAATGAGATTCCGCCGCCATTCCGCCAAATTTTTCGTCCGACGGTTGTCAGTGCCAGAAAAATCCACGTCGCGTAAGCCAGTCCGCCGATCACGCCCGAATCGGAAAATTGTTCGAGGTAATCATTGTGCGCCAGCCGCGCCATTTCGGAATCGGGCGACTTGAGCTGGGCGTAAGGCCGCTGGAAAGTTCCCGGGCCGGTGCCGAAAATAGGTTTTGTCGCCGTAGTTTGCGCGGCGGCACGCCAATAATCAAATCGTGCGCCGACGCTGGTTGCGCCGCTGGCAAAATAGTGGTGAAACCGGATGGCAAAAATTCCGAGGCCGAAGATCAAAACGGTGGTGACCGCAACCAGCTTGATTTTTTTCGGCCAGTTGAGTCGGAACAAAAATAATCCGGCGAGGCCGATGGCAATCAGCCAGCCGAGTTTTGAGCCGCTCCAGAAAAATGCCGCGCCGCCGAGAAAAATGGTCAGTGCAATCGCGGCGAAACGGATGAGTGGCTTCAGATTTTTTGTGGCACCAAACGCGAGCGCGAGCGATAGCGGCCAGAGCAGCAGGATGATTCCGGCCAGCGCGTTGGGATAAACCAAGGTGCCGGAGACGCGGCCTTTGGCGAACTTGGTCAGGATGGCCGGGTTCGCCACGTCTATGCCATTTGTGGTTAGAATGATGTTCTGACTTTTCATTTCCGCGACGGTTTCCGGCGGAAAATTTGTCCAGCCGCTATGTTCACCTTCGACGAGAATCTGATAATTTTGCGGAAACTCGAACAACCGCTGGTCCACCGCTCGCACGAGGCAAAACGTGAATGCCGCCAGGACGCCAAACAAAATCCAGCGCAGTAAATTTTCCCGGACAAACAGCAGTGCGCCGAGGAAATAACACGCCACGCAGCCGGTGAATTGCCACAGCGTCGCCCCCGTCAGATTTGCATCCACGGTTTCCGAGGCCGAGAGAAATTGCCAGCCCAGCCAGGCGAGCGGGAGCAATCCGAGCCATTTGTTGGGGAGCGCGCCCGCCACCGGGCGCTGCTGGTCGCGCCTCGCGGCCAGCGCAGTGCGCGCGGCGACCTCCGGCGATTTGAAATTATCCTGTGCGTTCGGATTTTCCGCGAGGGCGCGGAAAACTGCGCCCGGGGCGGGCGCGCTCCCCCATTTGTTTTGAAAAATCAAAATGCCGCCAACCGCCGCCAGCGGCAGCAAAATCCAATTGGCCCAGTGCGTCGGCCACGCGTCGTTGAGAAAATCTGCGGGTGATTTGGGCGGGATGATGACGTGGTCGAGGATGATTGGATTGCCGAATTTCCAGACGGTCAGGCCGAGGAAAAGGCCGAAGACGAGCGTGAACAGTTTCGTCGCGGTGAGATTTTTCATCGCGCCGTCAAAGCTGCAGTTTGAGCAGGCTGACTTCGAGCGCGAGCGCTTCCTGCACGTTCGTGTGCAGCAGCCGCTGGGTTTGTTCGAGCACCTGCAAATTTTCCCGCGCCTGTTGCGTGGTGATCCGGCGGGCGACTTCATCCGCGCCGGCGATTTGCGGGAAGTGCAATAGTTCCTCGCCCGCCGCGAGCGTGTGCAGCCAGACATCGCGCAGCCACCATTGGAGCAGCAGCAGAACTTCCGCGCGTTGGCGGCGGTATTCGGCCTCGATGGCGGCGGTCAATTCATCCTCCCACTTTTCGCGCAAATCTTTTTCGGCGTCGTCATGTTTTTCCAGCGGCGAACGCGCGGTCAAGGTTTCGTCCACGCGCGCCTTGATTCCGTTGAGATGTTGCAGCAGGGAATCGAGCAGACGATAGCGGCCAAATAGGCTTTTCTGTTCCAGCGACGCGGCGGAACCGAACTGCGAAAGCCAGTTGGACTGTTCGGCGGTGAGCGAACGGGCAGTTTCCGCTGAAAAATCCAGTCGCAGGCAGCTGGATAAAATTGTTTCCAGAATTCGCGACGGCTCCGTCGAGAGCAAAATCAAAACGGATTTCTTCGGCGGTTCTTCCAGCGTTTTCAAAAACGCATTGGCCGCCTGGACATTGAGCCGGTCGGCCCCGGAAATGATGGCGATTTTGTAGCCGGTCTCGGTGGGTTTGAGCTGGATTTCGCGGGTCAACTCGCGGGTCTGGTCAATGGTGATGACGCGCGATTTGGATTCGGGCCGCGCCCAGTGAACGTCGGCGTGGAGATCGTCGGAAATTTTCCGGCAGTTCAAACAGTGGTCGCAGCAATCGGTGGCGACGCCATTTGCTCGAACCGGATTCTGGCAATTCAAAGTTTTCGCCAGCGTGCGGGCGAGCGCTTCGAGTTCTTCCAGATGATGGCCGGTGAAAAGGTAGGCGTGGCCGAGACGTCCACGAGCGAGCGACCGTTGCAGGAGCTGGACGCCTTGCGACTGTTCGGAAAAATCGGTGAAGGCCATGCGTTTTTTTCAACGTGTCACTGACCGCCCGCCTTCGCTGTGCGGCTATAGCGCGGCAACTTTTGCCCTTGCCTGCTTGCAGGCAAAAATTGGTGCCGATGGAGGGGGTCGAACCCACACATCCTCACGGATACTAGATTTTGAGTCTAGCGCGTCTGCCAATTCCGCCACATCGGCCACCAAGGCGGTTAATATATTTCAGCGGCGCGCGAAGTAAATCAATTTCAGCGACGGAAAATCAGCGCCAGCGACCACGCTCGTTGTGCCAGCCACGACCGTCATGCCAGTTGCGTCCGCCAATCCAGACGGCGTGACCATAAGGCGGGCGTCCCCAATAGCCACCGCGCCAAACCCAGCGGTCGCTCCAAATCCATTCGCCACCGATCCAAAAATAATCCGGCCCGGGCGCAACCACAACGGTTTCCACCGGCGGTGGCGGCGGGGCTTGTTGAACGATCACCGTGGTGGCGGTGCTGTCACCGGCGGTGCCCGGCGTGTTGATCATGAAATTAACCACCTTGTCGCTCACGCCGGAATCGCGCAGATCAATGATGTCCGCCGCGCTCAAGCGGAAAACCGTGTGCGAGGCGCGGATCTGGCTGATGATGACGTCTTCGCTGATGCCCGCCTTGGCGAGCGCCTTCACGTCCTGGACGCTCAACGGCTGGCCTTGTTCAACCCGTGTGTAAGTCTGCGGAGCCTGCGCCCGCAAACGCGCCTGCTGATCCTGATCAATGGCGTTGCCGATCAGACCGCCGGCCAGCAAGCCGATTGCCGCGCCCACCAACGCGCCTTCGCCGCCGCGGCCATTCGCGCCACCAATCAAGGCGCCGCTGCCGGCACCGATCAAGGCGCCGCTGCCGGTGTTGTTCTGCGTGCCATCCGGGTTCACACAGCCCGTCATGACCACCGCCAAAGTTGTTGCTGCAAAAATCGAAGTGTATCGTTTCATGTTCAAATATGTTTGTCCGCCAAGATAGCAGACAATTGATGGAACGTCTCAACTCAAAAAAAGTTTCAACTTTGTGGCGGAAAAGGCGGTGTCCTGATTTGGTCGGAGCGCGAGTTGTCCCAACTCGCAGCGGGTGGCAGAACAAGAAACGTTTGAGTTGATTTCAACGCTGGTCTGGCTGGCGATGCGCTGTGGTTTGGGACAAACCGCGCTCCGCGCACAAAACCCTTTTCCCGCACGGAATTATTTGCCTTGCGTCGCCGTTGCCGTTTCAATGGAAGCGTGATTGCAAAACGTGTCATCCCGTGTCTCGACGTTCACGACGGCCAGGTCACGCGCGGCGTCCAGTTTGGCGTCGCCGAAAAGGGCGGCCTGCGCAACGTTGGCGACCCCGTGGAACTCGCGCTCCGCTACAACGAGCAGGGCGCGGACGAAATGGTTTTCTTCGACATCACCGCCACCGCGCACGGACGCGGCACAATGGTCGAGGTGATTGAACGCGCCGCCGACCAATGCTTCATGCCCCTCACCGTCGGCGGCGGCATCAAGTCCGTCGAGGACATGTTCACCATGCTGCGCGCCGGGGCGGACAAGATCAGCATCAACTCCAGCGCCATCGCCAATCCCGAACTCATCCGGTCGGGCGCGGAAAAATTCGGCAGTCAGTGCATCGTCGTCTCCATTGATGCGAAGAAAATTGCGCCGGACAAATGGGGTGTGTTCTCGCACGGCGGCCGCAAGGACACCGGCCTGGATGCGCTCGAATGGGCCAGGCGCGCCGTGGCGCTCGGCGCGGGCGAGATTGTGTTGAACTCCATTGACGCCGACGGCACCAAGGCCTGGTTCGACCTCGTCATCACGCGGCGCGTGAGCGAAGCCGTGGGCGTGCCGGTGGTGGCCAGCGGCGGCGCGGGCACGCTGGAACACATGGCCGACGTGCTGCTCGCCGGAAAAGCCGACGCCGTCCTCGCCGCGAGCATTTTCCATTTCGGCACCTACACCGTCGGTGACGTGAAACAGTTTTTGGCGGAGAAGAAAATTCCAGTGCGGTTGTAGCAGCCGACGTGAGGAGGCTCTGACTTTTTCCAAGTAAATAATGAGCCTCCTCACGTCGGCTGCTACGATCCGCTTTGAAGTCCGGCGGCTTGCGAATCTGCCGGAATACCGTAACCTTCCACAGTGCGTGCAACTCGTGAAAGAAGTCGCCGATGAACTCAAAATTAAAAGTCCCCTGCATCCCGATTGAAGGCTCGATCAGTTGGGCCGACTGGTTGAAAGGCCGGCGCGCCCGCCGCGAGAGCAGCCAGTTGGTTGCGCCCGGCGTCATCCGACGCAAGACGAGTTCCAGCGACCGGCGGTTGAAGAAACTGTTCAACGGCGAACGCGGCCTGCCCTTCACGCCAACCGAGAAACTTTAGGAAATATGAAAGGGAAAGCCGACGCCGTTCTCGCCGCGAGCATTTTCCATTTCGGCACCTACACCGTCGGCGACGTGAAGCAGTTTTTGAAGGAGAAGAATATTCCGGTGCGGCTTGCATAAACACAAATGCCGCTCAAACAAAACTATGATTTTTTTCACACGCGCACTTTATGAAGGCTTCCAGCCCGATTCTGGCTGGGAACGCAAGGCTATGGGTGAATGGCAGCGTCGCTCTAAAGCCTACAACGAATGCTTGCGAATCATTACTCCACTCCTTCCAGTTACAGTTCATCGCTTTTGTCGTCAGGACTTGCATGATTGTAAAGTAGTGAAAGCAGTGTTTGGTAAAAGCTTTGTTCGCTTTGTGCTGGACGCAAAACACGCGTTTAGCCTGCCGCACGCACTCTACGAGCTTACCTTCAAAGGCGTGTCCAGCTTTCGTGGGGCAAAGCAACTTTCGGGGCGATGGTGGCTTTATGATGAATTCCATCTCTGCTCTTCATCCCCATTTTGCTTTCATGTGATGTTCGATGAAGGCGAAATAGAAATTGATGCGGCAAAAGTTAGTTTTCATAAAATGAAACACTCTAAAAAATAATGAGTTCACTTCTCGAATCCCGCTGGCTGCCCATCGTGCTGCTGACCTGCTCGAACATTTTCATGACGTTCGCGGTTGCTTTTGGCGACGCTTCAACGTAACATGGATAAAACATTTAATTCACTGTTATGATTGCCTTGCAAGACATCCGCTCGCTGACGGATTTTCAGCGCAACACCAAGTCACATTTGCGCCGCCTCAAAAGCACCGGCCGGCCGGAAGTTTTGACGGTCAACGGCAAGGCGGAGTTGATCGTGCAGGACGCCGCCGCGTTTGAAGACATGCTCGACGCGATTCGCGGCATCCAGCGCGGTCTGGATGAAATGAAAGCGGGCAAGGGCGAACCGGCGCGTGTCGTTTTGGATCGCATCCGCGCGAAACATAAAATTCCGCGTTCGCCCAAGTGAAGCGTTATCCGGTCATCGTCCTGCCGGCGGCGGAGCGCGACATCGGCGAGGCTTACAAATGGCTGGCCGAACAGGATGAAGAAGCGGCCATTCGCTGGTATAACCGATTGATGGAAGTAATTTTCTCGCTCGACACTTTTCCCGAACGCTGTCCGCTGGCGCCGGAAAACAAATTTTTGAAAACGGAAATCCGCGAGATTTTTCATGGCCGTCGCCAGCACAAATACCGCATCCTTTTCACCGTGAGCGAAAATGAAGTTCACGTTCTGCACGTCCGTCACGGCGCGCGGCTGGCGCTGGGCGAAACTGAATCTGCCGAAGAATAAAATTTATGAACGACCTGACTCAATCCCGCTGGCTGCCCATCGTGCTGCTGACCTGCTCGAACATTTTCATGACGTTCGCGTGGTATGGCAATTTGAATCCGAAATTCAAAAGTTCGCCGCTCTGGCTGGTCATCCTCGCGAGCTGGGGCATCGCGTTCTTTGAATACCTGTTCATGATCCCGGCGAACCGCTGGGGCAACTCGGTTTATTCCGTCACGCAACTCAAAATCATCCAGGAAGTCATCACGCTCGCGGTGTTCGTCGTTTTCGCCATTTTTTACTTCGGCGAAAAAATCCGGTGGAATTACGTCGCCGCGTTCGTGTGCATCCTCGCGGCGGTGGCGTTCGCGTTCTGGCCGAAGGATTGAGTTTCAATCTTAATCCTAATCGTCATCGTAATCTTAATCGGTTTGTCCGGCGATTAAGATTAAGAGCAGGATTACGATTAGGATGAAATCAAATCCGGCTTGGCAGTGGCGGTCCGTTCTGTTTAATTGGCCGCGCCGAATGAAACCATTTCCCGCCATTGCGCTGATTTTCCTGGCCGCGCTGTTTTCTTTTTCCGCCAGCGCCGAGGACGAGGCGACGTGGGAAGTGGCGGCGTTGAGCCAGATTCTTCCAGGCACGGTCGAGGGCAGGGTGGAGTATGACTTCGCGTCCGGCACGGCCATTGGCACGAACGGCATCTATGTGAACTACAACCAGGGCAGCGCGGTGCTTACGGCGGACAGTGCCTCGGTGAACAGGAAAACGGGCGAGGTGGAGGCCGATGGCAATGTGCGCATAGAATCCG
>Ga0209746_1000482_pt1 | contig 20289 bp, 18 predicted proteins | sample BarGraNGADG00211_3_FD_184496 | JGI IMG/M metagenome (GOLD analysis project Ga0209746, IMG submission 184496) | Arctic peat soil microbial communities from Barrow, Alaska - Barrow Graham LP Ref core NGADG0011-211 (SPAdes) (version 2) | ecosystem: Environmental > Terrestrial > Soil > Wetlands >... | reverse complement strand
TCTTGTCAATCGGATCATTCAATTCGGAATAGGCATTGGCAATCTCCTTTCCATTAATCATCAGTTCAAACCGTTCTGTAACCCCGGGCTTGCTGCGATGCATCTTGGTAAGAGGAGATGTTTCTGTCGGATAGTCAATTATGAAGGTGGGTTGAATATAATTATGTTCACATTTTGCCCCGAATAGCTCGTCGATGAGTTTCCCTTTTCCCATTGCCGGAGTATTTGGAACATTAAGTTTATCACATACTTCTCTGAGCGTGGCTTCATCCATCCCCGATATATCTATCCCGGTATTCTCCTTTATTGCATCAGTCATGCTGATCCTTTTAAACGGAGGATTTAGGTTGATGAGTTTATCTCCATATTGAATTTCAGTCTTACCATGCAGATCGAGAGCAGCTTTTTTTACTATCTCTTCAGTAAAATTCATCATCCAGTTATAATCTTTATATGAGATGTAAATCTCCATTACAGTAAATTCAGGATTATGGTTACGATCCATTCCTTCATTGCGGAAGTCTTTAGCAAACTCATATACTCCTTCAAAACCACCTACAATAAGCCGTTTAAGATAGAGCTCGTTAGCAACCCTCAGATAGAGAGGCATGTCGAGGGTATTATGGTGAGTGATAAAAGGTCTGGCTGCTGCACCCCCGGGGATAGGTTGAAGAATAGGTGTTTCTACTTCAAGATAACCTTTCGAGTTAAAGAGTTCACGCATTGACTGAATTATCTGTGTCCTTTTTCTGAAAACATCACGCACATGCGGATTAACAATCAGATCTACATAACGCTGGCGGTAACGAATCTCAGGGTCAGTAACCGCATCAAATAAAATTCCGTCTTTCTCCTTGACAATCGGTAGTGGTCTGATCGATTTACTGAGAATTGTAAATTCATCTACATGAACAGTTGTTTCACCCATCTGTGTTTTAAATACATGGCCTTTCACTCCTATAATATCACCTATATCGAGCAGATGCTTAAACACTGTATTATACATCGTTTTATCTTCACCGGGGCAGATATCATCACGGCGAACATAGATCTGAATTCTGCCTGAAGAGTCCATCAATTCTGCAAATGAGGCATTGCCCATAATGCGTTGACTCATCATTCGTCCGGCCAGGCATACCTCCTGGAAATTGTTTTTTTCAGGGCTGTAATTATCGAGGATATCCTGTGCAAAAACGCTGGTTTTATATTCAGCAGCAGGGTAGGGATTAATGCCAAGTTTTCTTAATTCATCGAGAGAGGCACGTCTGAGCTGCTCCTGTTCACTTAAATTCATATACAGAAAGTTTTGAAAATTTGTGCAAAGATAAGAAAAATCGTACTCGTGTGATATAAAGATTTTCAGCCTTTTAATACTCTGGTCTCAGCATCGAATTTATCACTTATTAACCTTGTTACCGGCCCCCGTACTCCCTCACCAAGAGTGTTTCCCCCAAGTTCCGTGACGGGAATAACTTCGGCAGAAGTATTAGTAATGAAGGCTTCCTGAATAAACCTGATCCTGTTTTCCTGCAGAGCTTCTTCCCTGATTTTAATTCCGGACTCTTGTGCAATCCTTAAAACATTTTTCCGGGTAATTCCTGAAAGAACATGATCTGACTCGGGATGCGTAAAGAGAGTGCCGTCAATCACAAAGAAGATGTTTGAATGTGAACCTTCCGTAATAAGTCCGTTTCTGACGAAGATACATTCTTTCAATCCATTCTCACTAGCCTCCTGAAAACTTAAAGTATTGGGAAGAAGAGCAACCGATTTGATGTCGCATCTGCTCCACCTGATATCTTCTTTTAACATGACTTTAATGCCGGTTTCTTTTGACCGACTGTCAGGTACAAATCCCCAGGCACAGGCATAGGCAGTAGGTGGAACTTCCGGTGATGGGAAAGAATGAGAACGTCTGGCTGCTCCTCTCGTCACCTGGAGATATACCATTGCCGGCTGGTCTTCGAGTTTATTATATTTTATAAGATCATTGGCAACAGACGGGAACAAATCTGCATCGGCCCAATTAATTCTCAATTCTCTCAGACTCCTTTTCAATCTTATGCAATGACTGTTCATGTCATAAAAAGAACCTTCATACCATCTCACCACCTCATAGACCCCATCGGCAAAGAGAAATCCACGGTCATCAGGACTTATCTTAATCTCATCTTTAGGGAGGAGTTTCCCGTTGAAGTAGGCTGTTTCCATCTTTTGAATCTTTAAGTTCAATTGTTTAGTATTGTGGTTCAATTATCTCTATTTTATATTTTATTGCCGATCTTGCCTCTTCGGCAGATGCTGCATTACCGCAAGCCGCCTGAACGAATAGCGAAGCGCCAAGAACTGTAGTCTCTTTCTGATCAATGATTTTCAGTGGAACACCCGAAAAGTTAGCTTTTAACTGGTTCCAAAGTCTGTTTTTTGATCCACCGCCAACACAAAGGATACTTTCAGTTTTAAATCCTCCGGCATTTTCAAGTGAGCTCTTGCCCTCAGCGAGTCTCACAGAAAGTGCTTCAAGCATTGCACGGTATACTTCGAAGCGGGTTGATTCCAAAGTAAGGCCGAGTATCTGACCTCCCGGTTTGCCCTTTAGCTCTTCATAGAATTTTGGGATGATCTTTACTCCATTGCAACCTGATGGTACTTTTTCGGCTCCGGATATCATAACATCGTAAACACCATCTTTGATATCAGTAAAAAAATTCCTCCTGCCCCATTCAAGCATTCCTGATGCGATCCACTGGTTACCAATATTATACAAGCCAGGCATGGAATCAAGTTCGGTTGTAATACCCATATCAAGCTGCTCTTTACCTGACCTGAATCCTTCTGAACGGACCATAAGGATTTCCCAGGTTCCTGAACTAAGAACAGGCTGGTTTTTTTCAGCTCCTGATCCAAAAATTGCAAATTGAGTATCATGACCAGTTGCCACAACCGGAATTCCCTTCGGGATACCGGTTTCATAAGAAGCTTTTACATTAATCTTTCCGGTTATAGTGCCGGGTTCAACCGGAGTTCCTGTTTTTTCAAAAGGGAATTTGATTTTATTTATAATATTTTTTGAGAATCTCCTTGTTTTCAGATTTGTCAGCATCGAAGTACCGGCCATAGTTGTGTCATTAACCATTTCGCCGGTAAGCAGAAAAGAGAAAATTGAAGGCATGAAAAGAAATCCGGAACTTTTTTCGACAATTTCAGGCTTTTGGTCGACAAACCAGATGAATTTATTTATAGTGTTGAAAGAAAAAGGGAGAACGCCACTCTCGCCATATAATTCATTAAGAGGCAAGTATTTATCTATATTTGCCATAATAGGAACAGTTCTTTCGCACTGCCATGATATTACCGGGTAGAGCATTTTCCCTGATTTGTCAAAAAAGGTCCCGTCCACACCAAAAGTAGTGACTGTGACCCCGGCAATCTGATTGATATCAATCTGATTGACAACTTTTTGGGATGCGCGGCACATCTTATCCCAAATCTCTTTTACGTCCCATATCCTGTACCTGGGATAAAATGGATCAGGCTTTGTATTGTTTGGGAAAGATTCAAATGCAAGAATTTTGCCTTTACTGTTGATAGCTATCACTCTTACATTTGTTGCACCACAGTCGAAAACAATTACAATGTCACCTTTCTGCATTTGTAAAGAGTTAATATAAAACGAGTTCTAAACAAATTTTATTTGTTATACTTTCGAATGGCGGAATCACAACATTATTTGGTATCCGATTATCCCAGTCCTTTTAGAAAAGCCATCGAAGTTCCTGCGACAATTAATGCAATGATATAAATTATTAAAACAACAATTATCAGAATCCCGATATATGCAAAATAGGCTTTAAGATTCCTAATTGCTTTATGAAGTTCCTGTTTATCAAGGGTATGTAACGCATGGGATGTGTGTTTGGAAAAACGGAACAAGAAAAGGACAGGGAAGAAATATATCACTGCTATTACGAGAACAGGTATGAACATAAGAGATTCGGGAATCCCAAGACCTTTTTCCCCGGAGTTAAATGCTGTGAGAAATGTTCCGGCAATCAGTCCTATTATAATTATCAGTCCCACAAAGATAAATCCGATAATGGCAAGAAACATGGCCCATTTTCTCGAAGAATTCAAATATTTGAAAGTTCCCTCCTCGATTTCAATTTTTCTGGTTTCAAGATTTGTTTCCATTTTTTATAAAGTTAGTTATCAAGAATATAATGTCATTTCCAGTTCCTTCTAATTCCTTCCATGTATTTACCTCTCCCCAACCCCCCGCCTGAGCGGGGCAGGCTCTCCCCCAGGAGTGATGAGGTGCAAGAGTTATTTATATAGAGCCCCGTATGTCTGACATGCCCTGTAATCAGATCCTTCCTTATCCATCCCAAACGCATTCCATGAGCTTGGCCGGAATACCTTCTCCTCAGCAACATTATGCATACAAACAGGTATTCTGAGAATTGATGCAAGAGTAATCAGATCAGCACCGATATGTCCATAGCTTGAAGCACTATGGTTTGCACCCCAGTTAGCCATAACAGAATAGACATTGGTGAATGGTCCTCTGCCTGTGAGTATCGGAGCAAACCATGTTGTGGGCCAGGTCGGATTTGTCCTGTCAGTAAGTATCTTATTCATTTTTTCAGGCAGTTCAACGGTCCAGCCTTCTGCCAGCTGGAGCACTGGCCCCAGTCCTTTTACAAGGTTGACTCTCGATATAGTGACGGGCATTGTTCCTTTTGTATCAAATTGTGAAGAGAAGCCTCCTCCTCTGAAATATCCGGTGTCGGCTGGCGGCCATTTTGTTGCTTTAAGACATGCGGAAGCATCTTTTCCTGTAATCTCCCAGAACGGTTTTATGCACGACTCCTTCTTTATTGTTTGTCTGCCCGAAAAATCGAGGGCTGAAGCACCTGAATTAATGAGATGAATGACCCCGTTCGATGCGAGGCCCTCAGGTTTCATTTTTGTCACTCTCTTAATTGCCTCAGGGCTCCAGTAGGTGCGGATATCTGAGAACATCTGTGCTGTATTTGTAAGAAGATAACCGAACAGCATTGGCACACCATTCATTGCATCATTTTCTGTGGCAACCAGATATGGAGGTCTGATACCGTTCCAGTCAAATGATGAGCAGAGGATTGCCTCAAGAAAATCTCCATTCGGCATATGATCGGTCCATTGCCGCTGTCCCTGGAAACCTGAAAGTATTGCATTATGTCCAAGTGACTCTTCACCAAAACCAAGTTTTTTCAGCTTCGGATTGCCGACCATCAGATCGCGGGCGATGAGTGTCATCTTAATAACTGTATCCCACTCCTTATCCTTTTGTTTTCTTGATTTTGGAGCAGGATTCAGATCTTTTCCCTCTTTACAGTTTTTCTTGGTCCATTCAAGTGCTTTTTTGAATTCTTCTTTATCAAAAATCTCCTCGTTCAATCGACGGTTAAATTCGCTCATGTCAACATACTCATTGCGCATTCCAAGATATTCCTGGAAAAAATCTTCACGCACTATTGACCCTGCAATACCCATCGATACAGATCCCATTGAAAGATAGGATTTACCTTTCATTAATGATACGGACAGTCCTGCACGTACAAACCTCAGAATTTTTTCGCTTACATCTTCAGGTATTGACTGGTCGCCTGAATCCTGAACATCATTTCCGTATATTCCGAAAGCAGGCAATCCTTTCATTGTATGTCCTGCCAGTGCTGCCGCAAGGTATACAGCCCCTGGTCTTTCCGTCCCGTTAAATCCCCATATTGCTTTTGGAATATCAGAATTCATATCAATTGTTTCGCTTCCATAACACCAGCATGGAGAAACGGTAAGACTTACACCAACACCGTTCTTACTGAATTTTTCGGCACACATTGCCGCTTCGGCAACACCTCCGATGCAAGTATCAGCAATTACACATTCAACCGGTTTACCATTTGGATATTTCAGGTTTGAAGAGATAAGTTTTGCAGCATTCTTTGCCATTCTCACAGTCTGCTCCTCAAGAGACTCTCTCACACCGAGCATCCTACCATCGATTGCTGGACGTATTCCGACTTTTGGGTAATCACCTATAACTGTCTGGTGATTATGGTTAACTTTTAACTCATTGTTAGCCATTCAATTTAATATTTTTATAGAATAAAGTCAATTTGAAGGTTAACAAATATAAGTTTTTTTTAACCACAAAGAACACAAAGCAGGCTCAAAGAACACAAAGATAATTTGATACAGAATCTCTTTGTGACCTTTGCGTAATGCCTTTGTGAACTTTGTGGTTAATGGATTTCAACTTTCTAAACAACCTTAACATTTAATACCTTTTTTGTACCTTTGTCATGTCTAAATCATTAAAATTAGAATGCATAAAGGCAGGCGTTTACCCCAATGGCTGAGGATGCAGAGAGCTAGCGGAGAGAACTATACAAAGGTAAAGCAGATTGTTATTGAAAATCATCTTCATACAATCTGCACCAGTGGTAATTGTCCAAATATTGGTGAATGCTGGAACAGAGGCACCGCAACTTTTTTGATTCTCGGAGATATATGTACCAGGGCCTGTAAATTCTGTGCGACAAAAACAGGGAAACCTATGCCTCCTGATCCCCATGAGCCAGACAGGCTGGCAGAATCGATTAAAGCAATGCAGCTTAAGCACTGTGTAATCACTTCTGTCGACCGTGACGATCTTAATGATGGGGGCGCTAATGAATGGACAAAAACAATAAGAAGAGTAAAGGAGGTAAATCCTGACACTACCATTGAGACCCTGATACCCGATTTTGACGGGAAGCATGAATGTATTCAAAAAATTATCGATGCTGGACCTGAAGTGATATCTCATAACGTCGAGACTGTAAAACGTCTTACTCCCTTTATCCGTACAAAAGCAAAATATGAAAGGAGTCTTGATGTTATAAGATATATCGCGGGAAAAGGGAAGAACGCGAAATCGGGCTTTATGTTAGGTCTTGGAGAGAGTGAAGATGAAATAATTCAAACGATGAATGATCTCTTTGCTTCCGGTTGTAAAATCCTGACCATAGGACAATATCTTCAACCCGGATCCGATTATATGGAAGTTAGAGAATATATTCGTCCTGAAAAGTTCGAAGAATACAGGATAAAGGCTCTTGAAATTGGTTTTTCTTTAGTTGAAAGCAATCCACTCGTACGATCATCTTTTCATGCAGAAAATCATATAAATGCTCGATAAACTTAATTATATTAGCATCACTTAACCAGAAAACCACAATTGAGCTATAGAGTTGTATATAAGGATATTGGACAAAAGGATTATAAAGAAACCTGGGACTACCAGACAGACATCTTTACCAGACTAGTTGACAGCAAAAAACAGGACACCAGGACCGGCGATCCCGGCGAAAAGCTTGTCCCGGGGACTCTGATTTTTGTAGAACATCCTCATGTCTATACTCTTGGTAAAAGAGGATCAGAAAACAATCTTTTACTTGACTTCATTCAACTTAAGGCAAAGGATGCTTCATTCTACAAGATTGACCGGGGTGGTGATATAACATATCATGGTCCGGGACAACTTGTCGGGTATCCAATTTTCGATCTTGATGTTATCAAAATAGGACTTAAAGAGTATATTTACAGACTCGAAGAGGCAATAATAAGAACCATGGGTGAATATGACATAACTGCTTCAAGATTAGAAGGAGGAACAGGAGTGTGGCTTGATCCGGAAATTGCCGGAAAGGCAAGGAAGATATGTGCAATAGGAGTAAAGGCAAGCAAATATGTTACCATGCATGGTTTTGCTTTCAATGTTAATACCGACCTTACATATTTTAATAATATTAATCCTTGTGGTTTTACAGATAAGGGGGTCACATCACTCGAAAAAGAATTGGGTGCCCGGCAGGATTTTGAATCTGTAAAAAATAAAGTGAAAAGAAACCTGCAGGAAGTTTTTGATTTAAATTGGATTAAGGAGTAAAAGGATGGAAAAGAAATGGGTGGTGAAGGAGAAGGGAGATACAGCAGTTTTAAAGCAGCTTGCAGGAGCTCTTGGAGTGTCGGAATCTCTTGCGAATCTTATGGTCCAGCGTAATATTACATCTGCTGATGAAGCGCATACTTTCTTCAATCCCAGTCTGGATTATCTTCATGATCCCTTTCTTATGAAAGACATGAACATAGCTGTCGACAGGATCTCCATAGCTGTAAAAAAGAACGAAAAGATTCTTGTATATGGCGATTATGATGTTGATGGGACCACTGCTGTGGCACTTATGTACTCGTTTCTGAAAGATCAGTATTCAAATGTAGAATATTATATACCCGACAGATATAAAGAGGGTTACGGAGTTTCAATACAGGGTCTGGATTTTGCTTATCAGAATAACTGTAAGGTTGTAATCACACTCGACTGTGGTATTAAAGCTGTGGAAAAAGTAAAATACGCCCGCACAAAAGGGCTCGATGTTATCATTTGTGATCATCATTACCCCGGAGATGAGATACCCAAAGCACTTGCCGTACTTGATCCAAAGCAACCATCATGCAGTTACCCCTATAAAGAATTATCAGGATGCGGAGTGGGGTTTAAGCTGATTCATGCCTACTCGAGAGTGCATGGTATTCCCTTTAGTAAAATTTCCCATTTTCTTGACCTTGTTGCGGTCAGTATTGCATCGGATATTGTTCCACTCACGGGTGAAAACAGGATAATGGCCTATTTCGGACTTAAAAGACTGAATGAATCACCCCGTACAGGACTGAAAGAAATAATCCGGGAATCGGAAGTTTCAAGGGCGCTTACTATTGAAGATGTAGTTTTCAAAATAGGTCCAAGAATAAATGCCGCCGGCAGAATGGAAACCGGCAGCAAAGCTGTTGATCTTCTTGTTTCAAGCGATACCCGGCTCGCAACAGGAATAAGTAAAGAGATCAATAATTTTAATATTGAACGACGAAACGTTGATCGCATTATCACAACTGAGGCAATGCGCATGATCTCTGAGGATCAGAGAACTGTAAATTCAAGAACAACAGTACTGTATAATCCTACCTGGAAGAAGGGTGTTATTGGAATTGTAGCCTCAAGATTAATCGAGACTTATTACAGGCCAACAGTCATTCTAACTGAATCGAACGGTTTTGCCACAGGTTCCGCCAGATCAGTACAGGGCTATGATCTTTATCAGGCAATTGAGGCTTGCAGTGATCTGCTTGAGAGTTTTGGAGGACACATGTATGCTGCAGGTTTGACTATGAAAAAGGATAATATCCAGGCCTTTATGGAGAGATTCGAGCAATACGTAAATAGCACAATCACTGAGGACCAGCTTGTACCACGCATTTTCATTGATACAGAACTCTCGTTTTCTGAAATCAATGAAGATTTCTTTAAAACAATGAGCCAGTTTCAACCATTTGGACCTGAAAACATGTCACCTGTATTCATTTCACGAAATGTATGCGATTCCGGATCAGGACGAATGGTAGGATCCAGCGGCGAACATCTTAAACTGGATCTGTGCCAGGAATCAACAGGCCAGAAAAGCTTCTCCGCTATTGCATTCAGTCAGGCCAACCATTTTGAGTATATAAAAGGAGGAAATCCATTCGATATTTGTTATTCATTGGAAATGAATGAGTTCAGAGGAAACAGGAATCTTCAGCTGAATATCAGGGACATTAAAACCCCGGATAGTAAGTAGATTAAAATATGGTGAAGGGGAGAGGGGGAGACTGAGAGACTGAGAGACTAAGATACCTCTAGGCAGCAAGACTTGCACGACAGCAAGACAATACTAGAACCAAATCCTGAATTGCATTTTAATTTCATCACTGTTTTCTACTGACAATCCACTGGTAACCAAAGAAGTTATCGCGTATTTGAATCTCAACTCGGCAAAATCTCCGATCTTCCATTTTGCCATGAAATAGCTGCGGCTTCCCTTTCCAGCTAATGCAGGTATACTGAAGCTATAGAGAAGATCATTTTCATAAGTATAAATTCTGGAATTCCAGTCCTTGGTATTGAACATGCAATATCTTACCCATAAAGTTACCGGAACGTGTTTGAAACTATAGTTAATCTCCTGAAACATTATCCTTCCGCTTCTTCCTGAAGGATCAACAAACTTATAATCTATTCGTGTTCCCAAAATCAGGTTATCAGTAAATGAATAACGGACAAAAGCTTTTAAACTTCTTGTGATTATCTTGTCCTGATCAGGGATGCCTTGTTTTTCGTCATTATCGGCCATCGATAACCGGTAATTGTATGAAGCTTCCATTGTTAGTTTTTCTGTGGGTAGAAATCTGACTTTTATTTCCTTCCTCACACTTGATGAAGGAGCGCTGCACCGATACTTTAACCATGGCGTTTTAAGAATATCGCATCCACCGCTAATAAATAGATGTTTCGCCGCTTCAAATGTAAAATTTCCGAGAATGGCCTTTTCATTATCAGTTGCTGATCCGGTTCCGGGTCCTTTGCCATGAAAGGCAGCGTAACCTGAATCGTAGTTCCTGAACAAAAAATTTATAGTTACCCTGTCTGATGGTCGGAATGACATCCCTTGAATAACTGCATACTGTTTATTATGATTTATAGACAATTCCCCGTACAGGAGAATTTTTTTTATAATACTGTTATAATAAATAGTATAGATATTGTTTCGGCTTCCAGTAAAATCAAAAATATTTTCAGGATTACCGGTAGTCAGATTTACCGGAAGTGAAAACCTGTTTTCTGACCAGATCAGTCCGGCTTTCAGATTATTAAAATTGCAAGCAAGATTTATTCCATATGCCAGTTCGGAAATGGCGTCTTTTTTGTGCAAAAGCGATGGTGTATTATGGATCCCGGCCAGATAGAAATTCTCAACGTACTCATTCGAAGAGTCTGATGATATTGCAATTGTGGCGTCCGAATAGTTTTTTGAATAAAAGAGCGACAATTCAAAATTACTGAAAGAAAACTCCGCTGCCGCACCTCTAAAAAAATTATTTTCATCAGTTGACGTATATGGTTTTATCTCATTACTGGCTGACATGTATCCCGGTTCAGTCAAAGACATCCCTCTTCGCATGCCGGTATTAATATTGGTACCCTGGCCAAACCGGGCTGAAAAATCACCAACGATAATTTTCCGGATGATACCACTTCCATTAAAGACAATATGTGATGAAAGAAAATCGGGAAGGGGAGGATTCCCGCTTAAAAATTTTTCACCCGGATCTTTCTCTATAGTAAACCCACAGGAAAATCCCCCTGCAGAGAATTTGTATTTAGTCAGAATTCTCCACATAGAACCCAAAGAGGATGTATCATAGTTCCCCGGTTTTATTGAAAAATTTGAAATAAACGAGTTTCTCCATCGGACAGAATCAGAATTAATTATCGTTTTAAACTCAAGGGTGATGAAAGGTGTCATTTGTTCCACGGTTTCTCTGTCAAATCCAGGAATGGTCGCTAATTCAAATACAGATAAAATTCTTCCTGAAGAATGAGCGTAATCAGCCAACGCTTTCACCTGGAAATCAGAAAGAAAAAATAACCTTGAAATCTCTTCCTCACCCGAAGAATTAAGCTTTACTGGATTTTCAGCAAGTTCATGGAGCCTTTCAATAAAAACTGAAACAGCCTCCGGATCCTCCTCATTGGAGGCAAGTTCTTCAGCAATATTGATTATTGATTCTGATAGTTTTGTCTCCTGACTTATGCCTAACGCTGAAAGAAAAACTAACCCTGATATTATTAAAAGTCTTATCATTCAATTAGATAAATTTCAATTTCAAGTATGATCCTACTTTGCGGTTAATGGATTTCATTTTTTTAATGGATTTTAAATATTAATGATACGGAAGAGGTTACTCCAAGTTTTTCATGTGTTACAAAACTTATATCTATCTGCACAATTTTTAAAAGAAAACCCAGTCCGAAACTGAATGAATTACTATCACTGCAGAATCCCCCTCTCAACCAGAGTTTCTTTGCGGCTTCATATTCAAAACCTGTCCTGAATATCAAATTGCTTCCGGAACTCATTTCTGCTTCTATTCCTGTAAAAAGTAATTTGTTAAGGTTCGTTCCGACTCCAATTCTCAATGATGTTGGCAGGAAGGATTTTCTTAATGAATTGGGAACTGGATTAAACAGATGAAGTCCGATCATTATGTTTTCCGATGGATTAACAAGCAAACCCACTTCACAAGTAACAGATTGAATTTTAGAATATTCCCCAACTGTTCTTTCAGCGAAATAATCAACCTGTAACCCCGCAGCTATTTTGTTGGTAAGTTTCATCCCACAAGCCAGACCCGACATGTCTCTTTTAAAATCGGTATATCCGAAATGCGAGTAGATTACTCCAACAGAGGCTTTTCCTCCAGGGATTATCATCCCAACAGACCGGGTTCCCAGTTCACTTATATTGAATCTGTTTTCGTAGTTGAATCCGAAAGAGAATGAAGTATTGTTAGCCAGTATTGCCTGATTGTGGAATGAGGACCAGAACCCATCCTTTATAATACAAACGAATCCTTTCCCTGCTTCTCCGGCTCCTGCTGAAGGACGATAAGGATCTTCTCCGGAAGCGGCTAAAGAGGAAAAAAATAATAAGACAGAAACAGATATTTTTGGCAGCGAGCTCAACTGTTTCAAAAATTGTTACCATAAATATACAAAAAAGTTCAATCCTGGTAACAGAATTGAACTTTTTTATTTCAGTGGCCCTCTGTGTCTTCTCAGTGCAACTCTGTGTCAGTTCTTCATTTTTTGGTTACACAGAGAACCACAGAGGCTGCACAGAGGTTCACAGAGGAAAAACTAGTTGGTTTTGTATTGATATTTTACTGCTTTCAGCTCCTCATTTGCCTGGACGATCTTCTTTTTAAGTGACTCTTTGTATTTTACAACCTCTGTCATTATTGCTTTATCACTAGTGGCAATAATCTGAGCTGCAAGGATTCCTGCGTTCTGGGCAGCATTTACTCCCACTGTAGCTACAGGTATTCCGGGAGGCATCTGGAGAATAGAAAAGATGGAATCCAGTCCTTCCAGGGAGGCTTTAATAGGTACACCAATCACCGGGAGTGGCGTCATTGCAGCGATCACACCCGGAAGATGAGCTGCCATTCCTGCTGCAGCTATGATCACTTTTATTCCCCGGGCTTCTGCATTTTTTGCAAATTTTTCAACTTCTTCAGGCGTTCTGTGCGCTGAAAGGGCATTCATCTCAAAAGGTATTCTGAAATTATTTAGAATCTCTGCTGCCTTCTCCATAACAGGCAGGTCAGATGTGCTGCCCATAATGATGCTGATGATCGGTTCCATTTGAATTTTTTTTAATTTAACTTGCTGATAAGGACAAAAATAAGGTATTATTTTCATATTTTCGCACCGGCTCACAGTTCAAATAATGGCTTCATGAAAGAAATCCGGATACTTGATAAAAAGTTCAGAGAATTTTTAACTGAAGAGATGATTCAGAAAAGGGTTGAGGAGATTGCCAGACAGATTAATAGCGATCTTGACGGAAAAGAGGTTGTCTTTTTGGGAGTTCTTAATGGAGCATTTCTTTTCGCTGCAGATCTTTTCAGACGTATCAACTTTCATGCAAGAATATCATTTATAAAGCTTGCCTCATACCAGGGAACGACCTCTCAGGGGTTAATAAAAGAGCTTATTGGATGGAATGAGGATATCAATAATAAAACAATTGTTGTTATAGAAGATATTGTTGATACAGGCAATACTCTTGAACGGATTGTTGATGAGCTTGTTATAAGAAAAGCAGCTGAAGTAAGGATTTGTGCCCTTCTATGCAAACCTGAAGCTTACACAAAAAAAATTCCGCTTCATTACATCGGTTTTGAAATACCAAATGATTTTGTAGTCGGATTTGGACTTGATTATGACGGCTTCGGACGAAACCTGACATCAGTTTACTCATTGATTAAATAATTTATAACTCGTAATTTAATTTATCCTATGGTTAATTTTCTGATTTTTGGCCCTCCCGGTTCAGGTAAGGGGACGCAGTCGGTAATGCTGGCTGAAAAGTTCAACCTTCTTCATCTTTCAACTGGCGATATGCTTCGTGCGGAAATCACTGCCGGTAACGAACTTGGTAAAAAGATGAGTCTTATTATGTCAAAAGGTGAACTGGTACCCGATGAGGTGGTTATTGAAATGATTGCTGATAAAATTGATAAAAGCAAAGGATCGGCTGGATTTCTCTTTGATGGATTTCCACGCACAGTTGCACAGACAGTCTCTCTCGAAAAAATGTTAAATGAAAGAGGTATGAAGATCGATCAGATGCTGGTTCTTGATGTTGATCACGATGAGCTTGTTAAGAGATTAATAGCCAGGGCTGAACTTTCAGGGAGACCTGATGACAAGGATCCTGCTGTTATTGAAAACAGGATTACAGTTTATAAAGAGAAAACAGAACCAATAATAAACTATTGCAATAAGAAGGCACTTTACCAACCTGTAAATGGAATGGGAACCATTGATGATATATTCAAGAGGCTTTCCGATTATATGAAGAAGTTAGTTTAGCCCCATATACCTTTTGACCCCCTAAATCCCCCCAAGGGGGGATTTTGAAATCCTTCTCTGTTTTTAGCCCCTCCTTGGGGGGTTGGGGTAAAGAGTTAGGTGGGAAGGGAAGGGTTAAGAAAATAAAAGAGAAGGCACTCGGGCCACACTGAAATAAAATATTTATGTCCGGATCAAATTTCGTCGATTATGTAAAGATTTATTGCCGCTCCGGTAGCGGAGGGGCAGGATCTGCTCATTTCCGTCGGGAGAAATTTGAACCAAAAGGCGGACCAGATGGGGGCGATGGAGGAAGAGGTGGCCACATAATACTGAGAGGTAATGATCAGATGTGGACTCTTTTGCACTTAAAGTATCAGCGTCATATTTTTGCAGACAATGGTGTAGGAGGCGGCAGACAACAGTCAACCGGAGCCGAAGGAAAAGATGTGATTGTACAGGTTCCTTTAGGTACAATAGCTAAAAAAAGCCAGACAGGAGAGATACTGTTTGAGATTACCAGTAATGGTGATGAGAAGATCCTTGCAACAGGTGGAAGAGGTGGCCAGGGAAATGTCCATTTCAAATCAGCTACTAACCAGACCCCAAGATATGCCCAGCCCGGTGAGCCCGGAATTGAAGAAGAGTTTATACTTGAGCTTAAAATACTTGCTGATGTCGGACTCGTGGGATTTCCGAATGCAGGCAAATCAACTCTGTTATCTGTCGTTTCTGCTGCAAAACCAAAGATTGCTGATTATGCTTTTACCACTCTTGTTCCGAACCTTGGAATAGTCAGCTACAGAGATGATAAATCTTTCGTCATGGCCGATATTCCCGGTATAATTGAAGGTGCTCATGAAGGCAAGGGATTGGGAATAAGGTTTTTAAGACATATTGAAAGAAATTCAATGCTTCTTTTTCTGGTACCTGCCGACAGTAAGAATATAAAAGAGGAATTTGATATCCTCATTAATGAATTAAAAATGTACAATCCTGAACTTCTTGATAAAAAGCGGGTTCTTGCAATTTCAAAATCTGATATGCTCGACGACGAACTGATAAATGAGATAAGAAATGATTTACCAGATATTCCAAGGGTTTTTATCTCCTCTTTAACAGGTCAGGGCATTGTTACATTAAAAGATATGATCTGGAAAGTACTTAACTTTGACTGATAATTATACATGCTTGAACGACTTGACCAACAGCTATTCTTATTTTTAAACTCATTCAATTCACCATTCTGTGACCAGGTAATGCATGCAATCAGTGGTAGATTAATCTGGGTCCCACTCTACCTTGCCATTCTTATTTTTCTGGGTATAAAGTACAAAAGAAAATTCCTTGTTATTGTGTTGTTTATAATTCTGGCGGCAACGCTCTCAGATCAGATATCTGTACTGATTAAAAACCTTGTTCTTCGTCTGCGACCCTGTTATGAGCCTTCTCTTGAAGGTCATGTTCACGTTGTTAACGGTGAATGCGGAGGGAAATACAGTTTTGTTTCTTCACACGCCGCCAACTCATTTGATGTAGCTCTTCTCAGTCTGCTTTTCATAAAAAAGAAATGGTATTCGATTTGCATAATAATATGGGCATTCGTAATCGGATACAGCAGGATCTATCTTGGTGTTCACTATCCCGGTGATGTGATCATCGGTTCACTTCTCGGTGCGTTAATTGGCTGGAGTGTCTATAGTCTTTATGTATTGATTGACAATAATATACTTTTACATAAAACATATTTTGGTTCTCCTTAAAACCATCTAGCCTCTCATTAAGTTTCACTTCAATGTTTTGCATCAATCTGGAATCGTACGACCCATTCTTTAATCTTGCGATTGAAGAATTCCTTCTTAAAAACAGTGATAATGAATATTTGATACTGGGTGTAAACAGCGCTTGTGTAGTAATCGGAAAACATCAAGCCGCTCACAGGGAGGTGGACACGAAATTTATTGTTGAGAATAAGATCCCTGTCATAAGAAGGATTTCCGGTGGTGGAACAGTGTTTCATGATAATGGAAATCTTAATTTTACCTTTATCAGGCAAAGTGAAACCGGGAAACAGGTCGATTTCCCGAAATACACACAACCTGTCATAGATTTTTTAATTTTTTTGGGAATTGCAGCAAAATTTGAAGGAAAAAACGATCTGAAAGTTAATGGTTTTAAGATATCAGGAAATGCAGAACATATTCATCGGAACAGGGTCCTTCATCATGGGACTCTATTATTCAGTACATCACTTGAAATGCTTAGAAATTCATTACGGAAAGATACATCCTGTTATAATACAAGAGCTGTTGCATCAAACCCGTCTCCGGTTTTAAATCTGAATGAAAAGCTTACAAAACTTAAGGATATATATGAATTCAGGGCAGAAATGGTAAATTACTTTTTAAAGTATTTTCCTGATATTGTTCCTTATAATCTTACGCTGTCAGAAAAGAAAGAAGCTGAATTAATATCTGATTCGAAATATAAGACCTGGGAGTGGAACTGGGCCTACGGCCCTGAATATACTTTCAGGAATACTTTTGTTATAAATGGATTACATCATTCCTGCAGTCTTTTCATTAAGGATGGGGTTATCTGGGAATGTACTATTGAAGGAAGCGAACAGATGAATTTAGTTTCTAAAAAACTTATCGGATGCAGGCATATGGTAAACGACTTATCAGAGGTTTTTAAATCTGAAAATATTTCTTTAACTGAAGCAGAGATCTATAATTTTTTTTAATTTGCTGTTTTAACAAAGGAAACTATTGAACACATCTCTGTGGTTCTCTGTGTAGCTCTGTGTTAGTTTTTATTTTAGTTATAGAGGGCCACAGAGTAGTCACAGCGTTGCACGGAGGAAGAAAAAAATCATGGATACTATTAAGTCGATAATCGTTTGGTTAATTGGCATTTGCTATGTGGTCGTGACTTTCCCACTGACTTTAATGATCTGGCTGATGACAATAGCATTCGACAGAGAAAAGAAAATTACCCACTGGTTCCTGATGTACCAGAGTCTTATTCTGTCATTCTTAATTCCCATATGGGCAATCCACATTGAATGGAGAGAAAAAGCAGTAAAAGGGACAACATATGTTATTATTTCAAATCATCAGTCAATATTGGATATCCTGTTAGTAAACTGCCTCAGGTATAAATTCAAATGGATATCGAAAATCGAAAATATTAATGTTCCTGTACTCGGCTGGTATATTAAAATGGCAGATTATATTATTGTTGACCGCGAAAATGAAGAGAGCAAGATTGAAATGCTTGAAAAGTCATACAATTGTCTTAAAAAAGGAATTTCCATTATGATTTTTCCTGAAGGGACACGTTCTCTGAAAAATGGAATAGGATTTTTTAAAAGAGGGGCTTTTCAACTTGCATTAAAGGCTAATGTTCCTATTCTGCCTGTTCTGGTAGACGGAACGGGTGATATCCTTGCTAAACATGGTCTTATTTTTAGCAGTGGACATCATATCCGGATAAAGGTACTCGATCCGATTTATCCTGACGCTTTTGGTACTGATGATCCTGACAATCTTGCACGCCAACTTAGTTTATTATATACATCGCGGTTGAATGAATTGAGAGATCAAAATAATCCATAATGACTCATACAATCTCATATCGCAGGATGCTTAGCAGGATGGGTTATTACAACTATCAGAACGGACTGATATACCATCATATAAACCAGGAAGGCGGATGGGGAAATCATCAGGCGCACTGCAGGAGTATTATTATTAAAGCAATGGAATTATTCAAACCGGAAAAGGTGACGGTCCTTGGAAGCGGCTGGCTACTTGATCTCCCTTTGGCAGAGCTTGTAGAAAGAACACAAAAAATCTTTTTGGTAGACATTGTTCATCCGCCGGATGTCATAAACCAGGTCAAAAGGTTTAAAAATGTTGAATTAATAGAACAGGATGTAACAGGAGGATTAATTGAGGAGGTATGGCAAAAAGGAAGAAAATATGGTTTCTTCAACAAGCTAAGGTCTCTGGAGAATATTAATGTGCCTGAATTTAAACCTGATTTTGACACAGGGATGATAATATCGCTGAATATTCTTACACAACTTGAATCATTACCGTTAGATTTTATTAAAAAGAGATCATTAATTAAAGAAAAGGATTTTAATCTGTTCAGAGCTGAAATACAGAAGAAACATATTGATTTTCTAATGAGGAACAGATCGGTTCTTATTTCAGATTATGCTGAGGTTATCACGAGCAGGATTGGTGATATTAAAACAATTCCTACATTGGTGACGGATCTTCCCGCTTGTCGGTTGAGCGAAGAATGGACATGGAATTTTGATCAGACAGGTGCTGATCTTTATAACAGCAGAAGTCAGTTCAAAATTGTTGCCCTAATTAACTGATTGCATGAATAAAGAAAAGTTGAAAGAAAGATATCTCGGTTCTGCAACATCATACAGGACTCTTGAAAAGAAGGAAGAAAAGATCCTGATAATTCTTTCATTTTTAAGATTTATTACATTTTTTGGGGGGATAATCCTGATCTGGACCGGGTTTTTAAAAAATATCGCTTCCGGGATTATACTTATCGGGCTATTAACTGTCCTGTTTCTCTATCTATTGAAACTCTTTTCCATTCACTCGGGACGGAAAGAATTTTTAAGTAACCTTGTTTCTATAAATCAAAATGAAGCAAATGCTCTTTCAGGTGATCTGTCTGCATTCGAAGCAGGCAGTTCATATACAGATATCAGGCATGATTTTTCTTTTGATGTGGATCTCTTTGGTGCTTCTTCTCTTTTTCAATTCATTAACAGAACTGTAACAGATTATGGAAGGGATATACTTGCAAGCTGGTTGTCAGACCCTTTCACACTTTCTAACGAGTTATTGCCTCGCCAGGAAGCAATAAGAGAACTGGCTTCAATAGATAAATGGAGACATGAATTTATGGCAGCCGGGATGAAGACACCTCTGGAAAAGAGTGAAATATCAGGTTTGCTGAAATGGATGGAAGAAAGAACCGTAATAAAGTCATCATCATTTAAACGGTTCCTGATTTTTTCCCTTCCGACTTATGCAGCTGTTTCTCTTCTACTCGGATTAACAGGTATAATGCCATATTCTGTTTTTGTAATTATTTTTCTCACCAACCTTCTTTATATAGCAATGGGTTTTAAAAAAACCAATGCTATTCATAATACTTTGTCGAGGAAGTACATTTTTTTGTCATCGATGAATGAATTACTTAAAGCATTCGAGAAAGAGTCTTTTAATTCTCAAAGATTGAATGAAATCAGAATGAATATATCCGGAAAGGGGGTCTCTGCATCCGTCTCCGTCAGAAAACTTGGCAGACTCATTCAGGCTTTTGACAGCAGAATGAATATGGTTACCGGATTTGTTCTGAACGGATTATTTTTGTGGGATTATCACTGTATTTACAAACTGGAAAAATGGAAATCAGAGTATAAGACCCTGTTTCCTCTATGGCTCGAAATGATTGGACAAGCAGATGCTTATATAAGTCTTGGCAACTATGCATTCAATAATACTGACTTTACTTACCCTGTAATATCTTATGAACCAAATGTTTTTTCAGCAAAGAACCTTGGACATCAACTTATTGATGAAAGCAAAAGGATTTGTAATGATTTTACCATGGAAAGGAAGGGAACCATTTTGATTACAAGATTCAGGATGGCATCACTCAAAAGATGAATGCAGTATTTCTTATGAAACAAATGGGAATTTTAGATT
>Ga0209746_1000481_pt1 | contig 20300 bp, 21 predicted proteins | sample BarGraNGADG00211_3_FD_184496 | JGI IMG/M metagenome (GOLD analysis project Ga0209746, IMG submission 184496) | Arctic peat soil microbial communities from Barrow, Alaska - Barrow Graham LP Ref core NGADG0011-211 (SPAdes) (version 2) | ecosystem: Environmental > Terrestrial > Soil > Wetlands >... | reverse complement strand
GGTTTTTTGAAAGATTGTGCACCGCCGCCTTCGATGCCGAGTAAGTGAACACGCGCGACAACGGCGTAAGTCCCGACGCCGAGCCGAGATTGATGATGCTGCCGGATTTCTGCTCGACCATGTGCTTGCCGAAAATCTGGCACGCCAGCACGACGCCTTTTAAATTCACCGTGATGATTTTGTCGAACTCCTCTTCGGGAATATCAAAGAACGGCGTCGGCGAATTCACGCCCGCGCCGTTGACCAAAATGTCCACCTTGCCCAACTTGGCAATGATGTCCGACAAAAGTTTTTGCAAGCCGGCTTTCGACGTCGTGTCGCACGCGAAGAATTCCGCCTTGCCGCCACCCTTGCTGATTTTGTCGAGCCGCGCCTGAGCTTTGGCCGCATCGCGACCGACCAATGCGACCGTCGCGCCCGCGATGGCCAGACCTTCGGCCATCTCGCCGCACAGCACGCCCGTGCCGCCGATGACGACCGCCACTTTGCCTTTGAGTGAGAACAGTTCTGCTGGTGTTTTCATATTTTTAAATCGGAAGCTGGTTTATCTTTGCACACGCGCACTGCCGCCGCCAAAGGTTTTTTCAACTTCCTTGCGCGTGGCCATGCTCGTGTCGCCGGGCGTGGTCGAGGCGAGCGCGCCGTGCGCTGCGCCGTATTCAACGGCCTTTTGCGCGTCGTTGAATTCGAGGAAACCGAATTGCAGGCCGCTGGCAAAGCTGTCGCCGCCGCCGACGCGATCCAAAATTTCCAACTCAGGATATTTCCGGCTCTCGAAAAATTTGCCATCGTGCCAGAGAATCGCACTCCAGTCGTTCTTCGTCGCGGTGATGACGCGGCGCAACGTCGTCGCGGCCACTTTGAAATTCGTATATGCCTTCACGGCGGTCTCGATCATTGACTTGAACGCGTCCGTCTCGATGTGGCTCAAGCTGTGGTCCGCGCCTTTCACTTCGAAGCCGAGACTCGCGGTGAAATCTTCTTCGTTGCCGATCATCACGTCCACGTATTTGGCGATCTCGCGGTTGACCTCCTGCGCTTTTTTGAGGCCGCCGATGGATTTCCAGAGCGACGGACGGTAATTCAAATCGTAGCTGACAACGACGCCGTGTTTCTTCGCCGCCTTCACCGCTTCAATGGTGATGGCCGCCGTCGTTTCAGACAGCGCGGCAAAAATGCCTCCAGTGTGCAGCCAGCGCGTGCCGATTTTTCCAAAAATGTGATCCCAGTCGAAATCGCCGGGCTTCAATTGTGCCGCCGCCGAGTTGCCGCGATCCGGCACGCCGACCGCGCCGCGAATACCGAAGCCGCGTTCGGTGAAATTCAAACCGTTGCGGATGCTGCGGCCAATGCCGTCGTCGGGACGCCACAAAATAAAATCCGTGTCCACGCCGCCCTGCATGATGAAATCCTCGATGAGGTGGCCGACTTCGTTGTCCACGAAGGCGGTGCAGACGGCGGTTTTGTAACTGAAGCATTTGCGCAGGCCGCGCGAGGTGTTGTATTCGCCGCCGCCTTCCCACGCGGTGAACTGCCGCGCGGTGCGGATGCGTCCTTCGCCGGGGTCAAGCCGCAGCATGACTTCGCCGAGCGAGATTTGGTCGTATTTACAGGTGGATTTGTCGCGTAGTTGAATTGCCATAAAAATTTCCAGATTCTAGCGGGAAAACATGAATGGGTTCAAATACTATTGATTCTAACATGAAAACGCATAAGACTTAAAAGGTCATGGCTCCAGCAAAGAATTCAAAATCTAAAAATGCGTGGGTGGGAATTATTCAGTCAATCACCACGCCGCTCGGTTTTTATGTTCTCGCCTTACTGATTGTCGAAGGCACTTTGTGCATTGTTCTAACAGCTTCAAAGCTTGATGCGGCAAAAGTCTGGTGCGGCTTTTTGTGGATGATTGGCATATTTATCGGCGTGATTGTGGTTGTTACGGCTTTTGCATGGTTGAATCCACGGCATCTGCTGTATGGTAAAGAGGAACACTCAAATCCCGAACTTGAAAAGTCTGCTTTACGAGATCAAATCGAAGATTTAATTTATGCCAACGTAAAAGAGGAATGCTTGCAAAAAACTGAAAAAGGTGGAAAGTAACAATATGAACTGGCAAGAGACAGTTACAAATGCGGACGAAATCAAAGTATTCATGGCCCTTGATGGCCCTGAATATACATGGCGCACGACGCGTGCAATTGCCCGTCAAACTGGATTGAGCGAAGATCGCGTTGCTCAAATTCTTGGCAAATACAATTTGAAGCTTACTCGTTTGTCTGAAACTCCGTCTGTTTCAGGCTCGGCGCTTGTCGGTTTAATTGAAAAAGTTGGCGCGTAATCTGGAATTTTCGGACTGGGATTTCTCGGTCGGTGAGCGTGTCTGGCTTTGCCGGAGGCGCTCATTTTATTTTCAAACCTGCACCGATTTGAATTCACCCAAATTCCACGCCGCTTCACCGACTTCATGCGCGAGATGATTCAGTTCCTCGATCTCCGCCTTCGTGAACAGCAGGCCGCCGTGTTGCTTGGACAAGCCGCCCCAGCGCGCTTCCGGCTGGCCGGGCAACATGCACTTCTCGTTGCCGTGACCGAGCACATCCTCGATGATCGCCTTCACGTTCTGGACTTGTGAACGGCCTTTGACATAGTCGTTGCCCTTCATCGCGTCGGGATGGATGACTTGGAAATAAAACGTCGAGCCGCGCTTCTCGCCATCGCCGCCGCGCGATGTGCCGCGAATTTCCGGCAGCGAACCGCCGATGTAGCCGGCGTAAAGTTCATCAATCAAACCGAGGCCGTAGCCTTTGTGCGCGCCGAACGGCAGCAACGCGACGGCTTTGTTCGGATCCGTCGTCGGATTGCCTTCCGCATCCACGGCGCAACCGGGCGGAAGCTGTTTGCCTTCGCGTTTCATCACTTGCACGCGGCCCATCGCCACGGTCGAAGTCGCCCAATCAATGACGATGGGAAAACCAATCGCGTCCTGCGTCGGGAACGCCCACGAATGCGGGTTCGTGCCCATCGTCGGCGTCTTGCCGCCGAACGGCACGACTTCGGACGTGGCCGACGTGCAGTTCGTGTAGGCGAGATAGCCTTTGAGCGCGGCGTCCATGACGTAGCCGCCGCCCCAGAGATAATGCGTCGCGTTGTCCACGCTGACCATGCCCACGCCGTATTTGTCGGCGAGCTTCATGCAGGTGTCCATCGCCTCGTAGGCGACGGCCTGGCCGAGCTTGTTGTGGCCGTTCCAGATTTCGGCGGCGGCGAAGCGCGACGGCAGCTTCTCGATCTTCGCGCCGGGCGTCCAGCGGCCGACCTTGCTGCCGAACAACTCGTCGAGGTGCAGCGCCTTGATGGCGTTGTGCGTGCGGATGCCGTAATACGCGGCGCTGGCGCAAAACCGCGCGCCGGCGGCGGCTTCGGCGGCGTCGTAACCGCGCTTGAGATACGCTTTCGTGACGAGTGAATCGTGTTTTTCCTTGGGAATGATGTAGTAGGTTTCGGGCATGGCTTTAATTGTTTTAATTTTTATAGAGCGGACTTTGGCCTTTGTTGTTCTTGAACCAACTAAGATAACCGTCAAGTTCAGGGCCACCTAAATTGATTACAAACTCAACGCCAAAAATAGCTATAACCGCATAAAACTCATTTCTGTCAGTAACCAAAATATCAAATTCGTGCAGCACCTGATAGCCACTGCACTCTGCATCTGCAAAAAGGTAGTCTTGTTTGTAAATTCGTCGGATATTTATTGGCCAAATAAGATTGGGATTTCCTCGACGAACATACGTTCTCAACTCGTCCAGTTCACCCATTTCAACAAGATCTTTATTCCAATCAGGATTTACCAGACAACGATGAGCTAAAATTTCCAGACCGATTTTTGCGATAAAACGGGAAGTAACATAATCACTGTTTGGAAGATCAGCCACAGGAACATAGAAATTTCCATGCGGATTGCTTTCTAACGAATCAATCACTTTTGCTTTGTCTTTCGCTCCTGTAGAACCTACTAACAATTTTCCAGCACCAGCTTGGAACAATTCTACTTTTGTTCTTAATTTGGGATACAAACCAATCACAGATGGGACTCGGCCTTTTTTATTTGGGACTTGCATCCAAAAGCGTGAATTACGTCCAAAAAGTGATTCCAAAAACGGCTGTTCAACTTTGATTGCAAGATAGTTGTTGCATGAATCACAAACCCAGCCTTTCGGCAAAACGTGTTCCTTATTGCCAAGCGATTCAGGAACGATGTGTTCCACGGAAACACATGAATCTGAATTTTGTTTGCAAAAGATGCAACGCATGGCAGACATCAGTTCTACTCAAATCACTTTCTTCACCGGCACTTCGGGATTCACCTGCGCGGGCGTTTTCATTTCACGCGGTGACTTGTTCGTAGGAAAAGCTCGGAATCCCGGCGCGGTCTTTCGCGTGTTCAATCGTCAGCGCGCAGATGTTCCCGGCTTGGTCGAGGTCGAGCAGCGTGTTCTCGTCGAGGTCGCGGGATTCCGCAACCGGGCCGGGCCGCAACTCGATGTGCAGTGTGTCCGTGTCTTCAAAGTATTTCACTTTCATAATTCAAACAACTTTTTTCACTGGCACTTCGGGATTCACCTGCGCGATGGGTTTTTCACCGTTCATCGCGAGGATGAGATTTTTCACGGCGGTCGTGGCCTGTCGCACCACGCTTTCGTAAGTGCGCGACGCGACGTGCGGCGTCACAACGACGTTCGGCAACTTGAGCAACGGATGATCAACGGGCGGCGGCTCCTGATCCAGCACGTCCGTGCCGTAACCGCCAACCTGCCCGGACTTCAGCGCGGCCACCATGTCCGCCGTGTTCACAATCTCGCCGCGCGCACAGTTCAAAATGAGAACGCCCTTTTTCATCTTGGCGATGGATTTGGTGTTGATCATGTCGCGCGTTTCCGGCGTGAGGTTCGTGTGCAGCGAAAGGTAATCGCTTGCGGCAAAAACTTCGTCGAGTGACGCGGCGCGTTTCACGCCATGTTCATTGGCGAATTTCTCGTCCCAATAAATGTCAAAACCAATCACGTTCATGGCGAACGCGCGGGCGCGGATGGCAACTTCCTTGCCGATGCGTCCGAGGCCGACGATGCCGATGGTCTTTTCCAAAAGTTCGTGGCCGGTCTTGCGTTTCCAACCGCCGCTGCGCGTGGAGTCGGTGTGGTAAAGCAGATTTTTTTCGAGCGAAAGCAGCAAAAGAAAAGTGTGTTCTGCCACGGTCGTGTGATTGACGCCGGGCGTGAAGAGCACGGGAATTCCAAATTCCGTCGCGGACTTTACGTCAATCTTGTCCACGCCGATGCCGTATTTGCTCAAGACCTTCAACTTCGGACGCGCCTTTTCCAAAACCTTGCGCGCGATGGCGTCGTCGCCGCAAATGTAGCCATCCACATCGCCGACGAGCGCCAGCGTGTCGGCTTCGTTCAGCGGGCCGCGCGCGTGGATGATTTCCCAGCCGGTCTGCGCGAGCAAATCGTGGTGAGCACCGGGCGTGTCTTGGAACGAAGTGGTGGTTAGCAAGATTTTCATGGGAACAGGATAAAAAATCGGCGGCGACGGGTCAAAAAAATAACCCCCGAACGTTTGTTCGAGGGCTGCAATTCGGTTTGAAAATTTGGCATGTCAACCTGTGCCGAGTTCCGAGCGCGCCAGAACATTCAGGCGTTCCTGCGCCTGCCGGGTCATATCCGTGAAAATCATCGAGACGTGGTAGCCGCTGTGTTTGCTGCCGGCACAGGCGATGACAACGCCGTTGCAGGAAATTTTGCTGCCGTCCAGCGGCGATTGCAGCGAGACGGTCATCTCACTCCATTCGTTGAAGGCCGTGGGGCTGCGAAATTCAATGCCGTTTTTGTGGACGGAAACTGTTTCAGCGGAAAGTTCCAGTTTTGCATTTCGTCCCGAGACATTTACCGGTTGCCCGAAGGAATTTGCACCGGCCAATTTTTTTGCGCTCATAAATTCATAAAGTTAAGTTAACTTAACACGTCGTCCGAATCCGTCAAATTAGCGGCTTAAATCTTTCGGATTAGCTCACCACTCAATCACCGCTGCGCCCCAAGTCAGGCCGGCACCGAAAACAACGAGCAAAATCAGGTCGCCGCGCAGGATTTTCCCCGACGCCACCGCTTCATCCAGCGCGATGGCGACCGAGGCGGCGGAGGTGTTGCCGTATTTGTGGAGGTTGATGAACAACTGTTCTGGCGTCGTTTTGAGGCGGTTGCTGACGGCATCAATAATGCGCTGGTTCGCCTGATGCGGAATGACGCACTTGATTTTGGTGATGTCAATTTCGCAGCGGCGCATCGCTTCATGCGCGGCGGAAACCATCGCCTGCACAGCGTTCTTGAAAGTTTCCTTGCCGTCCATGCGGAGGAAATGCAGGCCGTCCGCGACGGAAGTCAGCGTGGCCGGACAGGCGCTGCCGCCGCCGGGCATCGAGAGCAAATCCGCCTTGTTGCCGTCCGCGCCCATGACGGCGGTGAGCAGGCCGTGAGAATTTTCGCGATGCTGCAAAATCGCCGCGCCCGCGCCGTCGCCGAAAAGCACGCAGGTGTTGCGGTCCTTCCAGTTCACGATGGACGAAAGTTTTTCCGCGCCGACGACGAGCACCGTTTCGTAAGTGCGCGACATGATGAACTGCTGGCCGATCTCCAGCGCGTAGATGAAACCGGAACACGCGGCTTCGATGTCGAATGCCGCCGCCCGCGCCGCGCCGATTTTGCGCTGCACGAAACACGCGGTGGAGGGAAACGGCATGTCGGGCGTAAGCGTCGCGACGATGATCAAATCAATCTGGCCGGCGGTGATGCCGGCCATTTTCATCGCGCGGGCGGCGGCCTTGGAGGCGAGGTCGGAAGTGAATTCATTCGCGGCGGCGATGCGGCGTTCCTTGATGCCGGTGCGGGAAATGATCCATTCGTCCGTGGTCTCGACCATTTTTTCGAGTTCGGCGTTGGTCAGGATTTTTTCCGGCACATACGAACCGACGCCGGTGATGGAGCAGGTGCGGCCCTGGAAATTATGTTTGGCGCGCGGATTTTTCATGAGTTCGCAGGAACGGAGACATCGGCGGCGGCGAGGGTTTTGTTCGCGGCGGCGATGGCACTGGCAATGGTCTGGTTGATCTGGTTTTGGATGGACGCGGCGGTGACGCGGATGGCGCTGGCCACGGCGCGTTCGCGCGCGGAGCCGTGGGCCTTGAACACAAGATTCTTGAAGCCGAGCAGCGGCGCGCCGCCGTGAACTTCGGGGTCCATGCGGCGGCGAATGGCGCGAAAAGCCTCTTTCGCCAGAAACCCGCCAATCTGTCGTTTTGTGTTCTGCGTCAGCTCACGCTTGAGCATCGAGAACACCGCGACGGCGAGGCTTTCGGAAGTCTTTAAAACAATGTTGCCGACAAAACCGTCGCAGACGACGACATCAACATGGTCTTTGAAAAGGTCGTGACCTTCGATGTTGCCGATGAAATTCAGGTCGAGTTTTTTGCAGAGCTTGAAGGCTTCGAGCGTGAGTTCGTTGCCCTTGGAATCTTCCGTGCCGATGCTCAAAATGCCGACGCGCGGGTTTTTCCGTTTCAGAATTTCGCGCGAATAGACATTGCCCATCACGGCAAACTGCGCGAGATGGATCGGCTTGCACTCGATGTTCGCGCCGGCATCGAGCAGCACAAATTCATTGCCCTGACGCGGAACTACGGCGGAGATGCAGCCGCGATCCACGCCGGGAATGCGGCCGATCTTGAACGTCGCCGCCGCAAAAATGCCGCCGGTGTTGCCGAGGGAAATCAGCGCGTCCGCCTTGCCTTCCTGAACGAGTTCAGCGGCGCGGCCAATCGAGGAATCCTTTTTTTTGCGGAGCGCAACGACCGGTTTGTCATCCATCTCCACCACTTCGGTGGCATGGACGACGCGGACACGATGGTCACGAAAACCTCGCGGCGGCAACGCAGCATGGATTTCATCCTTGTTGCCGACGAGGTAGATGGCGGAGATGCTTTTGTTGTCCTCCAAGGCGCGTTTCACGCCGGCGATGACGACACCGCAGCCGTGGTCACCGCCCATGACATCCACTGCAATGCGCATAAATGATTAGTTTTAAGTTTTTAATTATGGGTTTTTAGTTGAAGCGGCGAACCGTTCCTCGACCAAAACTTAAAATTAGAAATTAAGAACTAATTTTTTTTAAGCGCCCGCCGTGACGGTCAACACTTGCCGGCCTTTGTAGAATCCGCATGCCGGGCAGACGCGGTGGGGAATCGCCGGGGCGTCGCATTGCGGGCATTTGCCCAATTGCGGCAGTTTGAGAACACTGTTGTAAGCGCGGCGCATATGTTGCCGGCTCGTGGACGGTTTGCGTTTTGGAACACCCATAAATTTAGTTGTTTAGTTTCAGTTTATCCAGCTCGACCCACACCAGCGGTTTCGGGTCTTCTTTATTTTCGGCCTCGCTGGCCTTGATTTTTTTACTCAATCCCGCACAGTCCGGCTGGCACAACGGATGTTGCGGAAATTCTAACAGCGTATCTTCCCGCACAAACGGAGTCAAGTCCACGCAATCGTTATTAACGGACACCTTGTCCTCGCCTTCCAACGGCAGATGCAGCGCCCAATCATCCAGCTTCAATTCCTGCGTGAAGGTTTTCAGGCAGCGGACACAGTCGCATTCCAAAGTCAGCCGCAACGAGCCCGTCACGAGCAGGCTGTCGTCCAGAAGTTCGACCTGCAAATCGTAGCGCAACGGCTTTTCCGCCCGAACCATTTCATCGGTCACGCCAAAATCCAGCTCGGCGACCGGCAATTCACCTTGCAGATGAATTTCGCCCTCCTCCAGATGGCGCAGGTTGAACTTTAACATGGCTTTCAAACTTTAAATTTTTTCGCCGGCTTCAATTTTTTCGTCAGGGCCGTCTGCACATTGGGCGGGACGAACTGGCTGACCTCGCCGCCCAGCCGCGCGATTTCCTTGACGATGCGGGAACTCAAAAATGTGTAAGTGTCCTTGGGCATCATGAAAATCGTCTCGATGTTTTCGTCCAGCTTGCGGTTCATCAGCGCAAGCTGGAACTCAAATTCAAAATCCGAAACGGCGCGCAGCCCGCGCACAATGGCCTTGGCTCCGCGCGACGCGACGTATTCCACCAGCAGGCCGTCAAAGGAATCGGCCTCGACATTGGGCAGTTGCGCCACGGCTTTTTTCACGAGCGCCACGCGTTCATTGAGCGTGAACAGCGGATGTTTGCTCTCGTTTTTCGCCACGGCCACGATCACGCGGTCGAACAGTTTCGCCGCCCGCTGGATCACGTCCAGATGGCCGTTGGTCAGCGGATCAAAGCTGCCGGGATAAATCGCGATGCGCATTTTTAGTTTTGAATTCTTAATTTTGAGTTTTTAGTTCGATTGCCGCGTGCCGCAACAACCGCTTTAACTTAAAATTAAAAATTCAAAACTCAAAACTATTTGTTTTGCCACGGCACCTCGTAGATGCTGACGGCGTTGCGGATGCCCTTGACGGTCACGGGAAACAGTTCCGCGCACGTTGACGCCAGCTTCGGATCAAGGCGCAGCAGATGGTTGTAAGTCGTGTCGCTGATGATGATGCGGCCGCTGCCGGAAACGCCTTCGAGCCGGCTGGCGAGATTCACTTCGCGGCCAAAGACGGTGTAGTTGTAAATATGCGCGTCCGAACCCATCAGGCCGACGGTGACGAAACCGGTGTTGATGCCGGTGCCGAGCTGGAGCGCGACGAGCATCGGCCTGGGCGGCAATCCGGCGGACGCCCGGGCGCGGTTTTCAATTTCACGCGAAGCGTTTTGCGCGAGGCGTTTTTGGTTTAATTCAAAAATCGCCCGTTGCGCATCAATGGCGGCGCGGACGCAGTTCAACGCATGTTTTGCGTCTGAAACAGGTGCGTTCCAGAAAGCCATCACACAGTCGCCGATGTATTTGTCGAGCGTGCCGTTATATTTTTTGACCGAGTCCGCCACGGCGGCGAGATATAGGTTGACGGTCTCCAAAGTTTCACGCGCGGATTCATCAAAATATTTTTCCGCCGCCGCCGCGTCAAGCTGGCTGTGGCGGACAAATTCGGCGACCTGCTCCTGCATCTGGTCGGTGAGCGTGGTGAACCCGCGCACGTCGGCAAAAAACACGGAGACTTCGCAGCGGGTGCCGCCGAGAGAAAGTTTCTCGGCCTTGAGCAGTTCATTGACGACCTCCGGGGCGACGATCTTGGAGAAAACGGATTTGACCCGGCGCTGTTCGCGCTCCTCAAACACGACGCGATAGGTCACGAGGCTGACGTGTTCGCACAGGATCGCGCCGATGACGGGAAAGATGACCGGCAGCCAGAAGCGGAATTCGATGAAGACAAAAAACGTCAGTCCGATGTAGCCGCAAATGAGCAGCAGCGTCGTGGCGGAAGCGGTGAACGCGCGGAGTTGCCAGGTCAGAAATGCGGCGAGCAAGCCGAGCAAAATGATGAGCGCCATTTCCGTAATAAGCGTCGTCCGCTGGATGAACCGGCCGGTGATGACCGAGTTGGCGACGTTCCAATATTTACTGACGAAGAGTGTGTCGCGCTCCAAGGGCGTCGCGCCGCGGTCGGTGAGGCCGTTGCCTTGCGCGGCGGAACCGACGACAACCAGCTTGCCGCGAAATGGCTTGCTCAAGCCATTGATTTCGCCGCGCAGACGTTGTTTGTCCTGCTGCAATAGATTTTCAACTGGCATGCTCAGCAGGTTTGGATTGGTCGGCGTCATCCGCCAGTCAATGTAAAAATTGCCGTTGGAATCCACGGGAATGGTGCGTTCAATGCCGTTCGTGCCGCGCAAAATTATCTGGCCATGCGCCAAATCAATTTCGGCGCGGGCCAGATCAAGTTGCAATTCCTGTGCGGCCATGACGATGCCCAAATCCCAGACACGTTCGAACGGCTTGTCGTGGCGCTTCCAGCCTTTCGGAATTTTATCCCCGACAAAATCCGTGAGATCAAAATTTCCATCAGCATCGAGCGCCACTTCAATTCCTTTGCCGTTCGGCTCTGGGAAAAAAATGCGGCCCGGCTCGATGCGCGCTTTTTGCAGATTGATGCCGAACTGTTGCGCGGCGGATTTGAAGGCCGGCTGCCATTTCAAACTAAAACTTTTGATGCGGCGCAAAACGCCGTCGGAATCTTTTTCCGTCGAGATGTCGCCCAGCGCGAGGCTGTTAGTCGTGAACAGGTCGGGCGGCGTCACTTCGTCGGTGAAAGCGGAAATGACATTGCCAGCGCGGCGCATTTGCAGCGCGAAAAAATCGTCCGATTCAATCAAGCTGCCGTCCGCCATTTCCACCGGCGCATGATCCGGACGCAATTCGCCGAACAACACATCGAAGGCGACGGCTTTTGCGCCTTGGGCAGACAACTCTTCAACCAACCGGCCATAAACATGGCGCGGCCAGTAAAGTCCGTAAGGTCGGCCCATCAATCCGTGCCGAATGGCGGCGATGCTGGAATCTTCCATTGAGACGAAAGCGAGATTGGTGGCGGCAGGCGTGGGAAATTTTTGCGCGGTGCGGACGCGCAAATCATAGGTCATCCGCTCCAGCCGGTCAAAAAAATCTGGGTTGCGCAGCCGGAGGCCGCAAACGAGCGCAAGCACCAGCAGCACCAGAATGACCGGCGCGCGTTTGGGGCGTTTGAATTGCACGCTGTGGAATTAAACAAAAAACCAGCGCAACTCAAGGCTGCGCTGGTTTGGTGAAGTAGTTTTCTGGCTAAAAATATTGAAATTCACTGAAGGCGCTTTGACTGATGGTGGGGGAGACGTAAGTGATGGTCCGGTCAAAGGTGAAATTAACCTGTTCAATGTAGAGGGTCTTCAGTGCGGTGAAAATTCGGTTCAATTCCCCGACAAGTGGCGCCGAGATGGACGCTGGAGATCCGGTTGCTGGATCGAGCAACTGGCCTTCGAGGATTTGAAACGTCTGTTTGGTGCCATTCGGCAGGGTCATGTCAAGCGCCAGTCAGCCGGTTTTGCTTTCATAAACGTTCACGGAGCCATCCGCACCAAGGCTGAACTTGGTTCCACGGACACCGGCAATACCGTTGGGAATCTTGACGATATATTGGGACGCACCGGAAAGTTTTAACACGCTGGCAAAAATTTTACCCTGCTTCAAATCCAGTTCGGTGTCGCTGACCGTGTCCGCCCCGGTATCGGTGGTGTTGAGTTTATCAATGGCCAGCGTGGTGTTGGGCGTCAGCCGCACGACATTTTGTTCAGCCGTAGGCGTGTAGGAAATCATGCCGCGGACTTGTTGATCGCGTGCGAGGGAGATGCGCTCGGGCGCCCATTTGGCCTGTGGCAGGTCAATCGCTTTGCCGAGGATGACATCCACCACGCCATTGTCGCTGGTGCGGATTTGTGAGCCGGCGGCAAGGTGTTTGCCGGGAACAAGCGGATGCCAGACTGCCCCATTATCCAGCGAGTAGGTGCAATTGCCTTCGATGCGAACCACGGTGGCAAAGCCCGGTTTGGAGTCCTGCGCCGATGCCGTGGCAACCACGCCGGTCAGCACGCAAAAAAACACCGAGGCAGCGAATATGTTCTTGTAGTTTTTCATAAATAAATTTACTGACACTTAATTTTGACACTTAAAACTGAAAGACTATAGCCGCAGTTCGCAAGGATTGTCAATTGTTATTTTCTTTCAAAATCCGGACGGCAGCAGCGGTTGTCCGGAAGCCTTTTGGAGCAGTTTTGACTCGCAAATCCGGAGGTAGTTTTGGGCGATGTTGTTGTTATGGCTGTCGAGTTTCAGCGAGCGCAGAAACCACTGCCGCGCGGCGGCGTAGTCGCCGGTCTGGACGAAGTGCCAGCCGATGATCGCGGCCGTGAAATAGCCGTTCGGGTCGCGCGCCTCGGCGGCGCTGAAGAACGGCTCCGCCCCGGCATGTTTCCCGATCCAGTCAAGGCACATGCCCGTGCGCAAAAAGTCGTAGCCATCGTGTGGATTTAGCCCGGTGCCGCGCGCATACCAGTCCATCGCCGCTTGCGCGAGCGCGGTAAAATCCTGCCCGCCGTCCAAGCTTTGGGTGCGGAAACATTCGCCAATTTCGTAGGCCGTCTGGAAATTCTTTGGTTCATGCGCGAAGGCCTGCTGCAAGGCCGCCGCCCGCGCGGGCGAAAAAAACGGCAGTTTTTCCGCCCGTGCCAGCCACCAGGCCTCGCCACCCCGCCGCCAGTCTTGTGACGTAAAATAAACCGCCACCGCGCCCAGCATGATCGTCAACGCCAGCGTCACGGGCAGACGCACACGAAACCAGTGCCGTTCGGTCGCGAACCGCAGGTTGCTCGCCAGCAGCGCCAGCAGCGTCACGCCGATGAGCGCGTTCGCCGGGATGTGCAGGTTGAAATCCATCGCCGAATGCACCGCCAGCGCGGCCAGCCCGCAGACTGCCCCCAGAAAAAATGCGAAACGATTGCTCTGTCCGTGGCCAAAATCATTTTCCTCGCGCCGGACGTGCGGCCACGTTTTTGCCAGTCCGAAAATAAAAATTCCAATTCCCGCAAAAACAATCACGCCGCCCACCACGCCCCAGTCCGCCAGCAGGTTCAAATAATCATTGTGCGCCCGGTCGGGCCGGGCCTGGACGATTTCCGGCCGGTATTCGCGGAAACGATAATCATAATGCGCCGGGCCGACGCCCCACCAAAAATTGTCCCGCCACATCTGCGCCGCCGCGCCCCACATTTGCCGCCGCGAATCCGAACTCGCGTCAACCACCTTCAACCCGCTGTCTCCGTCCGGACTGGCGACGCGCTGCATATAACCCACCGTTTTGGACAAATAGTGCGAGGTGAAATACCCGCCGCCCGCCAGCATCACCACCAGCAACAGCACCGCCTTCAACCGGTGATTCCCGTGGCCCAATAAAATTCCCAGCAGCAAAAAAATTCCCGCCGCCGCCGCCATCCAGCCGGCGCGCGAAAACGTCACCGCCAGACCCGCCACCATGGCCACCGCCGCGTAGCCCAGCAAAATCCGCGTCACGACGCTCACGCGCCCGACCAGCAGAAATGCCAGCGCCAGCGGCAGCAGCATGGCCAGAAAACCCGCGAGATTATTGGGCGAAATGAAGGTGCCTGACGCGCGGCCCGAATACGGCGAGATCATGTTCCAGACCTGGTTGGAATGATGCGCCAGTTGCGCCACTGCGTAACCCGCAATCAAAGTCGCCAGCGCGATCAACGTGAAACTGATGATGAGCGCCTCGTCCTGCCCGTGCAGATTGTTCACCACCGTAAAAAATAAAAACGCGAACAGCACGACCTGGATCATTTCCAGCCGCGCCACATATTCGATGTCTGCCGTGAAATATCTGGCGACCGCGTAAAGCGTGAACGCCACGACCGCCCACGCCAGCGGCGGCCAGAGCAATTTTGGTTTGCGGTCCAGCCACAACCGGGCGACCCACAAAACGAACACGCCCGCCTCGAGCCCTTGCACCACCAGAAACGCCCACGCATCCACCGCGCCAAACGCCAGCGGCGCGAAGACCAGCATTCCCAGCACGAGCAATAAAATTCCGCGCTCGCACCACCAGTCCAGATTTTTTCGGGTCAAAACCATTCAAGATTTGTAGCAGCCGACGGGCATCGGCTCAAATTTATTTTGATGAAGAATGAGCGGACTCACGTCCGCTGCTACGATTTTGGGGACGGCTCCGCCGGGCGGTATTCCAGAATTTCGCCGGGCTGGCATTGCAGATGTTCGCAAATGGCTGCGAGCGTGGAGAAGCGGATGGCTTTGGCCTTGCCGGTTTTGAGGACGGACAGGTTTTGCGGGGTGATGTCCACGCCATCGGCCAGATCGTTCAGCCGCATTTTGCGCTGGGCGAGAACCACGTCGAGATTGACGATGATGGGCATAAGCTTAAACCGTCAGTTCCTGTTCCTCGCGGATTTTCCGCGCCTCGTCAATCAGCCAGCCGATGAAAATAATAATAAAGCCGGCAAACAAATCGCTGATGGCCGTTCCCAATAAGTGGATGTCCGTTTCCCGAGTCAAAAAATAGGAAACCAAGACCACCAAAAATTTTGCGATATAAATACCGCCCAAAACTTGAATCCAACGCACCGTTTCAGCGGTGAACAAAATCCCCCTTTCAAAAAAGCCGAGCAGTTTAATGACTGCCAGATACCAAAAAATGACCAACGCCCAAGTCAGACATTTCCACAAAACTCCCAGCGGACTTGTCAAAAAATCAGGATGCGGATGGGCGGTGGCAAGGTGAGAAACGTCCGGCAAAGGTATTTTAATTCCGTAAGTCGCCAGCACGCCATATAAAAGGCCGAACAAACCACCGCCCACTATGGGAATGTAAAAAATTCCGTATAGCATAATCAGCCGAAGACACCTGCTGACCTTTTGGATTCGATTTAGCCGCGCATTGGCCGGTTTTGCACCGGGGTTCGCGAAAGTGGATTGCGAACTTGTTAAAGTGTCGGGGCGTTTTCTTCTTAAATATCTTAAAAGAAGGAGCACACTTGACAATAGAACCAATTGGGGGATAATTTCATTCGTATTCATGGCACAAGGAATAAACCAATCAATTCCGTTATTCAAGTCTTTTTTATCGAAAAACGATAAATAAAATCCGATTAACAAGTTGTCGCGCAACCCGTTTTCCGTGTCCTTGCTTTGTCCGGCGTCACAGCTTATTTTGAAAACGCCGTGAAACAACCGTCCATCAACGTCGAGAAAGAACCAAAATCGCTTCACGAGCTTTTTATGCAAGTTGGTATTCAGGCGGGCATTGATCGGTCGGCGGAAATTTCCCGCCGAATGAAATCCGGTGAGATTCGTTTTCCCAAAGGAGTTTTTCGCTTCAAAACTGTGGAAGAAGCCGACGAATGGAAGAACAAGATTTTGGCGGGGAATTAGCCTCAAAAGGATTAGCTCACGATTTCAAAACAGCGCCGTAGGCGCGATATATTTGTAGTTTCGTTGTTAAATGAAATAAAGCTCCATAGGAGCGACATATTCCGAAAAGTCAGATGCCGCTCCTACGGAGCTTGAATTTTTATGAAATGCAAAACTACAAAGATTTCGCGCCTACGGCGCTAAAATGGCCGACCGTCAATTTTGAATTTTACATTTATCATTTATCATTTTAATTGAACATTTATGACCGACCCGCGTTATACCAAACTGGCCAAGCTGCTCGTGAACTATTCCACCGAACTGAAAAAAGGCGACCGCATCCTGCTCGAAATGATTGACGTGCCGGACGAGTTCACCGTCGAACTCATCCGCGCCGTGCGCGCGGCGGGCGCGACGCCGTTCGTCGAGACGCGGCACACGCGCGTCGGGCGCGAGCAGTTGCTTGGCATCAATGAAAAGCAGGCCGCCGCCATCCGCGACCTCGAAATGTTCCGCATGAAAAAAATGCAGGCGTATATCGCCATTCGCGGCGCGGACAACATGAACGAAAATTCCGACGTGCCGAGCGACCGGGTGCAGCTGTATTCGCGCGTGCTCCGGCCGGTGCAGGATTATCGCGTGAACAAGACGCGCTGGTGTGTGTTGCGCTGGCCGACGCCGAGCATGGCGCAGGCGGCGGGCATGAGCACGGAGGCGTTTGAGAATCTATATTTCGACGTTTGCACGATGGATTATGCGAAGATGGGCAAGGCGATGGGGCCGCTGGAAAAGCGCATGGCCAAAACCGATCACGTCCGGCTGGTCGCGCCCGGCACGGATTTGAGCTTCAGCATCAAAGGCATCGGCGCGAAGATGTGCAAGGGCGACCGCAACATTCCCGACGGCGAAGTTTTTTCCTGCCCGGTGAAAAATTCCGTGAACGGTGTCATCCAGTTCAACACGCCGACGCTTTATTCGGGAACGAAATTCGAAAACGTGCGGCTGGTTTTGAAGGACGGAAAAATTGTCGAGGCGACGGCGAACAACACCAGGCGGCTGAATGAAATCTTGGACACGGACGCCGGGGCGCGTTACATCGGCGAATTTTCGCTCGGCTTCAATCCGTATATTTTAAGCCCGATGTGCGACATCTTGTTCGACGAAAAAATTGCCGGCTCGCTGCATTTCACGCCGGGCAACGCCTATGAAGATTGCGGGAACGGCAACCAGAGCGCGATCCACTGGGACATGGTTTTGATCCAGCGCAAGGACTGGGGCGGCGGCGAGGTGTGGTTCGACGGCGAACTGATCCGCCAGAACGGAATTTTTCTGCCGAAAGAATTGCAGCCGCTGAATCCGGCGAATCTGAAATAATTTATGATTTGCGATTGATGATTTTTGATTGCCGTCTTGGAGCAGGCGCAAAGACTTTTTGCAAATCGTAAATCGTAAATTTCTTCAGGGCGCGTCCTTGAGAATCGTCAGGAACTGTTTCATCGCGGGCGAGAGCACTTTGTTTTTTTTGTAAATCGCGGCGAGGGGACGGAAAAACTGGCCGTCTTCGATTTCCACGGACGCCAAAGTTTGCTTGGCGATTTCCTGCGTGACCGTGCCGAGCGGCACAATCGAAATGCCGGCGTCAATTTCCACCGCGCGTTTCACGGTCTCGACGTTGTCGAATTCCATGACGTGCTTCACCTCCACGTGGTGTTCTTTCAAGATTTTATCGAGCGCCTTGCGCGTGGGGATGTCCGGCTCGAAGCCGATGATTTTCTGCCCGGCGAGGGCCTTGAGCTTGATGGATTTTTGCTGGGTGAACGGATGCTGCGGATGGCAGATGAGCACGAGCGGCTCCTTGCGCAGCGGAATGATTTCCAGTTTGGAATCCTTGACCGGATAGGCGACGAGGCCGAGGTCAACTACATTGCTGAACACGTCGTCATAAACCTGGTTGGCGCGGCGATACTCGACGTGGATGTTGACCGTCGGGTAGCTCTTCATGAACTTTTTAACATACGGCGGCAAATCGTGCAGGCCGATGGAATAAATCGTGGCGACCCGGATCGTGCCGGAAATGATGTCCTTCAACTCCTGAAGTTTGCTGTGCAGCGACTCATAAGTCTGAATGATTTGCTTGCTGTAATCGTAAAGCACCTGGCCTTCCCGCGTGAGGCGGAATTTCTTTTTGCTGCGTTCAATCAGCAGCGATTTGAACAGGCGTTCCAGCGCGCTGATTTGCTGGCTGACCGCCGACTGGGTGACGTTGTTGATCTGGGCGGCCTTGGTGAAACTTTCGGTTTCGGCCAGATCACAGAAAACTTTCAGGCTTTCAATTTGCATAAGTTGATTTAACCAGAATCGCGCCGGTCAGTCAACCTCTGGCGCAGAGGCCAGCACGGACTTCACCTTGAGCAGCAGTTCCGAGCTGGTGAACGGTTTTTGGAGATAGCCTGCGCCCACCTTTTTGTCTTCGGCCATCACATAGCCGCTGGTGCATATGATGGGCAGCGCCGGGTCGGCCTGCCGGATGTGTTCGATCAATTCCCGTCCGCTCATGCCCGGCATCACGAGATCGGTGATGACCAGATCCACCTTCGTGGCCGGTTGTGACAAAATGGCCAACGCCTTCTGGCCGCTGCTGGCGGTCAAAACGTGATAGCCAAATTCCGATAAAATCGTCTCGGACATGGTCAGCAGCAGGCTTTCATCGTCCACCACGAGGATGGTGCCCGAACCATGCAAACTCTTGTCCGTGCCCGAAGATTCAAGCACGAAAGTTTTTTCCGCCGGCAGATAAACCCGCGCGGAAGTGCCTTTGCCCAGCTGGCTGGAAATCGCCACGCCCCCGCCGTGATTGGTGATGATGCCATAAACCAGCGCCAGCCCCAGCCCGCGATGCGGCGGTTTTTTCGTTGTGAAAAAAGGTTCGAAAATCCGCGACAACGATTCCGCCGCGATGCCCGTCCCGCTGTCCGAAATTTCCACGCAGACATAAGTGCCCGCCGCCAGCCGCACATTCCGGTCCTGCGTGGCCTGCGTCAGTTCCACATTCCGCGTCTCCACTGAAATCTGGCCGGTGGCGTTGGCGGCGAACGCCTCCACCGCGTTCTCCAAAATTTTCGTCAACGCCTGCTGCACCTTCGCCTCGTCCACGCGAGCTTCAAACAATGACCGTTCCGGCGTCAGCCGCCAGGTGAATCGCGTGCCGTGCGCATTGCGAAAAAAATCCACGCAACGGCCGGCCACCGCGTTCAGATTGCACGCCGGGGCGCGGCGCGCCTCTTTTTCCTGCCGGCTGAACAACGCCAGTTCGCTGGCGATTTCCGCCGCGCGCGCCGCCGACTTCTCCACCTCCAGCAATGAACGCCGCCACGGATGATCCGGCTCCGCCTTGCCCAGCAGCAACGAAGTATGCGCCAGCACGCCCGTCAGCGCGTTGTTGAAATCCAGCGAAACCGTCCGCGCCAGTTGCAGCACACAGTCCAGTTTCTGTTTCAATGCCGCGTCACCCGTCGGCGTGGTCTTGAATTCAATCGCCGATTCGACCGGCACCACCGCTGGTTTTTCCAAGTGTGGCAGAAGTTGCAGCACGAACCATTTGTTGTCCCCGTTGATCAGCAAAGCGATGGCCGTGGAAAAATTTTTCATCACGCCCGCCGCCGGGCGAAATTTCAAATCCGCCACCGCCACCGGCGATTTTTCCCAGAGCAGCAGAAAATCCGTGGCCGTGCTGCCATTTTCCGGCGCCCAAAAAGATGCCAGTTGCACCTCGCCACTGTCCGGGGCAAGCCCAAAGAATTTTTGCGCCGCCGCGTTTGTCAACAACACCGCGCCGCCCGCGCTGACCAGCAACGCCGGCCACGCCGCACCTTCCAGACCAAATACGACTTCAGGCTTCATCAATAAAAAAAGAAAACAGAGGCTACTACGAACCGGCCGGATTTCAAGATACTAAAACAAATGCACGCGGCAACAACCCGCGAACCGTGAACTCTTTGACCTTTTTCAGATCATCACTGTCCGCGATGAAAACCTTTGCGTCCGGCGCGTATTCCGCCAGCAGTTGACGGCACGCGCCGCACGGCATCGGCCCGCCATCACAACGCGCCACGACGGCAATCGCGATAAAAATGAGACGGGCATCTTGCCTGTCATTTTTTCCCTTTCGATTTGTCAACGCCTTGAACAACGCGATGCGTTCCGCGCAGCACGTCAGACCATAGCTCGCGCTTTCCACGTTCGCGCCGCCGATGATTTCGCCCGACTTCGTGAGCAGCGCCGCGCCGACCTTGAATTTGGAATACGGCGACACCGAGCCTTCGCGCGCCTGCGCCGCCGCACGCACCAAATCCAGTTTTG
>Ga0209746_1000480_pt1 | contig 20314 bp, 14 predicted proteins | sample BarGraNGADG00211_3_FD_184496 | JGI IMG/M metagenome (GOLD analysis project Ga0209746, IMG submission 184496) | Arctic peat soil microbial communities from Barrow, Alaska - Barrow Graham LP Ref core NGADG0011-211 (SPAdes) (version 2) | ecosystem: Environmental > Terrestrial > Soil > Wetlands >... | reverse complement strand
AAAATGAAATTTCCATCCGCAACGGTTTCATGGTTGTGCTCGCAGAAGCCTTGTCATAATTGTCTTTGCCGGAAAACGATGCTCCAAACGAATAAATCCCTTTATCTCCTTTGGTCGCGAAAATATCATCGGGAATGGAGAAGGTCACAATGCCTTCCTCATTGGTCAGGGCTGTGCCCATAGATTTTTCTGTATTGTCCTGGAGAAATTTAAAACCAATTTCCATTCCCTGAAGGGGCAGGTATCTTCCTTCTACCTTTGCCTGCAAGGTAGCGGTGAGGTTTTGGGTCGAATCAACATGGAAATACTCCAGTTTGAGCACTGTTTGAATTTTGGTTTCATCCTGCGCCATGGTGCAGGGCACAGATACCAGCATCAGCAATAGGATAATCCCTGTTGAAATCATATCGCTTTTCTTATTCTTTTTGATGACTTTTTTCATCTGGTTTTCAAAAACGACTTTCCTCAACCTTGAATAGTCCTTTTCTTCACCAGTTCTGACTATCGGAATTATCGGGACGAATTTCGAAAAGAGGTAGAACAGCAGAATGAAAAGGGCAATACCGGCAAAGGTAAGGGACCATTCAACCCATGTCGCCGAATAATGAACAAATTCAGGCCGAAGATCGTGAATAGGTAACAAAGGGGATTCCAGGGTAGGAATGATGATCAGGTAGCGTTTCACCCAGAGGGCAAATACCGCAATGACAGCAGCAAATGCGATGGAATTGATGTTCCTGAACCTTGGAACGGTAACAATGATAATCGGGACCATTACTCCGATAAAAACCGCAAATACAAACTGAAGAAAATACTGATCCGGGTTGAATAACCTGTAAAGGACCTCCATATCCCATTTAATCGAACCGTACCAGCTGGTCAGGTATTCACTGAAGGTAAAGTACCCGTATAGCGCACCTAAAACGATCATGATGATTGCCAGGTAATTGAAATGGATTTTGGTGATATGGGATTCCAGGTGATAAACCTTGCGGAATACCAACATTACCATGATCAATACTCCGGTTCCTGAATAGACAGCAGCAATCACAAAGTAAGGAGCAAAAATTGTACTGTGCCAGCCTGGCCGCAATGTCATTCCAAATATCCAGGCAAGGACGGAGTGCACAAGGATTGCCAGGGGGATGATGACGATCGATAACAGGTCTGTTACTACATTCAGCAATTCCTTTTGCTTTGTTGTATCTTTATACCTGACCGACAAAAAACGATAAATGGGATTGCGCCACTTTGCAACCTTTACCGGGTTATCGCGGAGTATGGCAAGGTCGCGGATCGTGGCAAGATAAAGAAAGATGATACTCCCGGATAAATAGGTTGTGATGGCAATGACATCCCAGATGATCGGAGACTGGATCCTGCCGAACAGCAATAAATTGGGCAACCGATCAAGCCGCCCGATACACAATAATATATATGCAGGCCCGATCAGGGTAGATATCACGGTGATCATCTCGGCCATCCTGATGATCGGTGTTCGCCAGGGAACTCTCAACAAATGCAGGATACCGGAGATGAGGGCGCCTGCATAACTGATCCCTATAAAAAAGATAAAATTAACGATGTATAACCCCCAGACTACATTGTCGCGCATACCGGTAACAATATGACCTTTGGTGTCCTGTATGTAGAGGCAATAAAGTCCAAACAGAATGACTAGTGAGAGAAAAACGATCAATGCGATCCCTTTTTTACTAATCTTTTCCAATTGGGGTTTAAAAGCAATCAGGTTTTGCTGAGTTTTTTCGTCTTCGTTCATTGTTTTCTTAATTTATTCTGTAATCTTAGCTTCCTTTTTATATAAGGCGATCTCATCCTCACTTAATCCTTCAAATCCGGTTTTATAATCAAAGGCACGGTCGACGGCTGGGAGGTAATAAACACTGGGTTCGGTACCCAGCTCTTCCATGAACCGGTAAGCAGCCCTGCTTTCGAGCAATTCGCTGAATAGTACCGTGTCGGTTCCGTTGGTGACTGCATCCTCATTTTTATCGCCATAATAAAAAACACCGTTGGGGCAGGATTTGACACAGGCAGGTAATTCCCCTTTTCTGACCATATCGGGACAAAAATCACATTTGCTTACGGTTCCGATTTTTGGTGGTGTGCTTGTCTCAGGAGAATAGGGTTGCTTGTGAGCGGATTTAGGGAGCTTCGGTTCTTCCCAATTGAATACCCTCGATGAATAAGGGCATGCAGCCATGCAGAATTTACAACCGATGCAACGATCGTTGTCGATCAGAACAATCCCGTCAGTACGTTTGAAAGTAGCCCCTACCGGGCACACTTTTACGCAGGGAGGATTGTTGCAATGCAGACAGGGTTTAGGGAACCAGTAAGGTGCCTGATCTTCGGTGTCGCGCATCAGGTAAAATTTGATCCATTCCATGTGCGGAGGCAGCATGTGCATGCTCTGGCAGCCCTGAAGACATTTCCTTGCATTCCTGCATTTTGCCAGGTCAATGACCATGACCATCTTTTTATCCGGTATCCCTTGCCGGGCTTCCTTGTTGGACACCGGCGGGCAGCAGAGGTGCCCCTTGTCAACATCAACCAGCTTTCCATCCTGTGTAAGGACTTTGACTTTCTCTCCGGTCTCTTTGGGGTCATTATTCGTTAATGCGGATAACATGTTACTTCCTCCAACAAACAGGGCACTGGCCCCGGCGGCAACACCCAATTTCAAAAACTTTCTGCGGGAAGGTAATTTATTCTTCATACCTGGTAAATTTTACTTGTTTACTTGTTAACAATTATAACCACAGGCTTATCTGACTTATAATTAACAACTTAGGCATATATCTTCAAGGGGAATTTATTATCCTTTTCAGGTTATCAAAACTACATTTTAACACATTGGCATTACCCAAAGAGTGTTAGGAATATTGCTACGATTTTCAGGAAATTATTCCTCTCCGACAAGGAAAGAAAACGTATTAAAATTGATATATATCAATTTTTTTTACCTTTACAGCAGGTATAAACCAGATATACCTGATGATTCACAAAAATACCAAAACAGGGAAGAAATGCCAGATTATTTAGAGAAAACACAAATGAATTGCATTTCTTGTGAGTGCAAGTCACCCTTATTCCGGTTACTTTCCGATGAGGAGTTGGAACAAGTCCAGAAAAACCGGATCAATGTGGTCTTTAAGCCCGGGGAGACCATTCGCAAGCAAGGAACGGTAATGACACATGTAATTTCTGTGAACTCCGGTCTTGCAAAATTATACCTGGAAGGGATAGAGCAGCGGAATGCTATCCTAAGGCTTGTCAAACCAACAAACTTTATCGGTGGTCCGGGAATCTATTTAGACCTGATGCACCACTATACTGTGACCGCGCTGATGGAATCATCGGTTTGCTTTATTGATATTCATGTATTTAAAAAGATCATCAAACAGAACAGCCTGTTTGCCGAGGAATTCATAAAAGATTTCAGCAGGAACACGCTTTCGGCCTATAACCGGTTAATTAATCTTACCCAGAAACAAATGCCCGGCCGTTTGTCTGATACGCTTCTTTATCTTTTCAACGACATTTTTCAAAGTAATAAATTCCCGATGCTGGTTTCAAAGCAGGATCTGGCTGATCTTTCTGCTATGTCAAAGGACAGTGCCGTGAAAGTCCTCAGGGAATTCCAGAATGACGGAATCGTCAAGATCACAGACAATGAAATGGAGCTCCTTGATTCCGTGGCCTTGAAAAAGATCAGCAGAATAGGATAGGCCGAATTATTATCACATCGATAAGATAAATCCGGGATTATTCAGCCTTTCGCATTTCGAGACCCAGGGTTCCCAATACCCTTTTCAGGATATTCTCTCTTTGAGGCAGCGGGGTGAAATCGCCAACGAAAGCCGCCGATGGATCAATATATAGTGAGGAATTCACGTTCAAGGTGTTCAGGGAATCATAAACAATCGGAATAAAAACCACCGGCATGCTACGGTCCCAGGCAAAGGTTTTAAGCGTGGTTGACTGAAACGGGTCGGTTGCGACAGCGATCTTTTCAAACCCCATTTTCTTTGCCATACGGTAAGAATAGACCAGGTTTTCGGTGCTGTGTTCGGCTTTCGTTTCAGAGAAAACGTGTTCCAGTGGTATCCCCCGCGCTATGGCATGCATCGCCATAATCTTGCCTTCCACGTAAGGTGAATAGACAGAATTGCCCGAATAGATCACATTACGGGTGATCCCTTTTGAATAAAGATAAAAGGACCAAAGCACCCGGTCCTTCATGATATTGCTCGCCCAGTTTTGGTCCTGGTAAGGGATGCCCGGAACGATGATGACGTCATACGGGGCTTTTTTAATCGCTTTATTATAGGATTTGAGTGGAGAGGTGCAGGAGAAAACCAGGAGAGAACAGGCGATCAGGTAATGCATCACAATTCTTTTCATCTTCATTTTATTCGATAGTTGCATCTCTGTTGGTATGAACCCAAGCCCCACGAATCCCGGTAAAGTTAGCAATAACACGGAACAATTACACGGAACAGAAAGCTATGCGTTGCAAGCCTGTTCCGACCCGGTATCGCTCAAATGTGTGAATGATATAACTTATTCCCAAAATGATGTAACTGGTCATGGAATAAAGAGACATACTTTCGTAAATGCAATAATTTCCTCATAAACTTAAAATTAAAAACAAAAACAAAAAAATGAAAAACCGCATAACAATTTTTCTCTTTCTCGCTCTTATGGCTGGATTTTCTGTTCCGTCTTTCAGTGGTAATGGGCCCTTAGATCCTGCAGGCAAAGGTAACGGCATATTAGGATTCGGATTTGGTCCAGGCGTTCCCTATTATGGTGGCAGCGGCTTTGGACCGGCCATTGTTGTTCATTATGATCACGGCATCTGGAAAGCAGGCCCGGGAACCATCAGCCTGGGCGGACAGATTGGCACCTCCTTCTTCTGGTATCATTTATCAAACAGGGATGTCCAATACAGATACAGTTGGACAAACCTGGGTTTTGTATTCAGAGGGGCTTATCATTTTGGATGGAATGTCCCCGGTTTGGATACTTACGCTGGCTTCGGAGCAGGTACATGGTTCAGCATGTATAATAATGGTGGATATGACTCAGGAAGAAAATCCTCACATTTGGGCTTTCTACCTACCGTTTTCTTTGGTGGATCCTATTTCTTCAACAATCTTATTGGGGTGAATGCTGAATTCGGCTATAATTTTGCTTATGCTACTATAGGCCTTAATTTCAGGCTTTCAAAATAGTCCTCTTTGCTGACGAAGAACAAATCATGAAGAAACTGCCCCATGTTTGGGGCAGTTTCTTTCACGCTGTCGGCAATTTTATTTTTCTACAACCTTATGAAATGTTCCGGTAATGAATTCACCCCCAAGGTGAGCCATGCCCACAATTCTGATGACAAAATGAAGAATGAGGGGATGGATATTTGACAAGGATGTCTGCGGAATTTGAAAGGAGGATTGTACGAGTAAAAAAAAAATTAAAATCAGATCCGGGAAGAATGATCCAAAATTTTTCGGAAATTTGAAAAAGATACCTGTCATCTCACCACAATTCAGGATATGTCCCGAAAACCTAAAATAGAATTCCGCCTGAGGGCTTATTACCCGAATTATTATTCAGTTCAGCAGGTACTCTCGCATCCGTTTGAGGAAGGACTCGCAGACGGTTCTCCCGGTTTTCTGATGCCTGAATTGGAATTTAAAAACCAGGGAGCACAAACTTTTCAATCGCTTCCATTACGGAATATTGATGTTTCTATACTCTGCCATTTCGACCGGGAACAAGCACTCCAATACCTGGACCTGCTCATTACTTCTTTCAATGAGAATGCCGATGCCCGGATTAAAAGAGAATTCCTCTCGAACCAATACCTGAAGTCGCTGCAATCAAAGTTCGGGTCGCTGCATTTTATCGAAAACGATTCGGTCGTCCCGGCAGCCACAACGTATCCCTACGACGAACTTCTCTTGAGCCAGAAAGGGAAAGTGCTGCTCGACCTTTACCAGGAAGGCTATCCTGTGCCGGATTTCTGCGTGCTGACTTCACAATCATACCAGTTAAATGCACGGGTGAGAGAAGCCTGTCTCCAGGCTGCCATATCCAACCTGGAAAAGATGACGGGCGAAAAGCTGGGAGATCCTGATCATGCCCTGGTTTTTGCGATGCGGTCGGCAACTCCACATTACATCCCTGGACTGATGCCGACCTACCTTAATGTCGGGGTTACAAAGCTCAGCTTTCAGTAGCTTGAGCGTCAATATGGGCTCCCCGTGGCAAATAAAATCTACCTGAATAATCTTCAGTCCTTGTGCCAGATCCTGGGTTCGGAGCAGGAATTCTTTCGTAAAAAGAAAGATAACTGCGTTCCAGTTGTGGAAGATATAGAAGAACAGATCGCTTTTCTTTTCAAAAAAATCGAACACATCGACGAACGGATCTTACATGATGCACATTACCAGGTGAAGAGGTTTATGGGTGTTTCGCATAGCTTTTACACGCGGAACCAAGACCTGATCTATACTTTTCAGCGGGGACATGTTACTTTTCCTGCATTGATATTGCAAAAAATGGTATGGACGGTTCGGAACCAGGATTCTTATCCAGGGGTCCTGTACAGCCGTCATCCACGCACCGGGCTTGGGATACAGATCGAAAGTGTCCGGGAAATTTTCGGTGAGGAGATCATGACCGGGACCATTCACGCGGAGCAAAGAGAGTACTTTGACCGTAATGAAATAATGGAGGAATTTCCAGCCATCTATCATTTCACACCCATGTTGCCAAAGCTGGAAGTGAAACTCAGATCACCGGCAACCATTGAGTTTGCTGTGGAATCCTTTGAAGGGATTTCGCTTTTTGCCATTCTCCAGCTGAACATGTCTGAACTCACTGGCAGGTCAACGCTTCTGACTGCCATCGACCTTTACCAAAAAAAAATCATCTCAAAAAAGAGAGTGATCCAGCTGATCCGACCTTACCATCTGCGCCAGATCTTCTCCGAGCGGATCGATGATCTCTCGTTAAAATCCCTGACACTTTTCGGTTATGGCGTTTCGGTACTTCCCAGGTCCGCGGTATCGACAAAAATCTATTTCTCCATGGCAAAAGCCCTGGAAGCGAAAAAAAAAGGTGAGAAGGTCTGTCTCTGCAAGGAAAATTTTATTCCCTCGGAAACCATCTTCATGGGTGAACTGGATGCCATACTAAGCATGAACCCATTGGCCATTCACGTGGTGACGGCCTGCCTGGGATATGGCATACCTGCTTTCATCAACCTGAAAAACCATCATATGAGCCTGGCTGAAAATGCCATCACTAATGATACCGGGATGATCATCCAGGAGGGTGAATGGATCACGGTGTCGAGCAAGCATCACTGCATCTATATCGGTAAAGCCAATTATAAACCGGCGCGATTTCAGAAATACCTGGAAGGCAAATCCCTTGAAATGGAAGAAAAGGAAGAAAAGGTATTCATCAATATGGCCAAAGCCTATGGTTCTTACCAGGAGATCCTTGACACGCTGAAGACCGAAGAGGCTATGACACTGCCGGACCTGGTCAAACTGATTCGCAATGATTATGACCAACAACCTCAGAAAGCAGTTGAATTCGTGAACGGCTGGTTTGATGTCCACATGGATTATTATTGTACGGAAATTCTGAAAAGCGGGATCGGATCGCACCTGGACCAGCATAAAATCTATAGTTTGCTTTCAACCGAAAGGAAGATTTTGTTTTTCAGAAGCATGATCCGGCTTTGCCAAAAAGATATGCTCAGTGGGTTTTCTGCCGGGGCTTTTATGCTTGGCAGGTTTTTATGCCAACCTCACCCCCTTGCCTTCTGGAGGGCTTTTGATTCATCCGGCATCGTATTTCTTCTCAATGAACACATCCTGTTCGGGAAATATATGCAGGTACTTTCCGAATTCGGCGAACGCCACCTCAACCGTACAAAAAACAAACTGCTAATGGACGACCTGAATACGATCACGCTGTCGTCGATGGAAACCGAATTATTTATCACTTTAAAATTATGTTCCCCCGACTGGGAGGAAATTGAATCCCGGATACAATCAGAACACGATAAAGATACCCGTTACCTGATCACGCTTTTGAAACGGCCCTATGGAGACCTTTATAATTATAATCTGCCATGGTCATTGGGGAAACTGCAATCCATCTGTATAGCTGAAAGCGTTGAATTACCCGATCGGCAGTCCTCCTGAAAATGGTAAAATCTAAAATGATATTGCCATTTTGCATTTTACCACCTGCCTGCTGGCAGGCAGGTTTTACTATTTAGTTTGAGTCCACTCTTGCAGGCTCAACTTTCGGAGCTTTATGGCCAAGGTTGAAATCGCGGGTAAGGCTTATGGCATAGGAATATGCCGGCGTAAGCTGGTGACCTTTGTAATTCTTGTAAAGCGGCTGGTCAAAAACCACGGATACGTTCCACTTACCAACAATTGAGTAACTGAGTTGGGGGGAAACATAAAAAATATCATAGCCGGTATTCACTTGGTTGCTCACTTCACCTGTCTCTTTGAGTCTTTTATTATCATTGGTTTTATATTCATTCCGGAATTGTACAATTGCAAAAAGGTACTTCACGATTTTTTTTGATACAAAAACTGAATTCAGAAGGATATTGCCATATTTGTAATCATACAAAGTGGGATACGAAAGATCGGTCTTATCGAAAAAATTGTAGTCGTACCTATTGATAGAAAATACCCGCATGGTTACAGACGCGAACCCGATGCTGAAGAACAGCATGCCATTAATGCCAAATGCATTGGTGGATGGCTGAATGTCACGGTTCAGCTGAACGTTATCAACCATTTGAGGATCTCTGGTGAAAGGGTAACGGAAGCCTGCGCCGGCTGTCAGTTCGATTTGTTTAGCAGGTTTGACGAAAAGACCATACTTCAGGGTGACCCCACTGTTTGAAAACCCGAAACCGGTTTGTTTGGGTATCTTGGTGTTAAGATATAACTGCGTCTTGTTCATGAAGTAACCGAAGTCGATCTCAACAGTAAGCCGCCTGGTGATTCCATATCCGAGTGTCAATCCACCAAAATTGTAATTGGCCGATTTCAGGGGGTTATTATCGGCATAGCTGTCGCTTTCGTAGTAGGTATCCGAAAAACTGTGACGGTAGAAGGTAGCCAGGCGAAAATAATTCTTTCCCAGAACGCCCATGTATTCTGAGGCCCCGGAAGGACTGCCCGTAGAACAGCACTGTGAATCAGCAATATCGGGGAGTAAAAGACAGAAGAAGATAAGAAACAGGGCTCCGCTGAATTTATTCATGGGACCTGATGGTGACATTCTTGGTATCGGAGTTATTGTTTTTATCCTTAACCGTGCAGTTGATCGTGAATTTATCCGCATGACATACAGTCCATTGAACGGTGCTACCCGAACCGATGAAGGTGCCAAAATCAGCTGTCCAGGTATAAGTCAATCCTTCTCCGCTAGCTGTAGCACTAATAGTGGTTAGGTCATTGATTTTTATCACCGTGTCTTTCGTCGCCAGGCTTGTGAATTTGAAAGCACCTGAAGAATTGTCGGGGGTGGTGGAATGTTTACTGCAAGCTGCAAGGCTCACGATTAGTGCCACTCCGAAAAAAAGTAAGAATTGTTTCATGTTCGGAAAATGAAATTAGTAATCAGTTAAGGTTCGTTTCAATCAGGCGGAAAAAGATTAACTCCACCAAGTCACAAAATTAAAAAATTTTTTAACATATACACAAATTTTAATATAAGGTCGTCGCTTTTTTTATCGACAATCCGCTAAGAATCAGGGTTTAATTACAGTTTTGATTTTAATCAAGGAAAGAGGATGTTCATGTTTTTTTTGAGGAAGCATGAAAATTTTGGCAATTATTCCTGATTCCCTGATTTCCTTTCGCATTTTTTCAGGAAGATCATCTTTTTCTCCTTACAACTCCGCAAAAAATCAGAAAAACTCCTTCTCCAAATTCATTTCCGGGTTGCTGGTTTGGATTTTCTGCCGAACCATCCCCTCCTTCCGCAAGGATCAATTTCTCCGGCGCCGGGTTCGGGTATAATTTTGTTCGTACAAAACCCCTAAAAACAAACGCCATGAAAACAATTGCAAAAACCATCATCGCCATCAGTGTTCTGATGATTTCTTTACAAGTAATTGCCGGAAACGACCAGACCATAACCGGTAAAGTACATTATAAGGTACAAATTCACATGAAAAAAGACATTCCGTTCAATACAAGGAATATCTTTGTTGTGATGACCGATGAAAGAAACATCCCGGTCGCCCCTCCTCAATTGCTCCTTTACGGAAAGATTTTCTACAATTTTTACGAATCCCAAACTGTAATAGGAACCCGGGTGGCTCAGTTGATCTATGCCAATGGAAATACAACTGAATTGTTTCGCAGTAATCCGGATGTTCAGAAAGGTAAATTCGCTATCTGCGATACCTACCTGTTCAACTTGTATGTTATATTTCTGAATCCGGTATTAAGTAGCGTAGAAAAATGATTCTCCATTTTTTCCGAGGAAAGCCGGATGATAACTCGTCCGGCTTTTTTTTTACAAAGAATAAGCACTTTCAATAAGGCCGGATGCAGGCATCTATAGGGATCATTTCCATGTCTTCCGGATAGATCATTGCATTGATGATTTTAAATCCCTGGAAGGAATCAAGTTCCTTTAAGGATATCTTCCTTTCCATTATTTTTCTTTCCCGGATCAAACGCTCACGGCAGGTACCATTCAGCAATGGCGTGGAGGGCGTGATCCAGTTCCTGCCGTTATAAAAAATAAGATTCGAAAATGAGGTGTCGGTGATCAGGCCGCGCTGCACAATGATGATCTCATCAGCAGTATTCTTTTCCATTAACAATGATTCCAGCGCTGAACGGTCTGAAAATTTAAATGGATATTCAATCTCCTCATTGACTACAACCTGGAATTTTTTGAGTGGCCTTAATCTATAAGGTGTGAACTTCACCGCATCAATCTTTATCCCGTAGTCGACCCGGCAACGTACGATCCCGGATGAAAATTCCCTGGGAATCGTGACAACCTGATGAAGGAAGAACGGGTCCTTCGCTCCAAGAAGGGCAGAGCGCGAATGGAACATTCTCCTTTCATGATCTTCAGGATGCATGAATATCCCGTTTTCAATCCGGATGGTTTCAAACAACAGGGACATATACTTTCTGGATCATTTCTTCATATTCGCTTTTCGGGTCGCTTAAGGCTGTAATCCCTCCCCCGCTTTTATACACAGGTCCACCAGCTGTAAACTCAATAAACCTGATCATCACGGCCGAATCGAGGGATCTCCCGTCAAAATAACCAAAAATGCCAGTATAAAATCCCCGTTCATAGGATTCGGCCTCCAGGATAATTTCCACCGTCCTTTTCTTGGGGGCGCCGGTAACAGAACCTGCCGGCAAGAGGGTAAACAAAATGTTTCCCAGGCGGGAAAGATAATCATCGGGCAATTCCCCGGAAATCTCTGAACTCACCTGGAGAAGATCCCCATCCAGGGATTTTATCCTTTCTATATAACGAAACCTGACAACCTTAACATTGGTGGAGACCATACCAAGGTCATTCCTTATCAAATCAACAATCGTATTGTGTTCATAAAGTTCTTTTCGGTCGGCGAGGATTGTTTCTGCTGCATCCGGTACCGTCGCGCTGATGGTTCCTTTCATGGGAAATGAAGAGATTCTGTTGTGATGAATCCGGATAAAGGTCTCCGGTGAAAAAACAACAAATTCCCCACCGGCCAGCAGCTTATAATTAGCCTGGCTATAAAGGAAAATCTCTTCGGGTGATAAGTCTGTTTCAATTTCCGTTGGGAAAGTGAGGTTCAGCAGGTAGGTATCTCCATGGTTCAACGCAGTGATCACTTTCTCAAATGCTTCCTGATAAACCGCAAGGCTTACCGGTTTTGCAGCGAAAGAGAAGTGACGTAAACTCTCTTTCCTGAGAGGATAATTGGTAATTCCGTTGATATTAAAAAAGATGTTATTTTCACGGGCCTCCTCCGGGGTCAGGATGAAGGCACTTGTTCCCGGAAAATTAATAGCAAAAAGGAAAGGACGCCCTTCCCGTGCATATTGTGTAATTTTATCTTCCGATTCCTGTCTGTTCAGTAACTGCATACCATGAAAAAAATACTGCTGCTCGACAACCATGATTCATTCACGTATAACCTCGCCGGGCTGCTGCGAAACCATGGCAAAGTTACTTTTAATATTATTCGGCCTGAAAATCTGATTTTTGAGGAGGTTCAATATTTCGACAAGATCCTTTTCTCTCCGGGCCCCGGGATACCTGATGAGCATCCTGCCATGAACCGCCTGTTGGAACTCTTTCACAGGACGAAACCCATCCTGGGAATTTGTTTAGGCCACCAGGCGATCGGAGCGTTTTTCGGCGCAGTTATTGAAAACCTTGACCAGGTCATTCACGGGCAACAACGGAAGCTTTCTTTTGTCGATCCGGATCATTATTTATTCCGTGGGGTGGAAGGCAATACCGTGGTTGGCCTTTACCATTCCTGGGTAGTAGGAAAAGAAAAATTCCCGGAGGAGCTGCAAATTCTTGCTATATCGGAAGAAGGACTGATCATGGCCATCGCACATAAAACCTATGATATCTGCGGCCTCCAGTTTCACCCCGAATCGATCATTACTGTCAATGGCCAGAAAATGATAGATAACTGGATCGATCATTCATAATGGAAATTAATAACCGGTCGGTTGGCTGACTAGTGAAAAATTATTTATTTTTGTGGATGTATTCCTTTAGTTACTACTACCCAGATATCAACTGGATTAGCAAACTAAATAACCTGTAAAACCTCGTGTTATGAAAAATTTTTATGTTGTTTTATTAATGATTTCCTTTTCGTTCATTAACCTGGTCGGCTTTTCACAGATCAGCCAGGGAGGGTTGCCGTTAAGTTTTCAAAATCCTCAGCGCATTACTGGCATCGTGCCCGTTGAGATCATGCCAAAAGTTGATGTAAAACAATTGCTGGCCGAAGATTCACTCAATGAGATCTATAAGGATGTTCCCTGGAGATTTGGCGAAAATATCCCTGTCAGTTATGACCTGAATAATTCCGGTATATGGGATGTTTTCTCTAAAGGAGACAGGATCTGGCGGCTTGGAATAAAGTGTCCGTATGCCTATACCATAAACCTCACATTTGACAATTATCATTTACCACCAGGGGCAACGCTGTTCGTATACAATATTGATAAGACACAAGTCATCGGTGCATTCACTGATTTTAACAACAGGGAGGACAGTGTATTTGCAACAACCCTGGTGATGGGCGAGGAGATTGTCATTGAATATTATGAGCCCCCGAGTCCTGCTTTTCCGGGGGAACTTCATTTAAACCGGGTAACGCATGGTTACCGGGATGCCTTCGCCTATATCAAGTCCTTCGGTCAGTCGGGTTCCTGCAACAACAATGTTCACTGTCCCGAGGCGGCGGGATGGCAAAATCAGGTCAGGTCCGCCTGTATGCTGGTTAGCGGCGGGAATGGTTTTTGTTCCGGGGCTCTTGTAAATAATACGAGCCAGGATGGAATCCCATATATCCTTACTGCAAACCATTGTTACAGTAACCCCGCTACCTGGGTTTTCTGGTTCAACTGGGAGAGTCCGACATGTCCAAACCCTCCATCTTCGCCGCCTTATAATTCAATATCAGGAGCAACACTGAAAGCAAGATATTCCGATTCTGATTTTTGTCTGGTGCAAATGAGCTCTATACCTCCGGCCAGCTATACCGTTTACTATGCCGGCTGGAACAGAAAAGATAGTGCTGCATCATCTGGCGCTTGCATCCATCATCCTTCCGGTGACATAAAAAAAATATCATATTCTGATACACCATTTACTTCAGATACATGGAGTGGCACACCTGCTAATTCACACTGGAAGGTAAACTGGAGCGACGGCGTGACGGAACCCGGTTCATCCGGTTCCCCGATGTTTGATCAGTACCATCATGTCGTAGGCCAGCTTCATGGTGGTCCGTCTGCATGCAATGCCTCTCAACTCTGGGATTTTTATGGAAAGTTTGCCATGTCCTGGCAACATGGATCAGCTCCTGCTACCCGGCTGAAAGACTGGTTGGATCCAACAAACATTGCAGGGGATACGTTGGGCGGTTTTGATCCGAATCTTATCCCGATTGTTCAGACACTTCCTGCAACGGATGTATCTGTAACCTCAGCAACATTAAATGCAACGGTCAATCCCAACGGTTGGACCACTATGTATCATTTCGACTGGGGAACGTCTGTAAGCTTTGATAATACAACTCCCCCCCTTTCTGCAGGCTCGGGATTCACACCTGTAGCTGTCAATGCCAATCTTACTATTCTGACACCAGAAACTCAATATTTCTTCAGGGTCGTTGGTACAAGTACATCAGGCACCTATATAGGCGACACATTAAGTTTTGTGACCAATGCGGTACCCATTCTCGCGGTGTCTCCGTCAAATCAGAACGTGGGAACACCTTCCGGTAATACACAGTTCATCGTTACATCCAATATCAACTGGAGCGTCACCAGCGATTCAGGGTGGTGCACGGTAACCCCCTCCGGGACCGGCAACGATACGATTGTCGCGACCTTTACCGAAAACACATCGGTCACCCCCCGCGTTGCACAAATCACCGTCAGCGGTACAGGCGTCGCAACCCAGGTTGTTACTGTGTCCCAGGACGGGGTACCAGTAATACTTTCAGTCATCCCGCCAAACAGGAATGTGTTACTTTCATCCGGGAACACAAGTTTCTATGTAACATCCAATACCAGTTGGAGTGTTACCAGTAATTCTTCCTGGTGCACCGTAACACTTTCCGGAACGGGAAACGATAGCATAATTGCCACCTTTGAGCCGAACGGGTTATATATCCCACGCATTGATACCATTATCGTTTCTGCCACAGGCGTTGCATCTCAAATGGTTACCGTAACCCAGGATGGGGTGGTTCCCATACTTTTGGCAACCCCGCAAAACCAGGATGTTTCTGCACTGTCCGGCAACACAAGTTTCACCATAACCTCCAACCTTAGTTGGGAAGCTTCATCAGATACTTCCTGGTGTACGGTTACTGCTTCCGGAAACGGAGATGGCACCATCGTCGCGAATTTCACCGAAAACGTTGACCATCAGCCACGCACCGCCCACATCCAGATTATCTCTCCCCAAGTTCCTCCATACATCATACAGCAAAATGTGACGGTGACCCAGGCAAAATCAACTATCGGAATTGGTGAGCAGAATTCACAGGGATTGAAAATCTACCCGAACCCGACAAAAGGAGTCTTCCGCATTGTTCCTGCAAAGGGTAGTAACGGAAACCTGGATGTTACAGTTGAAAACCTCAGCGGTATCGTCATCCTGAAGAAAGCTTGCCGGGGAGAAAATGAATACATGATCGACCTGTCACAGTCGCCTCAAGGCACCTATAACATCATCCTTAAAACTGACAACGAAACGATTATCCGTAAACTGGTGATTATCAAATAAACCATCATCCTGGATCCAAAAGATCCATAAGAAGTACCCATGTCCGGAGAAAATATTAAAATTTACCCTTACCGTTGGGTAATCCTGGCAATATTCATGCTTGTTGTATCAGTAAACCAACTGATGTGGATCACCTTTGCCCCGATAACCGGCACTGCAGCTTCTTTTTACCATGTTTCTGATCTTTCCATCGGCCTTCTATCCATGGTATTTATGGTGGTGTATATTCTGGTTTCCATTCCTGCGTCTGCGATTATTGATATCTATGGGATCCGGATTGCCGTCGGTATCGGGGCGGTTCTGACGGGTATTTTTGGATTGATGCGGGGAATTATGGGATCCAATTTTACCTGGGTAATTGTTGCCCAGATAGGCATCGCAATCGGTCAGCCTTTTCTTGTGAACGCGATGACGACGGTGGCTGCCCGGTGGTTCCCGATGAGAGAGCGTGCTACTGCATCCGGACTTGGGTCCCTGGCCATGTATTTTGGCATTGTCCTTGGCATGGCGCTTACTCCTTACCTGGTTATCCATTCCGGCATGGGTTTCATGTTAATCATCTATGGAATCGTTTCGGGAATCGCGGCTATAGTTTTCCTTGCAATGGTAAAGGAACGTCCTCCTACCCCATCCGGTCAGGAAGAAAGGTCCCTGGTTTTCGATGGACTGAAAAACATGTTGCATCGAAAGAATTACATTCTGCTATTGGTTATTTTCTTTTTTGGTCTTGGTATTTTCAATGCTGTCGCCACCTGGATCGAAGAGATCGTAAGACCGAGAGGATTCTCCATCACCGAAGCAGGAATGACAGGCGGAATGATGATCTTCGGGGGATTGGCAGGCGCCGCAATAATTTCCTGGCTTTCTGACCGCTACCGAAGAAGGGTTCCTTTTATAATGGTGGCATTGGCGATTTCCAGCCTGGGACTTTTGGGAATCACTTTTGCTACAAGCTATGTCCTTCTGCTTATTTCCGCTTTTATTATGGGTTTCTTCCTGTTAAGCGCCGGTCCGATCGGCTTCCAATATGGCGCTGAGATCGCTTTCCCGGCCCCGGAAGGTACTTCTAACGGGCTCTTAATGCTTATGGGACAGATCTCCGGCATCGCTTTTATTTTCGGAATGGATTTTTTTAAAACTCCTGGTACCGGGTCTATGACCTATTCTCTTCTGATCCTGACCGGGCTTCTGATTATGAGTTTTTTTCTGGCCACAAGGCTCAAAGAATCGACCTTGCTCACAAAAGAAAAACCAGTTGAAACCACTCATATTCATCCATCAGCTTAACCAGATATAAATGATCAACCATTCGTTTTAAATGTTTGTTGTTTATATTTTCCTGATTCTGTTACCATCTTCAACAGGCTGCAATTACTCTCAGGGAACAAGTAGTCAAAACGAGAATATCCAGTAGCAATTTTCACTTGACGATCTTGAACATCATCCCTTCTGCTATTTCTGGGAACTTGCCGACACCCTTACCGGGTTGATTCCCGATCGTTACAGTGTTACTCATGGCCGGGATCCTTCTTTGTGAAAGCTATTTCGATGGAAATAATGTAACGGAAAAAGCTATTCGTGATCTTGCCGGTGAGCTGTTCCGGCGCGTCCAATGAGACTGGGCGCTCAATGGCAAGGACATCCCGAGAGTAGTTAGTCCCGCTAATTTTCGGACTATTCAAAATTAGACTTTTTATCGTCAAGAACCGAACCCATGAAAGCGGGGGTTTTATATCCGAGAGCTGCACTACAGCTGTATCTCAATAGTATTATCCTGCTGATTCAACATTGCTAAAAATTGATCAGTTGGAATAACTGCCCCACCCTGGCGATATTTGTTATCTTCATACTTGAACTTAATAGGTTTACCGTTAATGGAAATAGCTTTGGGACCAAAACAACATTCCTTTATTTCATATATGAATGTCACCGAATGACCCATAAAATCAATTGAAGCAGATAAACCATCTAAAGAATGTGGAATTACAGGATCAACAATTATATCTCCAAATTCATTACGCAAACCAAGCAATCGTGAAACAACCAGTGCAATATAAATGCCCGGCCCGCTGGAATAAACCCGCCATCCGCCTTTAAGAGTAATTTCTCCCGTTTTTATTTCTTCGTATCGTTCATCGGCTTCATAACGATTCTTAAATGTGACATCTGAACTGCTATAATAACAATTTGACTGGCGAATATCGCCACAGGGCACAATATCTCTGTATGCAACCGGATTTGCCTGACGAAGCGCTCTCAGAAAAGCATCTGCCCTGCCTGTACGAGCTTGTGATTCTGCATAACGAAGATGTTCATGCACGTACATAAGGCCAATCTCACGACCAAAGAATGTACTACTTTCGGCTCTTTGAAAAAGTGTTTGAATACCACCTTTGTATTTGAGAGGACGGTTCATCAAACGAGCGCCATCAGGACCTTTCAGGTGTTGCTCAATAAGATCCTGGTGGCGATGAGCCTGTTCTTTTGTAAAAATTTCACTAATAATACCACGATTCATCGGCAATATACTATACTGGATATTGGTTTTATTATCACTTGGATGAAGCAGCAAACTGATACTGCGATCTTCTTCAACCAGGCCATACCCTGCAACTACTCCATCCCTTATCAAATATTGGTTGAAATCTGCTTTGATCTGCTCACAGATTTCTTTCAATTCTTTAGCTTTTTTTGTACTGCCGGTCTGCTCATACACCACCTGGTATTGCCTAAAGGCCTGGTAATTCATTTCAACTGTCCAACTTGAAATCATGCGTTGCGCTATTTCCTTACTAACCGGCTGAAGGGAATCATTCCAGTCACCGCCACCAAAGGGTACTAACGCAGTGCCTGGAATAAATGAATAAACTATCATATTAATCAACCTGTCAACGTGTTCGCTAAGTGGGGTTTTTTCAGCATTGGCAACTCCATTTTCATGATAGTAAGGTAAAATCTCGTCGAGGAGTTTCAGATCGCCGGTAACTTTGATATAATTACTGAGAGCAATCATACACCAGTAAAAAACATCTCCATGAGAGCTATTTGCCCGAATATTTAAGTAGCTGTCGAACATCCACCATTGCGGCCACCCACCATCTGTATTCTGATTTGAAAAAATGATACGCAGTACTTGTTTGGCTTCATCATATTTTTCCATACACAATAGTAAGTCAAACGGTCCCTGCGCTATATCTCGCGTACCACAGGCAGCTCCGCTGAATTGTTCCAGCCCGTAAGGTGTTAAGAAATGGATAAGTGCATTCATGCCAAACCATGGCAGGATCTCCTGAATGGCTGCGGTGTCTTTCTGATCTCCTTTCAGACACAGATTTAAACACAAGTCCTGCCAGGCAGACTGGGCATCCTGGCAATCTGATATCCACTGATCATCTGCATCTTCAATTTTAGCTGTTTTGGTAGCTGAACATACTTCACCTATAAAACTCATACAGAAACCAGATGTTTCCCGTACATCGAGAACAAAAAAAGAGCCCCCTTGACTTTTATTATTGAAAAAAAGCGCTTCATCACCGCAAGCCGTATAATCAGAATTAACACTATTAACTATTATCCTGAATTGTGCCTGCGGAAATTTGCCTGCAATCAAGCTATCCGCTTTTGGTTTAGCCACATACTCACCGGTTGTACTCCCCGGGATAACAGTCCAGCCATTACTATGATCAAAATGATGGGTAATTAATAAGTTCACTTTATTACCACTTACTACTTTGAAGTCCATATTAACCTGTGGGGCTTTTTTAGATGTCCAGCTTCGAACCTGAAAGCAAGAATCGCCATGTTTATATATCCACCGGCAATGATTTAAACCGATCTCAAAAGCAGAAGGAATCCCGAGTAAATATTGCCGGCCATTGACCTCAACAAATATTCGTTGCCCTGTTTCCAGTGCGAGATTAAACTGGCTGGAACAAACTGAAAGCAGAATATTAAAATTAGTATTACCCTGGGTAAGATGTGAATTGAAAACACCATAAGCATATGAGGTTGTTGATACAATATTTTCATCGGGCGTATACCCTGTTTTGGCTTGCATGATATGTGCATGTGGGCGGTCAACAATTATTTCTTTGGCACGTAACATTACATGATTGTTTTGTTTACAGAAAAATGATAACAACTGACCATTTTCTTCTTCACAATGACGCCTCTCTTTATCAAAAAACCGGTTAAGCTCTTTATCACTCAAATCATCAACTGGTAAAAAAACAGAGGTATTGAATACATTTTTATCCGGAGTAAACAACTCATGAGAATTTTGAGACGAAACTTCATCACCAAATTCAAGCATAAGGTCAGCTAATTGATTCAAATCCTCATCTGACGTTGCTTGAGGGTGATCTGCTAAATAGGTCACAACAAAAATACTTTTATGATTATCCCTGGCGGCCAATTTAAATGGTTTTTCCTGCAAGGCAAGAACAGACGATTCTCCGGAATATTCGCCCCCCAACCTGTCTGCAAGCAGACCTTCTGCAATACCTGTTTCCCGGAATGTTTTCCCATAAAACTGCATGCCATCAACACTTGCTGCCATCGCTGTATTTTTACATGCAATCATTAACCATGGATTACCAACGGATTCTTTCAGATTTTGACGACAGCATATGACAGAACCATAGTTTTTATCTTCAAGAATACGCCGTTCAAGATATTGACTTACATAATATTCGTTAATTAATCCATCAGTTACTGGCTTTAGTCC
>Ga0209746_1000479_pt1 | contig 20316 bp, 20 predicted proteins | sample BarGraNGADG00211_3_FD_184496 | JGI IMG/M metagenome (GOLD analysis project Ga0209746, IMG submission 184496) | Arctic peat soil microbial communities from Barrow, Alaska - Barrow Graham LP Ref core NGADG0011-211 (SPAdes) (version 2) | ecosystem: Environmental > Terrestrial > Soil > Wetlands >... | reverse complement strand
TCTTTTATGACAATAAATGTTACTTTTTTGTTGATAATTTTTTTAATTGAAGAAGGATTCATATTTTTGCAAACCAAAATTTAAAGAGATGTCCGGATCGTTTGTCATACCTTTGAGCGGATTAAAAGAGGGGCACCACACTATTGATTTTGAGATTGATAAAGAGTTTTTTGAACAGATAGAGGAATCGGAAGTTAAGGAAGGCAGCCTTATTGCTAATATTGAGATGGATAAGAGATCTTCTCATCTGGATATGATAATAAGGGTTTCCGGAAGTGTTAGAATAAGCTGTGACAGGTGTCTGGAGATTTTTTCTCAACCTGTTAGCAGTGAGAACAGGTTACTTGTTAAATTTGGAGAAAAAATAGAGGATATTGATCCTGACATACTTTCAGTACCGACCGATGACTATAAATTGGATCTGCAACAGCAGATATATGAATTCATTATGCTGGCTCTGCCTATAAAAAGAGTGCATCCTGCAGATAAAAAGGGTAAAAGCACATGCGATCCGGTTATGTTAAAAAAACTGGAGGAGCTATTAATAATAGAGGAAAAAGAGAATGACCCGCGATGGGATGAATTGAAAAAACTAATGAACAATAATTAAATTAATTTAAAATGGCACATCCGAAACACAAACATTCCAAGACCAGAAGAGATAAGCGCAGGACACATTATAAGGCAACTGCGCCTACAGTGGCAAGCTGTTCAAATTGCGGATCTTCAGTTATGTATCACAGGGTATGTCCTGAGTGTGGCTTTTACAGAGGTAAGCTTGCTATTGAGAAGAAGGCAACTGCCTGATCTCGCTTAACTTAAAAAGTAGGATATGAAAATTGGCCTTGATGTCATGGGTGGTGATTTTGCACCTGATTCAATCATTGAAGGCGCTGTTGATTCCCTTCAGCATTTATCAGCTAATGAGAAGCTTGTTCTTATTGGTGATGAGGCTTCTATTCTAAGGAAACTTAGTGAAATGCAGGTTGAACCATCCATGTTCGAAATAGTTCATACTACACAGATCATTGAGATGGCAGATCATCCTGCAAAAGCGTTCTCACAGAAAAAAAACTCAAGCATAGCTGTCGGATATGGCATGCTGAAAAGCGGTGAACTGAATGGTTTTTGCAGTGCGGGAAATACCGGTGCAATGCTTGTAGGGGCAAGTTATACTGTAAATGTTATCCCGGGTGTTCTCAGACCGGCTCTTGCTGCCCTCCTGCCTTGTAGTGATAACCGTGATTCGGTTATCCTTGATGTTGGATTAAATCCCGATTGTAAACCTGATGTACTTCTGCAGTATGGAATACTGGGCAGTATTTATGCAAAGTATGTTCTGGGAACTGCTAATCCAACTATCGGGCTACTCAATATCGGCGAAGAAGAGACAAAAGGTACTCCTACCGTGAAAGCGGCATATGAATTAATGAAGGAGCACCCGGGTCTGAATTTTGTTGGAAATATTGAAGGAAATGCGCTATTTCGTGAAACGATGACTGACGTTATTGTATGTGATGGTTTTGTTGGAAATGTTATCCTTAAGATGGGAGAAGCATTTCATCATATATATAAAAGCCGGAATCTTAAGGACTCCTATTTTGATCGGCTTGACTGGGAAAATACCGGAGGAACGCCAATCATTGGTATAAATGCCAATGTTATGATAGGGCATGGAATTTCCAAACGGAAACCTGTGATGAACATGGTTCGTCAGGCCATCGGAGTGGTGCACGCTAATCTGGCACAAAAGATTAAAGAAGCAATATAACTATGGAAAAAATACGGGCAGCCATTACAGGAATCAGTGCCTGGACGCCGGAATACAGGCTGACAAATCTGGAACTTTCGAAAATGGTTGATACCTCCGATGAATGGATCATGCAGAGAGTCGGAATTAGGGAAAGACGAATCCTTAAAGATGAGGGACTCGGAAGCTCTGATCTTGGTGAGCAGGCAGTACGGGGACTATTACTGAAAACAAATACGGCACCTGAGGAGGTCGACCTGTTGATTTGTGCTACAGCCACACCCGATATGCTATTCCCTGCTACAGCGAATATTATATCTGATAAATGCGGAATTAAAAATGCATTCAGCTTTGATCTTAATGCAGCCTGCTCCGGATTTCTTTTTGCTTTGCAGACCGGAGCCGCATACGTTGAAACCGGAAGATATAAAAAGGTTATAATTGTAGGCGCCGATAAAATGTCGTCGATTACCGATTACTCCGACCGTACAACCTGTCCGTTGTTTGGAGACGCAGCAGGAGCTGTTATGCTTGAACCAACCACTGAGGAATTCGGTATAATGGATTATATTTTTCACACCGACGGTTCAGGACGGAAATACCTGCATCTTAAAGCCGGAGGATCCTTAAAACCTGCTTCGCATGAAACAGTTGATGCAAAAGAGCACTTTATTTACCAGGAAGGACAGAGCGTTTTTAAATTTGCTGTTGTAAATATGGCTGATGTCGCAGCAGAGATTATGGAAAAGAACAATCTCAAATCTGAAGACATTGCATGGCTTGTTCCTCACCAGGCTAATCTTCGTATTATCGATGCTACAGGAAGAAGAATGGGACTTTCTCCGGAAAAGGTAATGATCAATATCGAGAATTACGGAAATACGACAAATGCTACAATTCCTTTGTGCATCTGGGAATATGAAAAAAAGCTTAAAAAAAGCGACATCCTGATACTTGCCGCATTCGGTGGCGGTTTTACCTGGGGCTCTGTCTACCTTAAGTGGGCGTATGACCCTAAATAATCCCTTATCACTTTATTTTTATCTGCAATAGTTTTTATATTTGTGAGTTATTAAGTATGTATATATAAACTCTAAAATATTATGGCAAAGTTCAATGAACCTGAGAACACTACTCTGAACCTTATAAGCAGTGGAACAGATATATTGGGTGATATCAAATCCAATGGTGATATTCGTATCGATGGATCTCTTACAGGGAATCTGAACACAAAGGGTAAGGTTGTTATTGGTACTACCGGAAAAGTTAAAGGAGAAGTTATTTGCAAGAACTCAGAAATATCCGGCATTATTGAAGGCAAAATTACTGTGGGGCAGTTACTTAATCTGAAAGCTTCTTCAAAAATTCATGGTGATATAGCTACTTCTAAACTATCTATTGAGCCCGGTGCAGTATTTTCAGGAAACTGCAAAATGAGTGATAACGAAACCAATGTCGGAGCAGGAATCCCTAAAGAAAAGGAACCCGAAAAACCCTCAAAATAAGGGAGTAGGAGACTTTACCAGGTATTCGGGTATTGCATTCCAGATGATAGGTATAATTCTTATTACAGTCTGGGGTGGAGTGAAACTTGATAAACTGACTGGTTGGCATACCCCTGTTTTTACAATAATCCTTTCGCTGCTTGGAGTATTTGCTGCAATTTATACAGCCGTGAAAGATTTTATAAAGTAACCCTTAGTTGAAACCTCTTCAGAAATATGTTTTCCTGCTTTTATTATTGAATGTTTTCATAGCAGTTTCAGTATATGTCATTGTTTCCATTTCAAACATCCATCTTGTATTCGGAGAGATTGTCATTCTCTCGCTCCTTTTTTCACTTATAGCCATAATAACCCTGATCATTTTTTTACGAGGACAAACCAAAGATCCTGAAAGTCAGACATTGCATAGCCTGGTCTCGATAAGCCTCAAGTTTCTGCTTGAGATGCTATTGGCTCTGGTATGGTTTATTGTTGCTAAAAAAACTTCTTTAGCCTCTGTTTTTATATTTTTTGTTATATATTTAACGCTCACTTTGTTTTCGGTTTTGATAATATTAAAAACGCTGAAGAACAAATCGTTATAAAACCATTACTGATTTGAAAACAAGAATATTATTTGGCTTTTTCTTCCTTTTACTCCTTATGGTAACTTCTGTCCCTGCATTTAGTCAGGAAGTTGAACAAAAAGAAGCTGTAAAAGAAAGATTCAAAGCTAACACTTATATTCTTGAGCATATTGCAGATTCACATGAGTGGCATATTGTCACTTTAAAAAATGGTAAGAGTATTGCTATATACCTGCCGGTAATTCTTATCAGTAAAGAATCAGGACTGAACATCTTTTCTTCAAGACGACTTGCATACGGCAAGGAATATAAAGGTTTTAAGCTTGAGGAAGAAGGTGAACTAAAAGGGAAAATTGTTTCGGTTAATTCTGAAGGAAAAATTGATGAAAAGAATCTGCCCCTTGATTTCTCTATGACAAAAACTGTAATCGGAATGTTATCAGCAGCGATTATCGGTCTCTTGCTTTTTCTTTCTCTCGCACGTTCTTATAAGAAAACCGGCATAAGTCATCCAAAGTGTATTCAGAGTTTCCTTGAACCTGTCGTACTCTTTGTCCGCGATGATATTGCCATCCCAAACCTTGGTGATAAATATGAAAAATATATGCCATATCTCTTAACGGTATTCTTTTTTATACTGATCAACAATATAATGGGACTGGTTCCATTTCCACCACCTTTCGGGGCCAATGTAACAGGCAACATAGCTTTAACGTTTGTTCTTGCTCTTTGCACTTTCCTTGTTACCCAGTTTAGTGGTAATAAAGCTTACTGGAAACATGTTTTTGCAACTCCGGGGGTGCCTTTCTGGCTTTTGCCAGTGATGATTCCTGTGGAAATTATAGGATTGTTCTCCAAACCATTTGCTCTTATGATCAGGTTATTTGCAAATATAACTGCAGGACACATCATTGTATTAAGCCTGATATGTCTAATATTTATTTTTGATTCACTGGCCCTTGCCCCTGTTTCAATATTCTTTGTGATTTTTATGAATTGCCTCGAACTTCTTGTGGCATTTCTTCAGGCATATATATTTACTTTGCTTTCAGCACTTTTTATTAGTATGGCTGTACAGGAACATCATTAGGATTTTTGTTTAACTTAATATTTGAATTATGACAGGTACATTAGCAGCAGTAGGAGCAGGTCTCGCAGTAATTGGCGCTGGACTTGGTATCGGTAGAATAGGCGGATCGGCAATGGATGCAATAGCCAGACAGCCCGAAGCATATTCAAAGATACAACTTGCTATGATCATTTCGGCTGCCCTTATTGAAGGAGCTGCTTTATTCGCAATTGTGGTTGCTCTTTTGTAGTAACTTAAAACTATGAAGCCTGCAACGGTTGGTTGCAGAGCTTCTTTTTATTTAAATCGTTAAAACCCCAGATATGATATTACTATCCAATAGTCTGACCACACCAGCAATCGGAACCATTTTCTGGTCAGCTCTGATCTTTGGTTTATTCTTCCTGATCCTTACAAAATTTGCCTGGAAACCAATCCTCAATGCAGTAAAAGCAAGGGATGAGATGATCAAAGGATCGCTTGAATCGGCTGAAAAGGCCAAGGCAGAAATGTTAAAGCTCCAGAGTGATAATGAAGCAATCCTTCGCAAAGCAAGAGAGGAACGGGAAAACATACTTAAGGAAGCAAGAGAGATACGCGACAAACTCATTTCCGAAGCCAAAGGTAAGGCTACAGAAGAGGCAGAAAAACTTATAGAGAAAGCAAGAATAGGAATTGAAGGTGAAAAGAGGAAAGCACTTTCAGAAATTCATGATCAGGTTGCAACTCTTTCAGTTGATATTGCCTCAAAATTGCTTGGTGAAAAACTTAAGCAATCCGGAGAACAGGAAAAACTGATTGATAATTACATTAAAGAAATAGATTTCAATAAGAATTAGGAAGAACAATCTCTAATGAACGATAGCAAAATATCAGTAAGGTATTCCAGAGCCTTATTTCAATCTGCACTCGAAAAAAAGATACTTGATAAAGTTAATCAGGATATGATTTTTATTTCAGAAATATGTAAGATTCCTGAAACAAAAGAGTTCCTTAACAACCCGATTATACCTCCCTCAAAAAAATCAGCCATTTTCCATAAGATGCTTGGCAATAACGTTGAAAAAATAACTCTATCCCTTATTGATCTTGCTGTGAAAAACGGGAGAGAAAGTTTTATTCCTGCGATCGCGAGAGTTTTCATGAGCGAGACAATGAAACATGCGGGAATTACAGAATCAGTTATTACGACTGCGATAAAAGTGGACACTAAAGTCAAAAAGCAGATTATCGATCTTATTACGGAAGTTTTCAAGACAAAAGTTAACCTTGAAGAAAAAATTGACACTGAAATAATTGGTGGTTTTATCCTTCGGATTGATGATAACTATATTGATGCCAGCATTAAGAGCAAGCTGCGTAAAATCAGAAAAGAGCTTACAGGAAGTATATTAACTTCTGAAAATTAAAATATTATTAACAAGGAATTTTAAGAATATATAAAATGGCAAATATTAAACCGGCAGAAGTTTCAAAAATTCTCAAGCAACAGCTGGAAGGGATACAAACCGGAGTTGAATTGGAAGAAGTTGGAACGGTACTTCAGGTAGGTGACGGTATCGCCCGGATATACGGACTTTCGAATGCTCAATCGAATGAACTGATTGAATTTGAAAATGGAATTGAAGCTATTGTTCTGAACCTCGAAGAAGATAATATCGGTGCGGTATTACTGGGTCCGACAGAAGAGATAAATGAAGGTGATATAGTTAAAAGAACCGGCAGGATCGCATCTCTGGGTGTGGGTGAGGGATTACTCGGAAGAGTAATTACGCCAACAGGTCAACCACTCGACGGTAAGGGCCCGATAAAAGGTGAGCTTTTTAATCTTCCTTTCGAGAGAAAGGCTCCGGGGGTTATTTTCCGCCAGCCGGTAAGACAACCGCTTCAGACAGGTATCAAAGCAATAGATGCCATGATACCAATAGGTCGTGGACAGAGAGAGCTGATTATCGGTGACAGACAGACGGGTAAAACAGCTATTGCCATTGATACTATTATTAATCAGCGCGGTAACTTTGAAAAGGGTAACCCGGTTTATTGCATCTATGTCGCAATAGGACAAAAAGGTTCGACTGTAGCCAATATTGCAGCAATACTTGAAGAACATAGCGCACTTGAATATACCGTTATAGTGCTTGCCACAGCCTCAGATCCTGCTGCTTCACAGTTCTATGCTCCTTTTGCCGGTGCTGCTATCGGAGAATTTTTCCGCGATACGGGCCGTGATGCCCTTATCATATATGATGACCTTTCAAAACAGGCAGTGTCATACAGGGAAGTTTCTCTTTTACTTCGTCGACCGCCAGGACGTGAGGCATACCCTGGTGATGTTTTTTATCTGCATTCAAGACTTCTGGAAAGAGCAGCGAAAATAATTGAATCAGATGAGGTTGCCCAAAAGATGAATGATATTCCCGAATCAATACGGCATCTTGTAAAGGGAGGAGGATCGCTTACTGCCCTGCCAATTATTGAAACTCAGGCCGGTGACGTTTCTGCATATATTCCTACTAACGTGATTTCTATTACCGACGGCCAGATATTCCTCGAATCGAGCCTTTTCAACTCCGGAGTACGACCTGCAATTAATGTCGGGATTTCAGTTTCGAGGGTAGGGGGTAATGCCCAGATAAAATCGATGAAGAAAATCGCCGGAACTCTGAAAGTTGATCAGGCCCAATACCGCGAACTTGAAGCATTCTCAAAGTTCGGTTCTGATCTTGATGCCACAACTCTGGCAATTCTGAATAAAGGTGCCAAAAACGTTCAAATACTTAAACAGGCACAATATGCTCCGATGCCTGTTGAAAAACAGGTTGCTATAATTTATTGCGGAACAATGGGCCTGTTAAAGGATGTCCCTGTAAACAAAGTAAAGAATTTCGAAATCGAGTTTCTTGAATTACTCGAACTTAAACACAGAGATATTCTCGATAATCTTCGTGAAGGTCTCCTTAATAATGATATTACAAGCGTTCTTGAAAAAGTTGCTTCTGATTTAGTTATAAAATACCGGGTACAATAATCAGGAGAACCTGAATAATAAAATTTAATGGCCAATTTAAAAGCAATAAGAATAAGGATCACTTCTGTTAAATCTACGAGACAGATTACTTCTGCTATGAAGATGGTGTCTGCTGCCAAATTACGCAAAGCCCAGGATAAGATTGTGAGGCTGAGACCCTATGCGAATAAATTGCACGATTTACTCGTTGATCTTTCGAATAGCCTTTCAGATTCAGAAGTTGAGAATGTCTTCGGAAGGGTATCGTCTCCTGAAAAAGTCCTTATTGTTGTAATCACTTCTAACAGAGGTCTCTGTGGGGCATTCAATGCAAATGTTATTAAGGAGGCCAGAAGAGTCATTTCTGAAAAATATTTAGACCAGTTCAAAGCAGGTAACCTTCAGCTTTTGACCATCGGGAAAAAGGGATTTGATCTTTTCAGAAAGCAGAAAATGACCATGCTTACGGAACAAAATAATCTTTTAAATGAGCTTTCGTTTGAGAATGTCTCTAAAGTGGCTGAACAGATTATGAACAGCTTTACATCATTGGAATTTGACAAAGTGGAACTGATATATAATCAGTTTAAAAACGCTGCAGTACAAAACCTTACTACTGAAGTATTTCTACCAGTCGATACTGTTCAATCAGGAAAAATCAAGACTACGCCTGTCGATTACATTTATGAGCCCGATAAAGAGAATATTATTAAAGAGCTAATACCAAAATCATTAAAGATTCAGTTTTATAAAGCAGTACTTGATTCATTTGTTGCAGAACATGGCGCCCGAATGACGGCAATGCATAAAGCAACTGACAATGCAACCGGTATGATCCGCGATCTGACACTTCAGTATAACAAAGCAAGGCAGGCTACAATAACAAACCAGATACTCGAAGTTGTAAGTGGCGCAGAAGCGCTTAGAGGTTAAAATTAATTGATTATCAGGTTGTAAAAAAATCAAAATGTACAATCAGTCTGATCTTAAAAAATTAGTCAATAAGGCTATTGTAAATCTTTCTTATAACGAGGAAGCAGAAAAGCTTAATGACCCGGTTAAGTATATTCTCTCAATCGGGGGGAAAAGATTAAGGCCCGTAATTTCGCTGATGGCATGTAATCTCTTTATTGACAAAATTGATGAAGCAATAATGCCTGCAACAGGGCTTGAGATATTTCATAATTTCACCCTGGTTCATGATGATATAATGGATCACGCACCTGTAAGAAGGAACTTACCTACTGTTCACAGTAAATGGGACATTAACCAGGCGGTTCTTTCAGGCGATGTTATGGCATTTATTGCAAATGAATGTTTTTTACAAACCCCTCCCGGTTGCTTATTAAAAGTATTCAAAGTATTTAATAAAGCAGCAATTGAAGTATGTGTTGGTCAGCAGCTTGATATCGATTATGAAAAAGCTGCAATAGTTACACATGAAGAGTACCTGCGTATGATTGAACTGAAAACCGCAGTACTTATTGCCGCTTCAGCTAAAATTGGTTCTATAATCGGTGGTGCTGATGAAAAAGAGACAGAGCTGCTCTATGAGTTTGGCAAAAACCTTGGTCTGGCATTTCAGATTCAGGATGACATGCTTGATATTTATGGAGATGCAAAAGTATTCGGCAAAACCCTGGGAGGAGATATTATTTCCAATAAAAAAACCTTCCTTCTGGTGAAGGCACTGGAAATAGCATCAATAGATCAGGCAAAACAGCTCCATGAACAATTTGCATTAAAAGAATTTGATCCGGAAATCAAGGTGAAAAAAGTAATTGATATATATAATCAGCTGAATATTAAAAGTATTACAGAGGATCTTGCTAATAATTATATTGACACTTCGCTGGAAATACTGGGAAAAATCGGAGCAGATAAGGAAAGAAAAACTGAACTTGCAAATATTGCAAGTTCGCTTATGGGACGAGATAATTAGTCTGTTATCATGCTCCCGTACATAATCGCTCTCTGCTTAATTTATAAAAATATTACGCAGGTTAAAACGCAAATATTATTAAATTTGTCTCTTCTGGAATACTTAAATAAATAAATAAAATATATGTTAAAGAATACCGGGAAAATCAGCCAGATCATTGGACCAGTGGTTGATGTTACTTTTGAAAAGCAAGGAATTGAAATGCCTGATATTTTTGATGCTCTTGAAATTAAAAGAGATGACGGCTCTCTTCTGGTAGTTGAATGTCAGCAACATATAGGCGAAAGAACGGTCAGGACAATCGCGATGGATTCAACTGATGGTCTTCGCAGGGGAATGGAGGTGGTAGCAACCGGATTACCAATAACAATGCCAATAGGAGAACAGATCAGGGGCAGGCTTATGAATGTGACCGGAGAGGCAATTGATGGTATAGGATACCTGGATAAGAAAGGTGGATACCCTATCCATCGGAAACCACCAAAATACGAAGATCTTTCAACAGAAAAAGAGGTATTGTACACAGGGATTAAAGTTATCGACCTCATCGAACCGTATTCAAAAGGTGGGAAGATTGGTCTCTTTGGTGGCGCAGGTGTCGGGAAAACAGTTGTTATCCTTGAACTGATAAATAATATTGCTAAAGCATACTCCGGATTATCTGTATTTGCTGGCGTCGGAGAACGAACAAGGGAGGGCAACGACCTTCTTCGCGACATGCTCGACGCAGGGGTAATAACATATGGCAAAAAGTTTCTTGAGAATATGAAATCGGGTGGTTGGGACCTTTCGACAGTCGATATGGATTCCCTTAAGGAATCAAAACTGGCCCTCGTGTTTGGCCAGATGAATGAACCTCCCGGAGCAAGAGCAAGAGTTGCCTTATCAGGTCTATCCGTAGCTGAGCATTTCAGGGATGGTGATGGGAAAAGCGGAGGAAGGGATATTTTATTCTTTATGGATAATGTCTTCAGGTTCACCCAGGCAGGTTCAGAGGTGTCAGCACTTCTTGGAAGGATGCCTTCAGCTGTAGGTTATCAGCCTACACTTGCTACTGAGATGGGTATAATGCAGGAGCGTATAACCTCAACCAAACATGGATCAATCACCTCAGTACAGGCAGTTTATGTACCTGCCGACGACCTTACTGACCCCGCTCCGGCAACAACTTTTGCCCACCTCGATGCTGTTACTGTTTTAAGCAGAAAAATATCTGAACTTGGAATTTATCCTGCTGTAGATCCACTCGATTCAACATCCAGGATACTCACTGCTGAGATCGTCGGAGAAGCTCACTACAATTGTGCACAAAGAGTAAAGGAATTGCTTCAGAGATATAATGAATTACAGGATATCATCGCTATTCTTGGAATGGACGAACTTTCAGAAGAAGATAAACTGGTTGTTCACAGGGCCAGACGGGTACAGAGATTCCTCTCACAACCATTCACTGTTGCTGAATCGTTTACAGGTATCAAAGGAGCGCTCGTTTCAATTGAAGATACAATTAAGGGATTCAATATGATCATGGATGGTAAGGTTGATCAGTATCCTGAGTCGGCATTCATGCTGGTAGGTACTATTGAAGATGCTATCGAGAAAGGAGAAAAAATTCTAGCTCAGTCAAAATAATCATTCTTTCGGTAAACATCTGTTTATTAATAAGATATAATGAAAATAGAGATTATCACTCCTGATAAAAAAATTTTTGAAGGGGAAATTGTATCGGTCAGGGTCCCTGGAAAGAAAGGCTCATTCCAGGTATTAAAGGACCACGCACCAATTATCTCTACACTCGAAAATGGTTCAGTCAGAATGGTTGATCTGGAGAACAAAGAGATAGTATATGAGATCAGTGGTGGGGTAATAGAAGTAAAGGCTAACAAAATTATTGTTCTGGCAGATTCTGTAAGATAAGGTATACTAAATGACACCTGATGAATTTCGCAAACATGCCCATGGATTAGTTGAATGGATGGCAGGTTATATGGAAAATGTTGAAAGCCTGCCTGTTAAATCATCAGTTAAGCCGGGTGATATTTTTGACAAGATTCCTGACGAACCCCCTTTACATTCAGAATCATTCGACTCCCTGATGAGGGATTTCAACGAAATTATAATGCCAGGTATAACTCACTGGCAGAATCCAAATTTTTTTGCATATTTCCCGGCAAACACTAGCCCTGCATCCATACTTGCTGAAATGCTTATCGCGACACTGGGTGCCCAATGTATGATATGGGAAACCTCCCCGGCAGCTGCAGAACTCGAAGAGAAAATGATGATCTGGCTGAGAGACCTGATCGGGCTTCCTTCAGGATTTGAAGGTGTAATACAGGATTCCGCCTCAACCGCCACACTCACAGCTATTCTGACAGCGCGGGAAAAAGCTACCGGTTTCACAGGTAACATTGAGGGCCTCAAAAAATCGGGGAACCTGAGAGTTTATTGTTCCGGACAGTCCCACTCATCTGTTGAAAAGGCTGTTAAAATAAGCGGAATTGGCAGTAAGAACCTGATTAAGATATCAGTGAGAGATGATTTTTCAATGGATCCTCAAAAGCTGAAAGAGGCCATTCAGCTTGACAAAAATAGTGGGCAGATCCCTTGCTGCGTGGTTGCAACATTAGGTACTACCGGAACGACTTCAATCGATCCATTAAGGGCTATTGGAGAGATCTGCCACGAAAATCATATATGGCTTCATGTTGATGCTGCAATGGCCGGCACTGCTCTTATTTTACCCGAATTTCAATGGATGCTGGATGGACGGGAATATATCGATAGTTTTGTTTTTAATCCTCATAAGTGGATGTTTACCAACTTTGATTGTACTGCCTATTTCATTAAGGATGCCGGGGTACTGATCAAAACTTTTGAGATCCTTCCGGAATATCTTAAAACAAGAACCAGGGGGAAAGTTAATGACTACCGCGATTGGGGTGTCCCTCTCGGAAGAAGATTCAGGGCATTAAAACTATGGAGTGTGATCAGAACTTACGGAGTTGAAGGACTACGCGATAAAGTAAGAACTCATATAAGTATTGGAGCGGAACTTGCCGGAATGATCTCAAAAGAGGTTGATTTTGAAATACTTGCTCCTGTAGTTATCAGTGTTGTTTGTTTCCGTTACATTCCTGCCGGATATAATGAAAACCAGATTAATGCTTTAAATGAAAAACTGAACCACCTGCTAAATGATTCAGGCAAACTGTATCTGAGTCACACAGTTCTAAACGGGAAATACACTCTTCGGATGGTTACGGCCCAGACAAATGTAACTATTGAACATGTTGAGAAAGCCTGGATTCTGATAAAGGAAACTGCCCGCAGTTTGAAATCCTGAAAGATTTACATCCGGCGCTTTCCGATAGTAAATCCAAATAAATCGATATTAAAAAGTATCTCTATTGAGGGTGATTCATTTATATTCTTCCATGCAGACTGTACTCCGCCGGAAATCATAAATGGGATCCGCAGAAGATGAAAATCTGCGAGTAATTCCATTCCGAATGATTTGAAAGATTTAATGTTCGAACTATTAGAAAGAGGAACAAGTCCATCGGGAGTACTTACATAAAGAGAATTGCCCGGCCCTGATGCATAATCATAAAATAGCCCTGTTCTGATCCTTTTAAGGTAAAGGAGACTTGCCAAATTAAAATCGGGGTATGCAAGAGGTAAAACATAATCAACGGAAAGTAACTGAATATCCTTTGGAAAAATATTCTTATAACCTCTTGGAAGAGATACATTGCTGCCATAAAAGTATTTTTCCAGTACCTGTTTCTCTTTTTGAAATCCTATTTTTATGCCATTGTTCGGGAGGAATCCGGGGAAGTAAAATGAAGTCATTAGAGAGATAGCCGATCCGTAAATTTTTTTGTCAAAGGGGGCAAAGGAGTAAATCAAATCAATGATCTGTGCCCATCTGGGATATATATCGCGAATTGCTGAATTATGATAGTTTGCAAAATAGAGCCTGGGCGATATAATTGTCTGACCATAATCATAAGCACCATCCTGTTTGACATAAATATAATCATTCTTGTAATTTGTTGAAAGAGAGGGACGCAAATACTCAGTGAATCTGCCGGAAGAGAACTGAAGAGGAAGATATACGGTATTTGAAAAACTTATTCCCGGCTGAATATGAGAAGGATTATTAACCTGTTCCAGCGATTTACTAATCTCCGGTATAGTACCATAATTGAGCTGCGATTCAAAGACCGGGTACCAGCCTTGCCAGGTTATCCTTGAATGAAAGACATGTCGTTTCTCTGCAGAATACTCATAACCAATCGTTGAGATAAGGGTACTTAAAGTATTCTGGGTCAAAATGGAAACTCCTGGTCTTATGGCTGTTGGATCAACTTTTATAGTTCCAAGATCTGCATAAAATGGCATCCAACTGTGAAATCTGAAAAGGTGTTGCCATTTTCTATAAGGTTCCGGTGTATAGATAACGGAACTATTATCAGCAGGTGAAGATGGTTTAGTTTCAAATCTGTTGATAAGGAAAGTAGAGGAACTAACTTTATTTGGAACTTCTCCTGAAGCTGATTCAATTGTTGTGCTGCAGATATTATTCCCCAGAGAAGTATAATCACCGAAAAGGATCTTTTTCCCGCTTATACAAAGATCAATTGTTCCATATTTTGAACGGGTCAATGATATTGTTCTTCTATCAGGAGTCCGGAGATAAAGATTATCAGTCCCCGATGAGGAGCTAATATAAAAGAGTGAATCATTTCTCAGGTAAGTAGATTGCAGATCATCCCGGGAAGCTTCAGTAAGAGTTACCCATTGCTGATTTACAAAGTTGTAAGACATAATTCCTTCACCGGCTGCCGACAGGAATATAACCGTAACTTTCTCTCCTCCTTCAGCCCATTGCGGCCTCTGGAGATAGACATTTAACGGAGCTTTGACAGACTGGATAACAGCTCCGGATTTGACATCAATCAGGACCAGACTATTAATGTTATTTATAGTGTTTTCGACTGCAGCTATTTTCTTCCCGTCGGGAGAAACAGATGCAGCAACGTATCTTGATTTTCGCGAAAGTTTGCTTACAATATTGGTTTTAATATCCATCATTTTAATTACCGAATATTCTCTGCATACCCACCTGGGATCCGACTGTATTTCGACCCAGACAATCTTGCCGCTGGCATATGAGATATACCACGGATATACCTGCCCGGGTATATGAATCCTTTTTTCTGTTTTTTTATCAGGATTAATCAATACAAATGATGCTGGGGCAGATAATGAGGTTTTTATGGCAATTATACTATCGGTACCTGCTAATACCGGAGAATAGTAATTAATATATTTCCCATGTTTGTCAGGATTTGCTGTTTCGTAAACAAGCGGATTATTTCTTGAAATATCATTTGTCCATAAAGTTTTAAGCGAGTCGTATGTCTCCTCCCAGAGAGATTTCTTTCTTAAATCTGCTGTTCGTGAAAGACTTATATTGACAGGGTTAAGAGTAAATGGTTGTTCAGCTGTATACTTCAGGACTTTATTCCATATCTGGGGATCCTTTTTGGCCAGGGCCCATGTAACCATTTGAAACCCCGATTGATAAATATCCGGTACAAAATCCCGATAAGAACCATTTAATATTTTATCATATTTATAAAATCTATTATTTTCGACTGTAAGAGCTTTAAGCTGTTTCTGGAATGACGGGCTTCGTCCTCTTCCGGATTCTGTCAAAACTGATTCGGCAAACACGGCATCACCTTCCAGTAACCACGCTGGAACAAGCGAAGAAACAATTCCGATGAACTGTTCACCGAAAAGAAAGGACATTCCTTTTGAAAAGTCGCGGTTTAATGATTCCATCTGAAAAACGTGAGCAAGTTCATGTATTGCCAGTTGTTGTTCAGGAGCAATCGGAATCGTGTTTTGTTCCGGAGTAGGGTATAATTCCATTCGCCGTGGAGCCCAGGCAACATAACCGTTAGATTGGATGGAATAATTATGTATAACGACAGGCAGACTGAACTTTTTTTCCGGAAAAAGTGAAAGTAGTTTTGAATAAGCTGCATCAAGGGTTTTTGCATATACGATTCCGCCTGAGTCGTATTTCTCGGGATAAATGACAGTGAACCTGCCGGTTTTTATCTGCTTCCATTTAAGAGATGACGGATCCTGACCGGTCTCATAATATTGTGCAGAGGCAGGCTGTACTGAAAACAAGATTGCCGTATATAAAAGAAGTAATGAATATTTCATTCAAAGAATTATTGAGTAAAAATAGCAAAATTAGTGAGTGATAATCTGTTGGCGATGATATGAAAAAAATAAGTATTTTCGTCATCGGAATTAATTGACGGATTTCTGCAAATAAAGTTAAAAAAGGAATGAAGAATTACAGGCTGATAAACAACATATCGGGGTGGGCTGTGTTTATTGTTGCAGCTATTACCTATCTGAAGACAATTGAACCAACCGCAAGTCTTTGGGACTGCGGTGAATTTATTGCTTCATGTTTTAAACTTGAAGTAGGGCACCCTCCCGGGAACCCAGTCTTTATGATCATGGGCAGGTTTTTCACTCTTTTTGCAGCAGGAGATGTTTCGAAAGTTTCGGTAATGGTCAATTCAATGTCAGCACTGGCCAGCGCGTTTACTATCCTGTTTCTTTTCTGGACTATTACCCACCTGGCAAGAAAAATTCTTTTGAAAGAAGAAAATAGCTATTCTACGGCAAGAATCATTGCAGTGATGGCTACCGGAATAGTTGGGGCGGTAGCTTATTCATTTACAGACTCATTCTGGTTTTCTGCAGTGGAGGGAGAGGTTTATGCCAGTTCAGCTTTTTTTACTGCTCTTGTTTTCTGGGCAATTCTCAAATGGGAAGATGTGGCCGAAGAAAAATATGCTGACAGATGGATAATCCTTATTGCTTTCCTTATGGGTCTCTCCATTGGGGTACATCTGCTTAACTTACTGACATTGCCAGGAATAGTTCTTGTTTATTATTTTAAGAAATTCGAATTTTCCTGGAAAGGATTTTTAATATCATTGGCGACCTCTATAGTACTCCTTTCGTTGCTGATGTACGGAATTATGCCGGGTGTTGTGACAATATCTTCAAAATTTGACTGGTTTTTTGTTAATACCCTTGGCCTTCCTTCAAACAGCGGCATGATTTTCCATGTAATCGTTGTTGCTATTCTGTTTATTTTTGCAGTTTATTTTTCATTTTCTTCTTCTGACAGAATTAAAATCAGGGTATTTTCAATAGCTGCACTTTTCTTTACAGGAATCTGGCTGATTTCCGGTTCCCCTGTTCTTAATGTATTGGTGCTTCTGGCAATATCCGGAGTAATCTGGTATATGGCAGGAAAGAGCAGAACCACACTAAATACATTACTGACTGCAATAATGGTTATTCTGATCGGATATTCTGCCAGTGCCGTCACTGTGATCAGGTCCTCAGCAGGTACTCCGCTGAATGAAAACAATCCATCAAATCCATTTAATCTTCTCTATTTTCTGAACAGAGAACAGTATGGTGAAAGGCCATTATTTAAAGGGCAATATTATAATGCGCCTGTGAAAGATTACAAAGACGGAAATGCTAAATACGCTCTTGAGAATGGGAAATACATCATAACAGGTCATAACCTTGAACGTATTTATGATCCGAGATTCGTTACTCTTTTTCCTAGAATGTGGAGCGATCAGACCGACCATCAGGAGGTTTATCAGGAATGGGGAAGAGTTAAAGGAACGCCAATACAGATTACTGACCAGTCGGGGGAGAAGAAAGTCCTTAAGAGACCAACTTTCAGAGAGAACCTTCGATTTATGCGTTCTTATCAGTTTGGTTATATGTATTTCAGATATTTCATGTGGAACTTCTCCGGGAAACAAAATGACACCCAGGGCACCGGAGGTGCCATAAATGGCAACTGGATCACAGGGATTAAATTTCTGGATGAACCAAGGTTAGGAACTTCCGATTTACCGGATGATATGAAAAACGATCCTTCGAGGAACAAATATTTTCTGTTACCATTTCTTCTGGGTATAGTTGGAATGTTTTATCATCTGAACCGCGATAACAAAAACTGGGGAATAGTCCTTTTGCTTTTTGTAATGACCGGAATAGCAATCGTACTCTATCTGAACCAATCTCCAAACCAGCCCAGGGAGCGAGACTATGCCTATGCCGGATCATTTTATTTTTTCTCCATATGGATAGGTCTTGGTGTACTTGCCCTTTTCGAAGGGCTGTCAAAACTTACTGGTGAAAAGATTGCTGCTCCTGTTGCCGGATTACTATGTTTTCTTGCGGTGCCTGTTGTAATGGGTGCAGAAAACTGGGACGATCATGACCGTTCAGGACGTTATCTTACACGCGATGTTGCTTTTGATTATCTAAACTCATGTGCACCTGATGCCATCCTGTTTACAAATGGTGATAACGACACTTTTCCTTTATGGTATGCCCAGGAGGTGGAAGGTAAGCGGACAGACATTCGTGTATGCAACCTTATGCTTCTTAATACCGACTGGTATATCAATCAGATGAAGTACAGGACTTATGGGTCCGCTCCCCTTCCGGTTACATTGCCGGTTAATAAGTATTATGACGGGATTAATAATCAGTTATTCATTGTGGAAAAAACAAAAGAACCGGTCGATATCTCAACGATAATTGATTTTGTTAAGAGCGATAATAAAGCAACAAAAGTACAGGTTTCCTCAACTGAAATCCTTGATATTATTCCTTCCCGGACAATCAGAATTCCTGTTGATAAAGCAAAAGTACTTGCTTCCGGAGCTGTTAAACAGGAAGATGCGGATAAGATTGTTCCATATATTGATATCAAACTTAAAGGAAATTCAATTCTTAAAAGTCAATTGATTGTTCTGGACATACTGGCACATAATAACTGGGAACGTCCAATTTATTTTGTTACCGGATATCAAAATGACGCTCTGGGACTTGAGGAATATTTTCAACTGGAAGGACTTGCTTACAGATTAGTACCGGTAAAATCACAAAATAAAAGCTGGCTTGATTACGGACGCATTGATACAGATATTTTGTACCAGAACATGGTTAAAAAATTTGTTTGGGGTGGTGCTAACAAGAAAGATGTAGATATTGATTATAACCATAAGCGCACAATTATCGTGGTTAAGGCCAGGTTGAATTATGCCAGGCTCGCAAAAGCTCTTTCTGTTGAAGGGAAAAATGAAAAAGCTCTCGAAACACTTAATTTTTGTATGGATGCTCTTCCTCTTAATAAAATTCCGTACGATCCCTATATGTCAGATATCATTGAAGCGTACTTCGCTGCAGGAGCTACAGAAAAAGCTGTTGAAATGACCAATGCATTCTGTGATTACTATTATAGGAGACTGGATTTCTTCCTTAAACAAAAACCGTTTATTGTAAACTCTGCAGAATTTGAGATTCAGACAGATATTCAATATACATCACGAGTCGCAAATGCGTGTTCAGCAAATGGTAAAAAAGAGATGGGGGAAGAAATTAACAAGAAGCTCGAAAGTTACTACACCAACTATTTTAAGATTTTGCAACCCTCAGGAAAGTGAGATAAACGGATCAGTAAGAATGAGGAACAGAAATATTTGTATTGAGGTATTTTTCGAGTAAGAAAAAGATTTTTTCCGGGTAAATGGGTTTCAATACATATTCATTGCACCCCGCGATATAAGCCTCTGTTTTTGCCTGTTCAGACGAATATGCGGTAATCATAATAACAGGGGTGTTTTTGCTTTCTTTCCGGAACGATCGTATACATTCGATTCCGTTAATAAGCGGAATAAGAAAATCCATGAAAACAATATCAATGTTTTTATTTTCCTTGGCTAAATAGTCGACAAACTCCTTGCCGTTATGAAAAATAGTTACATCAGCACCTGAATTTTTCAAAAGAGTTTCATAATATTTGATTGAGGGCAGATCGTCCTCTACAATAATTATATTCTTGCCGGAAAGTTCTAAGTTACTGATATTCAAAGTCATTTATGAGTTTTATTAGACTTGTATAAAATTACGATAAGAAAAGGATCTTGAGGCTGCATATTTTAGCAATTATTAACATTTTATCAACATTGTCTGAACAATGAAGCACAGAGATATTTGGTTTCTTAAATTAATTTGTGCAATTTCGTATTAATAAACCCTTGATATTATGTTAAGACAAATTTGCTCTATCAGAATTTCGATCCTTTCTCTGGGATTGATCTTGATGATCTCTAACGCCTTTGGCCAGGCTGGAATAAATAACGGAACAAGGGCTGTTTTTATTTTTGACGTAGCGAAGTATATTGACTATAGTGCAGGATTTACAGATTCATCTGTTTTCAGAATTGGTATTCTAGACAAGACCTCGGAATTGTTCTGGGAGATGGGCAACCTTGCAAAAACCAGAAAAACAATTCAGGATAAACCCGTTCAGTTAGTTGTTTTCAGAAGT
>Ga0209746_1000478_pt1 | contig 20323 bp, 16 predicted proteins | sample BarGraNGADG00211_3_FD_184496 | JGI IMG/M metagenome (GOLD analysis project Ga0209746, IMG submission 184496) | Arctic peat soil microbial communities from Barrow, Alaska - Barrow Graham LP Ref core NGADG0011-211 (SPAdes) (version 2) | ecosystem: Environmental > Terrestrial > Soil > Wetlands >... | reverse complement strand
TAAAAAACATTATTTCTAAACCGAGGGAATATATTGCATATCTTCCTCTTTACGATGGGACTGTAAGTGTATCTATTGTAGTTGATTCTCTTGCAGCAATAGGAAAGCCTCAAAAGGAGATATTGGTAAAGAGAGATAACGGAGAGTCCATCGTTTTCTACGGAACAAGCATAACCCAGGGTGGCTGTGCATCGCGCCCCGGAATGGGCTACACTGCAATTGTAGGTAGAATGCTGCAGAGGGAGACAATTAATCTGGGATTCTCCGGAAACGGGAGGTTGGACAAATCTATGGCTAAAGCAATTTCTCAGATAAACGCCGGAACCGTTGTACTGGATTGTTTGCCAAACTGTACTGCTAAGATACTAAGAGACAGCGCATATACATTTATAAAGGTGATCCTGGCAGCAAAACCTGCAGTTAAGATCTACATGGTAGAAAACCCTCTCTTTCCTAATTTGAAATTTGACCAGAAAACCTCTGCTGAACTTAAGGAAGAAAATATTGAATGGAGAACTGTCTATCAGACATTAAGAAAGGAAAAATATCGCAACGTATATTATATTCCGGGCGACAAGCTTGCCGGCTCAGACGGCGAGGCAACCGTGGACGGTGTCCACATGACCGACCTGGGTTTTATGAGGTATGCCAAAGAGTTTGCAAAGCACCTGAGATTCAATTGATCTATAACCAACCTTCGCAAGAACAGATAAGGTTACGGTCTCCATAACCATTGTCTACTCTTGCCACGTGCGGCCAGAACTTATTCTCTTTTACCCATTCAAGCGGATAAGCTGCTTGCTCACGGCTATACTTATGGTTCCATTCAGTAGCTGTAACCTCCAGGGCAGTGTGGGGCGAATTCTTAAGAGGATTGTCCTCTTTGTCCAGTTTTCCCTCTTTGATAGCTTCACACTCCTCCTTAATGGCAACAAGTGCCTCCATAAAGCGATCCATTTCGGCTTTAGGTTCACTCTCCGTGGGTTCAATCATTAGGGTTTCATGCACAGGAAAAGAGAGGGTAGGTGCATGGAATCCGAAGTCCATAAGGCGCTTTGCAACATCTGAAGCATCTACTCCGTACTCTGCCTTAAAGTGTCTGATATCTATGATGCATTCGTGGGCAACTCTTCCGTTCTCTCCGGTGTAAAGAGTATTGAAGCCCTCCTTAGCTAATTTTGCAGACATGTAGTTTGCATTAAGAATAGCCACTTGAGTAGCTTTTTTAAGCCCGTCACCACCAAGAAGTTTTATATATGCGTGTGTGACAGGTAACATAAGCGGACTCCCGTAAGGAGCCGAACTCACTGCCTGTATCCCCTTCCCTACGCAGTTGCTCACTTGTGGGTGACAAGGTAAAAATTGAGCCAGCTCTTTTGTTACGCAAATAGGACCCACGCCCGGACCACCGCCACCATGAGGCATTGCAAAGGTCTTGTGCAGGTTCAGGTGGCAAACATCTGCACCTATAAAACCGGGATTAGTGATACCTACCTGGGCATTCATGTTTGCGCCATCCATATATACCAAACCTCCGTTTTCGTGGATAATCTTAACCATCTCTCTGATTCTTGACTCGTAAACACCGTGTGTAGACGGGTAAGTAATCATCAGGCAAGAGAGTCTCTCCTTGTTTGCCTGAGCTTTTTCACGAAGTTCATCAATATTAATATTACCTTTTTCGTCACATGAAACCAAAACTATTTCCATTCCTGCCATTGCAGCAGAAGCAGGGTTTGTTCCGTGAGCAGAAGTTGGGATGATTGCAACATTTCTTTGAGTGTCGTCTTTTGATATGTGATAGGCTCTTATGGTCATAAGACCTGCATACTCTCCTGCCGCACCGGAGTTTGGTTGGAGTGAGCAGGCGTAAAATCCTGTGATTGTTGCTAAGTCATGTTCAATCTCCTTTATCATCTGCATATACCCCTCAACCTGATCTAAAGGGGCAAATGGGTGAACATTGGTAAATTCACTCCAGCTTAAAGGAAGCATCTCAACAGCAGCGTTCAGTTTCATTGTACAAGACCCGAGGGCTATCATTGAATCGGTAAGAGAGATGTCTCTTCTCTCCAGCTTCTTGATATACCTCATCATCTCTGTTTCTGAATGGTGTTTACAGAATACAGCCTCGGTAAGGATAGGGGTTTCACGCTTCATGAAGGTGGGTTGAGCTACCTTCCCTGGGCAATCCAACACTTTGCAACCAAAAATCTCAAATATTGCAATTGCTTCGCTGCAATTTGAAACCTCATCGAAACTTATGCGAACTGTAGTGCTGTTCGGATAAAAGAAATTTAACCTCTTCTCCTGTGCTTTTGCCTTTATTGCATTTGCATCTACACCTGCAATCTCGATGGTATCGAAGAAATTGTTGGTCGCCAATTTAATCCCTGCCTTTTTGAGTTCGCCGGCAATAGTATGAGCATAGGCCGAGGCATTTTCTGCAATCGATTTTATTCCCTCGGGGCCATGGTAGACTGCATACATGCCACTCATTGTTGCCATTAAGGCGCTTGCGGTACATATGTTTGAAGTTGCCTTCTCTCTCTTTATATGTTGCTCACGGGTCTGTAGAGCCATTCTTAAGGCCGGCTTGCCGAGCCTGTCAATTGAGACACCTATGATTCTGCCGGGCATGTGCCTCTTGTATTCATCTTTTGTAGCCATGAATCCTGCGGTAGGACCGCCAAAACCCATTGGAAGACCAAATCTTTGTGATGTGCCCACAGCTATATCTGCACCCCAGGCAGCAGGTTCCTTAAGCAATGCCAAGGCAAGAAGATCTGTAACGGCAGTAACCAGTACACCCTTTGAATGAGCTGTCTCACAGAATGAAGTATAGTCACGGATCTCCCCATTGGCAGCTGGATATTGAAGAATTGCACCGTAACATTTATCATCGAACTGGTAAGATGCAAAGTCCGCAACCTCCACCTCAATACCCAGAGCGGCAGCACGAGTCTCTATAACCGAAAGTACCTGCAAAAAGATATTAGAATCTACGAATACCTTGTTTTTACCTGCCTTAACAACATCTCTTGAGCGTAGTTCGTACATCATTCTCATCGCTTCTCCTGCAGCAGTGGAGTCGTCCAACATAGAGCAGTTAGACATTTTGAAGCCGGTTAAGCTTGAGATCATTGTCTGGAAGTTTAGGAGAGCCTCAAGACGGCCTTGAGAAATCTCTGCCTGGTATGGGGTGTACGAAGTGTACCAACTTGGGTTTTCAAATATATTTCTTACAACAACCGGAAGGGTAGCTGTACCATAAAATCCTTGTCCTATTAATGAGCGGAAATTCATGTTTTTAGAGGCCATTGCCTTTAATTTGGCAAGATATTCAAACTCACTTAGAGCTTTATCTATTGCAAGAGGCTTATCCAACATTATGTCTGAAGGAACAGTTTGTTTTATAAGCTCGTCCAGACTTTTAGAACCTATAAATTTGAGCATTTCTTTGATATCTTGCTCACGTGGGCCATTATGGCGATCGACAAATGAGAGTGACATATTGTGTTACTTATTAGAGTATTAATAGCTTTTTGAAACACAAATGTAGTGAATATTTCCTAAAAATTGTGTATTAAATTATTTTCATATTTTTGTGAGACTAAAAACAAAAATCTAATGAGTTTATTAAGTAGAAAAATTTCTGAGCTTCAGGAACGGACAGCAAAAGCAGAACAAGGAGGCGGTGCTTCAGCTATTGCGAAGCAGATTGCGATGGGGAAGTTGCCGGCTCGGGAGAGGATCAATCAACTTCTGGACAAAGGGTCATTTTATGAATACGACCTCTTTATTGAACATGAAGCAAGAGGGTTTGGTATGGAGGGAAAAGATCTGGCAGGTGACGGGGTTGTCATTGGAACAGGCACAATCAAAGGAAAACCAATTGCCATTTATGCGCAAGACTTTACAGTTGCCGGCGGGTCTTTAGGAATGATGCACGCCAGAAAAATCACAAAAATAATGGATTACGCCTTAAGAATGCGTATACCCCTGATTGGTATCAATGACTCAGGTGGTGCTCGTATTCAAGAGGGGGTAAACTCACTTGCAGGTTATGGAGAGATATTCTTCAGAAACACATTGGCAAGCGGTGTGATTCCTCAACTATCGGTAATTTTGGGGCCATGTGCAGGGGGAGCCGTTTACTCTCCTGCATTAACGGATTTCGTATTTGTTGTGGACAAGATTTCCAAGATGTTCATTACAGGTCCGGAGGTTATCAAATCGGTACTGGGAGAGGAGATAGACATGGAGTCTTTGGGTGGTGCCAGAGTTCACAGCGAAATCACCGGTAATGCACACTTCTTTGCAAACAGTGAGGTTGAGTGCTTTGAACAAATTAAGACACTGTTGGATTATATACCGGCTCACAATGAGTGCAAGGGTGTAAAAACAAAGGCAGCAGCTCCGGATAAAAAGTACAAAATTGATAAAATTGTTCCGGAAGATCCCACCAAGCCTTATGATGTACGAGATGTAATCCGGGCAGTAACAGATGAGTCTCTCTTTTTTGAGGTTCAAGAGTTATGGGCAGCAAACATTGTGGTTGGATTCGGGAGGATAGATGGCAGGAGTGCCGGTTTTGTGGCAAATCAACCTTTGGTGTTGGCAGGAGTGCTTGATTGTGATTCGTCTGACAAAGCTGCAAGGTTTATCAGATTTTGTGATGCTTTCGAGATTCCGATTGTTACGTTGGAAGATATGCCAGGCTATCTGCCGGGAGTTGATCAGGAGCATGCAGGGGTAATCAGGCATGGTGCCAAGCTCCTGTATGCATACAGCGAGGCTACTGTTCCAAAGGTTACCATAATTCTCAGAAAAGCCTATGGAGGAGGATACATCGCAATGAACTCCCGTCACCTGAGGGCAGACTTTGTTTTTGCGTGGCCAATGGCAGAGATTGCTGTTATGGGACCGGAGGGAGCAGCCAACATTATTTTTAAGAAGGAAATTATGGAGGCAGCAGATCCGGAAGCTATGCGAAAAGCAAAGGTAGAGGAGTACAAAAAGAAATTTGCAAACCCATACGTAGCAGCAGCAAAGGGCTATATCGATTCTGTAATTAATCCGAAAGATACTAGAAAATATTTGATTCATGCGTTTGAAGTCTCTGAAAATAAAATAGTTAAGAGACCAAATAAGAAGCATGGCCTTCCACCGTTTTAATAGTTCCTTCACGCCTTAAAAAACAAATTATTTACGGATGAAAAAAGAAAAAAAAACATTGGCAGAGAAGGTGGAATATGAGACACTTCAAATTTTCCCTGATGCCAGCAAATACAAGACAATCCTAACAAAGAAGGTGCGGAAACGTAAACTATGGAAGAGACCGGATCTGCAAGAGATTCATTCTATTATTCCCGGAACTGTATCTGAAATAAAAATAAATATTGCCGACCATGTTAAAAAGGGTGATGAACTTATGGTGTATGAAGCAATGAAGATGCAAAACATCATAAGAGCCCCTTTTGATGGAACGGTAGAGAAGATCTTTGTAAAGGAGGGAGAGAAACTGGCAAAAGGGGCCTTGATGATCTACCTGAAGTCAGACTTAGAGTTTGTTGTTGATGAAGATACTACTTCCAACGCTCTAGATCTAAACGGATAAATACAAAGAGAAATATTGTAAAGCTCCATAGTGATGATCCCCCGTAGCTCACAAAGGGCAGGGGGATTCCTATTACCGGTACCAGCCCGATTGTCATTCCTATATTTATAAAAAAGTGCAGGAAAATTATGGAGGCCAGGCAGTAGCCGTAAATTCGGGTGAAGCTGTCCTTCTGCTTTTCGGCAAGGTTTATAATCCGTATAAGCATAAAACAATAAATAAGGATTACAAACAGAGATCCCAAAAATCCCCACTCCTCTCCAACAGTGCAGAAGATAAAATCTGTGCTCTGCTCGGGGACAAAGTTGAATTTTGTCTGAGTTCCCTGCAGGAATCCCTTGCCGGAAAATCCACCCGAACCGATAGCAATCTTGGATTGGTATACATTGTATCCGGCTCCCTTAAGATCTACATGTATCCCCAGCAGGTTCTCAATCCTGGCCCTTTGGTGGTCCTGAAGAACCTTCTCAAAAAAGAAGTTCACAGAGAAGATTAGCGTAATGGAGACAACAAAGCAGATGAGTGTATACCAAAGATGAGTTGCCTTTTGTTTTAATGTAGTTACAATGTGGTATATGAATGGGGGAGCAATAAAAATAGCCAGCCATGCGGTGCCTGACAAATGCTAAATTCCGGGGAAAAGGCTTAATCCGCCCAACTTTCCAGAAAAAATAAGCACCGTAAGGTAAAGAGTCAGAAATATTGCATGCAAAAAAATCTTGCGTGTAAGAATTCCTCGGGCAATAACGATAATGCCGAACAGGCAGATTATCGCAACGAAAGGTGAGAACGAGAGGGTAATCAAAAATAGCAGGATAGTCAAAAGTCCGAAGATAAGGTACCACCCGCTTAACCCCTCCATGTAGAGCATAAAAATAAATCCGACATAGACTAAAGCAGAGCCGGTCTCTTTTTCCAGAATGATCAGAGCCATAGGAAAGAGAATTGTTAAGGCTACCTTGCTGAATCCGGACAAAGATTTGAAGTGGAAATTGTATTAACTCATCAATGATGCAAGAGCCAAGGATGAGGCGATTTTAGAGAACTCCGCAGGCTGAAACCTTACAGGCCCCAGCATAAACCAGGACTTTGACCCATTTACCTCTACCCCCGCCAGAATAACTCCTATCAGAAAAAATATACTTATTGCATAGAGGAACCAGGCCGTAACATTATAGAGTTTAGGATCGATAACAAAAAGTATTAGCGCAGCAATTATGAATGAGGTTAAAATCCAGATAAGTTGCAAGCCGTACCTCTGTGAAAGATCAAATATCTGACCATGTTCCGGATCATAGACAGAGGAAAATACACTAATCCAACCGATCATCATCAATATCAAGTATGAGACAATTAACGGCCAGTCCAGCTTTTTATATTTCACTTCTCCAATCATTTCAATACATTTATTAATGTGTTACCGGTGAGAATATATGCTTCAAGATCTTTACGTTCTACCTTTCTGTCAAGATACTTTTCAACAAGAAGGGAGGCGATGGGAGCGGCCCATGTTGCACCAAATCCTCCATTTTCTATATAGGCTGCCACTGCAATTTTGGGATTATCCTTTGGAGCAAAACAGATAAAAACCGAGTGGGGTTTACCATGGGGATTTTCGGCTGTTCCTGTTTTGCCGCAAATTTCAAGACCGGGAACCGCTGCTATTCTGGCTGTTGCACCAGACCCCGGCGGAGCATTCACAGCCAGATACATGCCCAGAATAACCTTTTTAAAGTTTTCTATATCTACTTTGGTGTAATGTTTTTTGGAGAAGTCCGCATTAATTACCGTATCCTGGGCACCTTTTATGATGTGGGGAGTATAGTAGTAGCCTCTGTTAGCCAAAGTTGCAGCAAAATTTGCCAGGTGAAGCGGAGTTGTCCCGATCTCTCCCTGACCGATTGCAAGGGATATTATTGACAAAGAGCTCCATTTGTTCTTGCCATGAATTTTGTCGTAAAGATCTGCTGTAGGAAGGACACCGGCCTGTTCAGATGGGAAATCGGTTCCCAGTTTTGTTCCAAAACCGAAGCTCTCTACCTTCTCTTTCCAACTGTTGAATGCTGCAGCAATGTTAGGATAGGCATGGTTGTCCATTATATCTCTCAAGACGTAACAGAAGTAGGAATTACATGACATCATAATCGCACCTGTAAGGTCTAACGGTGAAGGGTGCGTATGACAAGCTACTCCTCTTCCAATATGGTACCCATTGCTGCACGGGTAACGGATAGCAGTATCCAGCACCCCCTCCTCAAGAGCAATAAGACCATTGACCAATTTGAAGACTGAGCCGGGAGGATATGGCGACATAACCGCTCTGTTGAACATAGGTTTGAGATGGTCATTCACCAATTCGCTATAATATTTGCTTATGGAAGAAAGCTTTGTAACGTCAATTCCCTGGCTGGATACAAGGGTTAAGATCTCTCCGGTAGTTGGTTCAATGGCCACCAGGCTACCCACCTTATTTACCATAAGAGTTTCCCCATAACTCTGGAGTTCAGCGTCAATTGAGGAGATTATATTTTTTCCGGGGATCGCCTCCAGGTCATATTCGCCATTTGAAAAGCTGGATTGAACTTTATTATGAACATCCCGCATAAAGATGTTGTAACCCTTCTCCCCTTTAAGGATGCCCTCGTAGGATTGTTCAATTCCGGTACGGCCCACATAGTCGCCCCTTTTGTAAGTTGGATTTTTTCTGATAAAAGAAGTGTCTACCTCTGAAATATAACCTAAGAGGTTAGCCCCGGCGTTGTAAGGATAGGATCTTACAGTACGCGATATGGCACTGAATCCGGTAAACTTGTATGCTTTTTCCAGGAATACCGCATATTGCTGACCGGAGATCTGTTTAACAAAAGGCAGGGATTGATATCCGATTTTTCTCCTGTTTTTCCGGTAATCTTTAAGAGTATTCCTTACTTCTTCTATGTTTAAATTAAAAATTCTGCAAAAATCTGCTGTGTCAAGTTCAGTAACCTCATATGGGGTTATCATAATATCATAGGCGGTCTCGTTGCCCACAAGAATTTTCCCGTTCCTGTCCAAAATAAGACCTCTTGCAGGGTAGCGGATATCGTAGCGAAAAGCATTGTTGCTGGCTGTAATCTTATACTGCTCGTCCAATATCTGTAAATTGGAAAGCTGCAGCACTATTACAGCTGCAACCACAATAATACTGATTATCAGAATATTTTTTCTCTTTAGCTCAACACCCATATATTAAATGTTATCGCCAGTTTTTATAAAAAATGCCAAACTCTATCAGCAGAATTAAAAAAGTATTTACCAGAAGGCTCAATACTATTCTGACAAGAGAATGAAATTGAAATGCAAAGCTGAAATTCTCAAGAAGTGTTATAGCGATATGATGAATTGTAAGGCCGATAGCAATAAATGTTAAAAACCTTGATAGACCCAACTCTGTTAAGCCCGGTCTGATCTGATTTTCAAGCTCTCCTTTACGGCAGACAAGCTTAAAAATGAGTGGCTGTACAAATGCCAGAAAAACTGCGGCAGCAGCATTTAAACCCAGTATGGAGTCTGTAAAGTAGTCTACACCAAGCCCCAAAGCAAAGGACCACAGTAACATGTTAACAGGGGAGGTGTTGGTAGGGAATGTAAGAATAAAGAGGGGATAAACAGAGATGAACAGAAGAGGCCCAAAGTTGATGAAATTAGTCAACAACACCTGAGTTATCAGGAATGAGAAAAAAAGAATTATGTTACTGAAACTATTCTTCATTCTGGGTGCTTATTTTATCTACCTCTTCTTTATGACTACTCACCACTACATTCACATAATGAAGTGTTCTGAAGTCCTGAAAAAGTTTTACCTGTATTTCGTGGTGGGTACCGTTTATTATTTTTGATTTTCTGATGGTTCCAAGTGGAATGTCCGGTGGGAAAATGGAAGAGAAACCACTGGTGACGACACTGTCTCCAACCTGAATCTTAATGTGCTGAGGAATCTCTGTAAGCAATGCGTAATCTGCACTTCTTCCATCCCAGATAAGCGGACCAAAGGCACCTAACCTGGAAATTTTTGCACTTACGCTCTGGTTAATGTTAAGGAGAGAGATTATGTACGAATAGTTGTCCGAAACGGCATTCACGACCCCGATAACTCCATTTGGAGAAATTACACCCATATCTTTACCCACGCCATCTTTTCTTCCCTTGTCAATAATAATGTAATTCTGTTTTTTGTTAGTGCTGTTCCCGATAATTTTTGCAGGAATGTAAGAGAAATCGGAACTGTCTCCCAATGGCTTGTAAGACAAACTGTCTGCCTTTAATGTGTCTAACTGAGTTTGATATTTTGCGAGTTGGTTTAACAACCTGGAGTTCTCATCTGCCAACTGCTCATTTACGTTCCTGAGACTAAAGTAGTATTTGATATTTGTTTGGGCATTCAAGAATCTCCCATGAATCTGCATTAAAACACCAAAAATTCTTACCTGCTGGAAGACTGAGTTGTATGCAATCATTAAAACAGAGCCTGTTTCCAAAGCAAGAAAGAGCAGTATTGTTGCCAAAATTGGTGTAACAGGAGATCTTTTGGCCATCTGGATTCATCGCATTAAATATGGAAGTTTGCTGGCACTCTTAAGGGCAATACTTGTACCCTTCACAACTGCATGAAGAGGGTCTTCAGATACATGGAACTTAATGTTGATTTTTTCATAAAGCCTCTTGTCCAAACCCCTGAGCAGAGCACCGCCACCTGTTAAGAATATACCCTTTTGAACAATATCGGCATAGAGTTCCGGAGGAGTCTGTTCCAAAACAGAGATTATGGCAGTTTCAATTTTAGCGAGAGATTTATCTATGCAGTGTGCAATCTCCTGACTTGTTACACTCACCTCTACCGGGTGGGCAGTCATCAGATTTGGACCTCTCACTAAATAAGGCTCCGGATACTCGTCAAGTTCAGAAAGAGCAGCCCCAACCTTTATTTTGATATCTTCTGCGGTAAGTTCGCAAACTTTAATACTGTGCTGCTGACGCATATACTGTTGAATCTCATAAGTGAAGCCGTCTCCGGCAACACGAATGCTCTGATTAACTACAATACCCCCTAAGGATATTACTGCAATCTCTGTTGTACCACCTCCGATATCTACAACCATGTTTCCTGTAGGAGCCTCAACATCCAGACCGATACCCACTGCGGCGGCCATTGGTTCGTAAATCATGTAAACATCACGACCGCCGGCGTGCTCAGAAGAGTCACGGACCGCACGAATCTCCACCTCTGTACTGCCGGATGGAATACTTACAACCATTCTGAGACTTGGGGTGAATATTGAATTTTTATAATTGATCATCTTAATGAAACCCCTGATCATCATCTCTGCAGCGTTGAAGTCTGCAATCACTCCGTCTTTTAGGGGTCTGATTGTCTTGATGTTAGCATGGGTCCTGCCGTGCATCATCCTAGCCGTTTGGCCAAAAGCTATAGGTTTGCCTGTATTTTGGTCTATGGCCACGATAGAGGGCTCATCAACCACAATCTTGTCATTTACCATAATGACGGTATTTGCGGTCCCAAGGTCTATAGCCAAATCTTGTGTAAAAAAAGAGAATGCCATATGTTATTATATTATTTTCAGTGTTTGAAATGCCTTATACCTGTAATAACCATTGCAACCCCGTTTTTGTTACAATAGTCTATGCTCTCCTCGTCGCGGATTGAGCCTCCCGGCTGGATTACGGAATTTATACCTGCCTGGTGGGCAATCTCAATACAATCTCCAAATGGGAAGAAGGCATCCGAAGCCATTACTGCAGATTTAAGAGAGAACCCGAAACCGGTAGCTTTTGCTATTGCCTGCTTTAAAGCATCAACTCTGGATGTCTGGCCTATTCCGCTCGCTAACAAAGTTTTGTCTTTTGCTAAAACAATAGCATTAGATTTGGAGTGCTTTACAAGTTTGTTTGCAAAGAGCATATCTTCTATCTGTTTATCGTTAGGAAGCGTATTTGTTACACTCTTTAGCGACTCCTTTGTCTCAACATTCGAGTCCCTGTCCTGAACCAAAACCCCATTTAACATGCTTCTGAACTTCTTGCTGCTTCTGAGATCTTTGTTGTTAACCAATATAATTCTGTTCTTTTTACTTTTTAGTATCTCCAGAGCCTCGGGCTTATAACATGGAGCAACAATCACCTCACAAAAGAGTTTGTTCATCTCTGTAGCTGTTTGTATGTCAACCTCTCTGTTAGAGATTATAACCCCCCCGAAAGCAGAGACAGGGTCTCCTCCGAGTGCTGCAGCCCATGCATCGGCAAGTTTCTCTCTTGAGGCGCATCCGCAAGCATTATTGTGTTTTAGGATAGCGACTGTTGTTTCATCAAAATCCGAGATAAGTTCAATTGCTGCCTCAATATCCAGAAGGTTATTGTAGGAGATCTCCTTCCCGTGAAGTTGTTGTGGAATATCGTCCGGTTTTCCGTAAAAAAGTGCACTTTGATGAGGATTCTCTCCGTATCTTAAAGGGAGTGAATCTTTGATGCTGTTTTTGAAAACAGGAATGGCTGTTTCTCGGTTGAAGTATGCAAAGATAGCAGAGTCGTAATGGGAACTCACATTGAATGCTTGTGCTGCAAAATAGAATCTCTCTTCCAATGAGGTTGTTGCCCCTTTTGTCTCCAGAATTTCAATCAAGCGTGCATACAACTCTTTGCCGGGAATAATCACAACATCTTTGTAATTTTTGGCCGCTGCTCTAATCAAAGAGATTCCTCCTATATCTATCTTTTCAATTATCTCTTCTTGCAGAGCTTTTGCTGCCACATATTCTTCAAAAGGGTAAAGATCAACAATAACAAGGTCTATACATGGAATTTGATACTCTTTAAAGCTCTCTATATCACTGGGGTTGTCTCGCCTTCCCAAAATTCCTCCAAAAATTTTAGGGTGTAAGGTCTTAACCCTGCCTCCAAAAATTGAAGGGTAAGAGGTAATCTCTTCCACAGAAATTACAGGAATTGAGATTCCTTTCAAAAAATCATAAGTCCCGCCTGTTGAGAGTATCTCAACACCAGAATCAACAAGTTTTCTTGCAATTTTTTCAATTCCATCTTTGTGATAGACAGATATTAACGCTCGCTTTATAGTTTTATTACCCATATGTTATAAATAGATACAAAAGTACTAAAAAATAACCGATTATTAATTAATTTTGTACTTATAAATTGTTACGAAAAATGAATAAAAAATGCTATGCTGTTATTGTTGCCGGAGGAACCGGAAGTCGCATGGGTGGAGATATTGCTAAACAATTTCTTGATTTGGGCGATAAGCCTGTTATACTGCACACAGTTGAGGCATTTATGAAGCTGTCATTTCCGGTAGAGATCATTCTTGTGGTACCATCTGCATACAGGCAGTACTGGAAGGATTACTGCTCGGAGAAACACCTTGCCTTCAGTCATATTTTAGTATCGGGAGGCATTACCAGATTTCATTCTGTGAAGAATGCCCTCAAGTATGTTACCAAAGATGCCATTGTGGCTATACACGATGGAGTCAGGCCTTTTGTATCAAAGGATTTCCTGGAATCGCTATTTAAACTGGCCCAGGAGAAAGAGGCAGTTGTTCCTGTAATCCAGGTTGTAGATTCAATGAGAAAACTTACAGGAGAGGGAAAGAGTGAATTTGCAAACAGAGAGGAGTTCGTGATAGTACAAACTCCTCAGATATTTCATTCGGACATAATTTTAAAGGCCTATGAACAAGCCTATTCACCACTTTTCACAGACGATGCTTCTGTGGTCGAAAGTATAGGAACAAAGATCTTCCTTGCAGAAGGGAATTGTTATAACATAAAGATAACCAAACCAGAAGATCTTGTTCTGGCTCAGGCTATCATTAACGTTTTCTAATCAAAGAACTTTTATTTGACGGGTAATCTTTAACCCAAACTTGTCTTTCAATTGCCTGATCCAAAGAGATAAATGTCTCTGTCTGTTCTACAGACGGTATGTTTTGAATGGTATTGATAAGTATTTCCATCAAGTGATCATGATTTTGGCAATAGATCTTTAACATCAAAGCGTGTTTACCCGTTACGAAGTGACACTCTACGACTTCCGGTATGTTCTTTAAGGCTTCTATAACAGAAGGATAATGGTTAGCCTGTGACAAGCTTACACCAACGAAAGCACATACATTCAAACCCAGTGCTTGTGGTTTGACCAAAAGACGAGAACCTGTGATAATTCCTAAGTTTTCCATCTTTTTAACTCTTTGGTGAATAGCTGCTCCGGAAACGCCGCATTCACGAGCAATCTCCAAAAAAGGCATTCTTGCATTTTTTACAAGAAATGCAAGAATTTTCTGATCTGTTTGATCAATTTGGAATTTAGGCATAATTGTTAAGAATTTATTGTCAAATGACAAATATAATAATAAATTATAATTAAGAATGATTTATTTTTTGAAAAAAGAAAAGCCATCTTAATGGAATTTCTCCGGAACAGGCAGTCAGATAATCCGAATATGAACAGGCAACATATTGATTATTATTGTTTTTTATCTCAGAAATTTCCATCCACCACCTACCGGTAGAACTGCTTGTAACAAATACCAAATCTTGCCCTTCCCGTCCCATACTTACGATTTTTCTGAGGAAGAGATTCTCTGTTTCCGAATTGCCGGGATCCTCATAGATATTAGAAGATAGGGCCTCAAACATATGCCATAATACCTCTGCCAAAAGTTGGTTTGAGGTAGAATTTGGTTTCGATTTGGAAGGATATCCATAAATATAGGAAGTTTTTAGATTTTGTCCCATCCCAATGTACCTTGCAAGCTGACAAATCTCCTCTGCATAAAGTCCGTTCGGAGATTTTGTAAGACTCTCCGGAAAATCGCTCACACGAACAGATCGCATGTCCAGAAAGAGGTAATGATTAGATCGAATATGCGGTTCCGCAATTGAAAGATCACTCCTGATTGCACCCAGACGGAGGTCTTCAAAATATCTCTCTTTAGTATGTTTTAATGTTTCAGGATTGTATTTATAGCTCTGATACGCTATGTGTGAAAAATCTACAACAAGTTCGTCTGCAAGAATATGAGCGAGAATGTTCTTTTTACCCTCTTCACTCCCCGCCGATATAAGAGAAACGGAGTAGCTCTCTGTAGGAGCAATAACTTTAAGATCCGGTAGCTCCTCTCCACAGAGAACTATGCTCTTTATCTTAAGGTCTGCACAAAGAGAGATTGTCTCTTTCAACTGATTAATTCCGGGTTCCACATAGTAAACTTTATATGCAGACTGGGGAAAAAGAGCATTCAAAGAGGAGACAATCGAATTATCGCCGGTTGTGTTTATTATTATAGCCACGGAGTCTTGACATGCCTCACTGATAGCCGCAGCAGGAATAACTTCCAGAAATCTGTTCTGTGCCATAACTAACTATTTTTTTGATTTACCACCCTTTTCAATCAACTTTAATGCCCCCTCCAGATCCAAAGCTTTAGGGTCTGTACCCCTAGGGATCTTGAAGTTATTTTTGCCCTTTTTGATATATGCTCCAAACCTTCCGTTCAATATCTCTATGCCCTCTTTAGGAAACTCTTTGATAAGCCTCTCAGCCTCCTTTTTGACATGGGCGTCTATCAACATTTTGCAGGTATCCAGATCTATAGTGCGAGGATCATTATCCTTTCCTATGGATATGAACCCTCCATTATATTTTATGTACGGGCCAAAGCGTCCGACTGCAGCAATAATCTCTTTATCGTTATAGGTACCAACTGAACGGGGAAGATCAAACAGTTTAAGTGCCTCTTCCAGGGTTATGGTCTCAATCAGCTGACCCTTGCCGAGACTCATAAACTTCTTGTCGGGGTCGTCACTCTCTCCAATTTGGGCCAATGGTCCGAACCTTCCTATTCTTACAAAGACACTCTTTCCTGTTTTTTGGTCTACACCCAACGACCTCTCCGCATTTGTGGGTCTGGATATTAAAAGTGTCTCCTCTACCTTTTCGTGGAAAGGTTTATAAAATTGGGCTATAACCTCGTTCCAGACCAATTTTCCCTCTGCTATTTTGTCAAAACTCTCTTCAACTTTTGCAGTAAATCCATAATCAACTATAGAATCGAAGTTCTCTACAAGGAAGTCACTTACCAATATTCCGATATCTTCCGGGAAAAGCTTATTCTTTTCTGTTCCCCAGGTCTCAGTAAGGGTTTTTGAAGTGATGGTTCCTTTTTCCAATTTAAGCTCTCTGAATTGTCGCTCCTGCCCCGGCCGGTTATCCTTAATAATATAACCACGCTGGCTGATTGTAGAGATTGTGGGGGCATATGTAGATGGTCTTCCTATTCCCAACTCCTCGAGCTTCTTAACAAGACTGGCCTCGGTGTACCTTGCGGGTTTTTGTGAAAATTTTTCGGTTGCCTTAATAGTGACCATATACATTGGCCAATCCAATTTAAGGGCGGGAAGAAGCATGTTTGTATCTTCATCTGCAGATTCATCGTCCTTAGACTCGATGTAAACTTTAAGGAACCCGTCGAATTTAATTCTGTCTGCTGTGGCAAGAAATATCTGTTTAATGGAGTCTGTTCCAATTGAGATCTCGGTTTTCTGAATTGAGGCATCGGCCATCTGAGAGGCGATAGCTCTCTTCCATATAAGTGAGTAGAGTTTTTTCTCCTGAGTACCGGCTTCAATCTCCATATTACTCATATAGGTAGGCCTGATAGCCTCGTGCGCCTCTTGTGCCCCCTTGGTCTTTGTTGCGTACTGTCTTGTCTTTGAGTACTCTTTGCCATAAAGTTCTGTAATGGTTTGCCTGGCAGCCCAAAGTGCGAGCTTAGAGAGATTTGTGGAGTCTGTACGCATATAGGTTATAAAACCGGACTCATACAGATTTTGAGCAGTTCTCATAGTCTGATTGAGAGAGAAGCCAAGCTTTCTGGAGGCCTCCTGCTGTAGTGTAGAAGTTGTAAACGGGGCTTGAGGAGTGCGCTTTGCCTCCTTCTCCTCTATGGATACAATTTTAAAATTGGCACCTATGCACTTTTCCAATATCCCACGGGCCTGTTTTTCGGTTTCAAACTTTTCGTTAAGCTCCGCCGATATCTTAACAGATGTCTTGGCTTCGTCGGGATTGAAGATACCCTCTATTTTATATTGAGATTTTGCAACAAATGATTGAACCTCTCTTTCCCTTTCCACAATCAGCCTTAAAGCAACGGATTGTACGCGGCCGGCAGAGAGTTTAGGCTTAACCTTTCTCCACAAGACAGGGGAGAGTTCGAACCCTACCAGTCTGTCCAGCACCCTGCGGGCCTGTTGTGCCATTACAAGATTCATGTCCACATTGCGCGGATTCTCTATGGCATTAAGTATTGCAGTTTTTGTGATTTCGTGAAAAACGATTCTTTTGGTCTTCTTATCGTCCAGATTGAGTGTCTCCTTGAGATGCCAGGCGATCGCCTCCCCCTCTCTATCCTCATCGGATGCCAGCCAAACCATATCGGCCTTTTTTGCCAGGGACTTCAACTCAGAGACTACCTTTTTTTTGTCGTCCGAAACGAGATAATCGGGTAAAAAACCACCCTCTATATCTATTCCAAGACTTTTTTTAGAAAGATCTCTTATGTGTCCGAAACTTGATTTTACTGAATATCCACTGCCCAGAAATTTCTCAATTGTCTTAGCTTTAGCCGGAGACTCAACGATAACTAAATTCTCTTCCATATCTACAAAATTAAACCTTCAAAGCTGCAAAGTAAGGTATAAAGTAAGGTATTATCCAAATTTTTATTCCTATTTTTGTAAGTTAGTATACCTTATATATTGCAGAAAAATGGAGATTAAAAACAGAGATAAGTTCTTGAAAAGGTTTTGGATAGTGCTTTTTAGCCCCTTCGTATTGATAATATTTTTTCTTCTGATGGTTGGTATTTTTTCCGACATTCCCTCTTTTGAAGATCTGGAAGACCCACAGAAAAATCTTGCCACAGAGCTGATATCGGAAGATGGTCAGATTCTTACAACATTCCATATAGAGAACAGATCCTATATTACCTACGATGAACTGGCCCCAACGCTAGTGCAGGCGGTAGTTGCAACAGAAGACGCGCGGTTTTTCAAACACAGCGGAATAGACTTCAAGAGCCTGGCCAGGGTTGCAGTAAAATCTTTGATACTGGGTCAGAGAAGCTCCGGAGGCGGGGGAAGTACCCTAACGCAACAGCTTGCTAAGTCTCTTTTTCCGAGAGATACGGTAAAAAGCAGAATTCCAGGAGCTAAGACCTTTGTTCTGGGGGTTTCTAAAATCAAAGAGTGGATAACAGCCGTGAAGCTGGAGCGAAACTACACCAAGCATGAGATACTGAGCATGTATATGAATGCTGTCTTTTTTGGCAGCAATGCTTACGGAATCCGTGCAGCAGCAAACACCTTTTTCGCGAAGCACCCGTCTCAACTGACAATTGAGGAGGCGGCACTCCTGGTGGGGATGGTTAATAAACCTACCAGATATAATCCCGTAACAAATCCCGAATTCTCTCTCGAGAGGCGAAACCATGTTTTGAGTCAAATGTACAAGTATGACTATATAGACAGGGCAACTTACGACTCTGTAAAAGCAATTCCCATAAAGCTCGCCTTTACCCAGCAGGATAATAATTCCGGCCTGGGTCCTTACTTCAGGGATATGCTCAAGAGAATCATGAATGCCGAAAAACCTCAAAGGTCAGATTATAAGCAGCATATAGACTTCGTGGCCGACTCCGTATTATGGAAAGATGACCCTCTGTATGGTTGGCTTTTTAAGAATCATAAATCCGATGGTTCCAGATACAACTTGGACAGGGATGGATTAAAAATATACACAACCATCAATTCGAAAATGCAACGATATGCAGAGGAGGCCATTGCTGAACACTTGAGCAAAAATCTGCAACCGGCGTTCTCCAGAGAATTGCAGTGGAAAAAAAATGCTCCGTTCTCTAACAGTATTCCAAAGAATACGGTTGAGAACATTATGAGGCAGGGGAGAAGAGGAAGCGACCGGTACAGGAATCTTAAAGATGCCGGTTTTAGTGAAAGTGAAATTGTTGCCAGTTTCGACCAACCGGAGCAAATGATTGTTTTCTCATGGAAGGGAAAAGGCTACATAGATACCTTAATGACGCCAAACGACTCTATAAAGTATTACAAATCATTCTTGCGGGCATCATTTATGGCGATGGAGCCTCAGACCGGCTTTGTGAGGGCCTACGTGGGAGGGCCTAATTACAGGTATTTTAAATACGACAATGCTCGTCAGGCTAAAAGACAGGTTGGCTCTACAATAAAACCATTCCTTTATACATTGGCAATGCAGGAAGGTTACACTCCTTGCGACAGGGTGGTGAATGTGCCGCAAACATTTATTGTGGGCGATACCACATGGACTCCGGAGAGTACAGACAAACCAGAGTGGATTGGTAAGACTGTTACTCTAAAGTGGGGTTTGACAAAGAGTTCAAATAATATATCGGCCTATCTTATGAAGCAGTTTGGCCCGTATGCAATGGTAGATATGTGCAGAAGGCTGGGAATCAATAGTTACATGGACCCTGTTGTGTCTCTCTGTCTGGGGCCTGCAGACTTAACTCTTTTTGAGATGGTGGGAGCCTATAATACATATCCGAGCAGAGGGGTTCACGTTGAGCCGATGTTTGTTCTGAGAATAGAAGATAAAGCGGGGAATGTGCTAAGTAACTTTACAGCAAGAAAACGAGAGTCAATAAGCGAACAGACTGCTTTTCTGATGGTAAACCTGATGCAGGGTGTGGTAAATGAGGGTACAGCAGCAAGGTTGAGGTACCAGTATATTCCGGAAGGGCCCATAGCCGGCAAAACCGGTACAACAAATGACCAGGCAGACGGGTGGTTTATCGGATATGTTCCTAAACTCACCGCAGGTGTTTGGGTTGGCGCAGAGGACAGACAGGCCCACTTTGAGGGACTGGCTCTCGGGAGTGGTTCAAATATGGCTCTTCCGATATGGGGTATCTTTATGCAAAAGGTACTTAAAGATCTTTCGTTGGGAATATCGACAAAAGACTTCTTTACAGCTCCTCCGGGCTTCTCGGCTCAGTTAAACTGTAACGGAAGTGATGATGAGCTGGGCTCCGATTCAATGGTGAACGATCCTTTTTTCCACTAACATCATGAAAAAGATTGTAGCCCTTGTTTACGGAGGGGATTCTTCTGAGGCTGAAGTTTCGATTAAGAGCGGAAAGCACATGGCCCGGCATATAGACAGAGATAAATATGAAGTTTTCGAGGTGCTTGTCAAGGGTAGAGACTGGGGTGTTCAAATGGACAATGGCAGGGTTTTTCAGATAGATAAGTCGGATTTTTCCTTTACTATTCCTGCTTGCGAGCGGGAGGGTGCCAGAAAGGTAAATTTTCATATTGCCTTAATAATGATCCACGGCACTCCGGGTGAGAATGGTCTGTTACAGGCCTATTTTGAGATGATAGGGCTGCCATATACAACATGTTCTTCAACTGTATCGGCAATTACTTTCGATAAGCATGCATGCAAATGCTACTTGAGAGATACCGGAATCCTTATGGCTCGTGAGGTTTTTCTAAGGCGTGGAGACGCCTATTCTACGGAAGATATTGTTACCAGGCTCGGGTTACCGCTTTTTGTAAAGCCAAACAGCGG
>Ga0209746_1000476_pt1 | contig 20432 bp, 16 predicted proteins | sample BarGraNGADG00211_3_FD_184496 | JGI IMG/M metagenome (GOLD analysis project Ga0209746, IMG submission 184496) | Arctic peat soil microbial communities from Barrow, Alaska - Barrow Graham LP Ref core NGADG0011-211 (SPAdes) (version 2) | ecosystem: Environmental > Terrestrial > Soil > Wetlands >... | reverse complement strand
CCATGCCTTTGTCGTGGTTGAGCGTGATGACGGTGGTGCAGCCGCAGAACCAGCATAGCGTCTCGCAGAACGGGATGTGAAAATAGATGTAAAGATCACGCGGCGTGCGGTTGTTCTCCTCGATCTTCGCGGAAAGCTGTTCCCACGTCACGGCGTCGGTGAACTTGGTCGCGGGCGGATAGCTGGTGTAACGCGGCCCGGCCACGTTGTATTTCTTCACCAGTTCGATATCTACGTTCAGCGTTTTCATGCGAGTCCAGCTTGGGGAATAAACGCAGAGGCGCGGAGAACGCAGAGGAAACGCGGAGAAGAAAAGAAATTTTCCCTGCGAATCTCTGCGCCCTCTGCGTCTCTGCGTTGAGTATGAATTTTCATTTGAAAGCACGCACGGTTTCGACGAGCGCGGCGATATTCTCCAGCTTGGCACCCGGCGTCAAACCGTGGCCGAGATTGAAAACATGGCCGGGCCGGCCGCGCATGGCTTCGAGCACCTTCTTCGTCTCCGCCGCGACCACGTCCGGCGTGGACTCGGCGATGAGCGTGGGCGAAAGATTTCCCTGCATGGCAATGTGCGACGGAATGATTTTTCGCGCATCAGCCATTGAAGTCTGCCAGTCGATGCCGATGACATTCGCGCCGGTAGCAATCAAATCGTTCCAGTTGCCATGCGTGCCGAGCGAGAACGCGATAATTGGAACATTGGCAGGGCGCGTCACTCCGTGCGCGCCGTCGGCGGGCAGAGGACTGACCGCCCTACCTTGCAATTGGGAAATAATTTCTTTCATCCAGCGTCCGCTGGCCTCCTGAAATTCCGTCGGCGCAAGATGTCCGCCGTGGCTGTCGAAAATCTGCAGCGCGTCCACACCGGCGGCGATTTGCATCTGCAAATACGCGGTGACGGCGGCGGTGAGTTTTTCCGCGAGCGCGAAATACGTTTTTGGATCTTCGCGGAACAGTTGCAACGCGCGGCTGTATTTCGGAACGCTCGCGCCTTCCATCATGAACGTCGCGAGCGTCCACGGCGAACCGCTGAAGCCGATGAGCGCAGTCTGGTCGCCGAGTTCTTTGCGAGTTAAACGCAGTGCTTTGTCCACATAGCTCAACCGCTCAACGACGCGCTCGACGGAAAGTTTTTCGATGTCCGTCTTGCTCGTCACTGCGAAATCCATGACGACGCCGCCGGTTTCCTTGAAGTGATACGTCTGCCCCATCGCTTCAGGAATCACCAGGATGTCGCTGAACAAAATCGCGGCATCGAAGCCGAACCGGCGCACCGGCTGGAGCGTGACCTCGACGGCGAGTTCAGGATTCTGGACGAGCTGAACGAAAGTATAAGTCTCCTTGAGCTTGCGGTATTCCGGCAGCGCGCGGCCGGCCTGGCGCATCAGCCAGACGGGCGGACGATCCACCGGCTGACAATGCGCGGCGCGAACGAAACGTTCGCGGGCGGTCAAAACGGGTTTCGGAGTCGGCGGTTTTTGTTCAGCAACATTCATCGGATAATTCAACGGCACACAGCATAACAGCATCCAGCCGGAGAGCAGCTTCGCAGATTTTGGCAATGGCCGCGCATTTTTTTGGTTAGTCACCGCGGTTGATCCAGTCCGTCTTGGCCAGCACCGGCCAGACCGCCGCGCGCGGCTGCGGCAGTTCCACGGTTTCCTCGATTTTAACCAGTCGCGGCATGTGTGGAAAAATCTAGCGGATGAAGCGGAATTTGAACAGGCCGCAACCTTAAAAAATTTTGCAACTTTGGCCGACCCTTGGTTTTTAATTTGAAGCGATGGAAAACAAACCTTCAGATTCGAGCGAATCGCTGTGGCGTCGGAAACTATCCGCCGCCGAGCGCGCCGAATTGCGTGCGCAACCGGAACTGGCCATCGAAGCTCAGTTGACTGACGCCCTGGCGAAAATTCCCGCCGCCGCCGTCCCCTCAAATTTCACCGCCCGCGTGCTGAACGCGATTGATCTCGAAGACGCGCAGTCCGCACGTTCAGCCTGGCATTGGAACTGGCGTTTGCTTTTGCCGCGCGTCGCGGTGGCCGCCGCCGTCTTGGTTTTTGCCGGCGTGAGCCTCCAGCGTTACGAGACGAATTCGCATCGCATCGCGCTGGCGAAAAATGTCGCCCTGGTGGCCGCAGCGCAGCCGCTGCCGAGCGTGGACGCGCTGGAAAATCTCGACGCCATCCAGCGCATGAGCCAGCCGGCGCATGCGGACGAAGAACTGCTCGCCTTGAACGTGCGATGAGCCGGTTGCGCCAGTCAATTTTTTGTCTGGCCGCCGCGCTGGTGGTGATCACGACGCACGCGCAAAATCCGCCGCTGCCTGGTTCAATAAAATTTTCTCCCGCCGCGACAAGCCTGATTCCGCCGTTGCCGCAAGTGCAGTCGCCCGTAAATTTTTTCCGCGAGCTGCTGGCGATGTCGCCGCGCGAACGGGAAAATTCCCTCACCAACCGCCCGCCCGAAGTCCGCGAACGCCTCCTCGCCAAGGTGCGCGAGTATCAGGCGCTGTCCCCCGACGACCGCGAGTTGCGGCTCCGCGCCACGGAACTGCGCTGGTATCTGACGCCGTTGCTGCGCGCATCTCCGGGCGACCGTGATTCGCGGCTCGCGCAGGTGCCGGACAGTTTGCGCGAACTGGTCAAGACGCGGCTCGCGCAGTGGAATATTCTGCCGCCGCCGTTGCAGCAGGAATTTCTCGCGAACGACCGCGCGCTCCGCTATTTCGCGCACGTTGAGACGACGACGAACAATCCGGCCGTGGTCGCGAAGCAGCAGAAAATTTCCGAACAGTTCAACCAGTTTTTTGAACTCACCCCGGCGGAAAAATCGCAGACGCTCGGCACGCTTTCCGAAACCGAACGCGCGCAGATGGAAAAAACCTTGCAGTCGTTCGAGCAACTGCCGCCGCAACAACGGCTGCAATGCGTGCGCAACTACGCGAAGTTCGCGGGCATGAACGCCGCCGAACGCGCGGAGTTTTTGAAGAACGCCGAGCATTGGTCGCAGATGTCGCCGCAGGAACGGCAGTCGTGGCGCGACCTCGTGGCGCACGTCCCGCAATGGCCGCCGCTGCCGCCGCCCGTCCTGCCGCCGAACCTGATTCCGCACGTGATGCCGAAAATTCCCCGCCCGAATGTCGCAACGAACTCAAACTGACGCGGCAGTTTCAAATTTCATTTTCCGCCGCCAGACCTTAATTTCCCCGCGTCGTGCATCCAATCGCATTTTATCTCGGCTCGCTGCCCGTCCGCTGGTATGGCGTGATGATGGCGCTGGCTTTTCTCGCGGGGCTGTGGACCGCCACGCTCCGCGCCCGCCGCGTGAACATCGCCAGCGAAATAATTTCCGACACCACGCTCTGGCTGATGCTCGGCAGCATCGTCGGCGCGCGGTTTGTCTATGTGACGACTTACTGGAAAACTGAATTTGCCGGCCAGCCGTTCTCCGAAGTTTTCATGATCCAGCACGGCGGACTGGTTTATTACGGCGGGCTGATTGGCGCGACGGTTGCCGCGATGATTTACTTCCGCTGGAAAAAATTGCCGTTGTGGAAAATGACCGACGTGTTTGCGCCGAGTGTCGCGCTGGGCAGTGTTTTCGGGCGCATCGGCTGTCTGTTGAACGGCTGTTGCTATGGTCGCGCGTGCGATCTGCCGTGGGCGATTCATTTTCCCGCCGACCACGAAACGCACGGCGCGGCGGTGCATCCGACAGAAATTTACGACGCGCTGTTGAATCTGATTCTCTACGTTTTTCTCGCGTGGTTGTTCCGCCGCAAAAAATTCGACGGCCAGATTTTTGCGACCTACCTGATTATTTACGCGGTTTTCCGTTCCATCGCGGAACATTTTCGCGACGACTATCCGGCCGACCACGTCCACCACGGCCTGACCTCGGCGCAGGTCGTGAGTCTGCCGATGTTCGCCGCCGGCCTCGCGCTGATGTTTTTCCTTTCGCGCCGCGCTGGAGCAAAACGAGGATAGAGAATGGAAAGTTGAAGATGGAAAGAATATTCAACATTCAACATTCACCCGTCGCGCCGAAGCGAAGCGAAGGCGGAACATTCAACACCCAACCTGTCTTCCTCGCCGGGCCGACGGCCGTTGGCAAATCTGAAATCGCCCTGCTGCTTGCGGAAAAAATCGGCGGCGAAATCATCACCGCTGATTCGATGCAGGTTTATCGCGGCCTCGACATCGGCACGGCCAAGCCGTCGCCCGCCGAACGCGCCCGCGTGCCGCATCACCTTGTGGACATTTGCGATTTGCACGAAGCCTTCGACGCCGCGCAGTTCATCCGGCTCGCGCAAAAGGCGGTCGCAGAAATCCAGGCGCGCGAACGTGTGCCGATTTTCTGCGGCGGCACCGGGCTTTATTTCAAGGCGTTTCTCGAAGGTCTCGGCGAAGCGCCTCAATCCGACGCCACCTTGCGCGCCGAACTGGAAGCCGCACCGTTCGCGGCGTTGCTCCGCGAACTGCGCGAACGCGACCCGGCGGCATACGAGAAAATTGACAAACAAAATCCGCGCCGCGTCGTTCGTGCCATCGAGGTCATCCGCCTGACGGGCAAACCGTTTTCCGAACAGCGGGCGGATTGGGCAATTAAAAATTCAAAATTAAAAATTAAAAATTACTTTTGTTTCACGCGCGCATCAGCCGATTTGCACACCCGTATAAACGCCCGCGTGAATGAAATGTTTCGGCGCGGCCTCGTGGCCGAGACGGAGCAGTTGCTGAAACGCGGGCTGGCCGAAAATAAATCTGCGATGCAAGCCATCGGCTACCGGCAGGTCGTCGAACATCTGCGCGGCGAACGCTCGCTGACCGAGACCATTGAGCTGGTGAAAATCCGCACGCGCCAGTTCGCCAAGCGGCAATTGACGTGGTTCCATCGTCACGGAAACTGTGAATGGATTGAACTGAAGCCGGGTGAGCCGGCGGCAGCGGTTTTGATGAAAATTTCCACTCTCGCAGATTTGAAGCCGACACTTTGAGGTTCAATGGCGAAGGTCAAAGGTTCGACGCCGAACCTTTCCAGCATCCACGTCGAATCTAAAAGTTCCGAAGCCGAACCTCAAAGTTTCCCCGTCGAAGCTTCCGGGGTTCGACGCCGACTCTAAAAGGTTCCTCGTTGAACCCCGACAGGTTCGACGCCCCACCTCAAAGCTCCGATTGACCACCCCGGAGGTGGTCATTCGATGCTGTGGAAGCCACTTTATTTGAGCCAGTTAAGAAAAAACACTCTCGCCATGTCTGGAAAGGGGGTTGGGTGAGCGAGAGCGTTGCTGAAATTGTAGGAGACGACGTGAGGAGTTTCTGACTGAAAATTTGAAACGAGGAATTGAAATGAGTCTCGTGACCTCGACTCCTGCAAAATTGATGATGGAGCGCGGGCTTCACAGACTGTGTGAAAACTTTTTCACATTTTTTTGAATGCGTCGGCCCCGCCGAGGATCAGAGACAGCAACCTCGCATCGGCGGGTGAAGCAAGCGGCGTGAACGCTGCGCTCCGCCCACTATTTGGGAGACGGAGCCGGGCGCGACGCGGCGAGTTTTTTCTGGATGGCGTCAATCTGCAATTGCAAGGCGTCCGGGTTGGGTGAAACTTTTTGGGCGGCGTGAAACCAGTTGATGGCCTGTTCAAAATTTCCCGCCTCGTCTTCGAGGCGCGCGAGGTTGACGAGGAGTTCATCAATGACAATTTTGCCTTCTTTCTGCTCCTCGGGTTTGAGCCGGAGAAATTTTTTCACGCCGAGTTCCCAGACATTTCTCGCGCGGTCGGGGTCGTGGGAACTTTCATGGTAGAGGCGGCCCAGTTCAAAAAGAATTTCACAACTGTCGGGATTGTTCCGCAGCCCTTCCCGCAGAAAAGCCTCGGCCTCGTTGGTCCGCCCCAGGTGTTCGCGCAGGAAAAAAGCGCCGACGGTGTAGGTCTCGATTTTTTGCGGATCGAGGTCGGCGGCCAGCCGGAGCCACGGCAGCATTTCGCGTTCGTTCCCGCTTTCGAGATGCATGTGCTGGGTGATGCGGAAGCGGCGGCCAAAGGCGTCAATCCAGTCCTTCGGTTTGCCGAGGAAGTCCTCGTTTTTTTCGTCTTCCTCGGTTTCCTTTTTTCCGTGGCTGGCGCTGATGATTTCTTTCTGCTCGCCGGCGTTCTTGTCAAAGATGGACGGATAATAGCCGCTGTGAAAATAAACATCCGCCATCGTGAAAAAATGATTCGCGAACAACTTGCGCCCGTCGCCAAACATCATGCCGAAGACATTATTGGATTTGGTCCGCTGGCTCCAGCCGTCGGCGCGCGACGCGAGGCTGGTCGCCAGCGCGAAGGCCAGCGCCAGCAACGCCGTGAGCGTGAGCAGCGGGGAAATTTTCATCAGGTCGTCAGATTTTTCCGGCGGAAGCCGAGCCACGCGAGCAGGAGAAAAATTCCCGTCCAGATGGCCGCGTAAATGGTCGCCAGCGCCACGTCCAGCCACGGCACCAGCGATTGGTCATAAACGACAAAGTCGCGCAAATCGAACCACTCCAGATGCGGCATGCAGAAATAAATCAGCGTCAGGATAAATTGCATCGGCTCCGGTTGCTGGAGCGCGATGGTCCTCAAATGCGAACCGAGGCCGAGAAGGCCGACGACGGCGATGAATGAAATGGTGGACGTGGACGACGGCGCGGCAAAATAAATCGAGCCGAGCACAACCAGCGCGATGACAATGGCGAGCATGAACCATTGCAGCCACAGCGCCTGAAAATAAAGCGCCCACGGCCAGATATGTTCGTGCGAACCGGTGATGATGGCGAAGAAAAAATAAAAAACGACCAGCGCCACACCGGTGGCGAGCCAGCAGCCGAGGAATTTTCCGGCAATGACCTGCCCGCGCGAAACGGGTTTGGCGAGCAGCGGAAAAATCGTCCGGGCTTCGCGTTCCGCCGGAATCTGCCGCGCGGTGGTGACGATGGCGATGACGAGCGCCGAAACCCAGATGAGCAGCAGGCAGATGTCCTTGACGTAACGGATGATTTTGTCGTCGTGAAAAAAATTCACCGCGCCCGCCGCCACGGTGAGCAGCGCGGTCAGGACGAACAGGACGTAAAAATCTTTGCGCCGGTAAAGTTCCTTGAGGACGACGCCGGCGAGCGCAATAATTTTATTCATGGCAAAGGTTGCGGTTGAAAGCCGACAATTTTAAGAAACGCCTGTTCGAGATTGGCGTGGCCGGTGGAAATATCCGCGACGGTGCCGACGGCCTTGAGTTCGCCCTGATGAACAATGGCCACGCGGTCGCAGACGGTCTCGACTTCGCCGAGTTCGTGCGAGGCGAAGAAAACGGTTTTGCCCTCGTTCTTCAGGCGCTGGATGATCTCGCGGACTTTCATGCGGCCCAGCGGATCGAGGCCGCTGGTGGGTTCGTCGAGGATGAGCAGATCGGGATTGTTGATGAGCGACTGCGCGAGGCCGACGCGTTGCTGCATGCCCTTGGAATAGGATTTGATCGGGCGCGTGGCGGCGGATTCGAGTTCGACGAGTTTGAGCAAATTGGCGATGCGCTTATCAGCCTCGGCGCGCGCGAGTCCGAAAATTTTTGCGTAGAAGCGGAGCAGTTCCTCGGCCGTGAGAAATTTATAGTAATAGGTCAGTTCCGGCAGATAGCCGATGCGCTGGCGGGCGATGGGCTGGCGGACATCAATGCCGAAGAGCGAAGCCGTGCCGCCGGTGGGTGGAACAAAGCCGAGCAGCACGTTCATTGTGGTGGTCTTGCCCGCGCCATTGGGTCCAAGAAAACCAAAAACTTCGCCGGCACGGACTTCAAGGTCGAGGCCGTGCAGCGCGACTTTGGTGGCCTGGCGCAATTCGTGGCTGCGATATTCAACGCGCAATTTTTGGGTCTGCACAATCGCGCTCATGACTGTGTGAGATGGCTCTGAATCACGCGCCATGGTCTAAATTAATTCCGCCGCCAAGTCAATGGCACTGGCCTCCGGATAAAATAAAACGGCGCAAGGACAGTCTTGCGCCGGTGAAGTTGCCGTTGGACTACGGCCACCATAGTCAAATTACAAAACTAGCCGGCGGGATAAATAAAAAGCCCGAAGCTTGCGCTCCGGGCTTGGTTTATAAAAGACCGATTACGGCATGACGTGCGGCGGCGTGACCGAACTGCCAAGCGAGCAGCTCACTGGAGGAAGTGCACCAACCGTGCCCACACTGTAGGTGCCGCCCGCCGGACAGGACGGAATTAAGCTAGCTGTAGTCAGCTTGATGTAGGGCGTGAGGTCGGTGGCCATCACGATGGCATCGCCGGTTTTCTTCTTTGCTTCCAACGCCCATTGGTCGCACGCCGAGTCAATCTGACGCATGTTGTTGATGCAGGCATTGGCCTGCGAGGTGGCGCGGGCTTTCACGAAGTTCGGAATCGCGATCGCCGCCAAGAGGCCGATGATGGCCACGACGATCATGATTTCAACCAGCGTGAAGCCAGCCTTACGGATGTTTTTGATCTGTTTCATTTTGTTTGCTTTCTCTTTTTACGCGGCTGAACAATGCGGCAGGCTGGTTGATATGATGACAACTTTTGTTCACTTGATTGCCTGCTGCAACCGCGTTAACTGTTTTAGCACTATAAATGCCAAAGTCTAGAAGAATTGTTCACAATCTGTTCACAACCGGTAAAACCAGAGGAAAACGCCAATAAAACATTAGTTTTCTCGCTAAACAACCGGCTCGTCACCCGAAAATCGTCCGCTAATTGGACGGTTTCCAGCCCGGTGCCTCTTAAAAATGGACAGTCAACCCAAAAGATTTGCCATCAACTCAAAACCCGCCTTGACGCGCGCCATCGCCACTGGCACGGTGTCGCGCTCCTGGCCAGCATAGCTCAGCGGTAGAGCGCCCGATTTGTAATCGGATGGTCGTCAGTTCAATCCTGACTGCTGGCTCCAGTTTTTTTGCTGCTTCACCAAAACGCCGCGCCACAACCGAAGCTTAATTCTGTTTTACTCCGTTGATCCTGAATTGGGCAGCGGAATTTTTTTCATCGTCCGCAAAATGTAATAAACCACTGGCGTTGCGACGAGCGACAGCAGCACGGAGATGCACAGCGCGCCGATGACCGCGATGGCCAGAGGCCGGAGCATATCCGCACCCGAGCCGATGCCCCACGCCAGCGGCAACATTCCCAGCGCGGCGGCAAGCGAGGTCATCAGCACCGGACGCAAACGCCGGTGGCCTGAACGCACCAATGCCTCGACCAGTTCCACGCCGTCGGCTTCCAATTGCTGCACGAAGTCGAGCATGAGAATTCCGTTTTTGGCGACGATGCCGACGCCGATGATCGCGCCCAGAAATGAAACAATGTTCAGCGTGACGCCGGTGATCCAAAGCGCGGCGACGGTTCCGAACATCGCCAGGATCGCGCCGAAGACAATCGCCACCGGCTCGTTGAACGAACGGAATTCGATCAGCAGCACGGTGAATACGAGCAGGATGGCGGCGAGCAGAACCATCACAAGGTTGCGGAAGGATTCCTGCTGCTGCTGATAGAGGCCGCCGTATTCGACCGTGCCGGGCGGCAACCATTTGTCCTGGCTCAACTTTTCCTGAATTTCTTTCATCGCGCTGCCGAGGTCGCGGCCTTCGAGCCGCGCGGAGACGATCACATCCTGACGCAAATCGTCGCGATCCAATTCCACCTCGCTCGGCTGTTCGGTCACGTCGGCGACTTGCGCGAGCCGCACGACCGTGCCGTTGGCCGCGCGCAACGGCAGTTCGCGCAGCGCGGCGACACGATTGACGCTCGATGGCTTGGCCAGCACGCGGATGTTGACAATGCGGTCGCCTTCGAGCACGGACGATGAGACTTGGCCGAGCAATGCGGTGTTCACGGCGGTGGCAATGTCCTGGATGCTCAAGCCGAACCGCGCGGCGTCGGCGTAGCGCACGCGAAGATTGATGGAAGGGCCGGTTTTCGTCAGGCCGTTGAATGTGTCCACGACGCCGGGAATCGTTTTGATTTGTTCCTCGACGCGCGGCGCGACTTGTTGCAGCCACTTCAGATCGGTCGAGAATAATTTGATTTCAACCGGATTGGGTGTCAGTTGCAGATCGCCGATCACATCGGTCAGGATGCCGGGAAACTCCCAACGGAACGCGGGGAATTGTTGGTTGTAAGTGTGGCGAAACTCGGCGATGACTTCTTCCGTGGAATGTTTGCGGCTGGGTTTGAGCTTGACCGCAAAGTCGCCGCGATACGGCTCGGTGATGAACGGTCCCAGTTCCGCGCCAAGCCGGCGCGAATAACCTTCCACGTCCGGGTTCGCGGATAAAATTTGCTCCGCCGCATCAAGCTGGCGCGAGGTTTCGGTGAGACTCGTGCCGGGCGGCGCCCAGAAATCAATGATAAAGCCGCCCTCGTCAAACGTGGGCAGAAAATCGGAATCCAACTGCCGGTAAATGAACACCGACGAGACGACCACCGCGCCGCAGGCCAGCAATGTGAGCCAGCGAAATCGCAACGCAGCGCGCAACGCGCGTTCGTAAATGCGGATGACGCGCGTCAGCAAAAAGCCGCCTTCCAAACCCGCCGGTTCGTGGCCGTGTTCCAATTTTTTGCGGTCGCGGATGAACCACGCGGCCAGCGACGGCGTGAGGGTGAGCGCCAAAACCAATGACGTGAGCAGCGAAACCACCATCGTCAACGCCAGCGCGCGAAAAAACACGCCCGCAATGCCGGACAAAAACGCGAGCGGAAGGAACACGACGACCGGCGTCAGCGTCGAGCCGATGAGCGGTTTCAAAATTTCGCCGATGGCTTCCTGAATTCCCGCCAGTCGCGGGCGACCGGCGGCAATTTTCACGCACATCGCCTCGACGACGATGATCGCGTTGTCAATCACCAGCCCGATGGACGCCGCGATGCCGCCCAGCGTCATCATGTTGAAACTCATGCTGGCCAGCTTCATCGCGACGAGCGTGATCAAGACCGTGATGGGAATCGTGACGATGGCCGTCCACACGCTGCCCCAATTTTTTAGAAAGAAATAAAGGATCAGCACCGACAGGATCAGCCCGAAAACAATCGCATCCATGACGCTGCTCACCGAATCGCGCACGAAAAGTGATTGATCGTAGAAAAACGCGAGATGCATGTCCGGCGGCAATTCCTGCCGGAGTTGTTGCAATTGTTTTTTCAGCGCGTTGGCGATGTCCAGCGTGCTGCCGTCCGCCTGGCTTTGGATGTTTAACAGCACGGCGTCGCGGCCCTGCGCGGTGACGGATTGAAAAACCGGCGCTGGCCCGCGCTCGACGTGGGCCACATCTTTGACTTGCACCGGATGGCTGCCGTGAACCGCAATCACCAGATTTTCAATGTCCGCTGCCGAATGAACGCGCCCGTCCACCGTCGTCAGGTAAAGATGATAATTTTCCTCCATCATTCCGGCGGGCGCGAAGAGATTGTTTTTCGTCAGCGCGTCGCTCACGTCTGCCAGACCGAGGCCGGCGGCCTGCAATTTCAGCGGATCAACAACGACGTGAAATTCCGGCGTGCGACCGCCGGTGATTTCCACGCGACCGACGCCGCGAATCTGGAGGAAGCGCGGCTTCAACTCATAATTCGCCGTCTCCCAAAGCGACATGATGTCGCGGTTGGAACTCGTCAGACTGATGCCGATGATGGGAAATATCGAGAACGTCACGCGCGCCACTTCCGTGGCGGCGGTCGCGGGCAGGTCGCTGCGGATTTGCGAGAGCCGTCCCAGCACATACAATTCCGACTGCGACATGTCCACGCGCCAGTTGAAAAAAACATTGATCTGCGCCGAACCGCGTTTGGTGGACGAACGCACCGTGATCGCGCCGGGAATGTCCTTCATCGCCTCCTCGATCGGGCGCGTGACCGTCGCCATCATTTCGTCGGCGGGCATGATGCCGTTGTCCACAATGATGACGACGCGCGGGAAATTCGTCTGCGGAAAAACCGACGACGGCGTGCGCAGCGCGGAAAAAATTCCCGCCAGACACAACGCCGCCGCGATGAACGTGATGGACAGCGCGTGCCTCGTGGCGAACCGGCCCAAAGGCGAAATGGCGTCGGGCTTCATTTGGCGTTGGACGAATTGGTGGACGTTTCGTCGCCCGAAGAATTTTGGACGTGGATTTTTGTTTTTTCCGGCAGGCCGTAAGCGCCGACGGTCACAACGACGTCGCCCGGTTTAAGTTCCGGCGCGGCGATTTCAATCCAGCCGTTCTCGCGCAAACCGGTTTGCACCGGCTTTTGCGCCGCCTCATCGCCTTTGACCAGCGCGATGACGCTTTTACCGCTTTCATCCGTCACCACGCTTTCGCCTGGCGCGACGAGACAATTCGTGTGAACCGCCGTCACGATGCGCAACGAAACAAATTGTCCGGGACGCAGCGCGCCACCAGTCGGCAACAGCGCGCGCACCAGCACCGTGTCATTGTTTCTGTCCACGTTCGGGCTGACGAACGAAAGCGTCGTCGTCACTGGCGGCTCGGTCAGCACCTGCACTTCCACGTCAGCTTTCAAGCCGCCCGCTTCCGCCGCCGGAATTTCCGCGCTCACGGCGAGGCGGTTCAAATCCATCACCTCCGCCACGACCGTGCTCACGTCCACCGCCGTGCCGGGCTTGACGTTGACGCGCGTGACGGTGCCGGACAACGGCGCGGTGACGCGCAACAAGGCCAGTTGCCCCTCGGCGTCCTGCAAATTTTTCAATGAAGTGTTTTGTTGCGCGAATAATTTTTTCTGCCGCTCCACTTGCTGCGCCGCGTTTTCCGCCGTCGTCGCGCCAGAATTCAGTTCCACCAGCAAGTCGCCTTTCTCGACGTGCTGGCCTTCGACAACGGCGATTTTGGTGACGACGCCCGCGACTGGAGCGGAAAGCACCGCACTGGCGGGCGGCGCGTCGCTCGTGGCCGGCGCGGGTTCAACCGTGCCGTAGCCGGCGATGTAACGGTGCAACGTGACCAGTTTGAGCGCCCCGACCTGAACCGTGACCACCGTCGGCACCGCTTCCTCTCCGGCGGATGCCGCTGACGCGCCGCGCCATTTGAGGAACGCGACCACGGCCGCTCCGGCAACCAAAATGATGACGAGGCCGACGATGATATGTTTGCGGTTCATTCGGAGGAAGGGTTGGGATTTTCAGTGGAAATTTTTTCGATGACGGCGGCAATGGAATCTGCCGGACGCTGCAACGCGTTTTCCAGCGCGCCCAACGCCGCCTGCAACTTCGCTTCGCCGTCGAGCTGCGTGAGGGCGGCGTTGTCCAATTCCAATTGCGCGTTCAGCAAATCAAGTTGATCTGCCGCGCCAGCGGCCAGTTGCGCCTCGGCGGATTTTTGCTGCTGTTGTTCCGCGTCAAAAAGTGAATTTCCAGTTTTCAATTGTTCGCCCGCCACGCGCCAGCCCGCGACCGCGCGATCAATCTCGCCGATGGCCTGCGCTTGTAACGCGACGAATTTTGCAGCGGATAATTTTCTCCGCGCCTCGGCCTCGGCAATCGCGCCTTGGTTTTGATTGAGGATGGGCAATTCAACTGTCAGGCCAAGCGACCACTTGTTGTCGCCTTGATCGAACTGGTAGCCCGGATTCAAATGCACGTCGGGAAATTGTTTGGCGATCTCCAGCCGCAAATCAGCTTCCGCCGCCGCGTAATCCGCGAGCGCGGCCAGAATGTCTGAACGCGATTGCAACGCCACCCGGCGCGCTTCGGCAGAAGTTAATTGCTTCACGCCACGCGCCGAAAAATCAAAATTAAATTCCCCGCCGTCCAGTGCAGCGGCGCTCAAACCGAGCGCTTCAGCCAAACGCGAACGCGCTTCGGCCTGCTTTGATTGCGCGTCGTTCAAGTCAATCTGCGTCTTGTTCAGCGCGATTTGCGGGGGCGTGAGTTCGGCGCGCGAAATCGCACCGGCGTCAAACCGTTGCCGCAACCGCTCCACGATTTGCTGCTGCGCGGCGAATTGTTTCTGCAACAACTCCGCGCGCCGTCCGGCCATCTTGAAATCCAGCAGGCTCCCACGGACGCCGCTGCGGATCTGCCACGCGGCGCTGATGAAACTGAACCGCGCGGACTCGGAAATTTTTTGCGCCTCGGCGATGCGCTTGCCGCGCTTGCCCATCGTTTCAACCGGCACGTCAAAATTGACGGCGGGACCCCACGGCGACGGCACGAGCGTCGTCGTGTTGTATTCGGGCGTGACAGTCAACGTCGGGTTTGGCCGTCCGCCCGCGATTTTGATTCCGGCTTCGGCCACGCGCCATTGAGCGCGCGCGACTTCGAGGCTCGGATGAAAATAAAACGCGGCGAGCGTTAGTTCCTGCAAATTCCAGTTTTTCTTCGGCCAGTTTTTTAATTCGCCGCCGGGATTTTGTTCGAGGAATTTTTTGAGTCCGGCGGCGTCGAGCCGGCGCGCTTCGAGTTGCGCGGCGGATTTTTCCGGCGACAACGGCTTCGGCTCAAAGTGCGCGCAGCCGGTCAGCAGACAAGCGATAAAAATGGCCGGCCAGGGTTTCACAAAATCTTTCCTCCCGGCGCGAGTGGCAGCCGGATGGTGACCGTCGTCCGGTTTTCCGCCGACGCGATGCGGATTTCGCCATGATGCGCGCGGACAATCCACTGGGCAATGCTCAAGCCGAGGCCGCAGCCGTCCACGGCGGAATTGTGCGCCGGGTCGCCGCGAAAAAACCGCTCGAACACGCGCGGCAGAATTTCCGGTGGGATGATTTTGCCGGTGTTGGCAATTTTCAGTTCGGCGTCCGCGCCGTCGCGGCGGAGGGAAAATTCCACCGTGCCGCCGGGCTGGTTGTATTTCACGGCGTTGTCGGCCAGGTTCAGCAAAAGCTGGCGAAGACGATGCCGGTCGCCGTGGACGGAAATTTTTTCGTCCGCCGCGAGGCTCACGGAAATGTTCGCGGGCTTGGCCAGAATCTGCGCGTCGTCAAAGGCGTCGCGGACGATTTCATCCAATGCCAGCGGCGCGAATTTCAATTCAATCTGCCCGGCGTCGGCCTTGGTGAGCAGCGTGAGGCCGTCCACGATCTTGGTGAGGCGCTGGATTTCGTCCAGTTGGCTCAACATTTTTTCGCGCTGTGCCGGCAGGAGCATTTCCTGGTTCAGATCGGTTTCGAGTTCGCCGTGCAAAATAGTGAGCGGCGTCTTGAGTTCATGCGAGGCGTGCAGGGTGAATTCGCGGATGCGCTGGAACGAGCCGTCGAGCCGCGCGGTCATGGCGTTGAAAACTTCGGTGAGGCGGTCCAGTTCGTAGCCGTTGCCGGAGCGCGGCAGTTTTTGGGCAAGGTTGCCCGCGTGAATTTTTTCGGCGGCCGCCGTGAGCCGGGCGACGGGCGTGAGCGCCTGCCGCGTAAGCCACCAGCCGCCGGCCAATCCAAGCACGACGGCCGGAATGACCGTCCACGTCAGAACGTCAATCAGGTCTTCATTGTCGCGTTCGGTCTCACTTTTGTGGCTATGGCGGACGTGGTGTTTTTCGATGACAAATTCGTGATAGCAGGCGGCGGCCACGACCGCCAGCGCGACGCCACAGAGGATGGCCGAATACCAGAGATTGAGCCGCGTGCGGATTTTCATTCGTTCTCCTTCAGCACATAGCCGATGCCGCGCACGGTGTGCAGCAGTTTCGGCTCGAAGCCGTCGTCAATTTTTTCGCGCAGCCGTTTCACATAGACGTCCACGAGGTTCGTGCCGGGGTCGAAATCATAGTCCCAGACTTTTTCAATGATGCTCATGCGGCCACAAATACGGCCGGTGTTGCGCAGCAGAAATTCCAGCAGACGATACTCGCGCACGGTCAGTTCGATTTTCGCGTTGCCGCGTTTGACCTCGTGCGAAATGGTGTCGAGCGCAAGGTCGGCGAGCCGCAGCACGATGGATTTGTTGTCGCCGCCGCGCCGGACGAGCGCGCGGACGCGGGCGACCAGCTCGGCGATGACGAACGGCTTGGGCAGGTAATCGTCCGCGCCGGCGTTGAGTCCCGCGACGCGTTCATTGACTTCGCCGCGTGCGGAAAGGAGCAAAACGGGTGTGGCGTTTTTCCGTTCGCGCAACTGCGACAAGACGCCCAGGCCGTCGCGGCCCGGCAGCATGATGTCCAGCACGAGCGCGTCAAACGGCGTCGCGGCGGCGGCGTCCAGCGCGTCGTCGCCGTTGCCGCACACGTCCACCGCGAAGCCTTCGGCCTGCAGCGCCTTGCGGATGAACGAGGCGGTTTTTTTTTCGTCTTCGACGACCAGAATGCGCATGGATAAATCAGAAAATTATTTATCCATCCCGTAAACCAGAATTTTGAAACTGCCCGCAACCATCTTGCCGCGCCGCTGGCCTGCCGCTGGCGCTTCAGTCTTGGCCGAGGCCAGATAAATTTTGTGCGTCGCCGGATCAATCGTCATCGTCCGCGCGCCGGGTTCCGTTTTTAATGTTTGCACGACCGTCAATTTGTCCGGCGCGTCTTCGTGCGCAATCGTCACCGTGCCGTCGCCGCAGGAGGCGAACGCCAGTTGCGTTCCGGGATCAAATGCGTTCGCGTCCACGCCGTCGCCGATGGGAACATTCGCCACGACTTTGCCGCTTTCGCTGTCCAGCATCACCATCAGCTTGTTACCGCAGCCGAGAAACAGCAGGTGATTTTTCACGTCGAACGCCATGCCGGACGGCTCTTCGCCGGGCGCAATCGGCAAGCGGTTCACGACCTCGTGCTTCTTGGTGTCAATCGCGACGACTTCACTTTTATCTTCGAGATTGTTGAACACGCGACCGGCCTTCACATCCGCCTGCGCAAATTCCGGTTTGCCACCAAGCGGAATGGTGGCAACCACTTTGCCCCCTTTCGGATCAATCACCGTCGCCGACTGGCCGCGGCCATTGAACAGATAAACTTCCTTTTGTCCCGGCTCGTAAAGCATCCCGTCGGGATTCGCGCCGGTTTCAACTTTGGAAATTGTCTGGAGCGTTTTCAAATCCACGATGCTCGCCTTGTTTTCGCGGCCATTGCTCGTCACACCGAGACCGAGATCAGGACAAGGTGCCAGGCCGTGGACGCCGGGTGTATTCGTGATTTCGCCGACGACCACGTCCTTCGCCAGATCAATCACCACAACTTTCGTGGCGTGCGATACGTAAAGCCGCTGTGCCGCCGAATCCACCGACGCATAATCCCAGCCGCCGTCGCCGCCCACGGGAATTTCCTTGATGAAATGATAAGGTTCCGCCGCGCGGCAAACCGTCGCGACGGTGAGTGAAAACAAAACGGGCAATAGAATTTTTTTCATGGATTTGATTTGGTTGGAATGATCGTGATAACTTTTGCGCTTCTGTGCATCTGCCGTCAACAAACAAAGGCCGGGTGCTCTTGGTGCTGGTTAAAAAAACAGACGCCACATGAAATGAAACACGCATGAACACCGCATGAACGGTGCATGACAATTCTGTAATGTAAAAATCACAAGCGGCCAGTTTTTTTAAAATTTCTTCGCTCATCCGGCCGGCGGCGGCCGCAACGAAACCGTCGCCGACTCGAAATTGTCGCGGCGCTGAAGAAAATGGAAACGACGCATTGGCTCGTGCTGGCCGTGGACTTGCCGCTGATAGAGGCGGCGTATTTGAAAAAATGATTTCCATGGCATAACAAAAATTTACTGGACTTTGCACGGACACAAATTCAAGAATGACGCAGTCCCGAATCAAAATGAAAAAAATCCTGTTCCTCCTCACTATTCTCCACGCTGTCGCTCTGCCCTTGCAGATTCAAGCGGCGGAACCGACCGAAACCAAGGCACAACACGACGCCCGCATGGCGTGGTGGCGCGAGGCCAAGTTCGGCATGTTCATCCATTGGGGCGTTTATTCCGTGCCTGCCGGATTTTACCACGACCAGCCGGTCGGCGGCATCGGCGAATGGATCATGAACCGTGGAAAAATTCCGATGGCGGAGTATCAAGGGTTCGCCAAGGAATTTAATCCGGTCAAATTCAACGCCGACGAATGGGTGAAAATCGCGAAGGACGCCGGACAAAAATACATTGTCATCACGAGCAAACATCACGACGGCTTCGCGATGTTTGACACCAAGGCCAGCATCTGGAACATCGTTCAAGCCTCGCCTTATGGCCGCGACCCGCTCAAAGAACTTGCCGCTGCGTGCAAACGTGAAGGCATCAAGCTCGGCTTTTATTATTCACAGGCGCAGGACTGGAACAACGGTGGCTCGGCCTCCGGCGGCAAATGGGACAAGGCGCAGGAACACAACATGGACGATTACATTGATAATGTCGCCGTGCCGCAGGTGAAGGAAATTCTTTCCAACTACGGCAAGTTTCCCGCCTGCCTCTGGTGGGACACGCCGACTGACATGAATCCGGCGCGCGCCCAGAAACTTTACGACGTGGTCGAAAAACTTCGCCCCAACATCATCATGAACAACCGGCTCGGCGGCGGTTTCAAGGGCGACACCGAAACGCCGGAGCAATTCATCCCGCCGCAGGGCTATCCCGGTCGCGATTGGGAAACGTGCATGACGATGAATGACACTTGGGGCTTCAAGCGCGACGACCAAAATTTCAAGTCCACCGAGACGCTCATCCGCAATTTGTGCGACATCGCCAGCAAAGGCGGAAATTATCTGCTCAACGTCGGCCCGACGAGCGAAGGCGTGATTCCGCAACCCGAAGTGGATCGCCTGCGCGAAGTCGGCGTGTGGATGAAAGTCAACGGCGAGGCCATTTACGGCACCGGCCCCACGCCCTTGGGAGCCGAGGCCGGTTCGTTCAGCGCGACGGAAAAAGATAAGAAAGGCAAAGCAAAATTCATTTCTGCGTGGGACTGGCGTTGCACGACCAAACCGGGCAAATCATTTTGGGGCATCCGCACCAGCCCCGGAAAAATTTACGTCCACATTTTCAACTGGCCGAAGGATGGACAATTCAATCTGGCCGGCTTGCAGAGCCAGGTGAAAAAAGCCTACTTGCTCGCCAACCACAAGAAATTAAAGGTGAAGCAGACCGACACCGGCGTCTCCGTCTCGCTGCCGGAAAATGCTCCCGATAAAATCGCTTCCGTCCTCGTTCTGGAAATCAAGGACACGACCGCCAAAGTGGCGGCGCAAAAATAATTTGCGATCATTCACGCGGCGCAGGCTTCAGAGCTTGCGCTGTTTTTATTTTCAAACCGAACACGGCGCGAGGATCGCGTCCGTCATGCCATGGACAATTTTTTTGTCGGCAGGAACAATCGTTGCCAGCACGCCGCCCAAGGCCGAACGTAAATTATCACCTTCGCCGCTGACGAAATAATACGGACACAGCCGCACCCTGCCCTTCATCGGCACGAGTTCATTCTTCGCAAAATCAAACCAGCTTGCGTCAACGAGTGCGGGTTTGTGGAACCGCTGCAGCACGCTTGGCGACTTCTCAAAATTCGCCAGCGCCGCGTCCACCGCCGCGCTCCAATCCGCCTGCGACAGATCACTGCCAAGGAAAACTCCGCGCGCGCCCCACGCATTTTCCGAGAAGCCCGACACCTTCAAAACCAAGTCGCGCTCGCGTTGCGACATCGCCTTGAGCTGCGACCAGTCCGTAAGATTCAATTCAGGAATCGCCGCGTGCGGCGGCAACGGCGTCGGATCCACGAGCCAGGTATAGGGAATGATTTTCTTCAGTCGCGCCAGAAAACCTTCGCCCAATTCCTGCCGCCAGAAGCTGTGCAGATTCCGGTTCCATAACAGCGCGAACAGCATCTTCTCCTCAAACATCGGTTTAGGCGGCGGCGTGAGGCGAATTTTCTTTTCCACCGCGAGTTCAAAAATCTTTTTTGCATTCGCCACGTTTGCCAAATCGAACAACTCGAAGAAGCGATAAACCGCGTCGCCCTCGGCGAAATTGTTGAATCGTGAATCGTGAATCGTGAATCGCGCGCCGAGTTGTTCGCCCAGCCAAATCATTTCTGGTTTGTAAGTTGCCGCCTCTTCCGAGACGACGATGTGAACTTGCTTCGCGTCGCCGAAGATGGATTCAAAGCCGCGCATCATTCCATCCGCACCGCCCAGAATTTCCGCTTTCCGCTTTCCGCTTTCCGCTTTTGAGTAGGTTTTATTGAGCCACCCCGTCAGCCCGATTCCGCCCGGCACGGAATCCAGTTCCGTGATGCTGAAACCATTTTCCGTCAGCAAAATGTCCGGGCGAATGACGCGCGGCACATCGTTCTTGAAAGCCAGCGAACGCTGAAGCTCGATCAATGCACGCGACTTGCCCAAGTCCAGCCAGCGTGCGACCCATTCCGGCTGCTTGCCCTCGACGCTCTTGCGGTAAAGCAGATTGGTCGCGCGATAAAATTGCAGCAGCACGCGTCCCAGCGATTCGATTTCCTTCGCCAGATTTTCACAGCGGAAACGGC
>Ga0209746_1000475_pt1 | contig 20459 bp, 14 predicted proteins | sample BarGraNGADG00211_3_FD_184496 | JGI IMG/M metagenome (GOLD analysis project Ga0209746, IMG submission 184496) | Arctic peat soil microbial communities from Barrow, Alaska - Barrow Graham LP Ref core NGADG0011-211 (SPAdes) (version 2) | ecosystem: Environmental > Terrestrial > Soil > Wetlands >... | reverse complement strand
CCGGAGGAGGAACGCTTCAGCGCGGACTCGATGGTCGAGCGGATGCCCGCCTCGCTGGTGTCGCTCGGCGAGAGGATGTTAGACGTATCGCCGACCTGCAAGAGCATGTCCATATAGTAGCTCTGGCCGGAGAACAGGCCGGCTGCAATGGGCTGCAGATGATATGTACCGAGCAACTGGCTGCGCGTGACCTTGGCGTTGGCCGCATCCGGGTCCACAATCTCGAATGTGAACTTGCCGTTGGACTTGCTCTGCAAGTCCGTGGCGACTTTCTTGACCGTATCCGGCGCCGTCTTGAGCGCATCGGGCAGCGCGGCCACGGTGGCGAACAGGGTCAGCTTGACGGGTTTTTGCATCGCCGCCAGGACCGAATCCACGCTCTGGAAACCGAAGGCGACTTTCTTGATGGAGCGGGTCAGGTCATACTCGGGATTGCGCAGATTGACGTTGATCGTGCCGTCGCGCTGTGGCTGGACCTCGATCAAGTCGTTGAAGTTCAGAGTAGCGTTCTGATCGCCATAGCGGATCAGCAGATCGAAGTACGCATTGATGACGGAGGCCTCGTTGCGCCCGCTGATCTGCATCGGCGTGGGCTTGATGCCATAGACCTGGTTGGCTTCCGCCTCTTTATCGGGGCTCTGCGCCGGATCCACGATATCGACGGTCACTTTGCCGCGCCCGGCGATCTCGTACTCGCGCAGCAGGTCCTGGATCTGCGGCACGAGCGGCTGCAGGAGTGGGTGCTGCTTCTGGCTAAAGTAACCCCGGATCAGCAGCGGCTCTTGCAGACCGGCGAGCAGGTCGCGGGTGGCCGGCGAGAGGCTGTACTGCTTCTGGGCCGTCAGGTCCACGCGCAAGCCGCTCAGCGGGTAAAGCCAGACATTCAGGGCCACCAGGTTGAGTTCCAACAGTACGACGCCGATGGTGACGGCCCGGCGATACGCCTCGGTGCGCGGGCCGAAGCTCCAACGCTTGCGATCGAGCGAGACCGCGTTGAGGACCAGGAAGATCGCAGCCAGGGACAGGTAATAGACCAGATCGCGCAGGTCGATCACCCCGCGCTGGATGCTTTCAAAGCGACTGCCGGCGCCGATGGCGCGCAGAATATCAGCCAGGGTACGGCCCAGCAGACTGGTGATGCCCGACGAACCGATGGCATAGAATAGGCCGCAGACCAGCACAGTCAGGATCACAGCCACAATCTGGTTGTCGGTGCGCGAAGAGATGAAAAGGCCGATGGCCGCATAAGCGCCCGCCATCAGCAATGCGGCCAGGTAGCCGCCGGCCACCGGTCCCCAGTCGAGGTTGCCGATCAGCGAGACGGTGATGGGAATGAACAGCGTGAGAGCCAGGGATATGGCGACCAGCGCCAGGACGGCCAGGAATTTGCCCAACACCAGTTGCCAGTTGCCGACCGGCAGGGTGAGCAAGACCTCCATGGTGCCCGAACGTTGTTCCTCGCTCCAGGTGCGCATGGTCAACACGCCGACCAGGAAGATCATCAGGATGGGCATCCAGCGGAAAAGCGGGCGCACGTCGGCAATGCCGCGGGCGAAGAAAGGCTCCGCCCAGAAGAACACGTATAGTGTAACAGCCAGGAACACGCCCACGAAGATCAGCGCGAGGGGCGAGCCGAAGTAGGCGCTGAGCTCTTTGCGCGTGATGGAAAGCGTTTGCTTCATGGTCGATCCTCGGTCGTAGCCAACTGGTTAAAAACGGATTCCAGGGTGCGCACATCGCGACGCAGCTCACGCAAAGGCCAGCTCTGCGACCGGGCCAGATCGTAGATCCCCGGGCAGAGATCGGCGTTGCCCTTGCCCAAAACCCGGTAAGCCGGATAGCCATCGGGGGTGCGCACCGTCTCGACGCCCCGCACTCCGGCCATCCGGCGCAGCGCGGCATCCACGCCTTCCGGTTTTGCCTGGAGCACCAGGACGGCATCGGCAGTAACCTCGAGGTCTGCCAGGCGTGAGTCGGCGCGAACCTGGCCGTTCATAAGAATGATGGCCCGGTCGCACAGCGCTTCGACCTCGGACAGGATGTGCGTCGAGAAGAGGATGGTGCTGTGCGCGGCCAGGCGGCGGATCAGGCGGCGGATTTCCACGATCTGCGTGGGGTCCAGGCCGATGGTCGGCTCGTCCAGAATGAGCAACTTGGGCTTGTGCAGGATCGCTTGGGCCAGACCGACGCGCTGGCGAAAGCCCTTGCTGAGCTGCCCGATGGGCCGCACCAGCATGTCGACCAACCCGGTGGCATAAACCGCCTCCGAGATCCGAGCGCGCTGTTCGCCGGGCGGGATCTGGCGCATGTCCGCCATCATCTTGAGATACCCCTGGACGGACAACTCGGGATACAGCGGGGCATTCTCGGGCAGATAGCCGATGCGAGACTGCACCTCACGGGTGTGCGTGAGCACGTCCAGATCGTCGACCAGGACTGTGCCGGTATCCGGGTGCAAGTAGCCGGTGAGAATCTTGATTATGGTGGTCTTGCCGGCGCCGTTCGGTCCGAGGAGTCCGACGATTTCGCCGGACTTGATGTGGAAGCTGACCCCACGGAGAGCCTCAACAGCGCCATAAGACTTGGTGAGGCCATCAACATCGATCATTCGTTTTTCTCCCTCCCACTGGTAGACGACTGGCAGTCGATCTTCCTCTGTTTGGAATCGGAGCCAGACGAAACACTGTCGGAGCCAGACACAACGTTGCCCTGCCGAGGGGAGGATAGGCAGGGCGAGGAGGCACCGGACCCCTGATTCGAGCGATTATTATATCCCGATCCGGCCAGTTGTCCACTTAGGAGAGTTATCTCTCAGGAGAGTGGTCTTCTCTCTTCTTGCTCGACGGGCAAAAGATGGGGCGGCATGGGGCTGACGGTGGGTAAGAGGTCCTGGCCGGTGATCAGGCGTGCGCCACGATTGCTGGTGAAGTAGTTCCAGGCCCATTGCATGAACACGAGCACCCGGTTCTCGAACTCGACGATGTAGAGCAGGTGCACGAAGACCCAGGTGAACCAGGCCAGGAAACCACTGAGATGCAGGCCCTTGATATCGGCCACGGCTGCGGCGCGCCCGATGGTGGCCAGGCTGCCCTTGTCGTTGTAGTGGAAGGCGGGCAGCGCACCTCCCTCGACCCGGCGGCGGATCAACTGGGCCACAAAGTGCCCTTCCTGGATGGCGACGGGCGCCACGCCGGGCAGCGGCTTACCGCCCTGGTGAGTGTAACTGGCCAGGTCGCCGATGACGAAGATCTCGGGATGGCCTGAGATAGTCAGGTCGGGCTCGACCAGCACGCGGCCCACCCGGTCAAGCTGCGCGCCGGCTTCCGCCTGGAGCACCTGGCCCAGCGGCGAGGCACGCACGCCGGCGGCCCACAAAACGGTATGGGTGGCGATGTGCTCGACCAGGTCGCCCGAGCGGACGGTCACGTCGTCGGGGGTGATGTCCGTGGCGAGGGTGCTGGTCCGGACGGTGACTCCCAGTTTCTCCAGCGAGCGGTGGGCTTTGCGCGACAGGTCGGGCGGATAGGGCGGCAGGACGCGGTCCACGCCTTCCAGGAGGAAGATGCGAGCGTCACCCGGGTCGATGTGGTGAAAGTCGCCTTTGAGAGTGTGGTTGGCGATCTCGCCCAGTGTGCCGGCCAGCTCGACGCCGGTGGGCCCGCCGCCGACGACCACAAAATTCATCCAGGCAGCGCGCAAAGCCGGGTCGGTCTCGCGTTCGGCGGCCTCGAAAGCCAACAGGATACGCCGGCGGATCTCAAGCGCGTCCTCGATGGTTTTGAGGCCGGGCGCCAGGGACTCCCACTCATCGTGCCCAAAATAGGCGTGGCTGGCGCCGGTGGCGATCACCAGCGTGTCGTAGGGCAGGTCGCCGTCACGAAAGACTACCCGGCGGTTCAGCACGTCGACGTGGACGACCTCGGCCAGCAGCACCTCGGCGTTGCGCTGGCGCTTCAAGACGGTGCGCAGCGGCGAGGCAATATCGCCGGGTGAGACTCCGGCGGTCGCCACCTGGTAGAGCAGCGGCTGGAACAGGTGAAAGTTGCGCCGGTCCACCAGGGTCACTTGAACCGGCGCGCGGTGCAAGGTACGGGCCGCATACAGCCCGGCGAACCCACCCCCCACTATCACCACGCGGTACGCAGACGTGTCAGGTTTCACGGTACCTTGCCCCTATTTCCAGCCCTCCAGCGCTTCCTTTACTTTGGCGCAGAACCTGTCCGCGGTCGCGCCGTCGAGGATGCGATGATCGTAGCTGAAGCCCAGCGTTAGCACCGGCAAGAAAACCAGGGAGTCGCCCACGTTGGGGTCCAGCGGGTGGCCGTTGCTCAGGACCACCGCCCGCTTCTCAATCGCCCCCACTCCCAGGATACCCGCCTCGTTGCCCGCGATAACCGGGGTCTGGAAACGGCTGCCCGACGTGCCGTAGTTGGTGATGGTGAACGTCCCACCCTGCAACTCGTCGGCCTTAAGGTTACTGGCGCGCGCCCGCTGGGCCAGGTCGTTCACCGCCCGGGCAACGCCGACCAGGCTGAGATTATCGGCGTTCTTGATTATCGGCACGATCAGCCCGCCCAGCCCGCTCTTGGGATCGGCAGGCAGGGCCACGGCGACCCCAATGTTGTAGTAACGCTTGATGATCACGCCCTCGTCGGTCCAGGTCGAATTGGCCGCCGGAACCGCTTTGAGGGCAGTGATGACGGCTTGCACCAGGTAGGCCGTGACCGTCAGATTGACGCCACCGATCGCGAACTCGCTCTTGTTTGCCCGGCGGTGCTCTAGCACGGCGCTCATGTTCACATCCCACCAGGTCGTGACGTGCGGGATGCTGAAAGCCGCCTGAACGGTGTTGCGAGCGATCAGGGAGCGCATGCGAGTATGCGGGACAAATTCCTCGCCGGGCTGCAGATCGGCCCGGGGCGCAGGCGCTGCCGCTTGTGGCTGCCGGGCCGGCGGCGCCACCTGCGGCTGAGGGGCCGCCGGGGCAGGCGCCGGGGCGGGTGCAGGAGCCTGGCGCGTGGGCTCCTGGGCAGCCTGCTGAACGGGTGCAGGCTGAGCAGGGCGCCGCGGTTGCACCTTGACGGGCTTGCCCGACCGGCGGCTCTCTACAGCGCTGAGGACGTCCTCGACGGTTAGCGAGCGCAGCGGGCGGTCCCCTGCCAACTGGCGCAGGTTGATGCTATATTCGGCAGCCAACCGGCCAACCGGCAACGAGGCGACGTCCTTCAGTTCCTCGTCCTGCTCCGCGGCCGCAGGTGAGGGTTCCTCGCCCCCCGGCGAAGGTGCCTCGCCGGCGTGCTTATGCTGCTCGGCATACTGCAGGACGTCCTCCTTGGTCACCTGCCCGCCCAGCCCGCTGCCCTTGACTTCGTTGAGCGGAATGCCTTCCTGCTCGGCCACGCGGCGGGCCACTGGGGTCGCCTTGGGCTCGCCTTCGGCAGCCGGCGCAGGGCCCTGCCCGTCGGGCTGCGGCTTCTCGCTCCCATCCGAGGGCAGGGGCGCCACCCTAGCGTCTTTTACTTCGGTGTGCTCGGGCTCTTCCGGCGCGCGCGCCGGCACGGCTACCTTCGCCTCATCTGGCAAGCCGACGAGAGCCAGGATCGCGTTGGGGGGAACGAGGTCGCCTTCGCCAAAATTGATCTGCAGGACAACACCATCCGCCGGCGACTGGATCTGGGTGTCCACCTTTTCGGTCGCCACTTCCAACAACGGATCGCCGCTCTTGACGGTGTCGCCCGCCTTGACGAGCCAGCGGTTGACGGTGATGTTCTCTACGCCCTGGGCTTCATCGGGTAGCTTTACTTCGGTAGCCATCAGATCACCCCTTCCCCATCATCTCGAGCACCAACGACTTGATCTGGCGCCGCCACGGCAAGATCTCTTCCTCCAAAGTCAGGGAAACCGGGACAGACACCGGCGGCATGCCCAGCCGGCGCGCGGGAGCCTTCAGCAGCCCGGGGGCCAGCTCATAGGCGCGGGCGACAATCTCGGCGCCGACGCCATTATTCGCATACGATTCGTGAACCGCCAGCAAGCGGCCGGTCTTCTCGAGCGAATCCAGCACGGTCTGCATATCCATGGGCACGATGCTGCGCAGGTCAACCACCTCGGCCTCGATGCCGTGCTCCTTGGACAGCTCTTCAGCCGCCTCAAGGGCTTGCAACAGGCTGTAGCTGTAGGAGACGATGGTGAGGTCTGTGCCCTCTCGGCGGACCTGGGCTTTGCCAATGGGCACGACATAGTCTTCGCCCGCCGGCGGCACATCGCCACGCGTGAAGTAGAGCAGCTTATGCTCGAGGAACACGACCGGGTTGTTGTCGCGGATCGCGGCGGTCAGCAGTCCCTTGGCGTCATACGGGTTGGACGGGGCCACGACCTTGATGCCCGGAAAATGGGAATAGAGCCCGTCGAATGATTGGCTGTGCTGCGAGCCATAGCGCTTGCCGCCGCCTTGCTGGCCGCGGATCACCAGGGGCACGTGGACCTGCCCGCCGCTCATATACGTCATCTTGGCGATCTGGTTAAAGATCTGATCGGCGGCAACCAGGGTAAAATCCATGTACATCAGCTCGACAATTGGCCGCATGCCGACCATAGCCGTGCCCAGCGCCATGCCCAGAAAGGCCTGCTCGCTGATGGGTGTGTCCAGCACGCGCCTGGGGCCGAACTCATCGAACAGGTTACGGGTCACCCGAAAGAGGCCCCCGTAGCGTCCGACATCCTCACCAATGATGAAGACGCTCTCATCGCGTCGCATCTCATCCCGCATCGCCTCATTAACGGCCTGAATATAAGTGGTCTGGCGTGCCATAAGAACTCCCTACTCGACAAACACGTCGGTATAAGCTTCAGCCGGATCGGGCCAGGGGCTGTTTTCGGCAAATTCCACCGCCTCTTTGACCTGGGCATCGACTTCTTCACGGATTTGCGCGAGCTCTTCCTTGGACACGCCCCGCTCGAGCAGGCGATCACGGAGGACGACCAGCGGCTCGTGCTTGCGCTGGAGATCGATCTCTTCGGCCGAGCGATAAGTCTCGAGGTCGCCGGCCATGTGACCGGCCAGGCGGTAGGTGAGCGCCTCGATGAAAGTCGGTCCCTCACCGGCCCGCGCGCGCTCGGCGGCCTCACGTACGGCGCTGAAGACCTGCTCCACGTCGTTGCCGTCGATCTGGATGCTCTCCATGCCGTAAGCGCCCTTGGGGAAGAGGAAGATCTCTTCGGCCGACGATGTGTGCTGGATGGGAGTCATCTCGGAGTAGCGATTGTTCTCGCAATAGAAGATGATCGGCAGGTGCCACTTCTGGGCAATGTTGAAGGTCTCGTGCATCACGCCCTGGTAGATCGCACCCTCGCCGAAGAAGGTCATGGCGATGTGACCGTCGTCGCGCAACTGGCTGGCCAGGGCCATGCCCGCCGCGTGCGGCACCTGGGCGCCGACGATGCCGTTGGCGCCCATCAGGCCAATCTCGGGCTTGATGAAGTGCATGGAGCCCCCTTTGCCCTTGGAGAATCCGGTCGCCTTACCCAGGACCTCGGCGATCGCTTCTTTGGGGTCCATGCCGTGGGCCAGCGAATGGTGATGGCCGCGGTAGGTGCAGGTCACGTAATCGCCGGGCAGCAGGGCCGCGGCCGCGCCGACAGCATTGGCCTCGTGGCCGATGGCGGTATGCATGGCGCCGCCAATCTTGCCCGACTCGGCCATCTGCAGAAGAGACTCCTCGACGCGCCGGATGAGGAACATCACGCGATACATGGTTTTAAGTTGGGCGGTGGGGACCGCACCGGGGGCCATCTTCGTAATGGCCTGTTCGGGCAATAGATCCGTTTCTAATGATTTCGGCATAGCTGACTTCCTTGGTTACGCGCTCATGCTTAGAGCTTATGCTCAGAGCCGACGCTCAGAAGCTGATGGTTGAACGCCTGTGCTTGACTAAAGCCTTTAGAGGCTAACGCGACTTTAATCGTTACAAAGTATAGCATACTTCGCGCGCTTCAACGCAAGCGTTATTCCGGTTTCGCTGTGGCGGAGGGCGAGGCTGCGCCAGGTTGAGCTGGGCCGGCATCGTCAGCCGGCAGGGCCGGCGTGGCCGGCTGAGGAAGGGTGGCGCCGCCGGCGCCGGGGCCGAGCCCGTCGGGGCCGAGCCCCGGTCGCTCGAGGTCCACGGCGGCAGCATCCTCGTGGCTGGCAATGGCCGGGCGTGACATGCGCTTGCCAACCAGCACCGCGTCGATCTCGGCGGTCAATTCTTCGTAGACTTCGTCCGAGATGACGCCGTCGCGGCGCAAGCCCAGCAGGGCGCTGCGTTGGGCACGCAAGAGCTCGCGGCGCGTCGTGTCCAGCTCTTTGGCCTCCAACTCGGGCTCGGCGCTCAGAATATCGTGCAACTGATCGGCCAGGGCGGACGAACGCTCCCCCCACTCCGCTTCGAGTACCTTCCAGGACTGTGTCGAAACCAGGCCCCGGCGGTGGAGCTGTTCGAGATGCCGCAGCGCGGCCTGCACCGCGGCCAGGCGGGCGTGGCGGAACTCGTACTCGGTCTGCACCGGGCTAGGCAGCCCTATGCCCAAACGGCGCAGCAGCGGTCCCATCGTGGTCCCCTGGACGAGCAGAGTGAACAACACGACGCCGAAGGCCATGACGCGCAACATGCCCGCCGATGCGCCGAGGGCAGCCGGCAAGCTCAAGGCCAACGCCAGGCTGATCGCGCCGCGCAGGCCGCCCCAGGCCAGAACGTGGTCCCAGGCCAACGGAATGGCGTCGCCGAGCCGGCTGCAGATCCAGCCCACACCGTAGACGACGATCATGCGCGCCGCCAGCACCGCCAGCACGGCCCACAGGATTGGCTGCCAACCGGCGACCAGCTCAGACAGGTTGACCTGCAGGCCGATCAACAGAAAGACCAGTGAGGTGGCCAGAAAGGCGACGTAGTCCCAGAAGTTGGCCAGCATGATGCGGGTAGAGGGGCCCATGCCGCGTGGGCCGACGTTGCCGTTGATCAACCCGGCCGCCACCACGGCCAGCACCCCGCTGACATGCAGCTCTTGGGCCAGCAGATACGAGCCAAACGCCAGCAGGGTGGTCAGAGTCGTCTCGATCAAGGAGTCGTCGATGCGCGCTAGGGCTTCCGACACCAACCAACCCAGCAACAGGCCGGTCACGACGCCGCCGATCGAAACACGCAGGAAATCCAGCAGACCCTGCAGGGGACTGAACTGCCCGGTGAGCACGATCACCAGGACAAGATCGTAGAGCACAATCGCCGTGCCGTCGTTGAGCAAGCTCTCGCCCTCGACGAGCAGGGCCAGCCGGCGGGGGGCGCCCAGGCTGCGGAAGAGCGCCACCACCGCCACCGGATCGGTGGCGGAGATCAGCGCGCCAAAGACCAGCGCGACGGGCAGGGCCAAGGGCACCAGCAGCGCCACCAGCCCGCCCACAATCAAGGTGGTGAGGGCCACGCCGGGGACCGCCAGCAACAGGATGCGCGGCAGCGAACGGCGCAACTGAGCGAAGTCCACCTGGAAAGCCGCTTCGAAGACCAGGGGCGGCACCAGCAGGCCGAGGATCACATCCGGGCTGAGTTGGATCGCGGGACGACGTTGAAGAGTGAGCGCGAGGCCGACGACGACCAGCGCCACCGTATAGGGGATGCGCAGGCGCCGCACGGCGATGGCCACCAGGGTGACGACGAGGATCAGCTCGATGACCAGGATTTCGGTGCTGGCGAATGGATCCATGCTCAGCCGCTCCAGATCAGTGGTGCTGCCGATGGTACTGCCGTCGGCAATCGCCGCCAATTGCCGGAATCACCGGCAATCACCGGCCGGAGTCTAGCGCAGGTCTGCGTAATTGACAAGCAAAGTCAAAGGCGCTAGCCTGTTGTATAAATGACTATAAGACAGCCGAGAGGCAAGGGAGGGGCATGGACACTATCACGGCTTTTCTGCAGGTGCTCAACCCGGACGATAATTCCACTGGCGGCGGCAAAGCTTCGGCGCTGGCCGGCGCGATGGCAGCCGCCCTGGCGGCGATGGTAGCGCGCCTGAGCGTGGGCAAGGGCGCGGGAGCGCCGGACGGCGTTTATCTGGAGGTGAGAACCACCGGCGAGGCCCTGTCCCTCCAACTGGCGGCCAGAGGCGCGCGCGACGCCGAAGCGTTTGCGGCGGTCAGAGCTGCCTACCGGCTGCCCAAGGAGACTGCGGAGCAGAAGACGGCGCGCGCAGGCCATCCAGGCGGCGCTGATCGATGCCGCGCAGGCGCCCCTGCGCAATGCCGGCCTCTGCGCCCAGGTGCTGGAGGTGGTCGAGCGACTCGAGGGGCGCGCAAACCCGAACGCGCTCTCGGATCACCAGTGCGCCGGCTACCTCGCGCGGGCCGGGCTGACCGGCTGCCTGGCCAATGTCGCGATCAACCTCCCGGCCATCAAGGACCCGGCGGTCACGTCCGCCATCGAGAAGCAGGCGCAGGCGCTGCAGGCGGCTTCCGGGTCAACGGGGGCAGCATGAAAAAGGTACTGCTGTGCGAGCCCAACATCAGTGAAGGGCGCTCTCGACCTGTGTTTTGCGTAACGGAGCGGTTGCTATGTCAGGGGAACTAACCTCCGCCGCACACGCCGTCTCTCCGGCCACGTGGCCGGAAATCGCGTTCGACGCCGATGACCGCATCCTCGTCCTGGCGCCCCATCCCGACGACGAGTCGCTGGCATGCGGCGGCGTCATCCAGCGGGCGCTGGCGCAGGGCCTGCCGGTGCGCGTCGTCTTCCTGAGCTACGGTGACAACAACGAATGGTCGTTCATGGTCTACCGCAAGCGCCCCGAGATCCTGCCCTGGCAGGTGCGAGCGATGGGTGAGGTGCGCCATGCCGAGGCCATGGCCGCAGCCGGCGTGCTCGGCGTCCCCGAGGAAGCCCTGGCCTTTTTGGGTTATCCGGACTTCGGCACTTTGCACATCTGGTGTGCGCACTGGGGCAGCGCCCCGCCTTTCCGCAGCATGCTGACGCGCGTCACGTCAGTGCCCTACGTCGATGCCTACCGGAGGGGCGCCGAGTATAAGGGCGATGAGATCGTTCGGGATCTGACGAACATCCTGCGAGATTTCCGCCCGACGCAGGTCTTCGTATCGCATCCGGCCGACCACAATCCCGATCACCAGGCGTTGTATCTGTTCACGCAGATCGCCCTTTGGGGGCTGACCGACGGCGCGCGCCCGAGGGTACACCCCTTTCTGGTCCATTACCCGCGCTGGCCGCGGCCGCGTGGGCTCGTCGCAGGCCGGGCCATCGTTCCGCCCGATCAGCTTGGCGCCAGGTGTGACTGGCACATGCTGCGACTCGGCGCGGACGAGCTCATCCGCAAAGTGACAGCCTTGCAGGCGCACAAGACGCAGTACAGCTACTGCGGCCAGTACCTGGATTCATTTGTGGGGACGAATGAGCTGTACGGCGACTTCCACCCAGCCCGGCTCGCCAGGGGGAGCGGCGCGAGGCTATCGCTGGGCTCCGAGACTGGGGCGCCCGCTGTGGAACCGGCGGATGAGCTGGAAGACGATGAGCGCGCGCGGTTCGTTGGGGTGGAGTCGCACACGGTGCGGTTGTCCGCGGACACACTGGAGCTGAGCATCGGCCTGTCACAGCCGCTGGGGCGCGAGGTGACCGCCAGCTTCTATGTCTTTGGCTACCGCGCCGACCGGCCCTTTGCCGAGATGCCCAAGCTGCACATTGAAGTCGGCGAGGTACACCACCGCGTCACCGACCAGGGGCGGGCGCTGCCCGTAGAGGACGCCGAACTACGGCGCGAGGCGCGCACCATCGTCGTGCGGGTCCCGCTGGAGGCGCTTGGGCAGCCCCACCGGGTGTTGCTGAGCGCCACCACGCGCTTGGGCGAGCTGCCTCTGAGCGCACAACCCTGGCGCGTCCTTGAGATCGCTGACTGATTGGGCCCCGATCCAACTATGCTCGCGGGGGCATCTACGATTTCAGCCCAATCTGAGCCCGTAACAGCGGTTCTCGACGTAGCCCTCTGCCACCTGCGCCCACAGTCTGGTCGCGCGCGCATCAAGCAGCTCGAAGCCGAGGCGGGTGTAGAGGGCCACGGCTGCCGTGTTCAGGCTTGTGGTGCGCAGGTGCACGCCAGGGACGGCGAGAGCGCGTAGCTGGCGCAGATAGGCCTCCATCAGCCCGCGGCCGGCACCCTGGCCTCGCCACCGCGCATCGAGGTTGATGTGGAGATGGGCCGGATACGCCGCCAGGTCGACCGCAGGAAACTCGCGGCGCAGGGCCGCCGCGACCTCGGCGCAGGCGTGACGCACGGTGCGTCGCCCCACCCGGTATCTCACACGGAGCAGGTTTACCGCCGCCGCTGGCGCTATCCTCCGGGCGATGCAACGATCGCGCCGGCGGGTGTCGGCACAGCCCACCAGGAAACCCGTAACCTCGGCAGCCGCCACAGCCACCCAGGCGTGCTCGGGCTCATAGTCGACATAGTAGCGATAGACGGCGTCGCAAAACAGGCGGCGATCGTCCAGAAACACCTCGACCGGCGCGCCAAACGCGGCCGTATCAGCGGCAATCCGCAAAACGGCTGCGCGGTCGGCCTGCTCGTATGGGCGTATCGTTAGCTCGCTCGTCGCAGTTCCCAATGGCCCCGATCGTCCCCTTTCCATGTTGATGGCGGGAAGGCAGCATGACCGTCAACGAGGCGGTAGGCGTTTGGCCAAGGCGCCGACGATGGGCAGCGGCGAGGTGCGGGCGCGCAGCGCGTTGGACATCCCAAGCACCCAGAGCACCAGGGCGAAGCCGTAGGCCGCGAGCACGACGCTGAAGGCAGCCATGACGATGCCAAACAGAAGGGGGCCACACACGCTCAGCCAGACGAGCACTCCCCAGGCCGCGGTCACGCCGATGAGGAACAGCAGCAGGGCAAGAGACTGCTTCATGTGATAGACAGCAAACCGGTCGCGCCGCCCGAACAGCAGCACGATCAGGCAGCCCACAGGGCTGAGCAAATAGGCCAGAAAAGCGAGGATGCGTTGGGATCTGCTCACGGTTATGCTCCGACGCCGCGCAGCGTCAATTCTTTGGCACGGTGACAACTTACGAAATGCCCTGGCAGCACCTCGGTTAACTCAGGCGCAACCTGCCGGCACACATCCTTGGCGTAGTGACAGCGGGGATTGAAGATGCAGCCTGGCGGCGGGTCGGCCGGGCTCGGCACTTCCCCTTCCAGGGCAATACGCTCGTATTTGATATCAGGATCGGCCGGCGGAACGGCGGAGAGCAGCGCTTCAGTATATGGATGAAGGGGATGGCGCAGCAACTCGTCGGTGCCGGCCATTTCGACGATCTTGCCGACGTACATCACGGCGATGCGGTCGGAAACGTGCTCTACCACTGACAGATCGTGCGCGATGAAGAGCAACGTCAGGCCAAGCTGGTCTTTCAGACGCTGGAGCAGGTTGAGCACCTGGGCCTGGATGGACACATCCAGGGCGGAAACAGGCTCGTCGGCGATGATCAGGCGCGGGCTGAGCGAAAGCGTGCGGGCCAGGCCGATACGCTGTCGCTGACCGCCGGAGAACTCGTGCGGGTAGCGGTTCATGTAGTTCGGGTCGAGACCGACTTCTTTCATCAGCTTGCCAACCCGATCATCCAGGTCCTGCCCCTTGGCGATGCGGTGAATGACCAGTGGCTCGCCGATGATGTCTTTGACGGTGAAGCGCGGGTTCAGCGAGCTAAATGGGTCCTGGAAGATCATGCGCATCTCGCGGCGCAGCGGCTTCACCTCTTTTAAGCTGAGGCGCGCGACGTCGACGCGCTCGCCGTCCGCCTTGCGGTACCAGACCTCACCGCCGGTCGGCTCGTAGAGCCGCAAGATCGAGCGGCCCGTCGTCGTCTTGCCACAGCCGCTTTCACCCACCAGGCCCAGCACCTCGCCCTCGCGAATAAAGAAGCTGACGCCGTCGACTGCCTTGACGTGGCCGACCGTCCGTTGCAGAAACCCGCGCGTGATCGGGAAGTATTGCTTGAGGCCCTTGACCTCAAGGATGATGTCATCGCCGACGTTATCGCTGATGTTTTCTTGGTTAGCGCCCATGCCTTTACGTCACCTCTCGAGCCCTGTGCTAGCGATCTGTAGCGCCACGCTGTCGAATGCCATAAGGAGATCCGCGTCGGTCCAGCCCTTCTGTTCCATCAGTTTCTGAGGCACGCGGCGGTAGAGCAAGCGGGCCTGGATGCTGGCCGTCCCGTCACCGGCCGGAAGCGCAAACGTATAGCGGCTGCGATCGGCGGCGAAGGGCGCCAAACGGGTGTCCGCGACGATCGTCACCGGGCGCCAATAAGCGGCAGCCGGCTCTTCGCCCGTCCAATCATCGCGCAGTATCTTGGCGTAGGTCCGGCCTGACAGGCCGGCGAGATCCCCCGCCCATGCGGGCAGGACCGGGCCGCCGGTCAGAGCCAGTGGACGTCCTACCGCGTCAACGGCCTGCACGACGAGGATCATCGCGCGCAGCGGCGCGTCACTGGGCACGTCATGGCCCGTCTTATCGTTCGTGACGCTGACGTCCACCACCACCTGCCCGCCTTCGAGCCGGGCCGTAGTCGTCATCGTGACCGCATTCTGCATCAGCCGGGCGTCGGACACGCCGAGCATACGATGATCGTGGATCTGGTTGGGGTCGCGCTGCACGCCACCTTGCCCCGGGAAGACGATGTAGTCGTAGTTCACCGGCGGCATGTGACAGTCCTGGCAGGTCTGGCCGGTCTTCGGGTCACTGTACGGGCTATTCAGCCATTCACCGTAGGAATTGTAGATCACGGTCCCATTGGCGACGCTGCCGACGCCGACCACGCCCCCGAACACCCCGTAATGGCAGGGAGCGCAGAAGGCGCTCTCCTTCTGGAGCGGAAGGTAGGTATCGCGCCGGGGGATGTCGTCAAATGTGCCGAAAAAGAGCTGCTCTCCCTCAGTGGGGCGGTAGAGACGATAGCCCAGGATGCCCGGCATGTCGGGGAGAGGCAGTTTGGTTTTCGGATCCAGGTAGACGTCGCCGATCTTGTGGCAGAAGTCGCAGGTGATGCCTTCGGCCGCGTTGCCCGTGAGACGCAGCGGGCTTGGGCCGGGCGGCACGACTCCGTTTGAGAAGCCGGCGGTGACGTCGGTATGGCAACCCGACCAGCCACAGTTGGAGGTGTTCGGGATCTTCGAGGCCAGGGGCGTGTGACAGGCGGCGCAGTTACCGGCCCGGCCCGGAAAATCAAGCTGCCAGCCGGGGCCGTAATAAGGCTGCTCAGGGTCGGGCGGCAGGGGCACTCCCGCAGCATTGAACTTCGTCTGCTGGCCGCGCTGCCCGTTCACGTCGGTCCCGCTATACATGCTGAGGAACCGGGGGTTGACGGCGGACTGGCTGTGCGCGTCGACCTGCCACTCCACGTTTTGCGGATGGCAGATGCCGCAACTGGCGGACCCCTGCACTCCATTGAAGGAAAACCAGTCGTACTGTGAGTTATCTCCCGTATAGTGCCGTTTCATGGTGATGCTGACCGGCGCCCCGGCGTTGATCTCCGGCCCAGCCGGCTTGAGAGCCGCCCAGCCGACGTAGTAGCCCGTGATCCAGGCCGTGACGGTGATCGGCGCCCGGGAGTCCACGTTACGCAAGGTGAACAGGCCGTTCGCGCTGGTGGTGGTTTTGTTCTCGGTCGCCTCGACGCGCACGAGCGCGCCGGCCATCGGGCCTGCCTGATCGCGCACGTGGCCCGACAGAGTCACCGTCTGTGCAGGCGCGCCGGGCGGGGGAGCCGCGGCGGCTTGTGCGCCGGCCTGATCCTGGCTGAAGGCCAGCGCCAGCGCGACCAGGAAGACGACGAGCAGCGAACCGCAGATTACGATGCCGCGCATGACTCTCAAGATGACATCTCCACGTTTCCGATTTCCCGTCCTTGGTCTCGCATTACATGATCGCGTAGGGGTCGGCCGCGTCTCGCAGGCCATCGCCCAGGAAGTTGAAGCCGAGCACGGCCATGATGATGAAGAGAACCGGGCTCATGATCCAGGGATACTGGCCCAGCGTCTGCACGTTCTGGGCATTGCGCATAAGCAGCCCCCAACTGACCAAAGGCTCCTGGATGCCGATGCCCAGAAAGCTCAGGAACGCTTCGGCCAGGATGATCGTGGGCACGGTCAAAGTCAGGATAACCAGGACATGGCTGAGCGTGTTCGGGTACAGGTGCAGGAAGATGATGCGCGAGTCGGATGCGCCCATCTCCTTAGCGGCCAAAATGAAGTCGGTCTCGCGAAAGGATAGGACCTTGCCGCGCACCTCGCGCTCCAGCGTCGTCCATGAAAGGATGGCGAAGATGAAAGCCATAATGATGAAGATGCGGAACGAGTCCCAGTTGCGTGGCACAACTGCGGCCAGAGACATCCAGAGGGGCAACTGCGGGAAGCAGTTGACGAACTCGACAAAACGCTGGATGACCGTGTCCGTGCGCCCGCCATAGTAACCCGAGGTCACACCGAGCACAGAGCCGATCGCCACACTGATGAGGGTACCGAAGAGCGCCATGGTCAGCGAGATGCGGCCGGCTTCGCAGGACTTGCCGAACAGGTCACGTCCTAACTTGTCCGTGCCCAGGAGGTGGATCGCGCCGCCCTGGGCGACGCCAAAGAGATGCCGGTCCGATGGGATCACACCCAGGATCTTGTAGGCCGATCCTTTGACGAAGAAGGAGACGGGATAGATCTTAGTGGTGTCTTCAGTCCAGGTAGCCACGAACGTCTTCATGTCCACCGTAAAGCCCAGGGCATAGACGAACGGGCGGAGGTGGAGCTTACCCTGCGCATCGACCAGATGGACCTGTGTGGGAGGGATGAAGGAGTTTTCCAGGATGGCCTCATCCAGCGCGTAGGGCGAGAAGAAATCTGCCAGGATTGCCATGATGGCGAGACCGATCACCAGCAGGCCGCCGACGATGGCGGGCTTGCTCTTGCGAAAACGCCGCCAGACGAGCTGGAAGTAGCCCTCGTGCTGGGTAGTCTCGGCAAGCAAGGTCTCAACGGCGGCCTTCTCGGCCGGAGCCGGGCGCTCCTGCGGGATAAAAGTATCTGTGTCTTCCATTGGCTCTCCCAAAGACGGGTCGGTCTAGTTGTAGCGGATGCGTGGATCGAGAAATCCCAGCGAAATATCGGCGATCAGGTTGCCGAGCACGATCATGGCGGCATAGATGAATAGCAGGCTGCCGGCAATGTAAATGTCCTGGGTCACCAGCGAATCGTAGAAAAGCGGCCCCAGGGTCGGAATGCCGAGCACAATCGCCGCTTCCATTTCGCCCTGGAACATATAAGGCAGGACGGTGCCCTGGTAAGCCACAATCGGGTGCAGCGCATTGGGGACGGCGTGCCGGCTGATCACCTTGTTTTCTGCAAGCCCCTTAGAGCGAGCCGTGGTCACATATTGGGCGCCCAGGACGTCTAGCAGGTTGCCGCGCATGACGCGCATGTTGCGGGCCACACCGCCCAGGCCGGCGATCATCACGATCGGCCAGACGTGCTGGATGAAGTTGCCCAGTTTGGCAAACGACCAGGGCGCCAGGGCATACTCGGGTGAGAAAAAGGAGGTGATGTGATGCTGGTTGAAGACGAAAACAAGGGTGTAAGCGATGACCAGCGCGATCCAGAAGCGCGGCAAAGAGGCGAACACGAAGGCAAAGACAGACGCCAGGTTGTCCCAGAAGCTATACTTGTGCTGGGCCACATAAATGCCGACGAAAATGCCGACCAATGTCGAAATGAGGTGCGCGGCGAGAGCCAGCACCAGTGTGTAGCCCAGGCGTTCGCCGATCAGCTCGCCCACATCGCGCCCGTAGGCGAACGAGGGGCCGAATTTCCCCTGGGTGATGATGCCTTTCATCCAGTTGATGTACTGGACCACCTGCGGCTGATCGAACCCGTACTGCTTGCGCAAACGGTTCCCGGCGTCTTCGGCCTGCTGTTGGGTCATCGAGCCCTGGTTCATCAGGTACGTCTCGTAGGTGGTCGCGAAATCACCGGGGGGCAACTGGATTACGATCCATGAGACCGCCCACACGCCCAGTAGAAGGAAAACCGAGATAACGAGTCTGCGCGCGATGTAGCTGAGCATGGCCGATCCTTATCGCCTGATCAATCCCTTCCTCCCCTGCGCCGCTGAGGGTCCGTAGATCCCAACGACGGCAGGGGAGGAAGGGAAATGGGCTACCGCTGCTGGGCCCACACGAGCGCGAGCCCCGCAGCGGTAATAAGGGACTTACTTCGTGTATAGCGGAATCGTGTTGGGCCGGACCTGCTTGACTTGCTGAGCAGCCGGCGTCCAGACCTGTTCAAGCATGTCTGCGTCTTCCGTCCAGTTATAGAGGAAGGCGGGCAAACCGGGGTTGATGTTCTGGAAGCGCTTGGCCAGGCTTTCGCCATAGCGTCCGACGAAGATGCCGATGTTGTACAGGTTCTGCGTAAAGACCTTGTTGTACTGATTGAGAAGGTCCTTGCGCGTGGCAGGGTTGGTCTCGACGCAATACTTATTGACGATGTCGTTCAGGTCCTTCTCGAACGGCTGCAGTTGGCGCGGGGTAGTACCTTCGCGGTGCCACGACGGGGCAGCCTTAGTCAGCGGCGCGATAGCGGTGCAGCGAACATTCGGCAGGGCAAATTCCTGGCCGCCGCGCGTGATGCGCGTGTCCCACTCGCCGCTCTGGCTGATATTGTTGTCAACTTCGCTCGTCACCGGGCGGAAGTTGACCTTGATGCCGACCTGGCCAAGCTGGTTAACCAGCGCCTCAGCAGTGTTGACCGCCTCTTGCTGGTCCTGGTTGGCGAACATGCTGATCGTCAGGTCCTGGCCGCTCAGGGGACCGGTGGTCCAGTTCACGATGCCATTGCCGTCGGTATCCTTGAAGCCAAACTGAGCCAGCAGCGCCTTGGAGGTGTCCACGGAATACGGGTAGAAGACGACCGAGCTCTTGTCGAATTCCGGCGCGCCGGGGTAGACACCGCCCGCCCACGCGCGCAGGAACGGCCCACGCATGATGGACTGAGCGATGCCGTCGCGGTCGATCGCCTGGCTCAGCGCGCGGCGGAAGTTCACATCGCGGAAGAGCTGGCGCATCGCCTTATCGGCGTCGGTCTTCGTGCCGAGGTCGGCCGACTGGTTGACCTGCATGTAGTAGCCGAGGGTTTCGGGGCCCCAGCTGATGGCATAGGTGGCCTTGGGGTCCTGCGCCTTCTGCAAGGCCTCGGTAAAGACACTCGGGTTCTCCAGGTTGTCCTGGTCGCAGCCGCCGGCGATGACGCACAGCGAGCGGCCGGCGCCGCTGGTGCCCTTCTGGTAGTCGATCTCGTCCATGTACGGCAACTGCTGGCCGGTCTCATCGACCTTCCAGAAGTATGGGTTGCGGCGCATGACGAGGAGTTGGTCGGTCTTGTATTCGACCGCGACCCATGGTCCCATGGTGACCTGCGGCAGGTCCTGGGGCGCCTGGGCATTGGCGAAGGCCTTGTAGTCGGTCTTCGAGTTATACTTCGGGTGCAGGGGCTTGAAGATGTGCGCGGGCATCACGTCGAAGTTCTGCTCGGCCATCTGGTAGAGGGCCACCGGCGGCTTGGACCCGCCAAAGGTCCATTTGATGGTATAGTCGTCGACCTTTTCAAGCGTGGCATCCTTGCCGCCGAACTTGAAGGCGTCGGACTTGATCCAGGAGTTGACGTTCGGGTCGACGATGTAATCTTCCCAGGTGAAGATCACGTCGTCGGCGGTGAACGGCTGGCCGTCCGACCACTTGGCGCCTTCGATGAGGTGCATGGTCAGTTGGGTGCCGTCAGCAGACCATTCCCAGCTCTTGGCCAGGCCCGGGAAAGGCTCGACGTCGGTGGCGGCGCGCCAGAGCGGGCCGGTCTTGGTCAGGCCCTGGTAGTTGTAGGAGTAGGATTCGATACCGAACCAGCCGGCGGTCGTGCCGGCCATGAAGTTCCAGCCGGCGGTGGGGCAGGCCGAGAAGAAGCGGCCGACGTCGCCGTAGACGCCGATGCCGGTGGCCATGCCGGATTTGAGGACCACTTGCGGTTCCTTGGGCAGGCGGTCTTTGACGGCGGGCAGCTTGCCGGCCGTGACCAGATCGGTGACCCAGGCTGGTTCCGAGTAGCTCGGCAGGGCCTTGTAGGCAACGATGTCGCTGATCGGCTGGCGGTTGATCGGCGCGCCGCCGACGTCGATCTTGGGCGGATCGGGATAGGGGATCGGGCCCTGCAGGTTAGCACCCGGCGCAGCGGGCGCCTGAGTGGCGGCGGGAACGGCCGTCGGAGCCTCGGTCGGCTTGGGTGCTTCGGTTGCCGCCGGGGCAGCCGGAACGGCAGTTGCAGCCGGAACGGCGGTCGCCGCCGGCTGGGCGGGAGCAGGCGCCGCGGTGGGGGCCGAGGCGGGGGCGGGGGCGGGGGTC
>Ga0209746_1000472_pt1 | contig 20535 bp, 22 predicted proteins | sample BarGraNGADG00211_3_FD_184496 | JGI IMG/M metagenome (GOLD analysis project Ga0209746, IMG submission 184496) | Arctic peat soil microbial communities from Barrow, Alaska - Barrow Graham LP Ref core NGADG0011-211 (SPAdes) (version 2) | ecosystem: Environmental > Terrestrial > Soil > Wetlands >... | reverse complement strand
TCGATCATGTCTTTAGCTTACCATAAGATGACTTTTCAGGCACTATGTAGCCAACCCCTGATTGGAACCCGTGAACGGTTACCATATCTTATAGAGGAGCCATCCAAGAGACTTGAACTCTTAACCTGCTCATTACGAATGAGCTGCTCTACCGATTGAGCTAGGATGGCACCGGTTCCCAAACGTCGCTAATTATACCAAGCAACCATAAAGGCTGCAAACTCCGGGACCCGGGACAATCGATCGAGCCGACTAGACGCGGGTCAGGTACTCGCCGGTGCGAGTGTCGACGCGAATCTTGTCGCCCACGTTAACGAAGAGCGGGACCTGCACCTGGGCGCCCGTGCTGACCGTGGCCGCCTTGGTGGCGTTGGTTGCCGTGTCGCCGGCGAAGCCCGGCCCGGTGTCCGTCACTTCCAGGTCCACCGAGGTCGGTAGCTCGATCGTGATCGACTCGCCTTCGTAGCTTTCCAGGTCCAGCATGGTGGCGTCGGCCAGCCACTTCACGGCGTCGCCCAACTTGAGGCCGTTGATCGCCGTTTGCTCGTAGGTCTCGGTGTTCATGAAGAAGTAAACATCGCCCTCATGGTACAGGTACTGAACCGTCGCGTGATCCAGGCGCACGTCGTTGACCCGGCTGCCAGAGGGCCAGGTCTTTTCAACTGTGCCGCCCTTGCGCATGTTGCGCGCCTTGACGCGGATCGTCGCATTACCCCGCCCACCCTTCACGTGGGCGTATTCGACGACCCGCCAGAGCTCGCCGTCTTCAAGGAAGATAGTCCCCTTACGGAGGTCTTGTACACCGATCATGTTATTTCCGCGCTCCTCATGACAAGCAAAATGCTTATGAACAATATCATCTAGCAATCCTGCATGATAGCGCGCCCCAGCGCGACTGTCAAATAGAGAGCATTATCTTGCCAAAACCCTGGCCGTTAAGCATGCGCTCCAGGGCTTGTGGGTATTGCGCGAGGGGGAAGATCTCATCCACTATCGGTCGGAGCTTGCCGGCCCAAACCTGTGCCATCACCGCTTCGAAATCGGCTTGTGTCCCCATGGTTGAGCCTATTATGGTCAGATGGCGGCCGAAGAGCAGGTTGATCGGCGTGGGGCCATTGTAACCTGTTGTGCCGCCGACGGTGAGCAGTCGTCCCCCACGCGCCAGGCTGCGCAGGCTGGCCGTCCAGGTGGCCTCACCCACGTTGTCCACGACCACATCGACGCCTTGCCTGCCCGTACGTGCCCAAATGGCCTTGCCCCAGTCTGGTGTTTGTTCGCGGTCCACGGTCCAGTCCGCGCCTAACTCACGGGCATTCTCAGCTTTCGCGGCGTTACCGGCCACTGCCAACACAGTCGCGCCGGCCAGTTTGGCAATCTGTATCGCCAGGCTGTTGACTCCGCCGCCCGAGCCAACGATCAGCACCGTCTCGCCCGGCCGCACATTGCCGCGTACCACAAGCATGTGCCAGGCGGTCACACCGACCAGTGGCATGGCGGCGGCCTGATCCAGCGGAAAACCCGCGGGAATGGCGTCCAGGTTTTTTGCGGGGACGCGCACGTACTCCGCATAGGCGCCGGGAACGTGTTCGCCAAGGATTGCGAAATGCTCGCACTGGTTTTGGCGCCCGGCGATGCAGAAGGCGCAGTGTCCGCACCAGAGGGTGGGGTTGGCGACGACTTTCTGGCCGATCGACCAACCGGTTACGCCGGAGCCGAGGGTGGCAATCGTGCCGCTGAAATCTGAGCCGAGGATGTGTGGAAAGTCCAGGTTGAGCCCGCGCCAGCCGGTGCGCACGAAGTCGTCCAGCCGGTTGAGCGCCGCATACTGCACCCTGATCAGCACCTCGCCGGCTTCCGGCTCAGGGGCTGGGATATCTTCTCTGTACTGCAACACTTCAGGGCCGCCGTGTTGGAAAAAGACCACCGCGCGCATGGGTGTACCTCCGTTAGAGTGGCGCGCCGAACGTGTACGCGCTGCGGGCCGCACGTCGAGTTGCACGCGCTGAGGGTTTAGGACAGATTCTACAAGATAATACTGTGAATCGCCAATCGGGGTTGGAGGCCCGCACTTTGTCCGTCATACGTGTGGTATAATTTACGCGAACTGTAGCCAAACAGGAGGGTACGATGCCAGCGATACAGAGGGTAGGTGTGGTCGGCTGCGGGCTGATGGGCTCCGGGATCGCGGAGGTATGCGCCCGCGCGGGGTACACTACAGTCGTGCGCGAGGCGACCGGGGAACTGCTTCAGTCTGGGCTGGCGCGCATCAACGGCTCGATGGATCAAGCCGTGGCGCGCGGCAAAATGCCGGCTGAAGAGCGCGATGGCGCCCGGGCGCGCATCATCGGCACGACTGATATGCACGCGTTTGACGAATGCGATCTGATCATCGAGGCCGTGCCCGAAGACCTGGCGATGAAGCGCAAGATTTTTGCCGAATTGGACGGCATCGCCCCGCCCCATGCGATCCTGGCCAGCAATACCTCTTCGCTGCCCGTGACGGATATGGCGGGCGCCACACGGCGCCCGATCCAGGTGTTGGGGCTGCACTTCATGCAGCCGGCGCCGGTGATGCCGCTCCTCGAGATGGTGCGCACGTTCTTGACCAGCGAGCAGACCTTTCAGGCGGCCAGGCAGTTCGGCCAAAACCTCGGCAAGACGATCATCGTCAGCAAGGACACGCCCGGCTTTATCGTCAACCTGTTGCTGATCCCGTTCCTGTTGCACGCGGTCGAGGCGTTGGAACACGGCGTAGCGACCAGGGAAGACATCGACACCGGTGTTCACCTGGGTCTGAACCACCCGATGGGCCCGCTGACTCTGTTGGATTTCGTGGGTCTGGATACGGCGCTCATGATCGCCGATGCCACGTTCGAAGAGACCAAGGATGTGCGTTTCGCGGCTCCGCCGCTGCTCCGGCGCATGGTCGCGGCCGGCTACTTTGGACGGAAGAATGGCAAGGGGTTCTACGATTACCAGGGCAAGTGAGGGCGGGGCAGATGGGCCAGGCAAAATGAACCGGGCAGGGAGACCTGCCCGGTTTGCTCATCCGTTTTGCGCTGCGCCGTTGGGGCCGTCGGGCACGGCGTAGGCCAGACCCGTGGCGTAGGGCATGAAGCCGATCCATTCATAGACCCGGCCGGCGCGCGCGTCGTTGGCAGTCAAGAACGCGATTTCCACTCCGCCGGCGAAGGCGTCCTCGGCCGCTCGGGCGGTCAGGGCACTCGCGAGGCCGCGGCGCCGGTACTCCGGCAGGGTGCCGATGCCTGCGATCTCCGTTAGCCCATCCAGAGGTGACATGTAAGCGCCCACGCAGCTAGGAACGCCGCCAAGCCTGGCCAGGTAGGCGTGGCCCGTCCCCTCACGGCGGTGCCTGAAGTCTTTTACCCGGTCGTCGCTCACCGGCCCGGGCACGTCCTCATCGTAGGCCCGGCGCTGGACCTCGATGTACGCCCGGATGTCGGCAGCCTGCGAGTCAGGGGTGAGCAGCACGATCTCGAGGCCCAGGACGGCGGGCGCGGGGCGATAGGTGGCCGGGGTGCAAACCATCAACTGGTAACGCCCTTCTTCCTCGAAGCCGGCGGCGCATAGGGCGGCCGGCAAGTCAGGCGCGTACTCTTCGACAAACTCAAAGCGAGGCAACCGCTGGCGAGCGATAAACGTCGCCTTCAGCAATGCCAGGGGCTCGTTCAGATCGCCACCTACCGGTTCCAAAGGATGAGCGTAGTTGAAAAAGCGCAGTGGATCGCGCGGATGGAAGAAGAGCACGAAGGGCGGCTGCTCGACAACTCCGTATGCCAGGGTAGCCGCGCGCCGCTGATAGTCCTCAAAACGGGCCGGTGAAAGCAAGGCTTCCTCCTGTGCTGCGATCAGCTCAGGCCGTTGCCCGATCCAAGGCCGGTTCCTGGCGCTGCAGATAGGCATGGTCTTCCATCTCCGCCAGGTACTTCTCGACCTCCATTGCCGCGGCTACACCCTGGCCCGTGGAAGTCGCCACCTGGCGGAAACGCGAGTCCTGGATCTCGCCTGCCGCAAAGATGCCCGGCACGCTGGTGCGCATCAGCTTATCGGTGATCAAATAGCCGTGTTCATCCATCGCCAGCTTGCCGGCGATGGATGCATTATTGGGCAGATGGCCGATGTAGACGAAGACGCCGTCGGTCGGGAACTGCCGCTCCTCGCCGGTTTGCACGTTCTTCAGCGTTACCGCTTCGACCTTGTTCTCGCCACTGACGTTGGTGACGACAGTGTTCCAGATATACTCGATCTTCGGGTTTGTATCCGCCCGGCGCTGCAGGGCCGGACCCGCCCGCAACTGGTCCCGGCGGTGAACAATCGTCACCTTGCTGGCGAATTTCGTCAGGAACAGCGATTCTTGCAGAGAGCTATCGCCGCCACCGACCACTACCAATTGCCTGTTGCGGAAGAAAAAGCCGTCGCAGGTGGCACAGTAGCTCACACCCCGGCCGATCAGCCGATCTTCACCCGGCACCCCCAGCTTGCGCGGTGACGCGCCGGTCGTGATGATCAGCGCGTTTGCCCGGTAGCGCTTGCCATTGGCCGTTTCCACCGTGAAAGGCGGCCCGTTGACGTCGACTGCGGTTACGAAATCGAGCTCGACTGTGGCGCCAAACCTCTCAGCCTGGGCCTGCATGCGCTCCGACAATTCCGGCCCGGTCACGCCATCCGGAAAGCCCGGATAATTCTCGACCTCAGTGGTCGTCGCGATCTGTCCGCCGATCTCGTTGCCGGTGATCAGCAAGGGGCGCAGGTTTGCGCGCGCGGTATAGATCGCGCCAGCCCAGCCCGCCGGCCCGCTGCCCAGGATGATGACATTTTCCACGTCCGGGCGCGCCGCACTGTCGATCCCGCTTTCCAGCATCGGTTCGACGCCGGCGCCCAGGTTCAGGTTCAGATTCAGTTTCCCGGTCATCTTATATCTCTCCCACCTCGTACATAATCGTGGCTGCAGCCACCACCCCGGCCGTTTCAGCACGCAGAATCCGGGGTCCGAGGCTCACGGGTAGTATCTGGTGATTCTGGGCCAACTCGATCTCAGCTTTGCTAAATCCACCTTCTGGCCCTATAAAGATTTCGATGCGAGTGCCTACACGAAGGTTACACCCGGCCAGGGCCTCCCGCAGGGGACGGCCCTGGCCTGCGTCCTGTAATCCTTCCCAGGGAATGAGGCGAATGGTAGTAGTCTCCGGCGGTGTTTCGCCGGACGCGCTGCCTTTGGGCGCCGTAGAGGCGCTGCCGGACCGGACTGCATCGGCAAATTGCATGGACGGCGCCAGTTCGGGCAAGCGGGCGCGTCCGCTCTGCTCGGCGGCTTCCTGGATGATCCGCTGCCAGCGTTCTCGCTTGCCGTCGACAGCGCGCCGGTCATCCACGACATTGCGCTCGCAGATCACTGGCACGAAGCGGCTGGCGCCGATTTCGGTGCCCTTCTGCAGCACCCACTCAAAGCGTTCGCCTTTCAGCGCGGCCTGGAAGAGCGTCAAATGTGTCGCCGGTTCGCCGCTGGCGAGCCGTTGGCCTTCAATCCGGAAGCGTGCATCTTCCTGGCCGTAGCCCAACAGGACGGCGTCGTAGGCTGAGCCCAGGTTGTCCAGCAGCATCACCCGCTCACCAGGGCGCAGACGCAGCACTCGCCGCACCTGGTGCGCCTGCTCGCCGGTCAACACGACGGGCTGGATCTGCAAAACGGCCGGGGAGACGAAGAAGCGATCCACCGGCTCACTCCAGGGCCAGGCAAGCTTGAGCCGCGAGCAAGAAGAGTGCCTTGCGGGTCGAAACGCGGCCCACCCAATCCCGGTGATCCCAGTCCTCGCTGCTGACGTCGTCACCGCCATACAGGATCTGCGCATAGGTTACCCCGCGGAAGACCGCCACGGCGAAGAAGGCGGCGGCTTCCATCTCGACGGTCAGGCAGCCTTCGGCCCGGCGGCGCCGGACCTTGGCCGGTGTTTCCCGGAAAAACGCGTCGGTCGTCCAGGTCTTGCCTTCGATATATGGTACTGCCTGCTTCTCCAGCACGGCTCTCACGGCTGCCACCCTTGCTGGGCTGGGCTCTACCTCGCGGCCGGGCGGCAGGTACAGGTAATGGTAGGACGTGCCTTCGTCACGGATCGCAGCCGTCGGTACCACCACGTGGCCGACGACAATCTCCCGGTTCAGCACGCCGGCTCCTCCACAGGCGATGAACTTGCGACAGCCCAGCGCGATCATCTCCTCTAGCAAACCGGCAGCCAACGGCGCGCCGATGCCGGGATGGAGTACGGCCAGGCGGCGCCCTTCGACCGCCATCTCGTAAGCGAGGTGCGAGCCGATCTCGCTCTGGCGCGTGTCTACAACGCGCGCTTGCCCGCTCTGCACCAGGCCGGTGATAACGTCCTGAAAGAAGCAGAGGACGCAGTGCTCGGGCACGTCCTTGGGACGGAGTAGCCGGCTGGGTTCGATGATGGCTTCCGGGTTGGGATCGAATTCCAGGATCGGGTAGGGCTTGTTCATGCGACCACCAGCGCTAACCAATCATCCTCGGTCAGCAGATTGACCACGGTCAGATTCCGCTCGGCGAGCGCGCTGCGCAGGTCGGGCTCGCGTTCTTCGATGATGCCGGCCAGGATCATGCGCCCGCCGGGAGCCAGGTAAGTGTGCAGGCCGCGGCGCAGCAGCTCGACGATGACATGGGGTAAGATGTTGACCAGGATCGTATCCCAGGCCGGGCGTGACCCGTCGCCCGTCGCCCAGAAGGGACTGTCATCCGGCCCGGCTGCCCCAAAAACGTTGATCGGCACTTGGAGATCGTTCAGTGCGGCGTTGGCTGCCGTCGAGTCGACCGCCAGGGGATCGATATCGAAGGCGTCCACCGAGGCTGCGCCCAGGCCGGCGGCCGCGATGCTCAGGATGCCTGAGCCACAGCCGGCATCCAGCACACGTTGGCCCGGCCCCACTACTTCTTCCATCGCTCGCAGGCAAAGCTGGGTGCTGGGATGCAATCCTGTGCCAAAGGCCATGCCGGGATCCAGCACGATCGCCAATTCGCCGGGTTCCGGCCGCACCTGCCCCGTTTGCCAGGCGGGGATCACCAGAAAGCGCTTGCCGATGCGCAGCGGGTGATAGTGCGCCTTCCAGGCATTGGCCCAGTCCTTTTAGGCCAAACGGCGCACAATCGGTTCGCCGAGGGGATATATCCGGCCCAGGAACCAGAGACCCTCTTCGATCTGCCGCTGGCGCTCGGCTGTATCCGCAGTGCCGGCCGGCAAGTAGGTGCGCACGTTGACAACGGGCTCGTGCGCTTCGCCAACCGGGTCAAAGCCGCCGACCTCGGTCACCGCGCCTCCCTGGCCATCCGGCCGGCTGTTCAGGCGATTGAATAGCTCGCTGACAGCCTCGGCCGCCTCGCCGTCGGCCTGGACACTGATCTCGATCCAATCCATGCTCACGACCTGACGAAAGACGAAAGACGGAGGACGAAAGATCTGGCCTTCGTCCTCCTCTCACGTCAGCTAAACGCCTCTCCCACTGCGTCCAGGATCTTCTCCAGGACGCTGCGGGTGTCTTTGTTAAGCGACTCGATGCCCAGCGAGTCGCCCAGCTCTTTGAGCATCTTCCGCTGCTTTTCGTTGAGCTTGACCGGCACCACTACGCGCGAGGTGATCAGTTGATCGCCGCGCCGGTTGCTGCGCAGCACGGGGACTCCTTTGCCTTTCAAGCGAAAGACAGTCCCGTTCTGCGTGCCCGCCGGGATGGTCAGCTTGGTGGGACCGTCCAGCGTTGGCACGTCCACTTCCGCGCCGAGCGATGCCTGAACGATATTAACCGGCAGGTCCAGCAGGATATCGTTATCCTGGCGTTGGAAGAGCCCGTGCGGCTTGACGTGCAGCATCACGTACAGGCTGCCGGCAGGACCACCGCGTTCTCCTGGCTCGCCCTCGCCGGCCAGGCGAATGCGCATGTCGTCGTCGACGCCCGCCGGGATGCTGACGGCCAGCTTGCGCGTGACGCGCACACGCTTCTGGCCCTTGCACACGGTGCATGGCGTCGTGACGATCTCGCCTTCCCCGTTACAGCGGGGGCAAGCCGTCACGTTGACGAACTGACCCAGGATGGTCTGCTGAGCGCGCCGGATCTCGCCGCTGCCGTTGCATTGCGGGCAGCGGATGGGTGTGGTTCCGGGCTCGGCGCCGCTCCCGCCGCAGTGCGAGCAAGTTTCCAGGCGCGGCACCTCGAGCTCCTTCTCGACGCCGAACACCGCCTCCTGGAAGGTGATCTCGAGGTCGTAGCGCAGATCGTTGCCGCGCGCCGGTCCGCGCTGGCGGTTGCTGCGCCCCCCAAAGCCGCCGCCGAAGAACTCGTCGAATATGTCCGAGATATCGCCGAAGCCGCCGAACCCCCCGAAGGGTGATCCGCCGCCCTGGCCGAAGCCGCCCTGCGTCGCGGCGCGACCGTACCGGTCGTAGACGCCGCGCTTCTCGGGATCGCTCAGCACCTCGTAGGCCTCGTTGATCACCTTGAACCGCTCGCCCGCGTCCGTGGCCTTGCTCACGTCCGGGTGATACTGGCGCGCTAGCTTGCGATAGGCGCTCTTGATCGCATTTTCGTCCGCGTCGCGCGGGACACCCAGCACTTCGTAATAATCGCGCTTGTCCATAGGTGATTAACTTCTCTTACCTGACGATTTGTTCTCTTGAATGCCTGGAGCAGCCGGTTGGCGCTCCTGCACCTGCGCAACGTCAACGTCATCTTCCTCTTCGTGGTCTTCCCAGCTCAAAATCCAGACGCACAGCCCCGCCAGGGCGATGGTAGCGGCGATCAGCGCAGCCCATTGTCCCGCTTTGAAGCCCACGCTGCGGGCGGCCAGCATCACAATGATCACCATACCGGCAGCGAGTAGCGCCCATGATATAAGGTTGGGATGGCTGTCCCATAGTCTACGGACTTGGTTCATTCGCTCTCCTTTGTAGGAAATGTCACAGGAATAGCTCGTATAATAGCTCATCCACGTAATGGCCGTCTACGAAGGCCTGGCGAACCAGCCGCCCACACGGCTGAAAGCCGAGCGCCGCATAGAAGTGCTGCGCGCCGGAATTGTCGGCCCGGACGTTAATCACGATCTTAAGGAATCCCGCCGCCCGAGCGCTCGCAAAGTTCGCATAGGCCAGCAGCCGGCCGATACCCTGGCCGCGCAAGCCGGCTGCAACGAACGTCCCCATCGTGCCCACATGGTTCATGGCCCCCGCATAGGTGGCATAAAGGTCCACTTCCACAAAGGCGATCACGTGCCCGGCGACGGTGGCCACCGTCAGGCTGGCGCGTGGGTCCAGGCCGTTCAGAAATATCTTTTCCTCATCCACACTGTAGGTGCGGTCGACCACCGTGAGAGCGCCCTCTCGCACAATGCCATTGAGCACCGCCGCGATGCCTTCCGCATCCTCGCCGGTCGCCGGGCGGATCTCAGCGGGAGGGAAGGGCAACTTCAGATCGGCCCAGGCCTTGAACACCTGCAGGTCGGTTTCTGCGAGCGTGCCACTGGTATCCAGGACGCGGTCGGCTCTGCTGGTCATCTCAGCGGGCGGCATCTGCGCGGCAACCCGCCGCTCAACCTCAGCAGGCGACATGCCCCGACCGGCGATCAGACGCGCCATCTGCTGTTCGGGACGGGCCACGGTTACCCACACCTGGTCGCACAATGCGCGGCTGAGCCCTGCTTCTAGAAGCTTGATCGCCTCAATCACTACCACCGGCGCCTTCGAGGCCGTTACGCGTGCCCTCACCACCTCGGCTACTGCCGGGTGAGTGATGGCCTCGAGCCGCCGGAGAGCCACGGCGTCAGCGAACACCCGCCGTGCGAGGGCTGCGCGGTCGATCTGACCCTCGGCGGTCACGATAGCGCGGCCGAAGGTCGACAGGATAGGCTGGTAGGCCGGCCCGCCGCGTGCCATCACCTCGTGGGCAACCCGGTCGGCGTCTACGCCCTCCGCACCCAGCGCCACCATGACCTTCAGCACCGCGCTCTTGCCGCTACCGATGCCGCCCGTCAGACCGATCACAACCGGCCTGTGGAGGGATGATTGCATGACATTCCTCAGGCTCCGCGTCCACCGACTCGCCTGTTTTGCTGGCGACTGGCTGCTCTCGCCGTCAGGCCAGTTCGGCCCAGGCTTCGAGAACCCGGTGCAACTCCTTTTCGGTGGCCTGGTAACGCAGGCCAAGTTCGTGGATCTGCTCGACATTGCCTGCGAGGCTTGCGGCCTCCAACAGAGCGCTCAGTTCGCGCAGAGTTGCTTCCAGCGTCTCGACTTCGCCCTCGAGCGCGCTAACTTGCTCGGCCTGTTTCTCTGCAACTTTCCGCTGGCGGCGCTCCTCGCGAGCCCGTTCGCGATCGCGCTGCAGGTCGGCGCCCGGCTTCTGCCCCTGGGCCGGTTCGGCAGGCACTTTCTCGACCTCGTTCTCCAGTGCTACCAGGCGCTGGTACTCCGTATAGTTGCCTTTGTAGGCGCGGAGCTCGTTTCCGTCGACCCGCCAGATGTGGGTTGCCAACGCCTGGACCAGATAACGGTCGTGGCTGACCAGCAGCACGGTGCCGGGGAAGTTGCCCAGAACTTCTTCGAGGATCTCCTGCGAGGCCAGATCCAGGTGATTGGTGGGCTCGTCGAGCAGCAGGAAGTTAGAACCCTGCAAGGTCAGGCGCGCCAGGGCCACCCGGCTGCGTTGCCCGCCGCTCAGGGTGCCGATTTTGCGGAACACATCGTCGCCTGAAAACAGGAACCCCCCCAGGAAATTGCGTGCCTGGGCAAGGGGCAGGTTGGCTATCTCCAGGATCGAGTCCATGACAGTCTGCTCGGGATGCAGCCCGGCCTGGGCCTGCGCGAGATAGCCGGCATGAACGCTGGCGCCGAAACGCACGCGCCCGGCCGGGGGTGGAATCTGTCCCAGTATGGTCTTGAGGAGTGTCGTTTTGCCTGCGCCGTTCGGACCAATCAACGCCACTCGCTCGCCACGACGGACTTCGAGATCCGGGCAGCGAAAAAGGGGCCGGTCATAACCCACTACCAGGTCCTTGGTCAAGAGAACCAGGTCGCCGGAACGGATATGCGTTGTCAGCCCCAGGTGTATCTGTTTGTGTTCGATCGGCCGGTCGATGGCCTCGTCTTTCAGGAAGCGTTCGAGCCGTGTGCGGCGTCCCTGGGCCTCTTTTGTGCGTTGGCCGGCCAAATTGCGGCGGATAAACTCTTCCGTCTCGGCGATGTACTCTTGCTGTTCCTCATATTCCCGGCGTTGGCGCTCCAAACGCGCCTCGCGCTGTTCATGATAATGCGTGTAGTTGCCGCGGTAGGCTTCGAGGCGGCCGAAGGCAAGGTCCCACATGCGCATGGCAACCTTGTCCAGGAAATACCGGTCGTGCGCGACCACGACGATGCCGCCCTTCCAACGGGTCAGGGCATCCTCGAGCCACTCGATTGCCTCCAGGTCGAGGTGGTTGGTGGGCTCATCCAGCAGCAAAAGATCCGGTTCCTGCAATAGTAACTGGGCCAACAGGGCGCGTGTACGCTCGCCGCCACTCAGGTGAGCCAGCAGCTTGTTATGCTCAGCCTCATTGAAGCCGAGACCCCCGAGCACCTGGTTGATGCGCACTTCGTAGTCGTAGCCGCCCGCCGTCTCAAAGGCGATCTGGGCGTGGCCGTATTCCTCCAGCAGCGCATCGTAGTCTTCTGACGCCTGGGCGGCGGCTGAGGCGATCCTGTGCTCCAGCTCGGCCAGCGCGTCGCCCTGGGCGCGCAGCGCGGCAAACACTTCCAGCATCGCTGCCTTAAGCGTCTTATCGCCAGGTGGCGGGGGGTCTTGTGGCAGGTAACCGACGCAAAGCCCGCGGCGACGGAAAACCTCGCCGGTGGTAGGTTTCTCCACTCCGGCCAGGATGCGTAGCAGCGTCGTCTTGCCCTCGCCGTTTGGACCGACCAGCCCGATGCGGTCGCCTTCTTCGATACGCAGATCTATACCTTGGAATACGTCCAGGGCGCCGAAAGCTTTGCCCAGGTTTTGACCGACCAATAGTGACATGGGTTCGCTCTACTCCAGATTCGCCATTATACCATACGGAGACAAAGCGAACCGTGATGCAGCTTATGCAACTTTGATTCGGTTGCATCCTGAAGTATAATAACTCGAATGGCCTTGGTGAGCGATGGCAGATGCGATTTTGACATGTGACCTGGCGGGCCGGCAGGTGACCGTGCGAGTGCGCCCGCAGGTGACTAACCTGTTGGTGGGAGACGAAGCGCCCAGTTACTCGTTTGACCTGGTGGGTCGGCTGATAGGCGCTTTCGTGGACGGTAACAACTACCGCCGCGGGCTGGACAACCGGGTAATGCAGAAGTGGGCAGGGCCCGGCGGCGCCCGTCAGCGACGCTGGCTGGCATCTGGAGAAGCGCAGGCGTTTCTGGAGGATACGTACCGGCTGGCCGGTGAGGCAGCGCACGCCCTCCTCCGCCAACCCGAAGGGCGCGCGTATCCCAGCCTGGAAGCCCTCTGCCGGTGGGATTGGGCGGCGCTCGAAGCGGATGCGGCTCGTTTTGCCCAGGTGTACCGTCCGGTCAGCATCCTGCCGCCCGACCAATACCTGGCGCTGGTCCTCCAGGCCAGTGAGGGCTGTTCCTATAATCGTTGCACGTTCTGCGATTTTTACCGTGACCGGCGTTTTCGCATCAAGAGCGCCGAGCAGTTGCAGGCGCACATAATGGCGGTGCGGCAGTTCTTTGGGCCGGCGATTGCCCTGCGCAAGTCCCTGTTCCTGGCCGACGCCAACGCCCTGGTTGCGCCGATGGCACGGCTGCGTGCCTGGCTTGACGTGATTGAAGGAAGCTTCCCCCGAACGGACCTCTATTCGTTCATGGATGCTTTCGATGTGCACCGCAAATCGGCCTCTGAGTGGGCCGAGCTGGCGCAGCGTGGCTTACGCCGTGTGTATATCGGCCTGGAAAGCGGCGACGACGCGCTGCTGAGCTTTCTGCAGAAGCCCGGCAGCGCCGCGGATGCGGTCTCGGCGGTCACTACTCTCAAGAGCGCGGGAATCGCGGCCAGCGTGATAGTCATGACGGGCATCGGCGGGGACCGCTACGCAGTGGATCACACGGTCAAGACAGTGATGGCGTTGAATGCCATGCCCTTAAGCAGCGGCGATATCATTTACTTCTCACCTTTTGTCGAGCATGCCGGTTCCGAGTACAGCCAGTTGGGCCGGCAAGCGGGAATCCGCCCGCTGAGCGAAGTTGAGGTCGCCCAACAGGAGGCATCCATCCGGGCCGGGTTAAAGCCGGGAGACCCGGAGCACCCGCCAAAGTGCTCGCGCTATGATGTTCGGGAGTTCGTGTACTAACTTTCGGAGGAGGAACTTCTATGCACCAGCAGTCATCTTTGCGCTCTTGGATGAGCCCGTCCAGGCACTTGCTTTCGCTCGTGCTAGGTTTGGTCGTCGTGGTCTTGCTGGCCGCGGCCTGTGTCCCCGCGCCGGCGGCTACCCCGGGAGGCGATTCTGCTCCGGCGGCTCCGGCTGCCACTAACACTGCCCCTGTTGCTCCCACCGAGAACGCGCCCGCCCCGACGCTGGCGGCCGGCAGCGCCGTGACCGCGACCACGTCAGGCCCATCCGCCTCCGCTCCCAAAGTGAGCAGCCTGCCCTCGGGCGTGGATGCGGACGGCAACTTCTACCGGGGCGATCCCAAGGCGACGGTCAAGATGGTTGAGTATTCGGATTTCCAATGCCCGTATTGCAGCAGCTTTGCGCGGGACACGGGACCGCAAGTTGATGCGGCTTATGTTGCGACGGGTAAAGTCTTGCTCGTCTTCCGCAACTTCCCGTTAGATATCCATCCCAATGCCATGCCGGCTGCCAAGGCGGCCTTGTGCGCCGGGCAGCAAAAGCCGGCCCTGTTCTGGGCAATGCACGACTGGCTTTTCACGAACCAGAACACCTGGAGCTCGGCTCAGGATGCCGCGGCTGAGTTCCGCAAGCAGGCGGTTGCAGCGGGTGCGGATGGCACACAGTATGACAAGTGTGTCGCCGCGGCCGAGACGGCGTCGCACATCCAGAAGGACATCGCCGACGGCTTCAAACAGGGAGTACAAGGCACCCCGGCTTTCTTCGTTAACGATTGGTTCGTCAACGGCGCAGTGCCGTTCCAGCAATTCCAACTGACGATTGAAAAGGCGGTCGCCGGGCAACATCCTGCGCCAACGCCCACGCCCCTGCCCGCGGGCGCAAACTTCTACGACCCTGACCCCAACCGGGCCGGCCTGACGTACGACGGCAGCCCGAGCCTGGGCGATGGCAAAGCGCCTCTGCTGCTGATCGCATTTGAGGACTTGAAGTGCAAGGACTGCGGACAGTTCTTCAAGGACGTCCTGCCTGCGTTGCGCGACAAGTACGTCAAGGACGGCCAGTTGCGCATTCTCTTCTTCTACTATCCGAATGAGGGGCCAAAGGCTGCCGTCGCCGCGGCGTGTGCGTCACGGCAGGGCAAATTCTGGGAATTTGCCGATGCGTTGTACGCGCACCAGGCTGATTGGAAAGACGGCGATAACGCGGCGATGGCCAAGTACGCCAAGGACCTGGGCCTGGATGACGGCAAGTTCAGCCAGTGTTTGAGCGATCCTTCCGCCCAGGCGCAGATCGATAACGCCCTGACTTTCGGCCAGGATCAGATCGGCGTACCGCAAGTGCCCGCCTTCCTGCTGATCGATCTCAAGCAAAGCAAGCCGCAGGCTGCCATGGTCGGGCCGCAGCAGTTGCCGGCCTTCACGGATAAGCTGGACCAGGCGCTGAGCGCGGCGGCCCAGGCGACCGCAGCACCCGCAGCCGGGGCGACCCCGGCGCCCACGCCGCCAGCGGCGCCCGCGCCGACGGCGACGAAGTAAGCGGCGTCGTCCGGTATCCGGTCACGCCCAATATCCGGAAATGAAAAACGTAAGGTGCGGAGCTCTTTGCCCTGCACCTTACGTTTTTTGTTTCGCCGTTCGAACCCACGGCAGCAGCCGGAGATCGATTAGCACGCCCTGGCTCTGCGTTTTGCCCTGGCCCCAGCCACGGCCGGTTATAGTTTGGTAGCCGCTCGTTCTTTCGCGGCCCCCTCTTCAGCGGCCTGCTCTTTAGCGGCTTCTGCTTCGCAGGCCGGGCAGCGCGTCGGATCTTTTAGCTCGTCGATGTGCTCGGTACATACGGCAAAAACCGACACCCGATCCAGGATGCCGAGCTTGCGCTCGACGCTGCCTTCCAGGGCCAGGTGGCGGCAGGTGGTGCGTTTGAGAATGCCCGGCACCGGGCAAGAGTTGCACAGCGAGCGGTGCCAGGGCCGGCGGTTCTCAGGGTTGCGTTCGATCAACCGGCACTTCTCGACATCTCGGCCGCGGAAGTAGTCGGCGAAGTAATATGGACAATCTACGGGTTTACTCACGTCTCATATATCCTGTTCGTGTCTACCATTTACCAGATCAACACTATTTTACCAGATCAACACCATACCAATACCCACCAGGGCGATAAGTGCCCCCGCGATTTCGTTGGGAGCCGGGATTTGTCCCAGGAAAATGGCTCCTAATAGCACGCCCCCGGTGACCTCCTGGGTAGCGATCAGATTAATCGTAGTCGCGTGCGTCCGGCGTAGCGCCGCGTTGTATAATGTGTGTCCCATCCCGAGAGGGATGAGGCCCGCGCCGAGCAACGATAACAACGGCGCTGCCCGGTAGCCGGCCGGCGTGAAACTGAGCGCCGCGGCCGGCAACGCCCACAGGGCGGCCAGGCCGTATACCGTGCCGGCGTAAGTAAAAAGGCTGTAGCGCTCACGCTGCGAGCGTCCGGCTACGGAATAGAGCCCGAAGGTGATGGCCGAGACCAGCGCCAGCAGATCGCCCAGTACCATACGCGAGTTCATGCGCGCTTCCAACCCTGCCAGAACCGCAATGCCTGCCACCGTCACCGCCACCCCGAGCCACTTTCGGCGGGCAATCGGCTCCTTGAGCAGCCATGCCGAGAACAGCGCGACGAAGACCGGCGCGGTGTAGACGATGGCCAGCGAGTGCGCGATAGTGGTGAAGTTCAAGGAGGCAATGTAGCTCAAAAAGTGCAGCGCCGTGATCAGGCCGAAAGCGGCAAACCGGGGGAGGTCGGTGCGCCTGGGCCATAGTGGTTGCCGGCTGAACAATGCCAGGATCCACACTAACACAGCTGCGCTGGCCAGCCGCCCAACGGTGATCTCGGCCGGGCTCAGCGGCCGGGCACGCAGCACAAAAACTGGGCTGGTCGAGAAGGCGATAACGCCGATAAGCGCCAGCCAGACACCACTCAGGCGGCCGGTTTTGGCAGGCGTAAGCCCAACCGGGTGAGCCGGGCCGGCTACCAGCGCGCCCGATTCGGTACCGGCAGCTTCAGGCTCGGGCAAGTCGGCCTCTCATCCTCGCCGCTAATGTCACTTCGGAAGTATGCTGGGAGTGGCGGTCAAGAACATTGCCAGGATCATCGTCAATACCATCAGTAGCGAGAGCACCAGGAACAGTGTCTTGCGCCAGTACGTGTTACGCCGGGTTTTTCGAATACGAGCCATGCTCAATTCTCCTCAAGGGTAACTTCGGTTAGCCCTGTCGTTTCTGATCTGAGAAACGCCGCCCATAACTGGACGCCGTCCAGTAATTATATCCCCGGGGAGGGATAGATGTCAATTGATCGCAAGCGTCGACGTCAGAGCTCCGGGCCCCAGGGTGCCTTCGACCCCGATTTTGATGACACGCAGTGGACCGATGCCTGGCTGCGCATCCCGCTGGCTTTGCCGCCGGTGACCATCCATAGGAGCGGCTACCGGATCAGGCGCCAACTGCTGGAGCGTGTGGAGATTTTCGGACAGGCCTACCGGCTCAGCGCGCCATTCGATTGCCGGCTGCTGTTCGATCCTGCTGGGCGGCTCTGGATGTCGAACACACCCCAGGAGCATATGATGATGTACAACAACGCGGCCCGCTCTTGGGGACACGTGTTGGTCGGCGGCCTGGGGCTCGGACTTTACCCTCAGTACGCGCTGGCGGGCGTCGCCGGTCAGGCGACCGGCTTCACTATCATCGAGTGCAGCCCGATTGTCCGCGAATTGGTCGAACCGGTGCTGAGGGCTGTGCTGGATGTGCCCCTGGAGGTGCGGACGGCCGGCATCGAGGAGTATCTTGCTGGGAGCACAGGTGAGCGCTTCGACACGATCTTCCTTGACACCTGGGATACGCTGGATGCGGCTAACCTGCCCGCCATTAACCGCTTACGCGAGCTGGCCAGGCCCTATGTCAGTCCAGGCGGCCGGCTGCTGCTATGGGGTTACCGTTGGATGGTGCGCCTGTTCGAGGACGCGTGCCGCCGATTGCTGGCCGTGGATCCGCTGGAGCGACCGGCCTGGCTGGAAGCCTGGATAGAGCAGACCGCATCGGCACGCTTGCTTGGGCCGGTGGCCGAGCGTTTTTCCGGTCGCACGATAGATGCGGAGAGCATCGACGATGCGCTGTTGTGGTGTAGGAGCCATATTATTGCCGTGCGAGGAAACTAGCTCACAGACAAATGTGCACCGAGGATAAACTATGGAGGACGATTTTCGCTTTGATTCTTCATCCCTTTGAGAGGTCCCCATGCCATCTGACGAGCATTACAACGCGATTGTCATCGGCGCCGGACAAGCGGGTGCGCCGCTTTCCATTGCCCTGGCCAATGCCGGCTGGAAAGTGGCGATCATTGAACGTGACCAGGTGGGCGGTACCTGCGTCAAGATGCAATGTCCATAACCCTTACAGGCTCATTGCACAGGTAACAACGTGCGTAGGCGACCTTTACGCCATCCTCAACCGATAGCGTAACCGTAACGTTTAGGTCTGTGATCAATTGCCTGCGTTTGGCAAAGTCGGGCGCGCCACGACCGAGACCGCGCGCAACCTCTTGAGCGAAAGTTTCCATTTCAGTTATCTGGCGGTCGGTCAAGGTCTGTGCTTCCAGCGTGCGGGCGTATTCGTCGCGCTTATGCTCAAGCGCGCTAATGCGCTTTTTGAGGTCGGTCTCTTTAGCCGCGAAAACCTCTCTTGAAAATTCGTCATCCTGCCGGTCAATGAATAGGTCAAGCAGTTTGCGGTATTTCCTGCGCTCCTCAGTTAGTGCCCCCTCGATGCCGTCAAGCAATTTGCGCTTGTCCACGCTGGCGGTCTCCATAGCTGCCTGTTGCGCCCGCAAGCCTTCGGCCAGGCTGCCGGGGTCGCGCACAAGGTTGACTACCCATTGCCACACAGCCTCGTCAAGCCTGCTAGTCAGGAAATACGCGCCACACGTTAGGCCAGGCTGTGTATAGTTGTCGCGGTCGGTCGCGGGCGTATGCGTATAATAGGTCCGTATTCGCTCTGTGCCATCCTTGCGCCTGTATGTGCCCGCTGAAGAGCCACTGTATGCATAACCGCAATGCCCACACGTCACGCGCCCGCCTAGCATGTATTCGTGCGTAGCGTGGTTATGCGCCTGTGCAGTATTCGTCACGCGGCGCGCCTGTGCAGCGTCAAAGGTCGCACGGTCAATGATTTGGGGCACAGGCACAGTAACCCAATTCTCGCGCGGTTGGGGCACACCCTTGCGATGCTCTGTGCCTTCCCATCGCTCCTTGCCGAAATTCCATTTCCCGATGTAGGTTTCATTTGACAGGATATAGGCAACCGTCCTATGTGACCATTGCGCCGACCGTGAACTATCTTTAGGTTTCGGTATACCTAGCCGTGTAAGCTCATCCGCGACCGCCCGCAAGCCCCCATCGCTTGACAGGTATAGGCTGAAAATCAGCCTGACGTTTTCAGCCTCTTCGGGCACGATAGCCAGCGTCGTTTTCGTGCCTTCGCCTTGCGCCTTGCGATAACCGTACGGGGGGGTAGCGGTGCTTACGCTGCCAGATTTTACCTTGTTGCCCTTCGCACGCATTGTACGCTCACGGATTTTCAGCCTTTCGTATTCCGCGACGCTGCCCCTAATGTGCTTCATAAGGTCGCCTTCGGGGTCATCGCTGTAGTCAGCCAGCACATACGAAATTGATACGCCCGCGCGCCTGAGTCTATCCTCTACATAGAGTTGCTTACCCAATCCGCGTGCTAGTCTGTCCATTTCTCTGACTACGAAAACATCATATTCGCCAGCGTCAGCCATTTCTAGCGCGCGGTTTAGTTGTGGCAAGTCTAGGCTTGCACCACTTGCGCCGCGGTCATCTTCGGCCAATTCTGCAACGACCGTAAGCCCTTTTTCCTGTGCGTACTTGCGCCCCATTTCTAGCTGTGAGGCTAGGTTTCGCCCCTCTTTGCCGCGGTCATCGCTGCTTACCCTAGCGTACAGAACCGCCCGTCTCATTCTGTGCCCCCCTTCATGCCCCCCGCCCTACTCGCGGGGTCTGTCTTGACCTATACGTATATGCGCCCGTACGTACACGTATCCGATTATTTATCGTTCACTGTGCGGTATTCTTGCCGCGTACGATACAACGTTTATGTAAAACTGGTTAGGGTTTACGCGCTTCTAAGTCACCAAGGATTTCGGGCGGAATCGAGACTTGACCACTTGTCCACATTTCCAAAAGCGCGCTGACTATGCTCGATAACGCGACGCCTTCGCGCAGAGCCTTGACCTTTGCCTCAACCCGGATACGGTCTGGAACGACGAGTGTCAACCTGTCCTTTGCTACCATATCGCCTCGTAAGTAAACCTGTGTTTATGCCTGTACGTCTATACGTATGATACAGCCAACAGCTAGCGCCCGTCAAGGGTGAGTTTCGGCTTTCAACCTGAAGCGGTTTGCTAAAAGCCCGACAATCCCGACGTAACAGAACTGCCTGATATAAGTAAATCAACGCAACCGATCAGGGTGAACAATAGGGCGAGTGCCGCGAAGACCTTGACCAACCCACACTCGGCCCTTTCGCCGCTTCTGGTGAGGAATGAGAGCATGCGCACGATGATGTACCCACCGATCATTAACCCAATCGTAACCAGCATTTGTCCTTCTCCTTAGTTCGTTCTGTTGGGCGGTCGCGTCAGGTCCACAATCACGCGTGGCCCTAGAAAGCCTTGATACACTATTTGTGCCGGTCCAGTGTGCGCCCCTATCTTAAAGACCAATCCTCCACTTGTGTTGTTGCCTGGCAACACATTCACGGCATCGAGCGGGTTTTGCCAGTAGTCGTAAGTTGCTACGTTGTAGCCGTGAGTTCCCCCGTCGAGATCAACCAGTGTGAAATCGTTGGGATTGACGCTAATCTCTGACCCAGTTTCAGTACTGGCTATCAGTAACGTGAATCCGACAAACTTCATACCTACGCCAGAAGCATAGATACTGGTTGACTGGAGATAGCGGAAATTCCCGACACACATAACTACAGTTTCGGCATACCCACACCAACTACCTTGAGGAGCCGTATCCTTATACGCTACAATCGTCGCGGTTGCACATTCGGCTGTTGAGGTTGCCCTGTAATTTGGAGTGGAGGTAT
>Ga0209746_1000470_pt1 | contig 20547 bp, 20 predicted proteins | sample BarGraNGADG00211_3_FD_184496 | JGI IMG/M metagenome (GOLD analysis project Ga0209746, IMG submission 184496) | Arctic peat soil microbial communities from Barrow, Alaska - Barrow Graham LP Ref core NGADG0011-211 (SPAdes) (version 2) | ecosystem: Environmental > Terrestrial > Soil > Wetlands >... | reverse complement strand
CACGACGATCCGGTTGCGCAGCACGTTCAATTCCTTTCCAAGACGCCGTCCGGAGATACGTTCCAGCGGCACCTGTTCGCCCATCGCCTCGATGGCTGCCGCGACAGTTTTCCTGGCGACCGTCTGATCATCCTCCGTCCGCTTCGGCATTCCCCTGCCAGGGATCTCATAGATGTGGCCCTTTCCGTTTCTCCAGAGAGCATTACTTCCTCTCCAGCATCTTCCGGCAATCCGCTATGAGATTCTTCAGCTCCTGCTTTCGATAGGTTTGGTAGGATTCCCGAATCACATCATCGTCACAGAGAATGGCCATAATAAGCGATATTGAATTCTTCGCCGCGCCAAAATCCAGAGGACGGAGGCGTTCCCGCAGGACTATATTGACGCTGCGAACGAGGGCGATGTCGTTCATCGAGCGTTCAGAGAGAGTGTTCTGTGTTACGTTGCAACTGTTGGCAGCTACTTCGATGCTTGTCTGTTCCATAGTTCTCCTTTTCTTGTCTGTTTGCGCTCTTGCGCGATGATTGGGAACCCCTAAGGGCTGGGTTGGTGCCGACTTCATTTCCTGATTGCACCATGCCACCGATGTCTTCGTTGTGGTGGACGGGTTGCTGTAGGCGGCTGAGGAATTTGGCGATCAGTCTCCTCGCTTGATCCCCAGGGATCTGTACTGCTGGACAGTTGATTCACTGGGCACCTGTCCTCTGGAGATGGGCACCGTGCAACAGTACCTCGGAACGATCCGTGTATTCGTCGCCCTGCTCCCTCTCGAACTCCAAGAGTGCGAGTATCACATTCCCCATGAATCTCGTCGCTGGCGTAGTGTCGAAGTTGCATGAAATCATTGAGCACTCAAGCGGCTCGTCTCCAATGGGCATCTCCTTCTCCCATTGGGCCAGGGTGGCGAGTACTCCGCAGGTCAGCCGCCCCACAGCAGTCGATGTATCGAAAGCCAGTGTAACCGAGGCAACCTCGACGGACAGTGCGGCGAGCTTAGTGATTATGGTCGAGAAATCATCGATTCTCCGTGCCAGTCTGTCTATCTGGACAACAAGAATGCGGTCGAAGCAGTGCGTCTCTACATCTGTCATCAGCTGTTTCAGAGCCGGTCTCTCTATCGTCACACCCGAAAATCCTTCATCCTCATACCACTCACAGATGGTCCATCCCCTCTCGAATGCGTACTCTTCCAGTCGACTCTTCTGCTGTGCCATAGACATACAGTCGTCGACCTCACCTGAAACTCCGGTGCGAATGTACGCGGCACACATCGTAAAGTCTGTAGTGTTGTTGGTCGTTGAACCCTTCCCTGCATTCAGTGATGTATTCATTAGAGTGCCTCCTCAGGCATCGTACGATTGGTGTAGCTGTTTCTATCCGTGACATGACCTACTTGTTCAATCTTCACCCGCCGAGTTATCATGCGGCCACCTGTAGCGGCTCATCTATGTTCTGTACTGGAATCTCCCCTGGCAGGGATCTCGCAGATACGGGCCTTCTCTTTTTCTCGGGACTGATCATGCGACACTATCCTTTTCCAACTGCGAAGCGAGGAGCACCTCTCGCGTCTTGGCGCGGACCTCGATGTACTGCGCCCTGATCGACGCAGGGTCGTAGCCCAGAGTCGCTAGTCCGGACAACAACTTCTTTGACGGTCGTATACTAGATTCCTGTAGTGCCTGGCATACGGTGGTGTAGTCAACATCACAGATGATGGCAAGGTCATATCTTGTTAGATTGCGGGATGTCATTATTTGTACGAAAGGGTTGTCTTGCTCATTATGGTTTATCATTGAATCTCCTGGTTGTTTCGACTTTTCGCTGATTTCTTACTTGGAACAGTATGGGTACGCTGTCTGGAATGTTTCTCTCCACTAATCCTGTTCATTTGCCTCACCTCCTCTCTGTTTGACATGGATCGTTTATAGGCTGACCACACACACCGAACACAAATGCAAGGTGTTCGGATTGTCCAGGGTGGATTTGAAGTGGTGTCTTGAACGCCTAGAAGACAGACTGGCAGCGTTTATCCAAACGATCTGACTGGACTGCGGACCAAGCCCATCGTCGGTGACGTGACAGTTGTTCCAGGATACCCCAGTGATTGGCGGAATGAGCGAGGTCTGTTTGCCTCTTTACGGATGAGGGTCTCACAATGAATCTTGCCCTCTGGGCCGAGATGCCAAATGCCTGTGCGGCCTACTCTTCTATGAATCTCTTTTCATCGGCAAGTTCGGGATGGCCCCCTTGCCTGCGCAAGTCTTGTCCTACCTCGATCTCTTATGGAGTGCGCCAACAGAGACGCGTTTACTACTCCTTACTTGGTACTCCCGAGTCTGATGAATAGCAGACGCAGGATTGTGGCCGACTCTGGTGCGCTGTCTAACTGTGCTTCTTGTCCCCCTTGACGATCTTGCTCACGGCCTGAGTTGAAATATCAAACGCGCCTGCAACAAGGGATTGGGGCAACTTCTTGTCCTCAACCAATCGTGTGATCGCCCCATTGCGCATCTTCTTGAGTTCTCTGTTGATTGTCCGGCCTTGCATTTCGGACAATCCAATGCCCATGCCCATCGCCTGAAGCGCGTTGGTCACAACCTCCTCATCCGTCGCGCCCTTCTTGACACCAAGCTTCCTGAGCAGAGACCTCGCCAACTTGACAGTAACCTCTCCGCCGCCATAGGCCTGTGCAACAAGCTGATAACACAAGGTGAGAAGTGTCCTGATGCTCGTGATCCGTGCATCTGCCACAAACGAGATGATGTCCTGTTCCAGCCTCAGGTTTGCTCTGCCGAAGACCATCTCTGCGAGCATTTCCCGCATCAATCCCATGGGGTCTTCGATTTCCGCCGGTTGTCCTTTCATCAGCCCGCTGGATAATTCGGGGCCGAGCTTCCAATGCCAGTCCGTTGGACTGTACCGGCCGGTAAAGATGCCATATTTGCCCTCCTGGCTCAGATAATCCAGGATCGATGCGAACTCCTGCTGGACCTTCTGCATGCCGTTGCCAACGATGGGTCCGATATCGTCCACTGCGAGACCGTCAGCTTCATGAAGTTGCATCGAATGGATCTCCCGTGCCACTCCGGTCAGACTTGCGGCTGTAATGAGGTACTGACCGAACTCTTTGCCGTCGAAGACGATCAGATGCTTACCACTTTCAGCCAATCCATTCACCGTCGCGTACAGCAAGTGTGTCTTTCCGCAACCCTCATTTCCATACATATACAGGAAGCGAGTCTTCTGCTCCCGATTCATGCCCGGGTCCACCAAGTCAACGGCGGCGGAGAAAGCCACAGCGTTGGTCTCGTCGACAAGGAAACTGTTGAGAACATACTCTGGGTGCCTCGCTCCCGGTCCGGTCACGAACTTGCTCGCTTCCATGTCTGAGGGAACCAAGTCGTTGGCAGATGGAGTGACGGCGATCCAGGGAATCACCATGCCGCGTTCCCTCTGTACGCCCTCACATATCAGGTTACCTGCAACGACCCTGATCAACTCAGCCTCGAAGTGGTTTCTGCAAACTGCAGACAAAACGGTGCCATTCAGCTCGAAGTCCACATCGTGGAGCAGTGTCCTGTAAGTCTTGGAAAGGCTTTCCGGGCTCTTCAGCAACTTGTCGATTCTCACGTCATCCCTCCTATTTGCGGAACCATAGTATAGCACTCTTTTGGTGTTTTGTCAACCGTTAGTATTTATGCTATGTGCAGCACGTTATTCATCACTTGCTCCTTTTCCGTCGTTCGTGGATTTCCTCTATCAGGCTATACACTATTTGAATGGTGTCAATACCAAGAGCTCTTGCCGTGGACAAGGCGGTCATTCGCCCTCCCAAGCCAACCGCATCTCCACATGACTACAAGGCCTCTCAGTTTTCGCTGAGAGGCCTTGTAGTACAGAAGCACAGCCCGTAGCTGTCGTGGTTGTCTTCTGTAAGACTGACCCTAATCTCCTGGTGAATTCATGTACCACAAGGCAAGCGCACAAACCAGAAGTACGACGACTATTCCGAAGATTTCCATAGAAATTCCTTCTCTCTATATATACCTGCAAGAAGCAGGAGCAGAACTACCTCACTCCTGCCATGTTCTGCCCATTGTTGTCACCTCTACCAGGGAGGGTACAGGACACGGATACTGTGCTGGGATGATCTAGATGTTCAGACGCTTGAAACTGGTCGGGTCGAAGTTCACGTCCCGCTCGATCCTGGGAGTGACCCCATCGGGCATCATCAAGGACTCGAGTTCGTCAAGACTGAATTCTCCCCACTCCTTCTCCTGGCCAAGAACGTACCCGAAGAAGACTCGTTCCTTCGGGTCGTACTCACAGACATACCAGGTCCATTGTGTGTAGGGATCGAAGAGTTTGACATGGAGAACTTTCTGTTCGACAGGAATCTCTTCTGTCGTATAGAGCGGCGGGAGAGTTGCCGCGATTCCTTGTGGTAGAAGCTGCATGTGGCCTTCCTCAAGTCCAATGGTGTCTCGACAGCCGTCAGTCCTGGGGAGATGTCCGTGCCGGCCCACCTAGGAGTGCGTCGTACTGTGCTTTCGTCAACAGGTGTAGGAACGGGACGCTGCAAGCGTTCATTGCAACGAACCTTGCGCCCTCAACCGAACCGAACTGGGTTACAAGATTCTTCCGCTCCCCCTTGGATATCCGAGGAGTCACCGTGCCGGTCATGCACCATTCGGTCATCTGATCGGCAAGAGCGAGGTAGGCACCAATGCGTTCGGGGTCACCCTTGCCACTAAAGAGGTCCGCCACGACCTTTAACGTCGACTGACGGACAATCTTAAGGGTCTCCTCCGGAGATCTCGAATTAGACCCCCTGTTTTCGGCTTCCACGGAAATCTTTGGCTCCTTTTCTGTGTTGGGAATGGCTCTGGGACCTGGAGTAATGGCTTTCAAGGTGAACTGATATTCCCTAAATTTCTCGTTGTATCCTTTCAGTGTCGCCTCGACAAGGTCTCCAACGAAAGCCTCAGCGAACGAAAAGGCCGTGCACTTGTAGTCTTTCCCGACATCGTCCCTAAGCACAAGTTTTTGCATCTGACCGGAACCCCCGTCCTTCTTATCGAACGTTTTTTGTGCATCTGCTTTGCTGATGGTGTACATTGGCATGTTTACTTCTCCTTTGAGTCAAGAGATTCAAGTTCTAGTCGTTCCTTCCTGGGCAGAACGTCGGAGGATCCGCAGCAATGTCTTCTGCCAGGCACTGCATTGTGCCGTCCCAGATGATGCCTGCCGCTTCCATCTGTCCTTGGACGACCAGCCGGACCACTTCATCGAACGATTCCGGAAAGTACGACGTCTCTGCCATCGGTTTCTTTCTCCTCAAGCGGACGTACCTGGTTGTGGGAGTTGCATGACCGGGCGAGAGCTTCCTCCAGGATGGAGTCGATTGCTTTGCAGTGCGTGAAGGCAGATTGGAGCAGCAGTCTCACGTCTGCGGGTGAGTCCTTTGCATTGATGCCGCTTATTGTGTTCCGGATCAATTGGGTGTCTTCCAAGGTTGAGGCCACTGCCTGAAGCAGACTCTTGTTCATGCAAACTCCTTTCGTTAACATTGCTCTCCTGTTTTCTCTTCCTCTTCGAGACGTCTTGCTTTGAGTTGTCGCTGTTTGAGCGTCTCGTCATACTCGCGCTGGTTCTGGAGCACCGAGATCAGATCTATAACCGGCGTATCCTTCCAGCCGGCGAAGGTCGGGGACGCCTCCCTGCCGATGGACCCATAGGTGCGCTCGTCTGTCTCGAGTTGAGTGCATAGTTCGTTTCGGTGATGGAATCTCCTACGCAAATTTCTGATGGTTTTCCTCCTCGTGGGCGCGGGTGATGCCCTCCTGTTCAAGATGCAAGCGGTAACAGTCGTGCACATAGCATTCCTCGGCGTCATACAGTGCTTCCATGCGATCCGAAAGTTCAGACCAGATACCTCCATCGCCGTTGCTGAGTGTCGCAAACCACTGATACCATGGCCTTGCCTTCCGATCTACCGCATAACTTGTCTTGTCGGCCGCGGGACCGGGGGGATAGAAACTACGGCTGGAAATCGCACAACGTTGACCTATAGTTAAAAGGTAGGCCTCTGTGGAAATGGTCTGACCAACACTGTATGTTGGTGCAAAAGCATGAGTTGTACTGGCTCCGATCAGCCGACGTGAAGGCGTCGACAACGGTGCGCCTCTTGGTGGAGTTTTCTGCTCTTGCCCGTACGACGGTTGCTGGCAGGGTTCTGCGGTAGAGGAGAGGGGGCAAGCTGTGAGTCTAACTGACGATATCAAAGCCACTGTCACGGACTATCTTGAAGGTGACTACGACGTAGTCGACGCGAAGGTCATACCTTCACCGGAAGACGTTCCTTTTGGGAAGATTGCCAAGAAGATGAACGTCTGTGTTTTCTCTATCGACTTGAGACACTCGACTAACCTTCTCTTTCTGCATGACAAGCAGACTGCTGGAAAGATCCACAAGTCATTCCTCTATGTGGTGTCTTCCATAGTCAAGCACTTCGGCGCGGAAATTCGGAGCTTCAATGGAGATAACCTTATTGCATTCTGGCCAGCCTTCCACAAGAGTGACTTAGGATCATGCGTCCGCGCGGCGATGACCGTCAAGTGGCTACTTGATATGGAACTCTCCCCCCTCTTTGAAACCTACGAAAAACTAGACTTCGGCATTGGTGTTGACTGGGGCGAAGTCTTCATCGTCAGAGCAGGAATCCCCAGAAACGCCAACAACAACGACCTTGTCTACGTGGGGAAGTGCGTCAACCTAGCCGTTGCCATTGGCGAGCAGGCACGTGGTCAAGACCACGTGGAGATCTCCAGATCGACATATGACAACCTGGAGGATGACTTCATCTATGGCACACAGAATGGGCAGAAGGTCGACATGTGGCGAAGTGGAAACATGGAGTGGCAGGGAAAGAAACACGAGACCAAAGTGACAAGCTGGTACTGGCGCATCTAGATCTATGCGGAGGAGGAACACATGATGAGAACAGATGAACTGAGTGTCTGGGAATTCGCTAGATATGCGCTGCAGAGAAACGACGAAGCCATTCGGTTCTCAGAAGCCAAAGCCGGACTTGTGCTAACCCTGACCGGTCTGGTACTCGGATTGGTGTCAAGCCGAGTCGCACAACTCGTAGACCTATTGGCACATCTACTGTGCTGGATGAGGGTCCTTACCATAGTCTCGATGGCAACGCTCCTCTCAGGAATTGTGGTCGTCACAGCGGCATCGCTGGGTATCATGTTTCCGAGGCTTCACGTCACGGACACGACATCGCATCTCAACTTCATCTACGTGGCAAGTATCAGCGAACAACAGAGTATCGACAAGATGTCGCACATAGAGTCGGATGCTGCGCTCGATCAGACCATATCCCAAGTCCACGCCACTGCGGTCATTGCCAGCCGTAAGTTCGGCTTGATGCGCTTGGCCATGGTCGGGACAGCGCTCGTTCTTGTCGGTTCAACCATTGTAGTTCTGCTGGGCTACCTGATCTGAGCTGTCAGAATCGGAGTGCGGAGAGTATTACGCCCGACCATCCATCGCGTGTCCAAGCCTTGCATCATGCAGACATCGGCGACGCTAGGCCCTGTTTACTGCCCTAGCAGATGGCATTCAATGCCCGACGCGATATCGCCTGAGGCCTCCCAGTTGTCCTTCTCACGCCTGTCTTTGTTCAGGCAAGTGGAGTTAATTGCCCTGGCAGGAGCCCACTAGAGACACGGACGACTGAGACGACGGCAGCCACAGTATTCACGTGATACCTCCCATGCAAGACGTAGGTCCCAGACTCTACACCATCCCTGCTTTGGCGAAGCTGAAATAGTCCTGGCGGGTACGGCCGACGATGATGTGGTCGAGGACGCGGACGCTGACGTACTTAAGGGCCTGGACAATCTTGTTGGTGGTGTCGATGTCTTCTTTACTGGGATCGCACTCTCCACTTGGATGATTGTGAATAAGGACGACGCGACTCGCGTGATGGATACAGGCTTCCCGCACAATGTCGGCAGGGTCAACAACGCTCGCGCTGACGCTGCCCCGGCTGATTTCGATGGGTGCTCCGATTACCTTGTTCCGGATGTCGAGCAGGATCACGTAGAAGGATTCGTTCCTCTCGTCGTGCAAGGCGTCCAGGTTGTGGAGGACATAGTCGATCGCGTCTTCTGCGCTGGTTACACGGATAGCCATCTTCGATTGGTCGTGTTCGCTGACCAGGGCGCGGGCGAGATCGGCTGCTGCCATGATACGTGCCGTCTGCGTGGTGGTGAGGACATCTTCGAAGGTATCCGGTGCGGTTCTCAGTGCCCGCAGGAGTTCGGCAAGGCTGGGACGTTCCATATGCTGGTCCCGCGCAGCTTTCCTGTACAGCCGGGCTGCGGCGTCGGGTCCGAGGATCACGGCAAGCGCGGCGTTAGTGTCCGTTTCCTGCGTGACCGGACTGCCGGTGGTGCGTTCCCGGACATATGTGACAAGATCCGCAGTTCTCATGGTTCTCGGGCGAAGGTTGTTGGTGCTTCGATCCACATCTGTATGCGGGAAGAGTGTTTCAGGCATGATTGCCTCCTTTCAGATGCTGACAGTGGAGCAATGAAGGTGGACGGCGCCATACGCTGGCCAAGGTCTGGACCTGCTGCCGTGGGTCCTGACATGCAAAAGGGGGGACGCCGCACATGCGGCGTCCCCCCAGATGGAACCTTCTCAGACAGCCTGAAGGACGATGCCCTCCAGACTCCGTACTAATGCGCCGCGTAGACGGTCAGTGAACCTCTTCGATCACGGACACGGAAGTCCCTGCCGGCGAAGAGGGCATCTTCGATGTCGAGCGCATCGGCAGGATTTTCCTTCTTGAGTTGGTCCAGGGACACGATTGCCTTCAGCTTTGCGCCGCACGGATCGCGAAGGACGATCTTGTACAACGTCATGGCTGCTCCCTGTGCAGATCAGGCGCGTTCCAGATCGAACTCGGCGAGGAACTCGGCGTCCTCATCCTCGCGGGCAGGTACAAGGTCTGCACCCTTGGTCTGGGCTTCGAGAACGATGGACTCAAACGTGTCGCCAAACTGGTGGATCCCCTGAAGTTCAGGATGCTCCGCATCAGCAATCCAGACGAACGTGTCAGGTACGACGGACCATTTGAACTGGCGGGTGCCGTCTGCGTTCAGCAAGTAGTCGCCCTTCTCGTCGCGCAGCACGTCGCAATGCACGACGGTATGCTTGACCTGCGCGTTGGACTCGTGCCCGGTGTCGGTTCTCAGCCACGGCTTGACCGACAGGTTCTTGTACTGCCGATCGAAGGCGTACGGACGATCCTTCTCGTCCCTGACCACGTCGCCGACATTCGCGTCATAGACGTACAGCTTGACCCTGCCGAAGTTGTCCGAGAGTTTTCTAGCGGTCCCGCAGCTGTCGAGGACTGCGCTCATGCGGCCAGAAATCGGGCGAGTGATGACCTGCCCGTCGGAAGAACGCATGGTACGCTTCAGCAGAGAGGAAAGTGAGACTACGGTATTGGACATGGAACACCTCCAGGGGTTCATTCGTCAGCACTGCTGGGCCTGAGCGAATGTGAATCAGCGGTTGCCAACTCAGGGTTGCTTCGTCAGCAGCCCTCAATCGACAACGGAGAAGGGAGACAACAGCAACAGGAAACACTCGCCGCCCCTGTAGTTTCAGTTGGGCGAGTGTGCAGTTGTGTCTGTCTTGAAGAACACAAACAATGAGAAAGACGGGCGGGTTGTGTCCGCCCATCATACTTCCACTTCGATACTCGATCCCACCTCTCTTGGCGGGCGAGGAAGAAACTCGCTCCGGGAACTGCTGTGGTGAGACGGGAGACACTATACTGTGAACCTGTGAGCAGCACATCGCAGATGCGATCCTACTTTTTACACTTTGGGCCGGGCGGGAGGACCAGGACACGCTGATCAAGAGATGGTAGGTGGTATAGGAGTGCATATTGACATGTCTATTGAGGATTGGATGCTTTGATTGACAGAACAGAGTATGGTGACCTTGGCTAATAGTGAGTATTCATCTGGCCGGAGGGTGCTTTTGGTATTACCCAGTAGAGAACAATCTCTCTTGGAATCTCCCTCTTCTTTGACAATTGACGGCATCCCACGATATGGAGAAAATCGGTCCTGTATAGAGGGTGCATCACTACTCACACGAGGCTGGTTTTGTCAAATCTACGAAAAGGCTGGAGACTTCGCTACCGGTCTTCGAGCGCCATCTTCGCCGCGAATCGGAGGGCATATTCGTGCGGCGTCATGAACGTGAAGCGCTTGCCATTCGATCGGGCAAGGATTGCAGTCAACTCAGTCACGGACATACGAGCAACAGTTTCCTCTTCTTCGGCGGGGAGCTCGTACGTCATTTTGAGATATTTGGCATACAGAGCGTCTTCTTCCTCGGGAGATGCATTCATTGCCTGCGTTGCGAAGTAATCATGGTCAGCGTCAGCATTGTCAGCTGGATCGTTGGAACGATAAGACATGGGAACCTCCTGGGTAAGAGATGGGTACACGGACAGCAGAAAGCGAGCCCCGCATTTGTAATTGCAGTTGGGGCTCGCGTACTTGGATCTGGTACTGGATGAGTCAAAAACCCGGGAGAAGGGCCACGCGTTGTGTGCGCGGACCGTACTTGAACTACTCAGTCTCGACGTCACCTCCCTTGGTGACGGAGCGTGGTAATCAGCAATTTGCGAAGCGAAGAGCTCTGCTGGATGGGTGAGGGCGTAGAGACAGCGAAGCTGCACGTGCACCCGACCGAACGAGCAAAGCGAGTAGGAATGATGCTATAGATACCCCCCCATGGTCAGTCCCGGATATGTATGGAAGAGGTTTGGGTGGTTTCTCAAGCAGTGTCAAAGAATCCGGAATATCATCTCTCCTCAAATGCACTCCGTTGGTCCGGTGTATCTTCTGAATCAAGGTTTGGGTCTCGTTCACAGATGGACAAACAAAGTAAACCAGTTTCGCTCAGGCAACGAAACTCCGACAGGCGGTAGCGTAGGAAAGGCGGTATGTCCCTGTGGTCAGTCCCAGAAACACATGGAAGGGGTCTGGGTAGGTTTCCAAGCGCTGTCAAAGAATCGCAGGAATCACGTCATCCAGCCTCGGTGCGCACTGCTCGCTCTGGGTCCGGTTGCCGACATCGGCCGTTGCCTATCACATCGCGGCGCATTCAAGGCCTTGTCCTAACGACCAGCGACCGTACTCCGGTACCCAGAGTCCGATGAGACGACTGTGGAGAACAATTCCAGATCACGGCGAGGAACCAGATCGACAGTCATCTCACGGTTGCTGATGTTGCTTGGGATCCAAGTCAAATACCTTCGCCGCGTCGATATCAGCAAAGCCATCCTGTCTCAGCGCTGTTCGTTTGATTACTCATCTGCACGGCAGGTGCTATACTTGCTATGAAAGACACGAGCAACGTGGTCTCTGAAGAGGGGGCATCTGCCAAAATGGGGCTGAGTGAAAGCGACACGCGAGCGAAACTGATCAACCCGGCGCTGCACGAACGCCAATGGACCGAGGATCTCATCAAGCGCGAGGAATCGGCCGGCAGTATACGCATTGTGGAAGGTAATCCCGTCAAAGAGAAGAAGGGGCGCACGGACTACATCCTGCGTGTGCGCGTCAATCCAACCACACAGCCAGTCGCTGTTGCCCTGATAGAAGCTAAGGCTGAGAATCTGCCGCCCAACCACGGGCTGGAGCAAGCCAAAGCCTATGTCTCCTGCAAACGGCTGAACGTCCCCTTCGTTATAGCCACCAATAGGCACCAGTTTGTCTTGTTTGACCAATTCAGTGGCACTACGAGTGATGCAAAACCCATGAACGAGCTACCTACTCCGGCAGACTCGCGCGCTCGCTACCAGCGAGGCATGGGGTTCAATCTCGCCGATGAAGGTGCGCTTCCACTGCTGACCCCGTACAAGGGTGGCGAGGCGACTCGCCGTTACTATCAGGATGCCGCGATCAATGCGGACAACATCAAGTACTTCGGTGAGCCTGTCTACGAGTACACGATCCAGCAGGCCATGGACGACGGGTACCTTGCCGTCTGTGAGATCGTCAAGCCCAATGTCGCGTTCGCGAGGGAAACCAGCGATGCGGAAGCGACGGGGCTCGATAAGGGTGACCTGGTTCGAGAACAGCCCACCGATGCCATGACGGGCGTATAGGCGAGCCCCGACAATGCACGTGACCTCTATGATGCGCACATCTTCGAGGAGAGACTGCTGCTCCCTGACCGCGTGCACACCGTGGCAGCGACCTGACCAAGCACCATCTTGCCCGTGCGGCATCGGTGCATATTGACAGAAAAGGGAAACCGAAGGAGCATTCAGCATGCCTAAACTGACAATCTCACAACTCGAAAGCCATTTGCTCAAGGCAGCCGATATTCTGCGTGGCAAGATGGATGCCTCCGAGTTCAAGGAGTATATTTTCGGAATGCTCTTTCTCAGGAGGCTTTCCGACAACTTTGCACAGAAACGCAAGCAACTGGAGGTAGAGAATAGGGATAGGCTGACCCCGGAAGAACTTGCCGAATATCTTGAGGACAAGACTTCCTATGGCAGCACCTTCTTCGTGCCAAGGGAAGCACGCTGGGAATGCGAGGACAACGGCGACGGCTGGACTGGCATCCTTCACGTAAAAACGGAAGTAGCCTCCAAGCTAAGGCGTGCCCTCCTCGCCATCGAAAAGGAGAACAGCCAGCTTGATGGGGTACTGCGTAACATAGACTTTGGGAAGAAGGTGAAGTCCAAACAGATCATCACTGATGAACGGTTGGTACAACTTATCGACCATTTCAACAAGTACCGTCTGACAAACGACGACTTCGTCTTCCCTGATCTGTTGGGCACAGCCTATGAATACATGATTAAGAACTTCGCGGACTCTGCCGGCAAGAAGGGCGGTGAGTTCTATACGCCGTCGCCAGTCGTTCAGCTTATGGTGCGGCTCATCAAGCCGAGGGAGAACATGACCGTGTACGACCCGACAGTCGGCAGTGGAGGCATGCTCATCCATAGCAAGCAGTACGTGGAAGAGCAAGGCGGCGACGGCCAGAACCTCGCCCTCTTTGGCCAGGACGATGCCGCTACCGTATGGTCCATCTGCAAGATGAACATGATCATGCATGACATCCAAGGCGCAGATATTCAGCTTGGAGACACTCTCATGGAACCGCACTGGAAGCAGGACGGCAAGACGAAGCAGTTCGACCGTGTTATCGCGAATCCACCGTTCTCACAGAACTACACCAAGAGCGACAAAATGGAACTTCAAAACCGCTTTGTCTATGGCTGGGCTCCTCAGACCGGGAAGAAGGCGGATCTGATGTTTGTGCAGCATATGATTGCCAGCACTAGGCCAGATGGCATGATGATAACCGTCATGCCCCACGGCGTGTTGTTCCGGGGTGGCGCAGAGAAGAAGATTCGCAAAGGCATCCTGACCGACAGACAGGACATTGTCCAGGCGATTATCAGTCTGCCTCCAAACTTGTTTTATGGGACATCCATCCCCGCATGCCTGTTGATCATAAACAAGAAGAAGCCTGCCAGGCTGAAGGGGAAAGTGTTGATCATCAACGCAGACGCCGAATACGGCGAGGGCAGGAACCAGAACTTCCTGCGCCCGGAGGATAGCGAGAAGATCGTCTGGGTATTTGACAACATGGAGAAGGTGCCTGGCTATTCCGACATCGTTCCGCTGGAGGACATCCTCGATGAGAGTGGGAAAGACAGTAACCTCAACATCAGGCGCTATGTGGACAATACGCCACCCGAGGAGCCGCACGACGTTAAAGCCCATATCTGCGGAGGTATTCCCAACAGGGAAATCGCCGCGCTGAACGGACTAATTGCAAAATACGACATCGCTGTAAGTGACGTATGGACAGACAGAGGCGATGGCTATTCGCTATTCCGGGACACCTGCAGCGACAAGGCTGGAATCAAGACATTCATCTCCGCCTATGCCGGAGTAGCCGCCGCAAATGGCAAGATGCACGATGCCCTTGAGATCTTCTGGGCAAGTGCGGGAGCTGCTGTAGGCAAAGCTCATACTGACCTCGGCATCTCTGACTACACCAGGAGATTCACAGCTCTACTGGCGGATACCCTGGAACCTGTTGGAATACTGGACCGGTTTCAGTGTATTGGTGTGTTCGCCAACTGGTGGGATCACAGCTACACGGTCCGCGAGTATACCGAGACTGAGCAGCTGGCTAGTGGCAAGGAAACGAAGCTGTCCGTCAAAGAAGTCATCAAGATAAAGAACGTGTTCAAGACTATCAGTGCGGAAGGCTTCGTATCAGAGCTAGTCAGCGACGAGAAGATTGCACTGGAACATTTCGCCAGCGAGCTCGCTGCGTTGAGGTCGCTGGAGGACGATGCCGCGTCAGCTCTTGCAGATCTGCAAAGCTATGTGTCTTCGCTTGACATGGGAACCGACGGCGAGAGTGACGAGGAGGAGGGTGACGAAGTCGAGGCAAAAGAGCTGACTGTCAAAGAGGTGAAGAAGTACTTGACGTCTATGAACACCCTCGAGGCCAAGAACTCCCTGAAAGAGATCAAGAAGCTGGAGGACGAGAAGCATAGGCTGGATCACAAACTCAAGAGCAAAACCGCCGAGTTGCAGACGAAAGTTGGTGCCATCCGTGAGACGTTGACCACCGACCAGTGCGAGACGCTGGTCATGCAGTTGCTCCACGAGAGCTTTGTTGTGGAACTCGACAAGTACCTGAATGCCGAGGTCGTGAAGACGGTGAAAGCTGTCTGTCGACTGTGGGAGAAGTACCACGCTTCCGCTACCGACCTGCTTGCCGAGCGCCAAGCCGCCGAGGATACACTGAATGGATTCTTGGAGAAGTTGGGATATATCAATGGGTGAGTGGAAAAGGACAGCAGTTTCTGGGATTGCGTCGGTCAGTATGGGCCAATCTCCGGACAGTAGCTCTGTAAATGAGGTGGAACGCGGCACACCATTTCTTCAAGGCAATGCTGACTTTGGGGAACTACATCCGACAGAACGGTATTGGTGTAGTCGCCCAAGGAAGACTGCAAGAGCTGGCAACCTGCTGGTGAGCGTTCGTGCGCCTGTAGGAGAGATCAACGTTGCTGACAAAGAGTACTGCATTGGCAGAGGTTTGGCGGCCATTGATTTCTGGGGCGTGAACAACAGTTTTTCCCGCTATGCATTCGCAGAGATTCTCTCCCAACTACACACGAAGAGCCAGGGAACAACATTTCTCGCGGTAGGCAAGAAGGACATTGACGACATGACACTGTCTTATCCTGTCGCCCCTGAAGAGCAGCGCAAAATCGCCGAAGTGCTCTCCACGCTGGACGAAGCCATTGACAAGACCCGCGCTCTGGTCGAGAAGTACAAGAACGTCAAGGCGGGCTTGATGCAGGATTTGTTGGGGAAGACAGTCGGAGAGTTCAGTCTTCTTTCTGAACTGGCTGATACTGAATCAGGAGGCACACCTTCAAGAGCAGTTCCTGGTTATTTTGGTGGAAATGTACCCTGGGTTATCACAAGTGAGTTGAACGACTCTTTCGTCGTTACGACAAACGAGTGTATCACCTTGAAAGGGTTGCGAAGTTCATCAGCAAAAGTGTTTCCCGAGGGTACTGTTCTCATGGCAATGTACGGTGCCACCATCGGCAAACTCGGTATTTTAGCTATCGATGCTGCCACTAACCAGGCGTGTTGTGCATTCTTCTGCAACGGTAGAATAGACAGTAGATACCTCTACTATAGATTGCTTTTCATGAGAGAAGAACTTGTCGCATTGGGCAGCGGTGCAGGACAGCCAAATATCAGCCAGACCGTCATAAAGAAACTCAAAATAGGGGTTCCTTCAAAACCCGAACAACTACGCGTTGTCGAACAGCTGACTGCAGCCGACGAGAGAATTCAAACAGAGCACGATTACCTCGCAAAACTGCAAAACATCAAGCTCGGCTTGATGCAAGACCTGCTGACGAACACCGTCAGTGTGGACACTTTGCTTTGAGAAGGAGAGCAAAGATATGTCAAGCAGACCAACAGAACTGAAATACGTGGAAGGACCGTTGCTTCAGCAACTTGGAGCCCTGGGTTGGGATGTGCTGGTACTCGATGACAGCGGCAAGTACGACCCACAGGAAAGCTTTCGTGACTCCTTCGAAGGGGTCATAATTGTCAAGAAACTGAAGGAGACTTTCAAACGTCTCAACCCCTGGCTAAGCGGCACGCAGATTGACGATCTTTGTATTCAGTTGCAGAACTATCCGTACCCCATGGACAAGCTATTGAGCAACAATATCGAGGTTTTCGACCGCATCTCTGAAGGCTTGTCTGCCGACAATGAGGAGACGCACGAGTCCAATTGCCCCGTACGCCTCATTGACTGGTCAGACGCTGAAGGCTTCGACAAGAAGACCACCCAGAATGAGTTCCTCGCCGTCAGCCAGTTCAAGGTGCGCCTTCCGGGCAAAGAGGAACACATCATACCGGACGTGATTCTCTTCGTTAACGGGCTACCGCTTGTCGTCATAGAATGCAAAGCCCCAGACATCGCCGACCCATTTTCCGAGGGCATTGAGCAGCTTCTTCGTTATCAGAACAGGCGTGGCGCGGCAAGCGCTGAGGGCGTCCCGGAATTGTTCTTCTATAACCAGTTTGTCATATCAACTTGCTACCACTCTGCCCGTTACGCGAGCATTACCGGTAGTGCCAGCAACTTTATCGAGTGGAAAGACCCTTATCCGTTCAAGCTGTCCGACATTAACGAGAGCGGCGTCGCCTCGAGCCAGGAGGTGCTAGTCGCTGGAATGCTGGAACCGTCACACCTGCTCGACATCGTCCGAAACTACACGGTGTTCATTGATGACGACGAAGGACATACCATCAAAGTCGTGCCACGCTACATGCAGTATCGCGGCACCCGCAAGATCGTGGAGCGGCTACGCGGAGACCAGACGGGCGGCACTCTCTGGCATACGCAGGGCAGTGGCAAGTCGCTGACCATGATGTTCGCCATACGCAAGATGTTCAACTCCACGGATCTACACGACTACAAGATCGTCCTCCTCATCGACAGAAAAGATCTACAGACCCAACTCTTCAAGACCGCGAAAGCCATTAAGTACCACGTCAACGAGGCGGCGAGCATCGAGGGGTTGAAGATACTGATACGGAACACCGCCAGCGACGTGACCGTGGCAATGGTTCATAAGTTCAACGACCGCGCAGAGAGAGTAGACACTTTCCCGGTACTGAACACGTCGAACCGCATCCTCGTCATGATCGATGAGGCGCACCGTACGGAATACTCCGAGCTCGCAGCAAACATGTGGCACAGTATGCCCAATTCAGTTAAGGTTGCCTTCACCGGCACGCCCATTACCAAGACCACCGAGACCTTTGGTGGCTACATCGACACATACACCATGCGCCAAGCGGTCGAGGACGAGGTCGTCGTTGAGATCAAATACGAAGGGCGTGCTACTGACAGCCAGATTACCGACCACGACGCCATGAATCGCGCCTTTGTGGATGTCTTTGATTACGTGGGAACCGAAGAGCAGCAGGAAATCCTGGGCAGGTACACCGCCAACGGCTATCTGGAAGCCTGGGACGTGATTCGTGCCAAAGCATCCGACATGCTTGACCACTACATCGGCACTGTCTTCAGTAACGGCTTCAAGGCTCAGGTAGTCGGGGCCAGCAAGGAAGCAGCTCACAGATACAAGGTGGCCATAGATGAGATTCTCCCGCAGAAGATCGCGGAGTTGGAGAGGGACAACCCGCAGAACATCGATATCGCCAAACTGAAGAAGATCAAGACTGCTTGCATCATCTCCACTTCACTCAACGATGACCCGGACTTGAAAACCTACGGAGATGAGCAGCAGAATGAACTCATTGTTGACGGTTTCAAAGCCCCTTACGGCGGCAAAGGGAGGAAGGGTGGTGACGGGAACTACGGCATCATCGTTGTCACCGCCATGCTTCTCACAGGATTTGATGCCCCCATTGAGCAGGTCATGTATCTGGACAAGGTACTGAAGAACCACACCCTCCTCCAAGCCATCGCCCGCGTAAACCGCACCTGCGGAGCAGACAAGAAGTGCGGATATGTGGTCGATTATGTCGGTGTCACAAATCATCTGCGTGATGCTCTGGCCGAATATGCCGACGCCGATATTGATGAGACAATAGCCGCTATGAAGAACCCTGCCCAAGATGTTGATTCCCTCAACAGTGCCTACAACGACATCTTGCAGTTCATCCATGACAAGGTCGGTGTTAGCTCTGTCGACAACACCGCTACAATCATTGAGGATCTGGTAGCCGACGATAAGCTGCGTGATGAGTTCAACGCCCTGTTCAGTGTCTTGTCGAAGCTGTTCGACCGTGTGCTGCCCAACCCTGCAGCACTGCACTACAGTGACACGTTCAGACTGCTCGCCTTTATTAGGGAGTCAGTGGCCAAGCTCACTCGTGATCCGCGCCTGTCTATGAAGGACGCCAGCAGAAAGGTGCGAGCGATTATCGAGGAGTACCTCGCTGTCAATGGGGTTGCCGTGGAAATTGAACCGGTGTCTCTGCTGTCCAGCGAGTTCCTGGACGATGCCAAGAAGAATACGAAGAGCGACCGTGCTACCTGCGATGAAATCAAGTACGCCGTTCGGGAGTATATCAACGTCAACGCCCCGAAGGATCCTGAACTGTTCACACGACTGAGTGAGAAGTTGGAGGCTTTGTTACAAGAGTTCAAAGCCAACTGGGTCGAATTACGCAAAGCCCTTGAAAGGTTCCGCGAGGAGATTATCGAGGGGCGCCAGCGTGAGAAGACTTACGGCTATGAGCCAGACCACGAGATGCCGTTCTTCGCTTTGCTCAAGCAGGAACTTTACGGGGACAAGGACTTCGCGGAGCTTCGGGGGGGCGACCTCGACGCTCTTAAGGATCTCACGAACGATGTGCTGCAGCGGTTCAAGGCCGATACCGCAGCCGTAAACTTCTGGAACAACGAATCCCTGCAAAACGAGCTCCGCACCTTCATCATTAATGAGTTGATAGCCCCGGAGATAAAGCAGCGTGTTCCAGAGGTCTTCAAGAAACGTAAGGAGATCGCCCAGCGCCTTCTCGAACTTGGATTCCAGCACTATGGGAGGGACGGCGCATGAATGAGATCCCTTACAAAGTCGTCCGCTCCGACCGTAAGAGCATAGGGCTGGTCATCGACAGTGAGGCAAACCTTGTCGTCCGCGCTCCACGCAACGTCAAGGAAAGAGATATCACTGATTTCGTGGAGAAGAAGAAACGTTGGATTGCGGATAAGCAGCATCAAGTGTCAGTGTTTGGTGAAAAACATAGCCCAGTGGTCTTTGCGAACGGCGAGAGCATCCTCTACATGGGAGACACCTACACGATACTGAGAGGTGCTGTCCCCAGCATCCAGTTTTCAAGCGCCAATCTACTGATTCCAGAGGGGTTTGAAAAGGCTGATGTGTTGGCGTGGATGAAGGGTGAAGCCGAAAAAGTGCTCATCGAGCGAGTTTGCCGGTTCGCAGACTTGACGGGCGTGACGTACTCGTCCATCAAGCTCTCTGAGGCCAAGGCACGCTGGGGCTCGTGCAGTGCTAAGGGCAATCTGAATTTCGCTTGGCGACTCATTATGTGCCCGATGGCCGTCATCGACTATGTGGTAGTCCATGAACTCAGTCACATTGCCTACAAGAACCATAGCCCAGGGTTCTGGGCAAGGATTAAGACTGTCCTCCCAAGCTACAAGGAGCAACAGGACTGGTTGGAGATTAACCGGAAACTCATGGAGATAATGTAGGAGGCGGCGCACATGGCGACCGGGCATGCGCATATCGAGACTGAAACAGGACGGGGCAAGGGGAAAGAACTCGGTCAGACGGTCATACGCAGAGCGCGTGACTTCCTCCAGGCACAAGATCGTCGGGCCTTGAGCGACTCTATGTTTGAGGAAGGCGGCGATCGCCGGCGATCCAGACCTCTTGATGTTCCACTGTATGACGCGAAGCTTCATACGCCTGACACCTTTTCGCCCATGCGGACCATCCCATGTATCGACTGCCCTGACGACAGCGAATCCTGCGGATCGTCTACTGCGCCGCATGATAGCGCGTCATACCGGTCGAGGGGCTACACAACTTCACGCTGGCCGATGTCGAAGACTCGGGCAGTAACCTCCACTCTCGTTCTAGGCAGATCGTACTGACATTTTATCGAGCAATACGTACAGTACTCATCTCTGGGGTTCCATTGCACGTTGTCCCCATGACGACACAGCAAGTTGGTCTCCCCAAACAGGGTATTGGTGTCATCCTGGAGCAGTGCCTTCACCGACGTTCCGTCGCGGAACCACAGATTCACGCCAAGTAGTTCACCGAGACAGTCGATGTCCGCTCCATCGTGGAAGTGGAGAGCGGAGGCGATGCCGTCGATGAGCGGCTTCACGATGTTGGAGCACGTGATTTTG
>Ga0209746_1000469_pt1 | contig 20565 bp, 12 predicted proteins | sample BarGraNGADG00211_3_FD_184496 | JGI IMG/M metagenome (GOLD analysis project Ga0209746, IMG submission 184496) | Arctic peat soil microbial communities from Barrow, Alaska - Barrow Graham LP Ref core NGADG0011-211 (SPAdes) (version 2) | ecosystem: Environmental > Terrestrial > Soil > Wetlands >... | reverse complement strand
ATCATCTATTAATTGTAAAACCAAGAAAAACTATATAAAATCAAACCCTATTTACCGTAGAATTAACCTAAATTCTAGTTTTGAAGAACCGGGCGACCTCCCGGTTTTTCATTTTATATTAATATCTTTGTTTATATACCTCCTTTAATTACATCCGCATGAAAAAATCAGGATATATAAATTTTATAATCTCAGGGTTAAGTATCTTATTTGTTATAGTTTGTTTTACCGACTGTAAGAAAACTGAAAATCCTATAAAATATCCAAAAGGTACGTTTCCTGATACAGTTATTAATATAGCTGATATTAACTCCCCCTATGACGATTACAATCTTGCATTGTACCAGATTGGCGAATATTTGCCAATAATATTTTCAAGCAACAGGAAAAGTTCAGGTGGTCAGTTTGATCTCGAACAGGCAAGTATCTCCATATTATTTGATCAGACCTCCGGCGCTTTTGGATTTGGGGCTAAAATGACTACTGACGCATTCCTCGACAAATTAATCGGTAAGGCAAAGACCCCGGGAAATGATTTCGGGCCATACAGATTATTCAGTAAAATTGACGGTTTCGAATATCTTTTGCTCTCTTCAACAAATGCAGATGGAAATCTGGATCTCTATTATCTTAAAAATCAGCCGGTATCCGGTACTTTTCTTCCAGAGATTACTGGACCGTTGCCAATTACACTTATGAATACAGGCTTTGATGATGCATATATCTGTTTTAATCCGGAGCAGGATACTGCTTATTTTTCATCAAACAAGGAAGGAACCTTTGACATTTTTTTCCTGAAAAAACCTGCAGAAAAAGATCTCTCATCATGGTTCAATCTTGATTATTCACTGCCGGCAAAGGTTGACAGTATAAATAGCTCAGGTGAAGATAAATGTCCATTCATATTAAAAAAAATAATGGTATTTGCTTCTAACCGTCCCGGCGGCCTTGGTGGTTATGATCTTTATTATTCTATATTGAAAAATGGGAAATGGGGCTCTCCTGTTAATCTTGGGCCCCGGATAAATACTTCTTCAGACGAATACAGGCCGGTAATTGGTTCTTATCCGGAATTCACCAATAAGTATCTTATGTTTTCTTCCAACAGACCGGGTGGTAAAGGAGGATTTGACCTCTATTTCACGGGAGTGGATTTTCCATCAAAATAATGAAGGTATAGGGAACTTAAAAGTTCAATTTCTTTTTGCAGCGATAATTGTGTTTCTCAAAAGCGAAACTCTCGTCATTGGCCCTACACCTCCGGGGACAGGAGTGATGTAAGAACATTTTGGGGCTACTCTCTCAAAATCAACATCGCCAACAAGTTTAAATCCCGACTTGGTGTCAGGGCTGTTAATGCGGGTGGCTCCGACATCTATTACCACTGCTCCCTCTTTCACCATTTCTTCTGTAACAAATCCGGGAGAACCTATTGCAGCAATAATTATGTCGGCCTGACAAATAATATCCTTAATGTTTTTTGTGCGGCTATGCACAACTGTTACAGTTGCATCCATTCCTTTCTGGGAAAGCAGAATACTTACAGGACGGCCAACTATATTACTACGGCCTATTACGACACAATTTTTACCTGAAGTTTCAATGCCATATCTTTTTAAAAGTTCGACTATTCCATAAGGAGTGGCGGGCAGATAACCAGGAAGTCCGATAACCATATTCCCAATATTAACCGGGTGAAAACCATCTGCATCTTTTCGCGGATCAATAGCTTCAATTACCTTATTCTCTGATATATGTTGTGGTAGCGGTAACTGAACGATGAATCCATCTACATCAGGATCGTTGTTAAGTTCGGCGATTTTTTCAAGTAAAACATTCTCTCCAATTTCACTCCCGAATCTTATAAGCGTTGATTTGAAACCGACCTCTTCACAATCTTTTACTTTGTATGCAACGTAAGATTCGCTTGAACCGTTGTTACCTACCAGAATAGCAGCGAGATGTGGTATTTTTTTCCCGACTGACTTTAGTATTGCTACTTCTTCAGCGATCTCCTTTTTGATTTCATAAGCTACTTTCTTGCCATCGAGGATCTTATACATATTTAACTTTATTTTTTGCCCATGAGTCGCGCCGCATTTCCACCTTTTGTCATCATCTTCATCATCTTTTTGGTTTCATCAAACTGTCTCAGCAGTTTATTCACTTCCGGAACACTAGTCCCGCTTCCGGAAGCAATTCTTTTCCGTCTGCTGCCATTTAGAACAACAGGATTGATTCTTTCTTCAGGTGTCATACTTCTGATAATTGCTTCTATACCTTTGAATGCGTTATCATCTATATCCAGATCTTTTACAGCTTTTCCTACACCCGGTATCATTGCCATCAGGTCCTTGACATTACCCATTTTTTTTATCTGCTGGATCTGGGTGATAAAATCGTTAAAATCAAACTGGTCTTTTGAGATTCTTTTCTGGAGTTTCCTCGCCTCTTCCGAGTCGTATTGTTCCTGTGCTTTTTCAACAAGAGAAACAATGTCTCCCATCCCCAGAATTCTATCTGCCATTCTCTCAGGGTAGAATATATCGATAGCCTCCATCTTTTCGCCTGAACTTACGAACTTAACAGGCTTGTTAACCACCGACTTAATGGAAAGCGCTGCTCCTCCCCTGGTATCACCATCGAGTTTTGTCAATACAACTCCGTCAAAGTCAAGTTTTTCATTGAATTCCCTCGCAGTATTCACGGCATCCTGTCCAGTCATGGAATCAACAACGAAAAGTATTTCATGTGGATTTACTGCATCCTTAACAGATGATATCTCTTTCATCATCTCGTCATCAATGGCAAGACGGCCGGCAGTATCAATAATTACAACATCGTACCCTGATTTTTTTGCTTCCTTCACAGCATTGCGTGCAATAACGACCGGGTTCATATTTCCATCTTCAGAATAGACCGGGACTTCTATCTGAGCGCCGATTATCTTTAATTGTTCTATTGCGGCAGGCCGGTAAACATCGCATGCAACCAGCAAAGGATTTTTCCCTCTTTTGGATTTTACCCATTTGGCAAGTTTTCCGCTGAACGTTGTTTTTCCTGAACCCTGAAGTCCCGCGATAAGTATAACAGACGGATTGATTTTAATATTAAGATCGGTCTTATCTCCACCCATCAGGTCAACCAGTTCATCATGAACGATCTTGACCATCATCTGTGATGGATTAACCGAATTAAGTACCTCCTGCCCTATTGCTTTCTGCTTTACGGTATCAGTGAATTGTTTAGCGATTTTAAAGTTTACATCTGCATCGAGCAAAGCCCTCCGGACTTCCTTAAGTGTCTCAGCAATATTTATTTCAGATATTCTGCCCTGTCCCTTTAAAAGTTTAAAGGATTTCTCCAGCCGTTCACTTAAATTTTCAAACATATATTTTTCAGGTAAATAGTATAAATAATATTTTACATTCTCTCCGGCATTTCAATACCTAACAGCCACATACCCGTATGAATAATCTCACTGGTGACCTTCGATAAGATCAGTCTGAAATTTCTTATTTCTTCGTCATCTTCTCCCAGGATTGAAAAATCGTGATAAAACTGGTTGTATTCGCGGGAAAGCTCATAACAGTAATTTGCAATTAATGCAGGGCTATAACCTGCAGCTGCTGCTGAAACTGTTTCAGAGAATTTACGCAACAATTTTATCAGTTCTATTTCTTTAGTACCTGCTTTAACTCCCGAAAATAAGATGTGTTCAATATTTATTCCCATCTGCTCCGCTTTCCGGAATACCGATTTTATTCTTGTATAGGTATACTGAATAAATGGCCCGGTATTCCCATTGAAATCAATTGATTCAGCAGGATTAAATGTCATATTTTTCTTTGGATCCACTTTAAGTATGTAATATTTCAGGGCGCCCATCCCTATTTTCCTGAATATATCTTCTTGCTCTTCGTCAGAAAAATCAGATAGTTTACCAAGTTCCAAAGAGACTTCCTTAGCTGTCATCTGCATCTCTTTAATGAGGTCATCTGCATCCACGATTGTCCCTTCGCGTGATTTCATCCTGCCTTCCGGAAGCTCGACCATTCCGTACGAAAAATGGATCAGTCCATCAGCCCATTTATAGCCCATCCTTTTCAAAAGAGCTTTCAGCACCTGAAAATGATAATTTTGTTCATTTCCAACAACATAGATGTTCTTGTCAAATTTAAATTCATTGTGCCTGTTTACAGCTGTTCCGAGATCCTGAGTCATATATACTGCGGTACCATCAGAACGAAGTAAAAGCTTCTGATCCAATCCATCCGGTGTCAGGTCTGCCCAGATCGAACTATCATCATTTCTGTAAAGAATTTTATCTTTTAATGCTGTGAGAACAATATCTTTTCCAACTTTATATGTATCTGATTCGTAGTAGATTTTATCAAAATCTACTCCAAGCTTTTTATATGTCTCATCAAATCCTGCATAAACCCAGGAGTTCATCATTTTCCATAATCCGAAGACTTCTTCGTCACCAGACTCCCATTTAAGAAGCATATCGCGGGTTTCTCTCATGAGAAGTGCAGCGTTTTTTGCCTCGGCTTCGTCCATCCCCTCCTTCACAAGTTTCTCAATCTGGATCTTATAATTCTTTTCGAATAAAACATAATATTTTCCTACAAGGTGATCACCCTTCATGCCAGAAGACTCGGGAGTCTCTCCGTTTCCAAATTTTTGCCACGCCAGCATCGATTTGCAGATATGAATTCCACGGTCATTTACAATATTCGTTTTTATTACCCTGTGCCCGCAACCGGATAAAATACGATAGAGCGAATAACCGAGAAGGTTGTTCCGTATATGTCCAAGGTGCAAAGGCTTATTGGTATTGGGTGAAGAGTATTCAACGAGAATTGTTTCAGGTTCAGCCACCTGACATTCTTCCAGGTGGCTTTTTTCAGATGCTAATTTTTTGAAGAATTCGACCCACCAGGCATTGGAAATTTCCAGGTTAAGGAATCCTTTTATGACATTAAACCCTGAGACAGCCGGGAAGTTCTTAGTAAGATACTGTCCTATCATTTCACCTGTCTTTTCAGGTGTATTTTTTGAGAAACGAAGGAGTGGAAAGACAACAAGAGTAAAGTCGCCTTTGAAATCTTTTCTGGTTTCCTGAATCTGGATCAGGTCATCTTTAACTTCGCTATTGTAAATAATTTTAACAGCTTCTTTTATCTTTTCTTTAAGATTAATCTCCATATTTTACTTAACAAATTTCAGGTTTCAAAGATAACATTTTAATATATTGATTTACAAGAAAACATGACCAAAAAGGGCATCTTATCGAACAAGCGAAATTCAGACCTTTATGCCAACCTATTTAAATCTTTGACAACCTGCCTTTTCTTTTTGATAAAGAGAAATACTATAATTAAAAACTTATTATATATTTGAATATGTTTATTTATTAGCTTATCATCATTAATATATTAAAAAGGTGGAGTTGAAAAATTTATTTATCGAACCGACTGCCAAGACACCACAGGTTGATTTTAATTATCCTTCTGGCGAACTTATCATGTCTGGAAGGTCAATCCCTGAGAATGCAGCGATCATTTATGAAGCTGTATTGAAGTGGGCCACTGAATATATCAAAAATCCAAGACCTACTACCAACCTGCGTCTTAATCTTGAATACTTTAATACCGCATCAGCTATCTGGCTTGCAAAAATTGTTCAGACACTCAGCTCAATAAAGGAAAGTGAGTATACCCTGATGATACACCTTTACTTCAATATTGAAGATTATGATAATATGGAAGCTGAAGATATCAAGGATGAACTGCAACCCATTATCTATTTGATCGGAGTACCCACAGTTAGCCTGGGAATTAAAATTTACGGTACTGATGACAAAGGAGAAATAATTAAAGAGTCGATGGTTCTTATTTAATCTCCCCTCCTGATTTTTGTCTATAACCTTTTATTTCTTCAATTTTTTGGCATAACTTTATTTCGCCAATTAATTTTAATAGTCATGCAAACAGTATTCATTGTTTTGCTTTCAATATTTACTATCATGGAAACATTTTCCCAGAACATTACAACTGACAGGCAGCCGGTTGCAGCAGGAAGATTTTATCCGGCTGATAAAGAAACGCTTACAAAAGAGATTTCTCAACTCTTTGAAAACTGTAAAAAATCACCTGCTCATTGGAAGGTGAGAGCAATAATAAGTCCGCATGCAGGCTATATCTTCTCCGGGAAAATTGCTGCAGCAGCATATTCAGCAATTCCTAAGAATGTGGTATATAAAAATATCTTTATTATCGGATCAAGCCATGTGATGTATTTTGATGGCGCTTCAGTATATAATACCGGTGATTATATTACACCACTGGGAAAAGTTTCAGTAAACAAAGAAATTGCAAATAAGCTTACTCTGAATAATAAAGTTTTCGACTTTCCCACAAATGCACATCTTAAGGAGCACAGTATAGAGGTACAATTACCCTTTATTCAGTACTATTTTAAAGATATACCAGCTATTGTTCCTATAATCATCGGTACTGATAACGAAAATACAGTAAAAAAGATCGCCGAGGCCCTCAGACCATGGTTCACTCCGGAAAATCTTTTTATTATAAGCAGCGACTTTTCACATTATCCTGCCTATAAAGACGCTGTTGAAACCGACAATTTAACTGCAATGGGTATTATATCAGGCAATCCAAAGACATTTCTGAACACCCTTAAGAACAACTCTTTAAAAAATATTTCAGGGCTCGCAACAAGCATGTGTGGATGGACTTCGGGTTTAACACTTCTATATCTTGCAGAGGGTAATAATAAACTTGAGATCAAGCTTTTAGACTACTGTAATTCGGGAGATTCCCCCAGCGGCGGTAAAGATGAAGTAGTTGGATATAATGCTATGGCGATGATTGAAAAAGAGAAATCATCAACATCTTCGGATGAGACCGATAATAGTTTTTCCATCTCTGCTGAAGAGAAAAAACAACTTTTTACAATTGTTAAAAGCAGTATAAGATCGAGGCTCTATGATAATAAGCCCTTTGTTATTGATGAAAAGTCGATTCGTGATAATCTTAAAAAGCCATTAGGTGCATTTGTCACTTTAAAAATTAATGGCGCCTTAAGAGGTTGCATAGGAAGGTTCATATCTTCAGAACCTTTGTATAATGTTGTTCAGTCTTCCGCTTTATCCTCCGCGTTTGAGGATCCGCGTTTCTCCCCGCTCACAAAAGCGGAATACAAAAATACAGACATTGAGATAACTGTACTTGGACCATTAAAAAAGATCAACAATATAAATGAGATAATTCTTGGCAAGCATGGGATTTATATCAAAAAGGGACAACGTTCCGGTACAATGCTCCCACAGGTTGCAACTGAAAATGGATGGACAGTTGAGGAATTCCTTGGATTTACTTCAAGAGATAAAGCGGGTCTGGGATGGGATGGCTGGAAAGATGCAGAAATTTCAATCTATGAGGGGGTTGTTCTTGAAGATAACCAGAAGTAACTATGTATTATGTTATTAGCACGAGCCTTACTGTAACACTCTTATATTTAATTAGTTACTTTTTCTACAGGATCGGTTACTACTCCCTTCAACTTCATAGGAAATTCTGGAACCTGGTGCTTGCTTTAGCCTTCATTCTGACGGCTACTGCAGGCGTGTTTATTGCTCTCCAGATAAACTATAAATGGAACATTCCTTTTATCAAAGAAGTACTCAAGTGGCATGTTGAATTTGGAATTGGACTGGCAATCACCGGGCTGTTTCATTTAATATGGCATCTGAACTACTACGGAAAGTTATTTATTAAAACAACAGGGAATCCTGAAAACCAAGAGGAGTCAAAACTGACCTCCACCGAAATACAGATCAATCTCTTTATTACCGGTTTCGTGAGTTCTTCCATCCAATTACTGCTGATGAGAGAGATAATGAATATCACCGGCGGATACGAACTTATTACAGGTTCATTTTTAGGATCGTGGCTCATAGGTTCAGCTATCGGAGCCGCATTAGCAGGTAAATCGACATTAAATGACATCCGAAAAATAAACCTTATTTTCTCTTTGAGTCCAATCATTTCCACGTTATTAATGCTTTTCCTTTCGCGGGTATTCTTAAGTCCTGGTGAAACTCCCTCATTCCTGGCAGCATTGATTTATACCCTGATTGTCCTGATTCCTTTTTGCATGGTATCGGGATTCACTTTCATCAAGTTGATTACAATAGCCGGTTCAAAAAATAACTTCGTGCCGGGAAAAGCATTTTCAATCGAAACTACCGGTGGAGTATTATCGGGTATAACTATATCTCTTTTAACAGCCGGGTTACTCGGTACTTATAAATTACTGCTGCTTATAATATTATTGTCTGTCACTTACGTATTAATAACACATTTTATCCAAAGATCTAAATCAAAGATCTCAACTAAATTTTTCATTCTCTTTTTAAGCGCCCTGATTATATTTTTAAATCCTGATGTATTTTTCAGACAGATCTTACTCCCCGCAGTTAAAGTTACAGGAACAGAAGATACTCCCTATGGCAACATAACAAAAGGTGAATACAGAGGGGAAGAAAGCATGTATTATAATCAAAGATTATTGGCTTATAATGATGATGTAACTGAACGGGAAGAGGATATTCACTATGCCATGCTTCAGAGTGATTCACCAGAAAAAGTTATTATAATTTCCGGATCGCTTCAAACTCATCTTCCCGAAATCTTAAAATACCCGGTCAACAACATTACTTATATAGAAATGGATCCCTCACTGGCTAAGTACCAATCTCCGGCTGTTGACAAGATACCCGGTAAAGTGGTTATTGTTAATAGTGATGCTTTCAGATATATCAGGAACTCCCATGAGTCAGCAGATGTAATTATTCTGCTTGTTCCGCCTCCGACAACATTGCTTATTAACAGATATTATACTACTGAATTCTTTACTGAGGTGAAGAAAAGACTTAAACAAGATGGTATTTTTATGTGTTCCCCCGGACCAGGAGACAATTACCTTAATAAAGAATCTTTAAATCTTTATTCATCAATTTATAATAGCCTTGCAGCCATTTTCAAAAATGTAAAACCAGTTTTAGGGAATAAACTATATTTCATTGCCACTGACAAGACAATCTCATTATCATTCTGCCAGCTGGCCGATAAGAAAAATATTAAAAATGTTTATGTAAATTCCGATTTCCTGGATGATGAAACAATAAATAAGAAGTCAGAGGAAGTAAATGCGCTTATTGATCGCGGAATAAAACAAAACAGATCAGCCTTTCCTGTTGCCAGTTTCCATTTCCAGTCGTATCAGTTCAGCAAAAACCTCAATGAGAAGATACCAGCAATAATCTTAATGTTTATTGTCTTCGCATTGCCAGTGACAGCAATAAAAAGAAGAAATATGCTTATGTATTTCAGCTCTTCAGCTCTTGCAGGATTTGAAATAATCATTCTTATTTCTCTTCAGCTTATGGTAGGAAATATGTACCAGCTTACCGGATTGATAATTGCAGGGTTGATGACGGGTCTTGCTGTCGGTTCAGGAATTAATATCAGATTCCTGAATACTATTTCATTAAGAAACCAAGTTATCTTCCAGATAGTATTTTATATAATTTTTGGCTTGAGCTATAATTATATGATAGAACTAAAAAGCGGTTTGATGTCAGTACTCGTGATTATCCTTTCAGGTTTTTTACCCGCATTAATTACAGGTCGCATCTTTCGCCAACTTACACTTAAAACAGAAGGGATCTCTGATTCACCTTCAATATACAGCGCTGACCTTGCAGGTTCTGCTTTTGGCTTTATCTTTATTTCAGGATTTGCTGTACCCGTATTTGGGATTCAGGGTTCTGTTTTTTTATTATCCCTAATGATTTTTGGTGGAATTCTATTTGGCACAATAAGGAACAAATCGTAGGTTTATTATTAATTGGCATAATTCTTAAAAGTATAATGAGTAAGAAAGAATGTGATCTCAGCAAACGTGATTTTCTTAAAAAATCACTGGCTCTCTCAGCCGGTTTGATGTGTTTCCCCTGCCAGTCAATGTTTTCAGAAACGTCATCTGATGAACAGAGCATTTACAAGAGAATTGCAATGTTCCAGGAAGAAACAGCAAGGGGAATAATGTGCAGGATCTGTCCTAATGAATGTGTTCTGAAAGAAGGAGAACTGAGCAAATGCAATAATCGAAAAGTTCATGACTCAAAGTTATATACGCTTGCATTTGGCAATCCTTGCTCAGTCAATGTCGATCCTGTCGAAAAAAAACCGCTTTATCATTTTCTTCCTGGTTCAAAAGCATTCTCTATTGCAACAGCCGGATGTAACCTGGTTTGTCTGAATTGTCAGAACTGGACGATATCACAGACCAGTCCTGATAAAACAAGAAATTATGATATGATGCCGGAAAAAGTAGTTGAAGAATGTATTAAAAACAACTGCAGTTCAATAGCATATACTTATTCTGAACCGACCTCTTTTTATGAATATGTTTTCGAAACAGCTACTCTTGCAAGAAGTGCCGGTTTAAAAAACATCTTCAAATCGAATGGCTATATAAATAACGAACCTCTTAAAAAGCTCTGCAGCGTTATTGATGCAGCTAATATCGATCTCAAAGCATTCAGTGAAAGCACTTACCTGAAGTTAACCGGAGGAAAATTGCAACCGGTACTCGATTCGCTTAAAGTTTTAAAGGACATGGGGATATGGCTTGAAATAACTAATCTCGTTATTCCCGACTGGACTGATAATCTGGATGATATAAGGAATATGTGCAAGTGGTTAAGTGATAATGGGTTTAAAAACACACCATTACATTTCAGCAGGTTCTACCCTCTTCATAAACTTGAACAATTGCCTCCAACACCTGTTGAAATATTAAATAGCGCCTTCAGGATTGCAACAGAAGAAGGTCTGAAATATGTATATACCGGAAATGTACCGGGAAATGAAATCTCGAATACCAAATGCCCGTCATGCAACTCCACTATTATTGTCCGGCAGGGTTACCGGATCTCTGTAAATACCATAACTGCCGGGAAGTGTAATAAATGTGGAAGTACAATCGAAGGGGTCTGGAAATGAAATTCTTTTTCGCTCCCTCTGGGGCGGGGTGAACGGAGAAAATCAAAAATTATCTATGAAGATGAAAAAATCTGAAGCAAAGGGAAGGATAGATATTCTCAGGAAGAAAATTGAAGAACATAATAATAGATATTATGTTTTAAATCAGCCTTCAATTTCTGATTTTGAGTACGATATATTATTAAATGAACTTGATACTCTTGAGAAAAAATTCCCGGAATTCATAAGCGAGAATTCACCTACACTTCACGTTGGCAGTGACATTACAAAGGAATTTGAACAATACGAACATACATACCCTATGATGTCTCTCGGAAACACGTACAGTGAAGGAGAGCTCAGAGAATTTGACAGCAGGATACATAAGACAATCTCACAACCTGTTGAGTATGTATGCGAATCGAAATTCGATGGAGCGTCAATCAGTATAATTTATAAAAACGGCTCCCTACTAAGGGCGGTGACACGTGGTGATGGCAATAAAGGTGATGATGTTACTTTAAATGTAAAAACGATCAGAAGCATTCCGTTGAAAATTACTGGTAAGGTTACACCTTCGGATTTTGTGATTAGAGGCGAAATACTTATGCCAAGGGCAGTATTCAACAGGTTAAATGAGGAAAGACAAAAAGCAGAAATAGCTCCATTTGCCAACCCCAGAAATGCTGCTGCAGGTACTTTAAAGCTTCTGGATTCCAGGATTGTAGCCTCAAGATCTCTCGATTGTATGGTTTACTTTCTTCTGGCTGAAGATCTACCTCATAACAACCATTATGATAATCTTATGGAGGCGGCAGGATGGGGATTCAGAGTTGCCGGTAGTATACGACTCTGCAGGAGTATTGATGAGGTGCTTCAATTTATTTCTTATTGGGAATCAGAACGGAAAAATCTTCCCTACGATACCGACGGTGTTGTTGTTAAAGTCAACTCAGTGAGTCAGCAGCAGGAACTTGGGTTTACAGCAAAGTCACCCCGCTGGGCAATTGCCTATAAATATAAAGCGGAAGAGGCCTCTACAAGGTTGTTATCAGTTACATTCCAGGTGGGCAGAACAGGAGCAGTAACTCCGGTAGCAAACCTGGAACCGGTGCTTCTTTCCGGATCAACCGTTAAACGGGCAACCCTTCATAATGCCGATCAGATCACAATGCTTGATCTTCATCTTAATGATATGGTTTATGTTGAAAAGGGAGGCGAAATAATTCCTAAAATTGTGGGAGTTGATCACTCATACAGAAATGAGAACAATAAGAAGATTGTCTTTATTTCGAACTGCCCAGAATGCGGAACAGCACTTATTAAAAATGAAGGTGAAGCAAATCATTTTTGTCCTGATTACCTCCATTGTCCTCCTCAGATTAAAGGCAGAATTGAGCATTTTATCAGCAGAAAGGCAATGGATATCGACGGATTGGGAGAAGAGACTATCGATCTCCTGTTCAACAATAACCTGATAAGAAATATATCCGATCTTTACGATTTAAAATTAGAACAGCTGGTACCATTGGAGCGTCTTGGTGAAAAATCTGCAGCCAATATTTTAAAAAGCATCAGGAAATCGATTGATACTCCTTATGTCAGAGTACTTTTTGCCCTTGGTATCCGACATGTAGGTGAGACAGTTGCAAAAACCATCGCCGGAAGATTCAAGACTATTGATGACCTCATGAATGCGAATGCGGAGCAATTGACAAGTGTCTATGAGATCGGACCTAAAATTGCTGCAAGCATTGTTACATATTTTTCTGATGGAGATAACCTTGAAATGATTAAACGGCTCAAATCAACCGGCATAAGATTCAGCAATGAGAATAAAACCATACTGAAAGGAAACGTCCTCGAAGGTAAAATAATTGTTATATCAGGTGTTTTCCAGAAATACAGTCGTGATGAATATAAAGAATTGATTGAAAGGAATGGAGGTAAAAATTCAACTTCAGTTTCCCGTAGTACTTCCTTTATCCTGGCCGGAGAGAATATGGGCCAATCCAAAAAGGAGAAAGCTGATGAGCTTGGTGTTGCAATGATTAGCGAGTCAGAATTTCTAAAAATAATCGGGAAATAAGATCTTCGCTCCTCTTAATTTTAACAAAAAACTGTTAGGTTTGTAATATGGAATTATTTAGAAATATCAGGCTAAAAATCGGAGATGCTATCCTCAGGAATAAGATAGCCAAAACAAAGAGAAAAACATCCTATTCAAATATAGACCAGGTAAAAAATATCGGGATTGTCTGGGATGCTTCAAAGATTGATGATTTTGCATGCCTATCCAGATTTTGTCAGAAAATGACCGAGAAAAAAACTGATGTTAAAATTTTAGGATATTTCCCTGGGAATAATATACCTGATAAATACACAGCGATCAGATATCTTTCAATTATTAAAAAAGAAGAATTAAACATTTTCTATCATCCTGTATCAGCGGAATCCAATACCTTTGTCAGCAAACATTTTGATGTACTGATTGATATTAATTTCAAAAAACTGTTACCACTTCAATATATTTCATCAATGTCACATGCCGGACTTAAAGTTGGTTTATTTGAACCTAAAATAAAAAATACTCCCTTCGATCTTATGATGGAAGTAAAAAGTCCTGTTAATGTTGAAGATTATCTGAATCAGGTAATACTTTATCTTGGAATGATAAATTCGGGAACTGTTAAAAAAGTTGATTAATTATGAAGGATATTAAAAAATTCAAAGGTACCGGAGTTGCTATTGTAACGCCTTTTAAAAATGACACGAGCATTGATTTCGCAGCTTTGGGACGAGTGGTAAATCATGTAATCAACGGAGGTGTAAACTATATAGTGGTCATGGGGACAACCGGAGAGTCGGTCACCCTCACAAAGGATGAAAAGAAAGCCATTATCTCTTATGTGGTTGAGGTAACTGATAATCGCGTTCCGCTGGTAATAGGAATCGGTGGAAACAGCACACAGGAAGTAATAAACTGTATAAGGCAATCCAACCTTTCAGGTGTGGATGGAATTTTATCGGTGGCGCCTTATTATAATAAACCAAACCAAAAAGGACTCTTTCTGCATTTTAAGGCCATCGCGACCTGCAGTCCGGTTCCGGTTATAATATATAATGTACCGGGAAGGACATGCAGTAACATCTCAGCAGATACCTGTATCGAGCTTGCTAATGAGTGTGAAAACATTGTTGCTATAAAAGAAGCATCAGGCGATATAGCACAGATTATGAAGATAATGAAAGGAAAACCTGAAAATTTCAGTATGATTTCGGGTGATGATATGATGACTATCCCAATCATTGCATTAGGAGGATCAGGTATCATTTCCGTATTGGCAAATGCATTCCCTGCTGCAACAAGTGAACTAGTCTCCAATGCTCTTAAAAGTAATTATAAATCAGCCCGTGATGTACAGCTCCGATATCTTGAAATTATAGAACTGCTATTTATTGATGGTAACCCTTCAGGAGTAAAAGCTATGCTCAGCATAATGAATATCTGCCAGAATAACCTCAGACTTCCACTGGTACCTGTTAACAGGACGATCTACACAAGGATACAGAAAGCAATTGAAGAAGTAAACAAAAGCTGATCAGACATTGACACCTGCACCCGGGACTCCTGCCTGCTGCAACCCGTGACAATTTTTGTACTTCTTCCCACTTCCGCAGGGACAAGGATCATTTCTGCCTACTTTTTTATCTACCCTCACCGGTTCTGTCTTCTTATTTTTATCCTGTCCGCCACCGCCAGTGCTGCTGTATTGTGAAAAATCGCTTTTAGATGTTCTCATATTGCTCATGTCGACCTGTCGTTTTCTCTGAGCTTCCTGTACCTGCTCAGGGTCCTGCGAAGGTATATGTCCCTTCATGAGTGTACTCACTACGTCCTTATTCACTTTTGTGAGCATTGTTTTGAACAGCTCGAAGGATTCAAACTTATAAATAAGTAATGGGTCTTTCTGTTCGTAAGTAGCATTCTGAACAGATTGTTTAAGTTCATCCATCTCTCTCAGATGTTCTTTCCAGGCATCATCAATTGTTGCCAGAACAACTGTTTTTTCATAAGCCTTAGCCAGTTCTCTCCCTTCAGATTCAGCTGTTGCCTTAAGGTTAGTAACAACCTGAAAAACCCTTACTCCATCTGAAATAGGTACAACAACATTTTCATATACATGCGACATTCTGTCATATACATCTTTCAATACAGGATAAGCCTGAGCTGATATTGATTCAACTTTTCTTTTATATGTATCCAGTACCTTAGAATAAACCGTCTCAGTCACCTGCGCTGAATTAGCTTTTTTGAATTCCTGATCAGGAACTGGAGAATCCATTGAAAATGAGCGGATAAGATCAAAATCAAATCCCTCAAAATCTCCATCACCATGATAGATATCAACCAGGTTTTCAGTGACATCGAACATCATGTTGGCAATGTCGACACTTAATCTTTCGCCGAGGAGAGCATGTCGTCTTTTCTTGTAAATGACTTCTCTCTGAGAATTCATTACATCGTCATATTCAAGAAGTCTTTTTCTTATTCCAAAGTTATTTTCTTCTACTTTTTTCTGTGCCCGTTCGATCGATTTAGTGATCATTGAATGCTGAATCATCTCACCATCTTTCAGTCCGAGTTTGTCCATTATACCGGCAATTCTTTCCGATCCAAAAAGTCTCATAAGCTCATCTTCAAGAGAAACAAAGAATTGTGATGAACCAGGGTCTCCCTGTCTTCCCGAACGACCTCTCAACTGCCGGTCCACTCTCCTTGATTCATGTCTCTCTGTACCTATAATTGCAAGTCCACCGGCCTTCCGTACTTCTTCTGTAAGCTTTATGTCAGTACCACGTCCTGCCATATTCGTTGCAATTGTGATGGTACCTGTTTTCCCCGCTTCTGCAATAATCTCTGCTTCACGTTGATGCAGTTTTGCATTCAGTACATTATGCTTCAGACCTTTCATCTTGAGCATTCTGCTTAGTAATTCAGATATTTCAACGGAGGTTGTACCCACAAGAACCGGTCGCCCGAGACGATTCAGCTCAGCAATCTCATCAATTACAGCGTTATATTTTTCCCTTTTGGTTTTATATACCAGATCTTCTCTATCAAGTCTTATTACAGGTCTGTTAGTCGGAATAACAACAACATCGAGTTTATATATATTCCAAAGCTCTCCGGCTTCTGTTTCTGCAGTACCCGTCATCCCTGCAAGTTTATGGTACATTCTGAAATAATTCTGCAGAGTTATTGTGGCATAAGTTTGAGTAGCATCCTCGATTTTCACATTTTCTTTTGCTTCGATTGCCTGATGAAGACCGTCTGAATACCGGCGTCCTTCAAGAACACGACCAGTCTGTTCATCGACAATTTTTATTTTACTATCCACTACAATATACTCAGTATCCCGGTCAAAGAGCGTCCAGGCTTTAAGCAATTGTGTCATAGTATGAACCCGTTCTGATTTAACTGAATAGTCTTGCAGAAGCTCATCTTTAATCTTCAGTTTCTCATTATCGGAAATATCTGATTTCTCAATATCGGCAATCTTGGAACCAACATCAGGAAGAATAAAAAAGCTTACATCTTCAACAGAATCTGCAATAAGGTCAAGACCGTTTTCAGTAAGTTCAATGGAGTTTGCTTTTTCGTCTATAATAAAGAACAGGGCATCAGTTGCCTTAGGCATATCCTTGCTGTTGTTCTGCATGTAGAAGTTCTCAGTCTTAAGCAGAAGTGATTTATTGCCCTCCTCACTCAGATATTTTATCAGAGCTTTATTCTTTGGAAGACCTTTATATGCTCTGAGAAGCAAGAGTCCTCCCTCATCATTTTTATTCTCGGTAATAAGCTTTTTTGCATCAGCAAGTATCTGAGTTACAAGTTTCTTTTGTGCTGATACCAGTTTATCGACCTTAGGTTTCAGATCATCGAATTGTTGGGTATCGCTTTTGGCAGTTGGTCCTGAAATAATTAGCGGCGTACGGGCATCATCAATAAGTACTGAGTCAACCTCATCAACGATCGCATAGTGGTGTTTGCGTTGAACAAGGTCTTCCGGATTGATTGCCATATTGTCCCTGAGGTAGTCGAAACCAAATTCGTTATTTGTTCCAAAGGTAATATCAGCATTATAAGCTTTACGTCTTTCCTGTGAGTTGGGCTGGTATTTATCGATACAATCTACAGTCAGACCATGGAATTCATAGATTGGCCCCATCCATTCCGAGTCGCGTTTAGATAGATAATCATTAACAGTTACAATATGCACACCCCTGCCGGCAAGTGCATTCAGGAAAACAGGCAGAGTGGCCACAACTGTTTTTCCTTCACCTGTTCCCATCTCTGAGATTTTCCCTTTATGAAGAGCAACACCTCCGATAAGCTGAACATCATAATGAATCATGTCCCAGGTGATCTCATTTCCTCCGGCAATCCACTTATTGCTCCATATTGCCTTGTCGCCTTTAATAATTATACTTTCTCTGGTGGCTGCCAGATCTCTGTCATATTGTCGTGCAGTGACTTCCAGAAAGCTATTCTCTTTAAATCTTTTTGTAGTCTCTTTAACAATGGCAAAAGCTCTTGGTACAAGCCGATCCAGTGTTACTTCAAGTTTTTCATTAATCTGTTTTTCAATTTTATCTATATCATTGTATATCTCTTCTTTAAGGTAAACATCCTCCTCCATTTCGGCTTTTTCCCTTAGCGATCTGATCTCATTTTCATCACCTTTTAAACTTTCAAGTATCTCCTTTCTGATCTCTTCTGTCTGGTCCCGTAATCCGTCATTTGTCAGACCTTTCAGTTTTTCAAATTCCTGATGGATCTTATCGATAGAAGGATTAATTTCCTTCAAATCTTTTTCATATTTATTACCCAGAAAAAGGCCCAATACATTGTTTATAATGCTCATTTTAAGGTGTTTTACAGTTTTTTAAAATATTCAGCAAAATTAGCTTTATTTTCCGGAAAAAGAATTCCAAAAAATCAATTTATGCAAAAACCCCGCCATTTTTGCGGGGTTTTACTTTTATTTTATAAGAGTATACTTAATAGTCTTTATCCCGTCATTAAAGTATAAGATAATAATGTACAGCCCTGACGGATAGCTTGATATATCAACTAATGTTTCAGTGGATCCGGATATCCTTGCATCTATCAGACAGATACCGGAAGAATTGAACACCTTGTATTGTAACGGTTTATAATTATCCTGATCCTGAATATCGGTACTTAATTTTATAAGTCCCTTACCCGGATTTGGATATAATTTAACCGTATGATTGGTTATTTCAGTGATTGCATCAACCAGAGGGCTGATTTTCAAATCCTCAATAACCCATCCCCATCCATTGCCAAATGGATCGGAGTATAACCTGAATCTTACCAATAATGTATCTCCGGCAGAAATTTTGTCAGACGGATGATAAAGAAAAGTGTGCTTTTGAAGCATGGCTTCAGTTCCTGTAAATGTTGAGTTGTTCCCGACAATACTACTATTATATGCTGTTTCCCATGATGAGAATAATCTGCTGTCGTATCCGTCTAAAAGATTAAACCATGTCTTGCCAAAGTTTTTTGAACCTTCCACAATGACATAATCATAAAAACCAGATGATCCGAAGACAGATCCGGCTTCTCCTGGTTCAACAAGAACAAGTTCATTGAAGCTGAATAGCATACCGGACTCATTAAAATTAAGGGGATGTCTTAGAATCGAAGTGTACTCAATACTTTTATTGTTATCCTCCGGACTCTCATAGGGGTGTTTTGTATTAAGACCATATTTACTGAAACCGGTTGGCTTCGTAATTGTAAATCCAATATTAAAGAAGTCGGGTGCAGTTGTTGAAAAATCAGTGGAATACTTCGGGAGTGTTGAAGAGACTCCCTCAACAGGTATTGATAGAAAACCTGATTTCGGCAACATCGCAATATTCGGGGTCATAGCTTTGTCAACGGCAAATATTTTATACTCTATTGAATCATGTCCTTTTAAGGATAAGGATCTGGCATTAAAAACAGCGCTGTAATTATCAGGTTTCCCCTCTTTCAAACGGATAAATTTTGAAGACCCCATATTTATTTTGTATTCAACATAGACTGAATCTACGCCAAGATTATCAGTCACTCTGGCATTGAACTTTATGGAATCAACTGTCTGTAAATAATAAGCAACCGGAGTATGAGTTATTACCGGTTTAACGGTATCAATTCCAATAAAAATATGATAACGGTTATTTTTCAGACCGGGAAAATCTTTAAATACGGAGGGAGATCTGTACGTCCTTAGAAAGTAATCCTCAACAAAGAAATAATATTGCAATTCCGAATTATATGAAGGGATAGTAATCGTTGTATTATAACTGTCGTTGGAAGTTGGTGAGGTAAGGTAAAGAGTGTCGCTTGTCAGAAAGTTATTAAAAGAGAATACAACCCCAACCCTGTTATGATTATAAGTAGTATCTGATTTAATGATTGCAGAGAGTAAAACCTGAGTGAGATGTGCTTCTGAATCAGCCATCGGTTTGTGAATTATTCTTGTATTGATCCAGCCAAGATCACCAAGTATCGAAAATGTGTATTTGCCGGGATCATGGAGTGCCTCTCCAAGGTCAATAAAAGGAGTCATCAGTGAATTTTCACGCGGAGTTGTCGTTATATCGAGATGTGAAATGCTTGATCCGGCATCCCAGGTGGAGGGAGCATATAATTTGGCTCTTAAGATTGAATAGTGTTTCGAATCTGAATAATTTCTTAACAGAGGACCATTAAAATAAAGTTGATTTCCAATAAGCTGACTCCTGAGGTTGGTTGAATTATTGAGGAATTTCAAAGTATCAGTTAATCTGTTCCCATTGGAGTTTTCAACAAAAGTATCGTATATCATTGGAACAGAACTGATTCCCCACGAGCCAGTTGTTCCATCGGTGTTAAAGCTGTCAAAGAAACCCAGTCCATGGCAGATCTCATGGAGTGCAACTGTAATAAGATCGTATTTCTGGGCAGGTACTTGTCCGTCAGTGCCAAGATACCAGTTTATTGAACTGTTAACTGCCAGTGATATATCGTCCTGTAAATCGGTGTTAAGACTTACTCCTGCAATCTTTTCAGCTAACGCGACCGGGTAAAGTGACAATGGGTCCAGGGCATCAATGGTCCATCCTCCGGCATATCCTGTGATTGTTGAATGAGCCAGCACTCCTGCAGTTGAAATTTTCTCCCAGCTAGCGTTAACGGTGAACTTTGTATCGGCCGGAAGCAGTTTTTCCAATATTGAGGCGGCATACTCCATTGCAGCTTTTGCCTGAGTGGAAAAGCCAGTATAATAGATAATTATAGATCCTCCGTTCTTTGAACCGGCCTTTCTGAAGAATTCGGCAGGAGGCGGAATGTAAAATTTATTCACCTTATTGCTGGCGTAACAGACTCCGGTTACAGATGAATTCTTAATCAGGTCCTGTGCAATGA
>Ga0209746_1000467_pt1 | contig 20579 bp, 21 predicted proteins | sample BarGraNGADG00211_3_FD_184496 | JGI IMG/M metagenome (GOLD analysis project Ga0209746, IMG submission 184496) | Arctic peat soil microbial communities from Barrow, Alaska - Barrow Graham LP Ref core NGADG0011-211 (SPAdes) (version 2) | ecosystem: Environmental > Terrestrial > Soil > Wetlands >... | reverse complement strand
AGGTATGTACGGATACCGGTAGTGTTGGCCGAAATTAGTGAACTCCTCATCGATGTGCCAGCGGACGTATGCGCCATCGACTATCCAAACCTGATAGTCGCCGCGCGTTTCGTCCTTTTGTAAATATGGTGGTTTGAGCGACTCTGCCATAGGGAATTCTCCTTGACGTAATCTAACCGAGCGGGCTAACGGATTGGTTCAGCGGCAGCGGCGGGACCGGCGACTAGCCGAGGCGGCCTCCAGCCGCCATCGGCTGGTAGGCGACATGAGTCGCCGAGACTCTTTCTCAATTATCGCGCCACTTCTGGCAAATCGCGCCAGATTTCGAGCGGCGGAGATGCTGCCTGACCTGAGCTTGTTGCATCGTCCCCGGAGGGGGAAGGGTCCGCTTGCAGCCGCTGTTGGGTGGCAACCTGTCTGTCGGTAGGGATAAGGAAAAGCCTCCAAAGTCATGACCTTGATGGATAGGATGCTGTTACCAGGTGTGTGACGCTGCACGATGGGTAAAGTTTACCAGTAATGGTGTACCAGTTCTCGGATGTGACGTTCATAGATGAAGCGTACCTGTGCCATTGTCTATTGAGAGAGGGGAGCCAGATCTGCAACAGTGAAGTTTTCCTCGGCCTGCAGCGGACGCTTCGCACCTGGGATGGCACAGGCCACAGCATCGAACATCAAAATCCAGCGCAAGGCAAACTGCGCCATACTTATCCCCGCAGGGCAAATAGCCTTTAGTTCATCAACCGCTTGTAAGCCAACGTCGTACTCAACACCAGAGAAAGTTTCGCCCCGATCAAATGCCTCACCATTGCGGTTAAATGCTCGATGGTCGTCAGGTGCGAAGGTGTCTTCTGGTTTTAGTTTGCCTGTGAGCATCCCGGAGGCTAGTGGCACGCGCGCCAGGATACCCACTTTCCGATTCTTGGCTTGCTCAAATAGAAACTCGGCAGGTCGATGACGAAACATATTGAAGATGATTTGCACGCTTTGCACGTTGGGGTACTCTATTGCCTTGAGAGCTTCTTCCACCTTTTCCACACTCACGCCGTAGTAGCGGACTTTTCCCGCTTTGACTAGGTCATCGAGTACGCCAAAGATCTCTGGCATATAGTAGACTTGGGTAGGTGGGCAGTGGAGTTGAAGCAAATCGATGGCTTCTGTATCCAGGTTCGTGAGACTGCGCTCCACAAAGACTGTGAGGTTTGCACGATTGTAGCCTGCCGCGACGTGTGGATCTAACCGGCGTCCGGCTTTGGTGGCAATGTAGATGGTTTCACTGTGTTGGCGGCGCAGTTGCGCCAGCAGTCGTTCGCTGCGACCGTCGCCATAAACGTCGGCGGTGTCAAAGAAGTTTACGCCAAGTTCTACGGCCCGGTGTAATGCTGCCAATGATTCGGCGTCATCGACCGGCCCCCAAGTCCCGCCAATGGCCCACGCGCCAAAGCTCACGGCAGAAACTTTCCAACCTGTGCGTCCCAGTTCTCGGTATTGCATAAATACGCCTCCTGTTCAATCTCTGAAGCTAAGCAGTTATCGTCGGAAACGCCATATCACCACCCAACGGTTTGCGTCACTGGCGGGACTGGCGACTAGCCGAGGCGGCCTCCAGCCGCCATCGGCTGGTAGGCGACATGAGTCGCCGAGACTTCTTCTCGATTATCGCGCATTTCTGGCAAAATGGGCGCCGTTCACGAGCGGTGCCACGAAGCGACTCTCGCGTAACATCCCTTTACGGGGCTACTCCAGATTCATCCAGGAAACCACGGATTTCATTTTCAATTTCATCCAACATCCCCTCCCCTGCCTCGAGCCAGTGGATCTGCTCATCCTCCCTCTTGAACCAGTTCGCCTGCCTTCTCACGAAGACGCGCGTCAGCCGCCGCATCCGCATTTTAGCATCCTCCAGGCTCATCTCACCCCGCAGCACGGCCGCACACTCGCGGTAGCCGATGGCCGACATGGTTGGCAGGTCGGGCGAATAGCCACGCGACCGCAGGCTGCGCACCTCGTCCAGCAGACCGGCGGCGATCATGGCTTCGATGCGGGCGTCCACACGGGCGTAAAGTTCCGGGCGCGGACGGATCAGCCCAATCGTCAGCAGGCGGAAGGGACTGTCAGCCTGTCCGCGCTGGTCGGAGAATCTGCGGCCGGTGGAGAAGATCACCTCCAGCGCCCGCACCGTCCGGCGCAGGTTGCGCGGGTCAATCGTCTCCGCCGAGGCCGGGTCGAGAAGGGCCAGCCGCTGGTACAGCCAATCGTTCCCCCGGGACTTTGCCAGCTCTTCCAGCACGGTCCGTAAACGAACGTCCGGCTCGGTGGTGGGCGGCGCCCAGCCGTGCGTTACCGCGTGGATGTACTGCCCCGTCCCGCCCACCAGGAACGGCAGTCTGCCGCGCGCCTGGATGTCTGCAATCGCATCCGCGGCGGCGCGTTGGAAAACGGCCAGGCTCCAGGTCTCGTCCGGGTCGGCAACGTCTATCAGGTGGTGCGGGATGCGGAGGCGCTCCTCAGGCGTTGGCTTGGCAGTGCCGATGTCCATCCCGCGGTAAAAGAGACGCGAATCCGCCGAGACGATTTCCCCGCCCAACCGTTCGGCCAGTTGGATGGAAATCCCGGTCTTACCGACCGCGGTCGGCCCGAGGATGACCACCAGGGGAGGTTTACGATGTTGGAATTCAAGAGATGACATTTTCAAAATGTTCGATCTGCGCTTTCCCGCCGGGCGTGCCTTCCACGGCGATCACGTCAAACTGCCAGCTTTCGCCGCTTTTGGGGTGCGCCTGGAGATACTCTTCGGCTGCGGAGAGCATATATGCTTGTTTGCGGCGAGTGACCGAATCTTCGGGATAGGCAAAGGTATGCGAACTGCGCGTCTTAACCTCGACGAAGACCAGCAGGCCTTCCTTGCTGGCGACGATGTCAATCTCGCCGTGCGCAGTGCGGACGTTGCGTTCCAGGATCGTGTAGCCGTTCGCCGCCAGATACTCCGCGGCGGTGTCTTCGCCCCAGCGACCGACGACCTGTCTGCGAGTGCTCATGCACGCAGTTTCTCCACCAGGCTGCGGATGCGGGAGCTCAAACTGCGCCGGCGCGGCAGGGCTGAAAAGACCAGATGCTCATAGTGCGCGAGCATGATTTGCATGGCGGGTTCAACGGCGTATTTTTCGGAGGCCTTGCGGGCTGCCAGCCCCATTTTTCGGCGCAGGCTGCGGTCGAGGCACAGACGGGTCAGTTTGGCGGCGTAAGCGGCCTGGTTTTGGCTGGCAAGGAAGCCGGTACTGCCATCCTCGATGGTATCGCCCACGCCCACCGAGCGGATACCCAGGGCAGGCAGTCCGGTTGCCATGGCCTCAATCACCGAAAGGGGATGGACTTCCGTCAACGAGGCAGTCACGAAAACGTCGCACATCGCCAGGTATTGCGGCATGCGGTCATACGCGACCATGCCGAAAAAATGGACCCGGTCTGCAACGCCGATTTCGGCAGCAAGTTTTTTTAGATCTTTCTCTTCCGGTCCGCCGCCGATGATCAGCAAATGGAGGTCCTCCACGGCCTCGGCTACGCCTGCGAAAGCCCGCAAAAGAAAGTCCACGTTTTTTTCCGGTCCCAGCCGCCCGGAATAGATCAGCAGGATGTCCTCCGGCTTAAAGCCGAATTCGAGGCGGCAGTCTTCAAAAGTCTGCTTATAGAGTTCCAGCTCGACTCCGTTGGGCACCACTTCTATCGGGCTGGTCACCCCCAGTTTCCGCAGAACATCTACCATTCCGGGCGAGGGCGAGATGACCAGATCCACGGCAGTACAGAAGGGCGGCATGTAACTCTGGAGGAAGCTGGCGCTGATTTCCTCGGGCAGGAGCGGCATATATGCCTGCGCGTACAGATCGTAACGGGTGTGGTTGGTGAAGACAATCGGAATGTGCAGCGGGCGGCAATAGCGCAGGGCCAGCCGACCGCTGAGGAATGGATGGTTTACGTGGACCAGGTCCATGGTCTGGAGCAGCGCTTTCGCTTTGCGGCTGTAGCGGAAGTTCAGGTAAAAGCCGGTATCCACCAGCGGCAGGCCTGGAGAGCGGATGACGTTCGTTTCTTCGTCGGGATAGTCGAGGTCTCCGAAGGTAAAAATAAAGACCTCGTTTCCGGCCTGTTCCAAAACCTGTTTGTTCAAGGAAATGTAATTGGTGATTCCGCTGACGTGCGGCTTGTATATATCAGCCATCATGCCGATGCGCATCCTGACCTCCGCAGCAATCGTAGAGTTCTCCGGGAATCGCCGAGGCGATAGGGTAACCAGGGGGTATTGGGCGGGCGAAGCCCGCCCAATACCCCCATATCTTTCCATGGATCATGGAAATTCTCACAACCCCATCGTAAGTCAAGCGAGATGGCCTGTCAAGGTGGGGTATAATTATTATGTTCAGGATGTTCCATCCATTGTTTATACGCCCCCTGTGGGTAATCTAAAATACGAAGGAAGTTTATGGCAAGCGTTCCTTTTACTTTGCCTCCGGACTACTGGAGGACTCTTTTCCTCGGCAAGAAAGACCTGGAATTTCTCAGCAACTATCTATTCGAGAACGAGACGCCGCTCACCGAGAAGGAACTCGTTCCGGTTCTGATTGACGAGCGCATCCGCAACGAGCGTGAAGCGCAGGCCAAACAGCAGCGCTCAATCGGCAAGGTGTATTTGCCCGAAGAGCATTATAAAGTGGGGGAGAGCTTGATCTTTCCGGCGCTGGAATGGAAAAAAGGGAAGGTCGTCAGCCTACGTCCCGGAGTAAATCCCGCCATGGGCGAATTTGAGGTCATCGAAGTCGAATTCGAGGGCGGGAGTTCGCGCCTGTTTGCCGCGGGTCTGGCGGACCACAAGCTGAATCAGCCGGTGGAAATTTCCAATGATGACCAGTTGCTCAACCCGGAAAACGTTATCAAGGCTTATGGTCCGGACCTAGAGCAGAAACTGGATAAAGCCCTATCTGCCGATGATGACCTGGTAAAAGTCGCTGCATGCTGGTTCCCGCGAGCGCTGGTGGTGGATATTAACGTCGGTCAGCTCAACCTGGCCGAGGCCGTACTGGACGAGGCGGCAGCCGGCAAGCCGCTCACCACGACGGCGTTAATCGAACAGTTGGAAATCTCAGGGAAGGTCAATCCGAAGTTGATTGAGTTCTCGATGAACCATGCCTTGCAGGAAGATGGCCGTTTTGACGAAGTTGGTCCGGCAGGCGAGGTTTTATGGTTTTTGAAGCGTCTTGAGCCGCAAGATGTTCAACAAATCCCTTTGCCGTTACGTTATATTGAAATCCCGTATGATCGCTCCATCCTCACAGGCGAAATGCTGGCTCTCGAAGGCGAACTGGATGATGAACTGGCCGAAAACGAACCGCCCGTCGGAGAGGTGGGCGAGGTGACCATCAGCCTGATTTATCCCCACTGGCGGGCTGGCACGCTCCCGGTCTCGGCGCGGGTGCGGAGCTTGTTTCCCACTGCTTACGAGTCGCCGCGCGTCCGCTTTACGCTTGTGGATGGGCAGACCAAGGAAGAGATCCCGGCCTGGGTAGTGCGTCAGCATGGCTATGTATATGGCTTGGGTGCGCTTTACCAGAAGTATGGATTGATCCCCGGCAGCCTGATTTCGGTGGCGAATGGTAAAAAGCCAGGGCAGGTGATCGTCACTCCCAAGACTCGCCGCCCGACGCGTGACTGGGTGCGTACGGTGCTGGTCGGCAGCGATGGCAGGATTGTCTTTGCCATGCTCAAGCAGAATCTGACGACCGAGTTCAACGAACGCATGATCCTTACCGTTCCCGATCCTTCCTCCGTGGACGAAGCCTGCGAGCAGGTTGCCAAACAGCACTTGCCGTTCGAGCAACTGGTTGCCGATTTGATGCGCGAACTGGTCAAACTCAATGTGCAGGGACATGTGCATGCGCAGGAGCTGTACTCGGCGCTTAATATTATCCGCCGCTGCCCGCCGGGAGCGCTGCTGGCTTTCCTCACGAGCAGTTCCAGCTATAAGCATGTCGGTGACCTGCATTATCGTCTGGCCGAAACGGAGGCTGAGAATGTCTGAAGTTAAAAAGTTCAGCCTGATCAAACCGACTCTTCAGACACCTTTCCACATTGACTTCGAGTGGTGGCGCATCAAAGATACCAATTGGCATGTTGCTCTCCAGAGCCTGTTATGTCCCGAACACCAGGAAGCTTTTGCCGGTCTGCCGGAAGGCCAGATGATTGACTGGGTGGACCTGGAGAGTGCTGAGGTGCGTCAGTTGGACGGAGTCCAGAACACGCTCATCATTCATTGTGCCCAACAACCCGGTTTCCTCGATGAACATACTGCCCTGGTGGATGCCATTTTCCGCCTGCTACTGGCGAACGGTAACACACCCATATCGGCGGAGGAACTCGGGGCACGGCTCAACCGTCCGGCGGATATGATTCTCAAAACAATCGCCGGCCCGCGCGTGTACAAGGGCTTGAGACCATATGTAGCTTAGTTTTTCGGAGTGCAGAAGCAAGCTTCTGCAAGTTGCCCGGATGCCCCTGTAGCTCAACGGACAGAGCACCTGCCTTCTAAGCAGTAGGTTGTGGGTTCGAATCCCGCCAGGGGCGCTCCCCTCACCCGCACCATCCGCCATTTCTCTGGAAATTGGGGAGAGCTGGAAGGGGCAGGAGGAAAAATGATCACTGAACGTTTCGGGATTGTTAAATTCAGAGGGCAGGCTGTTACCGTCCTCGGCCCGGACCTGAAGCCGGGCGATGTGGCCCCGGAGTTTTCCGTCCAGACCCTCGACTGGTCTCCATATAACGGACTGGCGAACACACCGGGCAAAGTCCGCATCATTGCGGCTGTTCCCTCGCTGGATACTGAAGTCTGTGACCGCGAGACCCGCCGTTTCAACCAGGAAGCCGCAGCACTGAACAAGGATATTGCCATCCTGGTCATCAGCACCGACCTGCCCTTTGCTCAGAAACGCTGGTGTGGTACGGCCGGTGTGGATCAGGTTACCGTCCTTTCGGACCACATGGGTGCTGATTTCGGCACAAAATACGGCTGTCTCATTAAAGAGGCGCGCATTCTGCGCCGGGCGGCCTTCGTGGTGGACCGGGTCGGGAAAATCACCTACTCGGCCTACATGCCTGCTCTCGGCGAGGAACCAAATTACGCCGAGGTTTTGGCGGCGGCCCAGGCGGCGCTTTAGGCAAACCATTGCTCCCCCACCTGATGCGAGTTGTTGAGTAAGGAGGAAGTTATGCCTTCGCTGTTCCCGAAAGATTACCAGACAGAGCTTTCATTCTCCGGGATGCACGCCATTGGCTGGCAGGTTGGCATCCACTCTTTTACCTGGAGTCCGCCCACCGATGTGTACGAAACAGACGCCAGTTTTGTCATCCGGCTGGAAGTGGCCGGGCTACGCCAGTCGGATTTTTCGATTGAGCTTGAAGACAACTTTCTCATCATCAGCGGCGTGCGCAGCGAATCGCCGGAGAGGCGCACATATCACCAGATGGAAATCCGCTTCGGTGAATTCAGCACAGCAATTGAAATCCCGGCTGGCGCGGATGTGAGCAAAGCCCAGGCCGATTACGAGGATGGTTTTTTGAACGTCGTAATGCCCAAGATTAAACCGACCACTATCATTATCAAAGGCTGATAGTATTCTATGTCTGCATCCCGTTGGCATACAGGTCCGCTCGACGTATTCGACTGGCTCCAGGATAGTGATACCTCGCTGGAAGACCTGTTCCTGCCGTCCATTTTTACGCGCCTCCAGAAAAAAGACGAACAGGATAAAGGTCTGGTAAAGCCCGCGTCTGTGGACGGGGAAACGATAAAGTACCCTGAAATTATCCCGATCCTGCCCCTGCGCGGTGTGGTGGTCTACCCCCAGACGGCTGTCCCCCTGACCATCGGCCAGCCGCGTTCGATCAAACTGGTAGACGACGTGTCCGGCATGACTGAAAAACTCATCGGCCTGGTGGCGACGCGCAACCCGGAGATTGAAGAACCCGGCCCGGCGGACCTGTATACTGTCGGCACGCTTGCGACCGTCCACCGGCTGTTCCGTGCCCCGGACAATACCATCCGCCTGCTCGTGCAGGGACTGTTGCGTTTCCGGGTGGTGGAGTTCGTCGAGACGGAGCCGTATCTCAAGGCCCGCATTGAGGTTTTTTCGGAACTGATCGAGACCGGGCTGGAGATCGAGGCGCTGGCCCGTTCAGCGCGAGACCAGTTCGAGCAGATTTCGGGGTTGACGCCTTCCATACCACGCGAGCTGGTGGCATCCATTGTGTCACTCGAAGACCCACTCCAAACGGCCTACACGATTGCCAACTTCCAACGCATCGAATTAAAGGATGCCCAGACTCTGCTTGAACTGGACTCGACCAAAGCCAAACTGGAGAAACTGGTTGACCTGCTGGTGCGCGAGGCGGAAGTACTCTCGCTGGGTGCGAAAATTCAGAACCAGGCCCGCTCGGGAATCGAGAAGGTTCAGCGTGAATACTACCTGCGCGAGCAGATGAAGGCCATCCAAAAGGAACTGGGGGAGAATGACGAGCAGACGGTCGAGGTAGAAGAGTTCCGTAAGAAGATTGAAGCGGCCAAAATGCCCGAAGAGGCCGAGAAACAGGCCCGCCGCGAAGTGGACCGCCTGGCACGTCTGCCCACCGCCGCGGCCGAATACGGTGTCATCCGCACCTATCTCGATACGATGGTTACGCTGCCCTGGTCGCAGGGTACGAACGATAATCTGGATATTGCGCATGCCCGCAAGATCCTTGATCAAGACCATTACGGTTTACAGGATGTCAAAGAGCGCATCCTGGAATTCCTGGCTGTCCGCAAATTACGCCTGGAGCGCAAGGACGAGAAAGCCGAGCCTTCCAAGGACCTCATCCGCCGCGAGCGCGAGGGCGTGATCCTGTGCTTCATCGGTCCGCCCGGTGTCGGCAAGACCTCGCTGGGGCAATCCATTGCGCGTGCCATGGAGCGCAAGTTTGTCCGCATTTCACTGGGAGGCATGCGCGACGAGGCTGAGATCCGCGGCCACCGCCGCACGTACATCGGTGCCATGCCGGGACGGATTTTGCAGGCTCTGCGCCGGGTCGAATCGCGCAACCCGGTCTTCATGCTGGACGAAGTGGACAAGCTGACAATGGATTTCCACGGCGACCCGGCCTCGGCGTTGCTCGAAGTGCTTGACCCGGAGCAGAACATTGAATTCCGCGACAATTACCTCGAAGTCGCTTACGACCTTTCGCAAGTGTTCTTCATTACTACTGCCAACACGCTGGAGACCATCCCGTCTCCGTTGCTGGACCGCATGGAAATCATCCATCTTTCCGGCTACACAGAGAGCGAAAAGATAGCCATTGCCAAAGGCTACCTTGTCCCGCGCCAAGTGCGCGAGAACGGATTGCGACCCGTGGAAGTTAATTTCAGCAAAGATACCCTGAAAACCATTATCAACCAGTACACGCGCGAAGCCGGCGTCCGCAACCTGGAACGTAAAATCGGTGCCGTCTGTCGCAAGCTAGGGACACGTATCGCCGAGGGTAAGAAACAGGCGTCCAGGATTACGCCCAAAGCAGTCAAGGAATTGCTCGGACATCCCATCTTCCTCGAAACCGGAGAGATAGACACGCGCACGTCTATTCCCGGCGTGGTCCCCGGCCTGGCATGGACGCCCTACGGCGGCGACATCCTGTTCATCGAAGCCACGCGCATGCCGGGTGGAAAAGGCTTCCAGGTCACCGGGTCGGTGGGGAACGTGATGCAGGAATCGGCCCGGGCGGCGCTTTCCTACGTCCGTTCGCATGCGGTCGAGATTGGTATACAAAAAGATTTCTTCGACAAGTCCGACATCCACATGCACATCCCGGCCGGTTCCCAGCCCAAAGACGGTCCGTCGGCGGGAGTCACGATGGCAACCGCCCTGGTTTCTTTGATTTCCGGTCGCCCGGTCAAGAAAGGCGTCAGCATGACCGGTGAGATCACCCTGCGCGGCCAGGTCATGCCCGTCGGCGGGATCAAGGAAAAGATGCTGGCCGCCCATCGCGCCGGACTGAAGACAATCATCCTGCCCAAACGCAACGAGCTGGACGTTGAAGATGTGCCCGAAGAAGTTCGCAAGACAATGACTTTCGTCTTTGCTGAGTCGGTCAATGATGTGTTGAAGGCCGCTCTGGAGAAACCAGTGAAGTCCACAAAAAAACCGCCGCAAGGGAAAAAGAATGGTAAAAGTGCTTCTGGCGGATGACGATTTCACCATGGTTGCGCTCCTGAAAACCCTGCTCGGTATGGAGGGCTACCAGGTGGCGACTCTGTTGGACAAAACAGGTGACATCCTGGACAATATCCGGCAAGAGAAGCCGGACGTTCTGTTGATTGACATTTTTCTTGGCGACAGCAACGGAATGAAAGTTCTCCGGCAGATCCGCGAGACGCCGGATATGAAAGACCTAAAGATTGTCATGGTTTCCGGTATTGATAAGGCCGAGGAATGTCTGGCTGCGGGAGCGAATGCCTTCCTGCTCAAGCCATACATGCCCGACGACCTGTTCGACCTGCTCCGTTCGTAGCGTTTGGGGACCCTGTGACTGAAGTGCGTATCCGGGAATTCCACTACCCCGAAGATTATCCAGCTGCCCGGCTTATCTGGGAGAATGCCGGTCCGGGTATTCAACTGCGCCGTTCCGACGATCCGGTAGAGATCCAGAAAAAACTCCAACGCGACCCCGACATGTTCCTCGTCGCCGAAGCGGATGGCAAAATACTTGGCACTGTGGTCGGCGGTTTCGACGGGCGGCGTGGCATGGTCTACCATCTGGCGGTGACAAAAATTTACCGCAAGCAAGGGATTGGCGAGTTACTCATGGATGAATTGGAACGCCGCCTGAAAGCGAAAGGCTGTATACGTTGTTACCTGCTCGTCACAGTTGAAAACGAAAGCACCATGCGTTTCTACGAAAAACGCGGCTGGGCGCAAATGAAAAACGTAACCACCTACGGCAAAGACCTGGAATGACTCTCCGCATCGGCATCCTGACTTCTTCTGACCGCTCCTCACGCGGGGAACGCCCCGACCTCTCCGGCCCGGCGCTGGCGGAGCTTGTCATCGCTCAGGGCTGGACGGTAGCCCACACGGCCATTGTACCGGACGATCTGGATGTGTTACGCGAAACCCTTGCCACTTGGGCCGATAGCGGCGAGATGGATATTATCCTGACCACCGGCGGGACCGGCTTCGCCCCGCGGGATGTCACTCCCGAAGCGACAAGCCTTGTGATTGACCGCCAGGCTCCCGGTCTGCCCGAAGCCATGCGCCTGGAAAGCCGGAAGGTCACGCCGCACGCCATGCTTTCACGTGCGATGGCCGGAATGCGAGGCAAGGTGCTGATCATAAACTTGCCGGGCAGTCCGAAAGCCGCCGTGGAGAATTTGCATGTGGTGTTGCCCGTTCTGGCTCATGCGGTCGAGTTGTTGAAAGAAGACCCGGATGCCGAGAAGCATCACTAAAATCCTCTTGCCACGTTCCTGTAACTGGCATATAATCCCGCCCGCTTGCAATTTTCAAAAAGGAAGAACCTATGATTGATGTAAACAACCTTCGCAAAGGCGTGACCTTCGAACTCGATGGCAACCTGTTCAAAGTAGTCGAATACAGTCACCACAAACCTGGCCGTGGCAATGCCACCATTAAAATTAAAGCCCGCAACCTGCGTACCGGCTCCAACATTGAAAAGACTTTCATCTCTGGCAGTCAAGTCCAGGATGCCCGCCTCGATTTCCATACTGTCCAATACCTCTACAACGACGGCGACAACTACTACTTCATGGATCAGGAAACGTTCGATCAACCTGGCATCTCCAAAGACATCATTGGCGAATCGGCTGGTTTTCTCCAGGAAGGCATGGAGTGCAAGCTGACCTTCTATGAAGGCAAACCACTTGACATCGAAATGCCCACCTCGGTGGATCTGAAAGTCGTCTATGCTGAAGTGGCTGTGCGCGGTGATACTGCCACCGGTGTGACCAAGAAAGTCAAGGTTGAGACCGGTTTCGAGGTGCAATGTCCGAACTTTGTAAAAGTAGGCGATACCATTCGCGTTGACACTCGTACCGGCGAGTACCTGACCCGCGTGTAATCAAATCCTCCCGCAGGATCAAAACTGCGGGAGAGTGCTACAGGGTACTGCGCAAAGATGTGAACCCACAGGGTACTGCGTAAATATCCGAACCAAAATCCCGTTATTTCCGAGGCTTTCAATACTGAAAAGTTCAGAGATTAATCCAAGAAGCAGTAAATTGCGGTAAATCCCTGTATCTTGGCTGTTCAAAGTTCAAGTATTAATACAAGAAGCAGTAATTGAAAAATGAAAACACCTGCTGGAACTGAATGTAAATATTTTTACGGCGACTACTACCGCGGCCGTGAATATGAGGAGTGCCGCCTGCTCGACGCTGCCTGGACCCGCGACCTGTGCCGCACCTGCCCGGTTCCGTCCATTGGCCTGGCGAATGCCTGCGAATTCATGCAACTGCGCGGCGAGGTGATTCGTCCGTTGGCAGCCGCATTCCGGCGCCGAGTCAAGGTGACAGCTTTTTGTGAAAAGACTCAGCGGTCCGGTTTCGACCCGCATATTGGCTGTGGGGAATGTCATCCTCTTCCGCCTGTGTTTGAAGAGAAGAAATAAATCCATAAGCTCCCGCTGCCGTCCCGGATACCCGAAGGGCATGGCGGCGAGGACGCTGTCTAGAGTTGCCATGCCCATCACACTCCTCCTCGACCTCGACGACACCCTGCTCGAAACCAACATGGACGTTTTCATCCCGGCCTACTTCAAGGCTCTCTCCGCCGCGCTGGCGGAGAAAGTGGCACCGGAGGTGATGATCCCAGCTCTGACAGGCGGGACGAAGGCGATGATGGTTAACATGGACCCGGCTCTCACCCTGCGGGAAGTCTTCGATGCCTATTTCTTTCCAAAGCTCGGTTTGGACCGCATCACGCTCCAGACGGCGATTGACCGCTTCTACGATGAAATCTTCCCGATCTTGGGTGCCCTGACGAAGCCCATCCCGGAGGCTGTCCGCCTGGTGGACTGGGCCTTCGCGCAAGGCTATCGGGTGGTCATTGCCACCAACCCCTTCTTCCCGTTGAAGGCCGTCCAACATCGTCTGCGCTGGGCTGGCCTGCCGCCGGAGAAATATCCGTTTGCGCTGGTGACTTCCTACGAGACGTTTCACTTCACCAAAGAGACGGTCGCTTACTATCCGGAAGTTTTAGCGCAATTGGGCTGGCCGGAGGACCCGGCTGTGATGGTTGGCGACGATATAGACCGGGAAGTCAAACCGACCCAGGCTGCCGGGTTCCCGGTCTTCTGGGTCCGGAAATCCGGCGAAATGTCTGCGGAACCGGGCGGGGTTCCGCAGGGTAGTCCCGGTTCTCGCACGGGGCGGGGTAGTCCCGGTTCCAGGATGGGGCAAGGGACGTTGGAATCGTTACGCGGCTGGCTGGAAAAAACCGACCCTGAAACGCTCAAAATATCATTCCAGATGCCCCAGGCGCTGTTAGCCAACCTGCGTTCCACCCCGGCTGCCATCGCCACGCTGGTCGCATCCCTCTCGCCGGACGCCTGGAGGCGTCAGCCTGCACCCGCTGAGTGGTGCCTGACCGAAATCATCTGCCATCTGCGGGATGTGGAGCGCGAAGTCAACCTGCCGCGCATCCGCAAACTGCTGGCAGAAGAGAATCCTTTCCTGGCTGGCGAAGTCACCGACCGTTGGGTGGAAGAACGTCATTGTGCCGAGCAGGATGGCCATCAGGCTCTGGCCGATTTCATCACCGCGCGTAAGGAAGCACTCGGCCTGTTAAACGGCCTGCAGGCTGAATGGTCCAGAACGGCCCGACATGCCATCTTTGGTCCCACCACTTTGCTGGAACTGACCGGCTTCGTCGCCGGTCATGACCGGGCGCACGTCCAGCAAATATGGAAGACGATACAGGGCGGCTGGTAATTTTGGACTGAATGTGGTAAATTAACCTTCGTCGAGTTGGAAGGAGAAATTTATGAGTTTCTTGCGTGAATTTGGTTTGCCTGAACTGCTGATTATCCTGGTGATCATCGTGATCCTCTTCGGCCCAGGCCGCATTGGCAAAGTGGCCGGCGAACTTGGCAAAGGTATTCGCTCTTTTAAGGATGGTCTGACCGGTAAGGAAGAGGAAAAGATAGAAGATGAGAACCAACCGGAACCTCCGGAAGAAGAAAAATAGCCAATTTGGATGAGAATGCAGCCCTCTGCCTGCTGGCGGAGGGTTTTTGGTTGCGATATGACGAAGTTACATTATCTTGACCCGAACCCTGCCGGACATCCCGCCGTTCTTTTGCTCCACGGCCTGGGCGCAGACGCCTCTTCCTGGACCCTTCAACTGCCCGCGTTGACTGGGGCCGGGTTCCGCCCGATTGCGACCGATATCCCCGGTTTCGGCCAATCGCCCTATGACGGGCGCGGCTGGAGTATCCGCCGCATGGCCGCAGATATGGCGAGCCTGCTTGAAGAACTCCAGACCGGACCGGCGCACGTGGTGGGACTCTCGATGGGCGGAACGATTGCCCAGCAGTTTGCTTTGAATACCCCGCATCTGACTCGCAGACTGGTGCTGGTCAGCACTTTTGCCATCCTGCGCCCCGACACGTTGAGCGGATGGTTGTATTTCGTGCAGCGGTTTATCCTGGTGAATACGCTGGGGCTGCCCGCGCAAGCCAGGGTGGTGGCGCAGCGCGTCTTCCCCGGTCCACGCTACGGGCAGTTGCGGGAAATGCTGGTCGAGACGATTTCGCGTGCTGACCCACGCGCCTATCGCAAAGCCATGGCTTCGCTGGGGCTGTTTAATTCCGTGAAACGACTGGGAGAGATCAAAGTCCCCACACTGGTTGTGACCGGTGCAGACGATACCACCGTGACCCCCGCCCGCCAGCGATTGCTGGTGGACGGCATTCCCGCGGCGCGGCAGGTGATCGTTCCGGATGCGGGCCATGCCGTCCCGGTGGATCAGGCGGAGCGATTCAATTGGGAATTGTTGGAGTTTTTACTGCTTCTTGCATAAAACCGTGAACAACTATCGATCAAAATATAGGGACCTTCGGCAGTAATTTTTGTTCACATCTTTGTGCATTACTCTGTGGGCAACTCATAAAAACTCAAAATCGGACAAAACCAGAAACAAAACCCCTAAAGGTTTCAAAACCTTCAGGGGTTATTGAGCGGAGAGGGTGGGATTCGAACCCACGGTGACCCGTAGGGCCACAACGGTTTTCGAGACCGTCCCATTCAACCGCTCTGGCACCTCTCCGAACAGCGGGGCGATTATATCTTAAATCTCCAGGCTTGCATACAAATCAGGGTAGACGAACCTGTCGAGGCCGTTGATGCGCAGGCGCTCCAAGAAGGCGGTTGCAACGTCTGCTTCGCCATGCACCAGAATAATTTCCTTCAACTGGCTTTTGGCGGTTTTGATTTTAAAGGTTTTTTTGTAGGAGACTCAGCCTGGGTGTATTTCGCCGCCAGAACTTTTAGAATTTCCTCGCCGAATTGTTCCAGCCGCCAGGGTGAGTGCGGCATGAGCGCAGCAAGGTCATTCAGGTTTTTTGGATTTCTCTCGGCAATGAGGTGCATCCAGTTTTTTGGCAGGATTATGTCTGATTCGACGCCGATTTTTAGCCCAGTGGTTTTGCGCCACTCAGAAAGGAAATTCAACCGGTCCAGAAAGGTTTGATTGGGGCGTGAGGTGCGTGGGCGGCTGATCATGGGGGTTAGTTTGCCGCGCCCCACGGCTTGTAAGATTTCGTTACCATAAATATGTATTTGCCGCGCTGTCAGACCGAGGGCTGCCAGATTATCCTGAGTCTCCGGCAGCGTTTGGGTGATGGCGACCAGTCGTTTATTGTCAATCACCTTAAAAGGAGGCCGGTTCGTGCAGCGAGCCTGGGTTTCGCGCCAGATGCAAAGTTCATGCAGGATGGCGAGCTGTTGTTCGCTGAATTTTTGCGTGCCCTTCACGCGCTGCCAAGCCGGGATTTCGGCCTTGCCATTCCCGTTCCCGTGTGCCAGGCGGACGAATTCTTCCTGCGCCAGTTCCCAACGGCCGCGTTCCTGCAATTCAGTTTGCAGGCAGTCGCGTAAGTCCAGGAGATAATGCGTGTCGAGCCGGGCATAGTTGAACATTTCACGCGAGAGCGGACGTTCCCCCCAGTCGGCCTTCTGGTATTTTTTATCTAATTTAATGCCCAGTTTCTCTTCGAGGACAGAATCCAGCCCTACCCGCTCGTAGCCCAAAATGCGGGCGGCTTGCATGGTGTCAAACAGGTTGACGACGGTAATGCCGGAATCGCGTTTTAGGCAGATAAGATCGTACTCGGCAGCATGGAAAATTTTTTCGATCTGGGGGTTGGCGAAAATGGAGGCCAAGGGCGCGAGATCCATCAGCGCCAGTGAGTCGACCAGGTAGTCGAATTGTGATGTGGAAAACTGGATCAGGCACAATTGCTCGCGGAATGCGTACAGGGAATTAGATTCAGTATCCACGGCGATCCGCTTCCAGCGTGCCAGTTCGTCCGCCAGGACTTGGAGGGCGGCGGGTGTGGCAATCCAGATAGGCGGGGGGAGCTTTTCGGTTTGCATCGCTCTTGATTATATCCGTTTATCTTCGCGAATCTTACCTCTCCAAACAATTTAATTGTTCAGGCCAAAATCCGGCCTAAAGATTACGGTACACGACCCTACCTCCAACCATCGTCATGCGGACGTGATAGGATTCATCAAGAACAACAATATCCGCATCGAAGTCTGGTGCTATTAATCCTTTGTGGCTTTCAAGCCTGATGGCAGCCGCAGGTACTCGAGTAACCATCGGGAGTGCCTCCGAGAGGCTGATATTGGCAAACTCCATAACATTGCGTAAAGCCTGATCCATTGTCAATGTGCTACCCGCAAGACCACCCGCATCCGTACGAGCAACTCCATCTTTTACATGGACCATTTGGTCGCCAAGGGCATAATCACCATCAGGCATGCCTGAGGCCCGAATTGCATCAGTGATCATGATCGTACGATCGATACCTTTTGCTTTTATCAGTAGCTTTACGATGGCCGGATGAACATGTATTCCATCCACGATAATCTGCGCCCATATGCGGTCATCGCTTAAGATCGCTCCAAGTACCCCGGGAGTACGATGATTCAAACCGGGCATCCCGTTGAAGGTGTGTGTCGCCTGATGCAATCCGAGTTCCACTGCGGCCAGCACCTGTTCATAAGTGGCGCCAGTGTGTCCGAGAGCGAATTCGATACCTGCTTCTTTCCCAGCTCTGATCAAATCCGAAACACCTTCTACTTCGGGCGCAACTGTGATAAGGCGTACCTCCTTATTTCCAAACCATGATTTGTATTCATTAAGATTTGCAGAACGCAGATGTTGGGACGGCTGCGCTCCTCGAAATTCATAGCTCAGGTAAGGTCCTTCTAGATGAATACCGATATGGCGAGCACCATTGAAAGAGCGGGGTGTTGTTGATACATTATTTATCGCGGCCTGGATATCCTTTGCTGGAGCAGCAACCGTGGTTGGAAGAAATGAAGTTACCCCGTGTCGGGCAAAATAATTCACCATGCCAAGGATTGCCTCGCTTGTGGCGTCCATGGTATCGGAGCCAACCGCTCCGTGGACATGGATATCGATGAACCCCGGTACGACAAAAAAACCTTTTACATCAATAATTTCATTTCCAATTGGAGTCGGGAGCGTGTGAGGGACAATGCTCAGAATTTTCTCGCCGTCAATGATCAGGGTATGATCTATTAATACCTGATCAGGAGTTAGGATAGTGCCACCGCTGATAAACGTCTGCATAGGAGTAAATGGTTTCTAGAGATTGGTTGGTGGACCGCAGAATTATTCACGGTCACCTTATTGTATATTATTTTATACTCCGAACAGCTTGGCGATTGCCCAGATCATGTTGCCCGGCTTAATGGCATCCGGAACGGTGAATACGTGCACAGTAGCACCCATGCATTAATGGTTTCTTTAGAAACCAACGTTGGGAGATGAAAAGTATTGAAGGAATTTGAGCTAGCCATGCAATACCACCACAGAGGTTAGATTGGTCGGCGGTACCTTGCTATGAGCTGCAATTAGCTTAAGCTAGGCTGATCGCCTATGGTTGTGCTCTTCAAGAGGACGCAGGCAGTTGGCATTTGCCATTTACATGCATAGCTGGACAATTATCAAATGTAACAAATGCCCACCATCGATCACAAGAGGTGATCCCTTAATTCCTTATCGAGCGTTTAGGTTGAACCACCGCTAAGATGTGTTTTCATTTACCAATACCTTCACCTGATTAGGATTAATTTATCCAGGATGAAACCTGGTAAGTAGTAATCACAGCGGTAAGTTAATTTTCATATCTTCGGCTATTGACTTTTCAGCAGCGAGCATTACTTCAAGTGATCGCCGGCCATCCTCGCCAGTCACCAACGGGGTCTTATCGTTGATTACACATTCAAAAAAGTGTTCCACTTCCAGTTTTGCCGAACCAATTGTCTTATTGTGCAGGCTCGGCCAGTGGCGGGTATCCGGCATCTTCCAGCCCTCTTGATTTACTCCGTATAAGTTCATCGGCGTGAAGTCCAGAAATAAATTCCCGTGTGTTCCAGTAACATTCATACGTACGTCACCGAAACCGCTCCAGGAAGCCGGACTTTGCCATTTGGCCCATTCTTCAGGGAGGCACCAACCCACTTCGTGAATTCCCAGGGCTCCATCCTCAAATTCCATCATCAACCACGCAGAATCAAAGGTGCCCAACTCTTCCCATACGCGACCCTTAATTGCCTTGGCGTAAACGGATTTCACCGGAACCGGATGGTACCAGAGAATTTGGTCAATATCGTGCACACCGATATAGGTCAATGGACTGACCCGTCCACCTAACCTGCGCGCCTCGGAGATGGTGGCCATGCGTCGCGCATAGGCAGAGAGGAATTTACCAATGCTACCTTCGGCCACAGCGGATTGAATCATGGCATAAGAAATTTCAAAGCGCAGGATGTAGCCAATCATCAATTTGACCCGCGCATCTTTGCAGACCTTGTCAATTTCATCGGCATCTTTTAAGGATGTGGCCATCGGTTTTTCAAGGAAAACCTGCGCGCCGTGTTCGGCGGCAGCTATCACAGGTTCCAAGTGATTATGTTCCGGAGTTGCGATGATTACAGCCTGCGGGTTTTCTTTATCCAGCATTTCATGAAAATCTTGATAAGCATTTCCACCATAGGTATTAGTCAAATTTCGCGCTCGGGCAAGCTCCACATCGGCGGCGCCTACGCATTTGGCATAAGGCAACTCGCTTGCTGCTTTAACCAGTACATTTCCCATAAACCCAGAACCGATGACGGCAAAAGTGATATCTTTCATTTTTCGCTCTCCTAAATTAGGATGGCTAATGAAGTTCCGAATTTGTATTCAGGGATCAATATGCATAGCTGGTTTCCAGCCATGCATATTGATGATAGTTGGAAAAGCCAACTCGACCCGCCTCAATCAGGATGCTGTGGATTATTTTTCTTTACCCAACCACCGCACCGCCTGGCGCCAGAACTGGCCGTAATACTTCCAGGGTTGGAAGAATTGCGCCCAATGCGGACTGCAATCACTAGCGAAGGCCATTGCCCGACCTTTGCCGAATTCCCAGGTAACTATCAAAGGATTCTCGTCTTCACCTTCACCGATCGTTGCGAGAATTTCTGCGCCCTGCTTGGGAAAAATTCTATTGAAGCCTTCGAAAACCGGACATTCTTCCCAAGGAATTCCCTTCACAATGGGGTGCTCGCTTTTTAAAATTTTAACCTTTACTCCTTCCGGAGTCTCTATCCGGTCATCCAACCCTTTCATGCAAGTGACCGGTAATGCTTCTTCGATGGGCGTATTATAGTACCCACCATGGCCAAAACGGCCGCTGAAAGATGTCCAACCGCCAATCATTAATAGTCCTCCGCCATTTCGTGTATATTCTCGAATGGCCTTAATACGGTTGGTGCGGGGCAGGGGTGTGCCCGGTACCCAGAATGGGTAAAGTGCCAATACTTCGAACTCACAGTCCGAGAGGATAACAACTTCAAACTCAGACAACCCTTCAACTGTGCGCGGAAAATCGGCAATTGCCTGTTCGCATGTCATATGAACAACTTCAATTTGACCTTCATTTAGTGAATCGATCAGCGGCTGACCCCAAATATGGTGGGAGAATCCTTTGACCTCCACATTGAAAGGCGAGGCAATAAAAATTGGTCCAATTTTCGATGCGGCATCACCGGCATATAAGACTTTCATAGCTTTTCTCCTTTTTTTTGAAATTTTTCCGGTTTTTTTGCATTGTCGACCACTATCCATAGCTGGAAACCGGTTTAGGGCCTTATTATTCTTCTAAGCCCAACTCGCTGTAACGGCTGAGCTTATCGAGTGCCTTCTGGACATATGTGAACCGTTCTTTCCCATGATGATGATGCTCACTTG
>Ga0209746_1000466_pt1 | contig 20608 bp, 19 predicted proteins | sample BarGraNGADG00211_3_FD_184496 | JGI IMG/M metagenome (GOLD analysis project Ga0209746, IMG submission 184496) | Arctic peat soil microbial communities from Barrow, Alaska - Barrow Graham LP Ref core NGADG0011-211 (SPAdes) (version 2) | ecosystem: Environmental > Terrestrial > Soil > Wetlands >... | reverse complement strand
TAAATTCTATTTTGCTCTGCTCAGAAAGATCGAATCTGTTAAGCTGAAAAACAAAAAGTATATTATCAACTGGTATTATGAATAAGGGGATGAAGATATGCTTGAGAAAGGAGAAAATATTTCTTCAGTCATGGATATACCATTTAACTTTATAATGATCTGTGATCCTATGATATCTGAGCACGATCAATTGAAATGGAAAACTGTATTAATATGATTGAAAGGGTATTTAATATCTAAAAAGGCAGATAATAGATTTTTATACTGCTGTTCTATAATTTTGGGTCCGGAAATATGTTAATCCATCAATCTCTGTCATATCAATGATTTTGAATCCGTGCGATTCAAGTAATCTTGATATATCCTTTCTATCAATTTCAATATCAATCTTTGAATCTAAAAAATTAATGATTTTTTTATACATCCTTGAAGTCATGCTTATTCCCTTTTGAGATTTCCGATCAGAAAAGCATCCGATAAAATTGGTTTTTGGAGATAACCCTATACCAATAGTGTGTAAAAAATCATCCAAATGTTTTATCAGGTTCAGTTTTTTAAGATTAATTAAAGTTGTCACTTCTTTTAATTCTTCATGATCATAATAATAGTGAAACTTTGAAGAGAGTACCAGCAAATTTGATTCATTGGCAAGACCATGCCACTGAAGGTAATCTAAAAAGTTTTCATCACCCTCTGTAATTTGATTATCCAGAACCTGATTATTCTTAGTTTTTTCAGGTGAAAGTTTCGGACTGTTTAAATTTGTCTTTACTTTTCTACGGGTAGCTGAACCTCTCCTTTGTAAAACTGAAATATCTTCCATATTTTTTGAGTATAAACTTCATGGTAAAAATAGAGCTTATTTATGCTCCTGTCAAGCAGCAAAAGCCCATTTAGTGGGGAAATGGGACTAGTTTAAATGTACTTTGTCGTTGAAATCCGGTCGAATAATTACAGGAATAAACTGTTTGTACCCGAAAACCAGAGCTTCGTCAAAAATGGCGTGTGTTTTATGATGAAACAGCCGGTAATCTGACGTAACAATGACCATTAAAACATAAAACATATTGATAATCAGACTTATATAAATAAAAATGAGCCAGCCTACTTAAAAGAACTTAAATAGTTGAATTTTGACTAACAGAATATATAAAGTGATAAAAATTTATAAAAGATCAATATAAATAACGACTTGTTAAGTATTATCGGGTATCAGAGAGTCGATTTTTAATAAATTTCGGTACCAATGTCATCTGCTTTTAATGCTCATAATGGACGAAATTGTAAAAAACAGTATCTTTAATGTTGAATTCCTTTTAATTTTAAAATAGGTGAAGCTGATTAAAATTATTTTTACTTAAACTTTCAGAATATTAAAACCTTAAATCTGATACTGATACTCACTATTTTAACTTTGTGCAGTTTTGGACAGAAACCTCCTGTACCGACCGATAAAAATGCCACCAAAGAAACTATAACACTCTTCCGGTCATTGTTTGATCTTCAGAAGAAGGGAATAATGTATGGCCATCAGGATGACCTCATGTACGGTTTCAACTGGTGGTATGAAAAGGATCGCTCGGACACCAAAGAAATCGTAGGGGATTACCCCGCAGTTGCCGGATTTGAACTTGGACACATTGAACTTGGCAGTGAACGAAGTCTCGACTCTGTAAGTTTTACCCAGATTGCAGAACAAATAAAAATACATTATAAGAAAGGAGGCGTAATTACTTTAAGTTGGCATCTCAATAACCCGTTCACCATGCAGATCAGGGATACGCTTGCAAAATGGCCGCATGGAACAGCCTGGGATGTCAGTTCTAAAGAAGTTGTGGCCTCTATTCTTCCTGGAGGAAAGTACCATGAGCTGTTTAATACGTGGCTGGAAAGGCTTGCAACATTTTTCATCTCATTAAAGGATGACAAAGGTATCCCGATACCATTTATTTTCAGACCGTTCCATGAACATTCCGGTTCATTTTTCTGGTGGGGCACCAACATTTGCACCGACAATGAGTACTCTGCCCTGTGGCGCTATACAGTCAGTTTCTTGCGTGATAAAAAAAACATTCATAATATACTTTATGCATATAATACCGATCGTGTGACCTCTTTTGAACAATACATGAGAGGGTATCCCGGAGATGACATTATAGATATGCTTTCACTCGATATGTACGACCGTGGCGCTCAATTTGGCGGAGAACTCGACAATGCACTGGGATTTATTACCAGGGAGGCCATAAGCAGAAATAAACTGGCTGCATTGAGTGAGACAGGCGAACGAAAAGGAATGCCTGACTGGTGGTCTTCGGTACTTTTGCCAGTTGTGAGCAAATACCCGGTTGTCTATGTCTTAACCTGGCGAGATGCATTCAAAACAAAGGTTACTGTTTCAGGAAATCCAGCCAAATCTTTTCCTGATGATTTTAAGTATTTTTATAACTCTCCCCGGACCTTCTTTTTAAAAGATATACAAAAAGCTAATGTATATGGACGTTGATAGCATCCCCCTGGTTGTTCCTGTCATTATCCTTTAATAAGCCTGATTGATTTTCTAAACGTACTGTTATAAACCTCTACGATGTAAACTCCGGCGGCTATGGTACTGATATTGATTTTGGTCTGGTAAATGCAATTTGTCAGTTCTCTGATTTTCTGACCCCTTGAGTTAAAAATCTGTATATTATAGAATGTATCATTGCTGAGTGCCACTGTAAACTCATCGCTGGTAATAGTTGGCCAGACAAATACTTCAGGCTCGGCTGAATAATTTGGCTTTTTGACATATACATATACTTTATCACTTATGTAAATTCCACATGTACCTGTGACCGTTGTCTTGTAAATGCCAATGGTTGTAGCATTTACGTTTTGAAGTACTAAAATGGAAGAATTAGTATTATCGAGCACCTTACCATCTTTTTGCCATTGATAGATCAGATCATGGCCATCTGCATTCACCTCCAGAGAAACAGTATTCCCAAACGGGACCTCAACATCGGGTGAAATAAAGGATATCTTTGTTACCGGGTATACGGTAAGCTTTATTACACCGGTTAATATGGAACCGCAGGAACCGGATACTTCAAAATTATAATTGCCTGAATCATTAATTGTTGCACTTGAAATACTGTATTTTGCAGAGGATCCTGATTGAACAACCTGTCCATTTTTAGTCCATTTATAGATAAGATTATATCCTTCCGCATTAACATTTAGAGTAACTGGTTGTCCGGCACATATAATAGTATCCATCGAATGGTTGAGTAATTTTGTGATAGGTGCCACCTCAACGTAAAGTCTGTACCAGTTGGAGATCTTATTATTAATATTAGTGCTTACGACCAGGGTGGACTTACCGGTAAAAGCTGAATTCCAGAGCACAGAAGCATTCCTGCCGTTGCCCGTAATGACTCCGGCACTGGCTGGCAGTAAATCCCATGTGTAAGAAGCGGCACCGGGAATGACGGCTATTGAATATTGACTTGATTGCACGTCATGACATACTATTGAATCACCAACAGGTGCTAACCCGGTATTTTTCAAAATCCATTTCTCAAAATCCGAAACCCTGGTATAAGCTCCGTAGGTATCGCAGGTGGTGCTTCCCCAGCTGACAATTCCTGCCAGTTTGTATTCTCCCGAAACCGGAACTACCAGGGGCCCTCCGCTATCACCATTGCATGCATCCTTGTTTCCATTCAGATAACCTGCCATGATATCGGTTGAAGGGATAGTATTCCAGGCTAAAGATGCCTGTGCATTGGAAACTACGGGCAGCTGAACTTTTTGCAGATTGGCCGGAAGAACATCCGGATTAACATGGGTAAGGCCCCATCCTGTTACCCACGATATAATCCCTGGAACAGTAGCACCCGCATTAACGTCAGCTGCCGATATAAGATTAATTGGCGTTGCATTTAAAAAGCTAATAGTGTCTTTTAATCTTAACAGAGCAATATCATTTATAAGAGTTGAATGATTAAAACCTTCATTAACGATTACCTGACTTACAGAATAAGTTTTACCCTCAAGAGCATTGGCCGGATTATTTGCACCTGCTTTTACAGCCATAGCGGATGCCGGAATTGGGACATTGAGGTCGTCCATTGTACAATGGGCAGCTGTTACAATCCAGTTACCATTGATTATCGAACCTCCGCAACGAAAATTCCCCGAAATATAGTAAACCTGCCATGGAAAGTCAGAAATGACAGCATTCGCACCACCTGTTATCTTTGCATTGATGAATCTTATGCCTGTGAAAAAAGGAAACAAATGATCACCAGTTCCTATATCTGATTTAATAAATAAGATGGGTTCACCATTCAGGATAAGTGAGTATAAACTTGTATCGGGATTATTAATCTCAGCAACAGAGATCTTTAGAAAATAATACTTATTTGGCTCAAGGCTGAAAGTAACAGTATCATTTTGTAGATAATTATTGCCTGGGAAGGCTGTTGTATTCTGATTATCAATAATCTGCCAGGCTGTTAAACCCGAGTTTTTTGTTTGTAATACCTGCATTGCAGCCTTTTGTGCCATTGCAGAAACTGTAATCAGATATAAAAGGGAAATGGATAAAAACCTTTTCATTTTCAAATATAGTCTGTACCTGGAGAAAATATTGAATAAATTCTCAATTTGTCACCAGTTCAAGTTTTCATGAATACCTGATAATAATAATCCAAACATATAAAACAGACAAACAGGGCTGATGTTCTATTCCCAGTTACCTTATACCGGTATCAATATCTATATTGAGTAAGGTTTTTTCCCTTGAACTTATTGAAACAGCGGCAGGCAAATTGCTTCCCCCAATGTTATTTTTTGCTGTTTCAAGAACAATCAGGTAATTTCCCGGAGGAAGCTTACTGCTGAAAGTGCCATCAAGTGATGGATTCAGCTGTGCTATTTTTCTCTTCCCGTCTGAAGTAAATACGCTTACCGGATAAGCTTTATAAGTTTCGGCAGTAGGTAAACAGGCGGGATCCGGAGGAATTTTCTCAACCGGACAGATCGGACCTATAGTTATAACTCCTTCAAGATACCCGTTTTGCTCAGGAAGCTTTGTACAACCCGAAACATATAATATCAGAAGGAATAACGTTCCGGCAGTTTTTTTTATAATGCACATTTTCATAATCCGGGATGTTGATTCTGCTATTATTCCCACAATTATGATGCCAGAGAAGCACAGAGTTACACAGAGAATATCCCAATGGCTTAAAACTACCTATAAAAAAACCGGTATCTGAGCCGGTTCTTTATGTTTCAATTCAAAAATTATCTCTATTAATAACCCCATTTTTTCATGATATCGAGGTCTGCTTTTGCACAATACATAGGGGTTTTATCACCATATGATTCCTGCTCAATAATATAGCATGTGGTTCCTCCCTTTTTTGATGCAAGCTTCACAACCTTTTTTGCACTCACAATTCCTTCTCCGAGGATGGTACTTTCATATTTTTCATTCCCTCCTTTAGTTTCTATTTCATCTTTCACATGAATAATCTCGAACCTGCCGGGAAACTGATTCATAACATCAAGAGCCACTGCCCCTCCGTTATAAAGGTTGCCAATATCTAATTGCATCGAAACAAGATCAGGATCGATACTCTTCATCATTATATCGAAGATCTTTTCACCATTCAGTTTCTGGCTGAACTCAAAATCATGATTGTGATATCCGAACTTCATCCCTGATTTTTTGCACAACTCTCCGCTCTTGTTAAAAATGTCCATATATCTCTTGAAATTATCGTAGGTTTTTCTCATACTCTCATCCATAAACGGACTAATCATCCATTTTTGTCCAAGTAAAGCTGCATCTTCGACAGTATATTTCCAGCTGTCGCTGAAATCCTTTGTGGTTTCATCCCAATGCTGTTTACCCATGACAGTATGGCCGCTGATCATTTTTAAACCCAGCTCATCAAGAACTTTTCTGAATTCAGGTGCTGAATAACCATAGAACTTTCTGTCAATGTAATTGGCATGTTCTACATATACATAACCCATTTTAGAAAGCTGTGTAAGGGATCCGACAGGATCCTTCATCATCTCATCGCGTACAGAATACAGTTGTATGCCAACCATTCTTTTTTTCTTGCCGGAAACTAAAACTGACCTGGGAAAAATAGCAGTACCAAGTGCGAGGATGGCACCTGATTTAATAAAGGATCTCCTTGAAGTTTTCATCAATCTGAGTAATTAGGTTTGATTTATTTGTAAATTTTGTTATTGAATAATGCAACAAGCTCCTCCGGTCCAAGTAGCTGGGACGGATTGAATTTTTCTGACGACATATATTTGAGAATACCGCTATACAACTGTCTGCCCTCAGGTCTGTTCTTAATTACTCTAAGGTCAGACATACAAACCAGTAATTTCCCTTTTCCGACTGCAAACTCAAAGATTAGTCCAAGCTTATGATTTCTTTCAATATTATCAACCACCTGTACCAAAGGGCGATAATCTTTTGGTGTGTTATCAAGGATAAACGGGCGACTGTTTTTAACAATGGGCCACCACTGCCAGTTTGTATGAGATTCAGTTGGAAAATCGTTGAATAATGGTAACACGGGATTTGTAAGAATCGACATCGTACCGGGTGATACCGGTTTATTATTTGATTCAGAGATCCTTTTAAACATCCGCCAATTCCAGTAATCGGGAATAAATAAACCTCCTACTGACAGATCCTTAACATCATTAAAATCAGGGAATAATAATACTTTTTCACCGCCTGTAAGTTTCGAAAGAGTGATCTTATCAAGCTTCTTTGATACAATGATGCCATCAGGGACTTTTGTCTCCACACTAGCCGGATAAACCCAGAGAGGATAAGAGTTTTCATATACGGTTCCTTCAAGTAATACTGTAAGAGTCAGCTTTTCTGCCCTGGAAAACTTAAAAAGATCAATATTCAAAGAAGCTATATTGTTTAATCCCCCCTGTAAAATATCAACTATTGCTTCGTTCTGAAAAATGATTTCACCCCGGCTATTTTTAAGTTCACATTTTACCGGCTGTGCTTTTAAGGAAGCGTCGGAATAATTTGCTACTTGGATTTTCGCGCTGAATTGTTCATTGTTTGTCCAGCAATATTTATCCATAATGACTAAAGGAACAACCTTGTTACAGAATTGACTGAATTCTTGTGAGGTTATAACTCCTTTACTATCCATAAATGCATCGAGAAGACCCACAAGTGCAGTTCCCTGCCCGGGGAAATCCTGGAGATCGAGCAAATGAAAACCCCCAAAACCCGGAGTTCTCATCGCCATTTCAATGTCTGCCTTATAACAAATTGCACTCAATGCTCCGGAAGCTCTGAAGAAGTCCATCGCCTGATCACTAAGGTTATTTTCCTTAAGCCGTTCCCTGAAAACTTCAAAATTCCAGGGCTTCATTACACCTGTATATTTTTTTATCTCATCGTAATTAGGATAAATCTGATACTGGCCAACCTCAGTTCCGATAGCAGGAACCGTACACTTAGAAATGGCTCCTGAATAATTCAGACTGGTAGATGGATAGCGGCCATTAATATAACCTCCGTCATTAGCGTCGGCAAATGAAAATGAACCTCGGATATGAGTGCTGTAAGTTGTATCTCTGTCGGCTCCTACTCGGCAGGCCGAATAATAATCCTCTCCCTCGGCCTGTCCTCTGAAACCAAGATAATTATTTGATCCATAGGCCATTAAGTGACGACTATCAAGGGCCCTGAAATGATTCAGGAATTCTTTCATTACATCAAAATCACCAGAAAGTTCATTGCCCAGTGCAAACATTACAAAAGATGCATGATTCCCATAAGTTTCAAGAATATGATCGCCTTCCTTAAGCAGAAAAGTATTCAAATCAGAGTTCCTCTTTTTGCTGAATCCGCCCCAGAAGGGCAGTTCAGGCTGAAGATATATTCCTTCAATATCTGCTGCTTCAAAAGCAGCAAGCGGGGGTGTCCATGAATGAAACCGGTAGAAATTGATATTATACGATTTTGCAATCCGGAAAACTTTTTGCCAGCCTTCAACATCCATAGGAGGATAACCGGTTAAAGGAAAAACGCATGCATCATGCTTACCACGAAGAAAAGTTTTTGTCCCGTTTATCGTAAACTGTGTTCCCTGAGTGGAAAACTTACGCATACCAAAATTAAGCGTTGCATTATCAATTGGTTTTTCACTCTTCAGGATAATGGATAATTTGTATAGCGCAGGATTAAATTCGCTCCAAAACAAAGTTTTATTGCCAAGGCTGTAAGTAACTTCAACGGAGTTTTCTCCTTTTTTTAAAGTAACAGGAAACGATTCGGAGGAAACATTATGTTTTACATCAGTATTCCACGAATCGGCCTTCAATATCAGATTCATTTTTTCCTTATTCTCTGCAGGATTAGCGATCTTCACCCTGACTGTAATTTTCTTCAGGACGACATCAGGATATACCTGCACTGCATCAATGTGAACCGGATTATATGCCTCGAGGCAGAATTTACCAATGATCCCGTTCCAGTTACTTTGTGTGTGTTCAGTCCAGGCATGTGAGCCCGTAACACCTTCGGGAACAGAACTATTATCATTATTCACCAGGATAGTCAATACATGTTTCCCGGGAGCAAGATGGTTTGTAAGATCGTAATACTGAGGTGTAAGTATATCGTTGCTTTTGCCTATAAGATCAGCGTCGACCCAAACCTGTGTCGGTTTGGTTCTTTCCATCATCAATCTTATATCCCTGCCTTTCCAGCTTTCAGGGATAACTACTGTCTTTTGGTACCATGCCATTCCGGCATACATCAGTTCGCGGGAAAGCCTCATTGTTTCCTGCCTGTTAATATTTGGAATACCCTTTTTGTTTTCATCGAGTGTACCGGGTAATTTCACCGAATCGGAAAGAGTACGTGTGTACCATTTTTCTGCTATCCCGCACTTTGCAGTATCCAACGCAAACTTCCATAATCCACTGAGTGATATTGTATCACGGATTGAAACAAAAGATCCTTCATTACAGGATATCAGTACAAACACTGTTACTATTGAAAAATATTTGATTCTTGAATACAATGAAAATAAATATTAATCCGGCAAAGGTTTATTGCCGGAAGACGAAAATAGTAAATTCTCTTACATAAAGGAAATGATTTCTCCTCATGAAATAAACAGACAGAGATCTGACATCCTAATTCAGTCTATTTTTTAGGTTTATTTAACTTTTTTATTTCTTTATCTTTCTGAACTAACTCATCTTCAAGCTTTCCGATTTTATCATTAAGCTTTTCAATTTTACCGGTAAGTTTATTAATATCATCATTTAAACCTGCAACCTGCATAATTAATCCGGCCTTATCAGTTTCGAGACCTTTTATAACCGGAGTGTAGACTGACTTAGCATATAACCATGCAGTAAAATATCCGATTATCACTGCTACCAGGAGCAAGGCGACTATGGTAATCACTGCTCCGGTAACTGTCTGTGCTAGTTGTACAAATAATAGTGTCATGTTATTGCATTTTTATTGATATTTCTGTTCTTCTGTTTTTTGCCCTTCCTTCAGCGGTAAGATAATCGGCGACAGGTTTGCTTTCTCCGAGCGATTCCGTAATAATTCTACATGAATTTATACCCTTGTCTTCAAGGTATTTACCTGCTGCCAGAGCTCTTTTAAGTCCAAGAGCCTTATTGTATTCAGCCGATCCTACCAGATCAGTGTTTCCGGTAACTGAAAGCATCGACCCGGAATATTTATCAAGCCAGGTCTTGAACTCACCGATGAGGTTATCGGTTTGCGGATCAGTTTTGAATTTCACATCATTAAATTCAAAATAGTTCAGAAGGTCCTTTGGCATTGAAGCTTTTAACTTCATTAATGAATCTGCCGTTTTAGTTTGTAATTCAGGAAGTGTCTGTACCGGTACTGTTTTTTTCATCACAGGTAATAGCTTATCGTTATAAAGCCATGATGAAATAAAACACCACATCACGAAGATGACAAATCCGGTAATAAGAATTCTCATTTTAAGATTTGTTAAGTTACGGATCAGGAAATTGTTCATACAAGTTAGGAAATAATAAAGAAACAAGGACTATATAAATTGGGAAAATTCACTTTTTTAAGTTTTTTCTTTTTAATGCAAACATGTCCGTTGCTGCATTAGTTCATCATTTCAGCAACCTGCCCTGGTCTTTATTGCATTTGTCTCGATAAAAATCTACATTTAATAGGTAAAACCCGAATAATTGATAAAACAGGATCATATTATTGAAAAAGCATTGGTTTCTGAACTTCAGAAAGGAAACAAAAATGCCTTCTCAGGAATATTTATTGCATATTATAAAGACCTTGTTTTGTTCGCTGCAAATTTTACCCGCGAAATTGATTCGGCAGAAGAAATTGTCCAGGACACATTTGCTAAAATTTGGGAAGAACATAAGAGGATAAATATTGATGTTTCAATAAAATCATATCTTCTTAAGTCTGTCCAAAACAAATGCATTGATTGGATTCGTCATATGAAAATCCGCCAAAAATATAATTCTGAATCTCTTACAAACTCCATAGATTTTGAATATAATACTGATAATTATTTAACTAATTCAGAAATTGAAGGATTGGTCAGGGATGCTCTGAATAAGCTTTCTCCTGAAATTTCGCAAGCCTACCGTATGAGTCGTAACGAAGGATTAAAATATCATGAAATTGCAGAAAAACTAAACGTATCGGTAAGAACAGTAGAGGTCAGAATCGGAAAGGCGCTGAGTTCTCTGAGGAATGAGTTGGATGAAAAGAAATAAATGATGCTGTTATCGAGATAATAGCAAAGTATCTGTCCGGAAGTGCAGATAAGGAAGAGAAGATAACTCTCGGGAAATGGATAAGTGATTCTGATGAAAACAGAAAACACTTTGAACAGTTAAGAAATATCTGGGAAATAACTGATACACAATATTTGCCGAAAACAATCAATACAGAAAAGGCCCTGGAAAATGTTTTACCAGGGATTTCCTGAAGGTCTTCTTTAGAAAAGCTCTGGATATATTGGGGAAAAATTGCTGCTGTACTACTTATACTTCTTATAATCGGCAACATAATCTGGTTTAAGTTCAGTCCTGATAAAAACCTTTCATCCGTTTCTCCGGTATTTAATGAAGTGTATGCAACTTTTGGCACCCGTACCGCATTGAAACTTGTTGATGGCTCACTTGTATGGCTTAATTCCGGCAGTAGTCTGAAATATCCAGATAGATTCTCGGGCAGCAAACGTGAAGTATTTCTCAATGGGGAAGCATATTTTGAAATAGCCAGTAATGCTGCTAAACCGTTCATTGTTAAAACAGCGAATCTGACTGTTAGAGCTACAGGCACCAAGTTTAATGTTTCCGGTTATACTTCTGATTTTAAGTCAGAAGTTACTTTAGTCGATGGGAAAGTATTTGTAGATGATCTTGAGAAAGACGGAAGCAGCAATCTGGTGTCGGAACTGAATCCAAATCAACATCTGATTTTCAATAAATCCACCAAATTGTTTATAGTTAATTACGAGGATATATATAAATACATTGCCTGGAAAGATGGTAAGCTTATTTTCCGCAATGAACCATTAAGAGAGGTTGTCAAAAAAATCGGGCAGGTCTTCAATGTCGATATAGAAATACAGGGAAGCTCTCTTCAGGATTACAGGTATCGGGCTACATTTGAAGATGAATCATTGGAAGAGATTCTTAAATTGTTGGAAATATCATCTCCGATAAGAGTTGAAGAAATTAAACGGACACCATTACCAGATGGTTCCTTTCCAAAGAAGAAAATTATCATTTTCCCGGTAAAGCAAAAACGATAAAGCCTTATCTGAAGATATAAATATGAAAATTTAACCTTAAACCATACTAATCCATAAAACCCACATCCTACGAAACAGAAAATCATTGTTATATATTAAAAAGAGAGGAAATGTGCGGCAACACTTTCCCTCTCAGATTAGTGGCTAACAAATTCATTATTGAAAATCTCATTGATTATTAACCAACTAACTTTACAAAAGTATGAAAAAAAACCTTAATTACTATGGTTTAAAAGAACCATCAGGTAATTTCCAGAAACTTCTTCTAAAAATGAAAATTTCTACTCTGCTTCTCTTTTGTTGTATGTTGAATGCGCTGGTAACACCAACATATTCTCAGGCAACAAAAATCTCACTCGATCTAAAAAACTGTTCAATTGAGCAGATCCTGGATAAGATTGAACAGGAAAGTGAGTTTTATTTTCTTTATAATCAGAAACTTATTGATGTTACCCGAAAGGTTGACATCGTAGCTGACAAAGAATCGATCAGGGATATTTTAAAAGATATTTTTGATGGTTATGATGTCAAATATGTAGTATATGACCGGCAGATTATACTTACAAATAAAGAGGAGTCTGGCCTTCTTGATGAACTGCAGCAATTAGTCGTAACAGGAAAAGTCATTGATGCAACCACCAAATTGCCCTTGCCGGGAGTAAATATAGTGGTTTCAGGTACAACTATCGGAGCTATGACAGACGGAAATGGTAGTTATTCCATTACTCTGACGAATCCTAACGGATCGATTGAATTTACCTTCATTGGATATGCTAAAGTTATTATACAAGTTGAGGGTCGGAATTCAGTTGATGTTCAGATGACTGAGAATGTCCAGCAGCTCGATGAAATAGTTGTTGTAGGTTATGGGACAGTCAAGAAGAGTGATGTTACCGGGGCTCTGACCAGGGTAACAGAAAAATCTATTACCGGATCAGTGGGGTGCCACTTATACGTCTTGCTGAAACTTACCTGATCCGAGCAGAGGTATATGGCCGCCAGGGAAATTATGCTTCAGCAATTGCAGATCTCAATGTGCTTCGTTCACGTGCTGCGTTTCACGTTAATGAAAACAGATCGGAAATTCTTGTTAAGTATGAACCTGGTGTGTTATCTGGCAGTTTAAGTGTTCCCGCAGGTGAAAAAGTAACTCCCTATAAAGTCACAACCGACACCTATTCAAAAATCACAATAGATGGAACAGAATGGCAGGGTGGTACTCCAAAAGCTGCAAAAGAAAACTATCCGGTAGAAGCAACAACGGATGCTCAAAGGTTCATCCATTTTATTTATAATGAAAGAGCGCGTGAACTGATTTTCGAAGAACAAACAGTTGAAGATCTTCACAATGCAGGCATTCTATATGAAAGAGTACGTGATCGTGACATGATGGGTGCTCCTTTATCATCTACAGGAACAACAAACTTCCCTTTTCCTGATGATGATCTGAATGTTGCACTTGGAGCAATGGTACTGGTAAAGGACAACTGCAAAAATTCCATACTTTTAAACCATGGCCTCAAGGTTATCTTGATTTGTTAACTGATGAAAATGGTAATGCACTGGCAGCTGATGCAAAAGCATTATATCAGAATCCGGGTTATTAAAGGTTAGTTTTTTAAAGGTTAGATTTTAGGAAAAGCCGGCAAATTTGCCGGCTTTTTAATATTTCACCTTCTTATTGAAATGCGTACGAGTATGATTTTTCACATACCTTAACCAACTCTTTTGTATCTTCAGGTAATAATTTATACGGAATGGAAAGAAGAAACATTATTAAAAAATCATCTTTTATATTGATTGTATCGATAGCTACAACTATTTTCTTAAATGCGCAGCATCCATGGCAGGTGATCTCTGAAAATGGAACCAGAGATATAGCTAAGAATTTTAAATATCCCCCGGTAAAATATGGTATAATACTATGGTGGGGATGGGATGGTCCAATGTCAGATACTGTCATTAAGCGAGACCTTGATAAGATTAAGACAATGGGATTCCGTGGTGCAATGATCGAAGCAGGTTATGGTATGAGTGCAAAATATCTGTCACCTGAGTGGTTTGCTTTAGTAAAGATCGCTGTTGATGAAGCAAAAAAAAGAGGGATGTGTGTCTGGATAGAGGATGAAGGTAAGTATCGCTACTGAATTTGCGGGTGGCAAATTCAGTAGCGAAAGGCCCGACCTGAAGATGCAGGGATTGGTAGTTACCGAAAAGATTGATGCGAACGGAGGAGAAATAATTTCAAGAAAATTGCCAAATTATATTATAAGCGCTGCTGCATTTAATAATCAGGATAAGACAAGCAAAATAATTGATGTGAGTTCCGGTGAACTGATCTGGCATGTTCCGGAAGGTAACTGGCAGATTTTTCTTGCAGGACATCGTTTCAGATCCTCAGTAACACGATCAGTGAATAATCCCACAAGGGGGAAAGATACTACCGCATCTCTCTTCGATTACCTCAATCCTTTGGCAACCAGACAATTTATTTCCTGGACTCATGAACAATACAAAAGGTATATAGGCGACGAGTTTGGCAAAACCTTTATGGGCTTTATGGGCGATGAACCTGATTTTGCATATACTCCATGGACTCCGGACCTTCCTGAAATTTTCAGGGAGAAAAAAGGGTATGATGTTAAACCTTATCTCGCATCATTCTTTGTCCCGCAGCTGAACGAAGAGACAAAGAGAATAAAAGCCGATTACTGGGATGTCTGGTCAGATCTCTTCAAAGATAACTTCTTCAAAGTTCAGGCCGACTGGTGCAGGGAAAACAAAATAGAATATATTGTTCATCTCAATCACGAAGACCAACTACCCGGATTGGTGAAATCATCAGGTGATTTCTTCAGGAATATGCGATATGTTGGAGTACCCGGTGTAGATGCCATCTGGAGCCAGATATGGATGGACCATGTTTCTGATTTTCCCAAACTTGCCTCATCTGCAGCACATCTATATGGTCGTCCGAGAGCTTTTACCGAAAGCTTTGCTGCTTTCACCCACAGGCCAACTGTTCCACAGGCAAAGTGGGTACTCGATTATCAGCTTGTAAGGGGAATAAATTCCGTTCAGATAATGTTCATGTCTGCCTCAACTTCAAAAACCCGTCCTGCTGCTTCGAATTCTTCAACAGGAATTCCGGCCCAGATTTTACAGAGAACAAGTTTTTTCATGTCGGATACATTTCCTCCTGTCGCACAATATCTTAACCGGGCAACATATCTTTTGTCGCAGGGAAGACCGGCAGCTGAGATAGGTGTTTATCTCCCAACATCAAGCATGTGGTATGGTGATATTGAGTCAAATATAAGTGTAATGGATATTGCCAGACAGTTGTTGGAAAATCAGCGAGATTTTGATTTTATAGATGACCAGGCTTTAGCTTTATCGCCTACATTAAATAAAGGGACATTTCAAAATCTAAGCGGACAATCGTACACGGCAATAATCGTCCCCTCAATCAGCGTGATCTCAAAGACATCTCTTGCAAAATTGAAGGAGTTTACCACTGCCGGCGGAAAAGTAATCTTTATCGGGTCCCTTCCATCATTAGTTACCGATAAGAACTTCCTAAATGCTCCAAAACCTGAAATTCAGGAATGGTCTCTGCATGAACAATCCGGAAAATTAACTCCCCAGATCCTTTCATCATTACCAACTCCTGAACTGAAAATAGATAAATTACTTCCTCAGATAAAATATACCCGCCGGACCTGGAGAGATGGTGATTTATACTTCATTTTTAATGAAATTATCGAACCTTTGAATTTTAATATTTCATTATCTGGAACCGGGAAAGTTTCAGAATGGGATGCGTTTACAGGTCAAAAGATTCCGTTAAAAGGCGCTGTTCTCAAAAAAGGGAGAATCAATGCTCAGATGAAACTTCAGGGCTGGGAGACAAAGTTTATCATTATCAGTAAATAAAATAGTTACAACACTGCAAAGACCTACTGGTAGTCAGCAGGTTAGACAGATCTGCAGAGTTCATCTCAAAAACTCTACTTTATCTGATAACATATTTCTATAATAGAACCAAATTAATATTATATAAGAACCGTTATCTTTATCAGTGTTTACTGATAATTTCTATTCCCATAATTTAAAACTATTTAAATATGCAGGATAATATCAATAACCCAGGTACTAAGGAAACTCCCTATGAAACAGCCAGAAGTTGTCGCCATTATGCAATGTGCAAAATAGATTTTCTTGGTAGTGGTGTATGTCAGTCAGGCCTCGAAAAACATTTCGTAAGCTTCTATCCCCAGGGAAGGATGATACTTTATGAAGCTCTTGCAACACACAAAATATCAGTTACAGAAAAGTGCGTTGAGATTGCAGATAGCTGTGATCTATGCGGAAAATGCGATTACCAGTGTTACTTTCTCAATGAAATGCGTCCTACAAAAGTTATGGAAGCCTTAAAAGATCATGTTGATACTTTTATTAAAAACGGCGGGAAAATTAAGCAATCAAAAAACGATAGTATACTCACTGAAATAAAACAAATTGTTGGTGAAAACTGGGCAACAAACGATGAAGCGATTACTGTTACGTATTCTCACGACTGCAGTGCAATCTCCGATCCCAAAATATCCTGATTATATCGTTCTCCCTTATACCAGAGAAGAAATTTCTTCTCTGGTGAAATTATTCAGGAAGAATAACATTCAATATACTATTCGTGGAAATGGTCAGAATCTGCTGGGTTTTGCTGTTAATGAAGGAGCTATCATTGACCTTAACAGGATGAAGACAATCGATTTTGATGAGAAGAACTGGCTGGTAAAAGTGGGACCAGGGGTTGCCGCTTTTGATCTTCAGAAACAGGCCCAGAAAAGAGGTTACAGGATAAATGCAGCTGAGCCAGCGGCTCTTTTATGCGCCAATATTATGTGTTCCGGAATTATGTCCACTTTTTCAACCACCTATGGAATAAATGCCGACAACTACATAGATGCGGAATTCGTTGATAAGGAGGGTTCCTTTTTTAATCTAAATGATATTTCTTCCCCAAATCTTTATTCCTATAAAAATCTACAGCATAATGACTCTCCGGGTATTTGTATATCAGCAAGTATCAGGCTTCATCCGGTCCTAAGTGATGAAAAGGGTATCCTTGTGCCTTTCGAAACACTCGATAATGCACTTGATTTTATAAAGGAGTGTTCTTTAAGACATATAGGTCTGGCCTTAGGGGTTGTTGGTGCTGAATATATTTCCACATTTCTTTCACCTACTAAAAAAATGGCCTCTGAAATAAAAAGTATATTCGTTGATAAGTTAAACATACCCTGGCTTGTTGTTGTAATCGGAGATAAATATGCAATCCGTTCGATCGGTGAAATGGGATTTCCCTTTTTTGATCAGAACCTTTTTAATTCGCTATATCTTGGTTTGCCATCCCTGAAAAAAGCAGAATGGCTCGATCTTGTAAGAGAGCTTTCTGATGATGAACCTTATTCCTATTTAAAAATTAAAGGTTTCGCTGAACTTTTTGAAACTGCCCTATCACCTTCGGCTGCTTTATATTCACGGGAAGTAGATCCGGAACTCCGGCCATTTTTCGAAAATCTTTTCTCCAACCAGGAAATGACTGATCTTGTGTGGTTAAATATGTACCGGATAATGAGTACACGTCTGGGCCGTAAAAAACCTTTTTTGCCGACACTAATGTATTTGCCAATAGATAACAAACTGATCAGTGAATTATCTGACAAATTCAGACTTATAGCCGGGAAGCATAAAGTAGACCATGATTTTGGTTTTATCACTCCAATTGATAATGGGAAAAGATGCATTTTTGAGTATGATTTCTTTTACGATTATAATGATCCTGATGACATTCAAAGAATAAGAAAGGTAGCAGCTGAAGCAAATATGTTAATCGATGAGTATTCAGTTAAAACCGGAACAGTGAAAGGTCATCCCTATGTTTTGTATCAGGGGTTTTGCAGGAAGGAGAATTTATTGTATTCATAAATCTTAACTTCCGTTTATGTTACTCAAAAGCAAATCCACAATAGCCCTGACGGGAGCAACCGGTTTTCTGGGCAGCCATCTGATGGCATCCTTGCTTACAAAAGGATATAACATTATAGTTTTCGGACGTTCTGCAAAAAACGAGTCTCTGAATGAAAGGATCGCCAGGCTCTTAAAATGGTTCGAGATTGACAATTTTTCGGGCCAGGTCACATATATTGATACTGACTTATCACAGGATAATCTGGGAATTGAGGAAGGAGAATATTCGAGACTCTGTTCAGTCGTCGGTTCTGTAATTCATTGTGCATCAGACACCAGCTTTTCAGAAAACAAACGTGAGAAGGTAATGGCTGCAAATATTAATAACCTGAAAGGAATCCTTGAATTCTCGAAGAATGCTAATGTAAATTTCTTCCATTACATCAGCACGGCATATGTTGCAGGTACAGGTATGTCATATTGCAAAGAAATACTCTCGTCCGCTAAAACCTTTACCAACGTGTATGAGGAGAGTAAGGCCGCTGCTGAAAATATCATTTCAGGGTTTTGCCAGAAAAACTCAATTAATCTTTCAATTATAAGGCCTTCTATTGTTTACGGCGATTCGCAAAACGGAAGGTCGCTTAAGTTCAATGCATTGTACTTCCCAATAAGATCCGCACAGTCCATCAGGAATATATACCTGAATGATCTTAATAATAACGGAGGTATAAAAGCTGCTAAAAACGGAATTTATATTGATGAAGACGGTTACCTTTTTTTGCCTCTTAAAATATATTTACCACGGGAAGGAGATTTAAACATTATTCCGGTAGACTATTTTGTAAATGCCACTGTTAAAATAATTGAAAACTGTTCCGGAAGCGGTATCTATCACCTTACAAACAACACTCCTACAATAATTTTCATTGTTGCTGAGTATTATCAACAACTTATGAAAGTCAGGGGCGTGGAGATTATTTATGGTAATCCTCGAGACAATATAGAAAGAAATCCGGCTGAAGAATTGTTCGATCGTTTTATTGAACCTTACCGGCCATATTTATCCGATAACAGAGTTTTTGACAGAACGAATGCCAATAAGGCTACAGATGGTCTGAATCCTCCTTCGTTCACATATGAGATTTTTAAAACCTGCATGGAATACGCTATCGAAGTTAATTGGGGAGCTTCAATTTTTTAGAGATAATAAAGAGACTGTGCCGGGTGAAATGGTTTATTAAATAAGTCTATGGCAAAGGTTTTATTAATCAATTCTAACAGATTCAAACATCCATGGCCGGTTATTCCATTTGGGCTTTGTTACGTAGCCACTTCACTGGAAACAAATGGTAATCATAAGGTCTGTTTTCTCGATTTGTGCTTTTCTCCAAATTGTAATGAAGATATTCAGAATTCCGTAAAGAATTTTGCCCCCGATGTAATTGGAATCAGTATACGAAACATTGATGATACCGGAGGTTATAATGTCCATTTTTTGCTTGAAGATGTCAAAAACGATGTCGTTGATAATTGCAGGAAAGAATTCCAGGGCCCTATTGTTATTGGAGGTCCTTCAGTAGGGATAAGCGGCAGAGAGATGCTCGATTATTTTGACCTTGAATACGCAATTCGCGGTGACGGGGAAGCTGTGATGCCCGAATTTGTAAAACGAATAGAGAACCATCAGCCTCTGGAAGGATTAAATGGCCTGATTATTCGCAGAGAAAAGAAAATTATTCAGGACAGTGAACCTTTCCGTGTAACAGATCTCGACTCGCTGCCTTTTCCTAAACCCCTTCGCTATCTGGACCTTAAACGGTATCGTCGTTTCGGATCTCCAATCCACATACAGACAAAGCGCGGCTGTGCCTTCAGGTGCGCTTATTGCACTTACAACAAAATTGAGGGGAATCAATATCGCTTAAGGAATCCTAAGCTTGTAGCTGCTGAAATAGAAATTCTTGTTAGGGAAACAGGTATCAAACACATTGAATTTACCGACAGCATTTTTAATATACCCGGCTCTCATGCAAAAGAGGTCCTGCGCATCAACCAGTATGGCGTTTATTAATACTTTTAAAAATGATGGAAAAAATCATTGGATTAACCCTTATTAAAAGGATTATGTATGAGCTGAAAAAAAGTTTATCTGAAAATAATAACCCGAAACAGAACGGATTTTCTCTGATTTCACTTTTGACAAAAACAACACAATAATCTATTCCTTTGTGATACTTAGTGAAGTCCTTTGTGTTCCTTAGTGGTAAAAAAAAATTAAACTTGACATAATGCAGAAAACTCCTGAAGAAGTATACAACCGTATAAATAACGACATTTATAATATTGAAGGAGACAGGTGGTGGCATCAAGACTTTTCATTAAATCTGATCAGAACCTTTATTAATCCTTTCAGGGTAGATTATGCAAAAAAAGTTCTGGCTCAGTTTAATATGAATTCAGAAAATATAAATGCTCTTGAAATAGGTTGCGGAGGAGGAATATTATCGGAAGAGATAGCAAGAATGGGGTTTAATACTACCGGAATTGATCCTTCTGAGCAATCATTGAACATCGCAATAAAACATGCATCTGATAATAAGCTTAAAATTAAATATGAGAAGGGAACCGGAGAGAAACTGCCGTTTCAGAATAGTACTTTCGATGTGGTCTTTTGTTGCGATGTACTGGAACATGTTCGTGATTTGCCAGAGGTGATTTCTGAAATTTCACGTGTGCTGAAAAACGATGGCATATTTATCTATGATACT
>Ga0209746_1000465_pt1 | contig 20622 bp, 17 predicted proteins | sample BarGraNGADG00211_3_FD_184496 | JGI IMG/M metagenome (GOLD analysis project Ga0209746, IMG submission 184496) | Arctic peat soil microbial communities from Barrow, Alaska - Barrow Graham LP Ref core NGADG0011-211 (SPAdes) (version 2) | ecosystem: Environmental > Terrestrial > Soil > Wetlands >... | reverse complement strand
TCGCTGATCCCCAGGCGCTGGCCGTGGCGTAGCAGCCACTCGGTCTTCCCCAGATAGCCAAGCTAGTACCACATGGCGTCGGCGCAGAGGTTACCGGTCGCCGCCGCCACAAACACCCATTCGGGTTTCAACAACCCGCTCGATGCGGCCATCGCGCCCAGTAGGGTGACCAGCGGTCCTTCCACGAGCGTCATCAATGCCAGAAAGACGTAGTTCCAGTTGCCCAATTGCTGGATCTGGCCTACGATCAACCCCGTCCAGAAGTCTTGCAGTATTTTGACGACGGTCTCTAGCACGCTGTCGACTTTCGCTCCGTAGAATGGGCAACCTGCTTTTCAGTGAGGCCCGCCACTGATGCCGGATAACTATCATAATCGTTTTTGGCGCATTGCGCCAATCCGCCTGCCCCTCCCGCACCTCCTCCGTCGCTGCGCCGGCCGGCTTGGGAACCCCGCCTATTTTGAGTGCCTCGCCGCGCGGAGTATACTGGGCTCGAGTTACCGTATTATCGATGCGGAAGGCGGGCAAGGTATGCGTTTCCCACGATCAGGCGGCATTCTGTGCCATCCGACCTCGTTTCCCAGCCGCTATGGTATCGGCGACCTGGGCCAGGGCGCCTATGACTTCGTAAACTGGCTGATCGCGGCCAAGCAGAAGCTCTGGCAGGTCTTGCCCCTCGGCCCAACCGGCTACGCCGACTCACCCTACCAGTCGTTTTCGGCTTTCGCCGGCAACCCGATGCTGATCAGCCCTGAGCAGTTGGTGTGGTCGTATTTGCTGCCTGAAGACGCCCTGGCCGGTGTGCCTGATTTCCCAGCCCACAGTGTCGACTATGGCGCCGTCATTGCTTACAAGCAGCGTCTACTGCGACGCAGTTTCGAGCATTTCGAGACCCACGCGAGCGCCGAGCAGAGCGAGTGGTTCGAACAGTTCAAGCAAGCGAACGGGCACTGGTTGCCCGATTATGCGCTCTTCATGGCGCTGAAAGCCCATTTCGGCGGCGGTACCTGGCAAGCCTGGCCGGCGGAAATCTGCGCACGCGATGAGGAAGCCTTAAAGGATTACTGCGCGGCCCTGGCCGACGATATCGCTTATCACGAGTACCTACAATGGCTGTTTACCGAGCAGTGGGGCAAGCTTAAGGCCTATGCGAACGCCAATGACATTCAGATCATCGGCGACATTCCCATTTTTGTGGCCGAAGATAGCGCCGATGTGTGGGCGCGGCCAGAGCTGTTCAAGCTCGACAAAGAGCGCCGGCCGACCGTGATCGCCGGCGTGCCGCCGGACAACTTTTCGGATACCGGGCAGCGCTGGGGAAATCCTCACTATCGCTGGGATGTGATGGCGGAAAATGGCTACGAGTGGTGGTTTGCGCGCATCCGCCAGACGCTAACCCAGGTCGACATCGTGCGCATCGACCACTTCCGCGGCTTCGCGGCAGCCTGGGAGGTCCCGGCCGGCGAAATAACGGCGATGAATGGGCATTGGGAGCCCGGCCCCGGCCCTGAGCTTTTCGAGGCCATCGAGAGCGCCCTGGGGAAACTGCCAATCATCGCCGAAGATTTGGGGGTCATCACGCCTGATGTGGACGAGTTGCGCCAGCAATTCAACTTCCCTGGCATGAAGATCCTCCAGTTCGGTTTCGCGCTGGATACCCTGCCCAAATACCTGCCGCACACCTTTGACTGCGACTACATCGTCTATCCGGGCACGCACGACAACAACACGGTGATCGGTTGGTTCAACGAGGCCAAGCGCACGCCGACCGAGAAGTGGTGCTGTCTGAGTTACCTGGGCACGGACGGGCACGATCTGGCGTGGGACTTCATCCGCATGGCCTGGCGCTCAGTTGCCAATCAGGCGGTGGCGCTGTTGCAGGATGTGATGAACCTGGGCAACGAAGGGCGCATGAACTTCCCCGGCACGACGAGCGGCAATTGGCGCTGGCGCTACACGCCGGAAATGCTGACGGACGCTGCCGGTGCGCGGCTGCGGCAGTTTTCGGAGCTGTACGACCGGTAACTGAGCGGCCCTCAGTTGCCTGCAGCGGCCGCGCTGTCTGCAGCAGGCCCGGTGTCTGCACCGGCTAGCGTTATCGGCGGTAACTCGGCGCGGCCGACCTCCTTGCCATCTGCTGCGCGGTACAGAATGAGCAGGACGTTGTAGTTGCCGGGCGGTGTCTGGGCCGGCAGCGCCAGGTCGTACACGTCCTGAACGGGTTGCCCGGTCACCCAATCGGTGGTCGGGTAAGCAAAATGCACCGGCGCCTGGTCGTTCGCAACCAGTGGGGCATCACTGCCCGGACGGAGCAGGCGGGCAGAGACCTTCAGGGCCTCGCTCACCGGCACGCTGGCCGTCCAGGTTACGGTCACTCGCACGTCGAGCGCGGAATGGTCTGCCCGTATGCCCGTCTTTGCCCCAAGCAGTCGAATGCCGTCGCCCATCTCCTGGCCCGCAGCTGCCGCCGCGGGCGCCGGTTTAGTGTTCACTTGGATCAACGGCCCCGCCGCATTCAAACTGTAACGCCGGCTTGCGCCGGGCAGATCGCGGGTCAGGTAGACCGGCGCGCCGCGTGCGAGCCCGCTTTCGACGGCCGCAAAGCGTGCGGCCTCTGCGTCGGCGGCCACCAGCGTGATATCCCTGCGCCGGCCCAGCACGTCCCGGAAATAGCGCAGCAGAGTTGTCTCGCCGAGCAGGCCGATCACTTCACCGTCCGGCGCGATGCTGGCCAGTGCATCCTGGCCGCTATCATAAACCCCCCAGGCCTGGCTGCGGTTCTGTGCGGCAAAGCCCTGCACAGCGATGCGCACGGGCTCGAAGAGCACTGCGGCGCTTAGCAGCAACGCCAGCCCATTCAGCACCCACGGTCGTGCCGCAGATGGCAAACCGATCTGGCGCGCCCGTGCGGCCAGCGCGCCGGCGTACGAATCAAAAACGCTGACAAGCCCCAGTCCGGCCAACAAGCCGGTGAGGATGAACGCCGGGATGAAGAAGACCTCGACATCTTCCACCTTGTATGCCACGCCGAAGGCCACCGTGGGCAGGGTGGCAACCAGCATAAAGACATAACGCCGTGTTGCGAAACGCCAGCCCGTCGCCATCCCCCACAGCGCCGCGAGCATGAGTAAGGGCCCGAACTGCTCCAGGAAGAGAGCGACGAAGGTGCCCGCGCTGCGGTGTACGTTGAAGGGGTTGCCGCTGAGAAATACCCCGTAGGCGCGGGCCAGGATCCAATCCAGGGTGCCCGAAAAGCTGGCGCGATAGCTGCCGTCGAGGGAGGAGATCGCCTGCCCACGCAACGGCAGATAGAGGTAGAGCAGCAACGGCGCCAGCCCGAAGACTATCGGCCTGATCCAGCGGCGCGGCTGCCGCAGTATGCCGAGATCGGTCCAGAGGATGAGCACCAGTGCGGCCGGAAGCAACAGCGCAATCATCCGGTGATGGCTGAGGCCCAGCCCGGCCAGGAGGCCGGCGGCGGCCAGCCAGCGATCGGCCCGCGCCGGCCCAGATGCGGCGTCTGCCTGCCTGCCGGCACCCCGGGTGACCCCGGCGGCCGGCGTCCCGCCGGCGCGAAGCAACGTGATCGCATCCTCCCAGCGCAACAAGCAGTACAGGAAAGTGACCATGAACAGCCCGTGCAGCGCGTACACTTCGGCGAGGGTGGCCTGCGACCACCAGGCAGGCGAGATGGCGAAAGCGGTCGTGGCAATGACCGCAGGCAGGCGGCTGTGGGTGAGACGCAGCGCCAGCAGGTAGAAGACGGCCACCGCCCCGGCCGCGGCCAGCGCGGACAACAAGTTCGTCCGCCCGGCTGGATCGCGCAACGGCAAGAGCAAAGTGAACAGCTTGCCTACCAGGGTGTAGAGCGGATAGCCGCTCGGATGAGCGATGCCCAGCGTGGGGAGGACCACCTGAAACTCCAGGCTATCGTCGAAAACCGTGGCCACGGACGGCGCGCTGGTCAGCCCATACAGGAGCAGGCCGGCAACACCAAACAGGCCGGCAATGAAAGGCGCACGCCTCGCATCATCCTTCATCCTTTGTCCTTCGTCCATCCCTTGCCGTCCTTCAGCCTTTCCTGCATCCCCGGCCAATGGGTGCCCTTCCAATACACATGTCCGCAGTCGGGACAGCGCTTAAAGGCTTGCTGTGTGTGCCACACGTAGGGCGGCACAAGGGCCTGGGCTGCCTCCGGCGAGAGGTCGACCAGCCGCCCATTGCATTCCGGACAGCGGGTGAACGGCTCAGGTTCTCCGCCCAGTACGGCTCGCACTTCGGCGATCTGGCCGTCGATCTCTTCGGCATTAACGAGCAGCGCCCACACACCGCGGCGCCCTGCCAGCCCATGATCGCGGGTGAGGATCAGGCGCCCCTCGGCGCGTGCTTGCCGCGCCAATTCCTCGTCGCTGCCCGCCCGGTAGTAAGCGGCATCGTAGCCCATCAGGCGCAGCCAGCGCGCCAATCGCCCCAACATCGCATCCACCAGTAAGCGCGGGGGCGTCTCTTTGTCGCCAGCCTCACTTTGTGATAACATACGCGCCTGTTGCGGTAATAATGTGAAAATTAAGACCTAAAACTCCGAACATTATTGGAGACCCCCTTATGGCCGAACCTGCCTTGCTGACCATCGGTCTGGCCTTTCTTATGCCTTTGGGCTACGGTTTGATTGCCTGCGGCGGCCTGTCGGAAGACCAGGCCCGGCAGGCGGCTTTGAGCCTGCTGGCAGCATTGGGGCTGGCGACACTGGGCTACATCCTCTGCGGCTTTGCCTTTCAGTTTGGCGGCATTGGGCTCGTCTACAACCAGCCGGGTTACGAAGGGCTGGTCTGGGAATGGTCTGCCCTTGGTCCCACCTGGGGCGCAGGCTGGGGCATGGCCGGTTTGGCCGGTTGGGCATTGACCGGTCCTGGCGCTAACCCGAGCGCCTATGCCCTCGCCCTGGCCAATCTACCGTGGGTCGTCACCGCCACCCTGATTCCCCTGGCCGCCCTGCGTGGCCGTATTCCGGCCCTGGCCTCCGCACTGGTCGGTTTGCTGATTGGCGCCTTCATTTACCCGTTGGCCGGCAACTGGATCTGGGGCGGTGGCTGGCTGGCCAACCTCGGCAGCAATCTCGGCTTCGGTCACGGCCTGGTCGACGTGGGCGGCGCAGGACTCATACACGTCCTGGGCGCGGCCGCCGCGCTGGCCGGCATCGCCGTCTTCCTGCAGCGAAAACCTCGCCCTGTGCCCTCGCATGAGCCTGTGCCTCTTCCTCCTGTCCATCTACCGTTGCTGGCGGTGCTGGGCGCCGGGTTCCTGCTCGCCGCTGGACCTGCCTGGATCGCGGTCAACCCGCTTTTGGCCGGCCGCAACCTCGATCTCCTTCAAATTGCGCTCAATTACACCGTCGCGGCGGCCGCCGCTGCCCTGTTGCCCCTGGCCTACACCTGGTTCATCGCCGGCCGGCCCGACCCACTGATGGCTGCCCGTGGCCTGGCCGCCGGCAGCATCGTTGGCGCCGCGTTGGCCCCATTCGTGGCGCCTACCACTGCCCTGCTTTGCGGCGCCGCGATCGGCGTCTTGGTGCCACTCGTGATCTTCCTGGTCGACAGTGTTCTGCGAGTGGACGATCCAACCGCGGCCCTGGGCGTCCACGGGCTCGCAGGCGCTTTGGGTCTGCTGGCGGTCGGCGTCTTCGCCGACGGGCGTGCCGGGGCGGGCTGGAATGGCATTGGCGCCGGGAGCTACCTGGGAGTCGCGCGCCAGGGTGTGAGCGGGCTGGTGGCCGGCGCCGGCTACCAGTCGGACTTCCCGGGCCAGTTGCAGGCCCAGGTCGTGGGCCTGGCGGTAGTCGCCCTGTTCGCGTTCTTACTTGCCTGGGCCTGCCTGGCTCCGCCGGCGATCCTCGTGCATCTGCTCGAACTGCAGATTGCACGCCGCACCGGCCGGGCGGAGAAGGCGAGCGAACGACCTGCCGCCGGCGGACTGGCGCCAGAAAGCGACGGTGCGGCGGCGGATCCGCCAGGTGCAACGAGCGTTCTGTGGTCCCTGCCGGCCGATGGCGAGGTCGACGGCCAGGAACTCCCCAGCGCGGGCGACTTGCAAACCCCGACACCGGCCGTCTGACGCGCATCCAGGACCAGGCGTTTCGTCTGGACTGCGAAAGTCTCCGGTCTCCCGGACGTTGGCAGTCTCTCCGTCAGGCCTCCGCGTTACTGCGCGCTGGCAGCGGAACGCTCAGCAACCGGCTATAGCTGGCTCCATCCGGATGGAGCTCGCTGCGAATCAGGCTGACTCCTGTCACGCGCTGCCGGCCGATCTGCTCGACTGCCTACGCCTCGACCGTCTTTCCTACCGCTGCCTCGTCACTCCCGCTGACGCCTGTCCCCACCCGGCCTAGCGTCAGGTGCGCCGAGAATCCCCGCTCCTCCGTCGGCCAACCCAGCGGCGCGACCTCGCGTTCAACGGCGGCACTCAGCCGCATGAGATTCTGACCTTTGTCTCGCACCGCCACCCACACCACGCGCGGCCGCCGGGTGTTGGGAAAACAGCCTCGCCCCTCGACGCTGAATTCGAATGGTTCAAAGCCCACGCAAGCCCGTTGCAACGCGGCTTCTATTTGCGTCACGCGAGTGCGCGGCGTATCAACCAGAAATTTAAGCGTCAGATGGATGCCTTCGGGCGCGACCCAGCGCACGCTGCCGGGCGGGACCTGCCGCTTGAACTGCTCCTGAATTTTGGCCAGCGCGCTGCGCAGCGATCTGTCCAGCTCGATGGCGATGAAAGTCCGCCAAACCTCCTCGGGCATGCCTGCTCCTTTCGATGCGCAAACGGCACTACCAGATTCTACGATACGCTTCCGGTTCGCCCGGGCCCGCGGGAGTATCCCAGTGGATCGTCGCATCCAGCCCCATCTTGGCGCTGCGGCTTTTCTGGCCCGCCATGTGCTTTGCCGATGGATCTAGCGAGCTCGATGGCTGGTCCTCGAAGACCACCAGGTCGCGGTCGGCCTGGAAGCGCGTGGCGATAGCCCATTCTACGTCGTTGGGATCAAAGATATTCACGTCGCCGTCGACCACCACTACGTGCTTGAGCGAGCCGTGTCCCCGGTATGCCGCCTCGATCGCGCGCAGGCCGTCTTCGGGCGTTCGCTTATCAATCTGCACCACCGCATGTAGCCAGGAGGCGCCTCCGGGGGTCACGTGCACGTTGAGGCAGCGCGCCACCTTGTTGACTTCGGCGTAGATGGTTGGCTCACGCGGCATGCCCATCAGCAGCCGGTGTTCCAGGCGCCCCGGCAAAAGGGCCTGGTAGACGGCATCTTGCCGGTGGGTGATACGGTCGATCTCGATGACCGGCTGTGGGCGCACGAAATCGTAGGTCCCGGTCAGATCGACAAAGGGACCTTCGGGGACCAGCTCGCGCGTTATGCGCCCTTCAAATACGAACTCGGCCTGGGCCGGCACGCGGATGCCGTTGGCGCAGGTCACTAACGGCGTCGGCGCCAGGCCTTGCGCGATGGTCAGCTCGTCAACGCCCGGAGCGGGCGACATCGAGGCGGCCAGTAACACTTGCAGCGGCAGCCCAATGCAGATGGCTACCGGAAGACCAGCGGCGGAACGCGGCGGATCACCCAGGGCGACCTTGCGCCAGGCCGTGTCGGCGCCGCGTCGCTCGACCAGGCGTGCCGCCAGCCGGCGTTCATCCAGGCGCAGCAGGCGGTGGAAACTGGCATTGGGGCCGGTGTCTGGGTCGTTCACAAAGGCCACGGCTGCGCTGGCGTACGCCCCGCCATCATGGGGCCAGTGGGTCAAGAAGGGGATCGAAGCCAGGTCCACGCTGCGGTCGATCACCTCCTGGCACGGCCCCTCGTCGAACAGCGGCGGCGGCTGCGGTTCGGCCAGGGCATCCGCCAGCCGGAAGATAAGCCGGTCGGCCGGAGTATCCAGGGCCAGGCCGAAGTATCGCCGATCGGAGCAGGCGCCGGCCAGAACGCGATACGCGCTGCCGCGCACGCAGTTGAACAGCACCGGCCGCCCGTCCAGCTCGGCGGCGAGACGGGCCATTTCCAGGTAAGGGCCGACCTCGCGGTCGACGGTGATCAGATAGCCGCCGCTATCTGCCTGGCTGATGAATGAGCGTAGGTCCACGTCCATACTCTCCTACCGGCGTGACGATGACTCTCACCGCCCCTGCCTCGCGCAGCGCTTCGGCGACCGGTCCGGCGGTCTCGGCGCTCACTAGGGCGATCATGTTTCCACCCCGTCCGCCACCCGAGAGCTTTGCTCCCCCTGCGCCCGCCTAACGCGCGGCGGCGACGAGACGGTCCAGTTGTGGGCAAGAAACGCCCATTTCGACCAGCAGCTCGTGGTTGGCGTCCATCAGCGGCCCCAGCCTGTCTGGTTCGCCGGACGCGATCGCCGCGCGCGCCGCTTCGACGATCCGCCCGATGACATCAAAAAGCTTCTCAAAGCGCTCCGGCGAGCGCTGCCAGCCGAGGCGCACATCGCCGACGGTGACCTTGGTCTGGCTGCCGATGCCGCTATCGGCGATGGCAAGCCAGAAAGGCCGCCCGATGGGGAAGACCTGTGGCGTGTGGCCGCGCACGAAATACACCGGCCGGCCGTGAGCGATCACAGTGTTGTCTACGCCACTGGGCGTCCCATGGTATAACACCTCGACCTCGTACACCAGCGCTGAAAGCGTCTCCGGAAGCAACTCTTGCCCGGCCGCGTGCGCGAGCGCACGCATGATCGCCGCCGAGACTGCTGCGCCGCTGCCCAGGCCGCTGGCGATCGGGATCGTCGAATGAACGGTCAGGCGCCAATCCGGCGCCTCGAGACCCAGGTGGGCCAACGCCAGGTGTACGGCGGCGGCCAGGGGATCACCGTCCGGCGCCTGGGCGAGCGTGAAGCAGTGTGCCAGGTCCATCGCTTCGATTGTGAGGCCGCTGCCCGGCGCTCCGCTCTCGACTTGTGCGTGGGCTGCCACCTGCGAGATCGGTACCGCCAGCGCCGGCCGGCCATACACAACCGCGTGTTCGCCGAAGAGGATCACCTTGCCCGGCGCCTGTCCTGCTCCCAAGATCATTCGACTGCCCTCCGACTGCCCTCATGGCCGCGAGTATAGCATAGGAAGGTCAAACGCAAAACGCAAAACGTAAGACACCGGTGCATGATATAATGCAAGCGTAGCCTTCAAAGGAGCAACTGTTATGCCGCTAGCTGCTGGGAGCACACAATCTTCGATTCTGTGGCCGTTGGTCGGCGGATTGCTGATCGTGCTGACAAACGCTTTTTTCGTGACGGTCGAGTTCGCCGTCGTCACCGTGCGCCGCGGGCAAATCGAGACGCTGGCCGAATCAGGCGACTCCGCCGCGCGGCTGCTCCTGCGCATGTTGCGGGATCCCGACTGGGCCATTGCCGGTTCTCAGGTGGGCATCACGCTTGCGTCCATCCTGCTGGGTATCGTCGCCGAAGGGCCGCTGACGGAGGTGCTTGCGCCCACCCTCGGCCGGGCCCTGGCGCGCATACCCTTTCTGGCAGGCCTGGCGACGGCGGCTGCCGCAGTGTTGGTATTGCTGTTCCTGTCCTTTTTCCATATGGTGCTCGGCGAGCAAACACCCAAGACCATCGCCTTGCGCTATCCTGTAAGCGCCGCGCTCTTTATCTCGCGCCCGATGACCGTCTTCGCGCGCCTGGCGGCGCCGCTCGTCTGGGTGGTCGATCATTCCACCGCCTTTGTCTTGCGCTTGCTGGGAGTGGGCGGGCAGACCGGCGGCCATGGCATTCATACCGTCGAGGAGCTCAAGGCAGTCGTGCGTGAAAGCCAGCAGGAGGGCGTGATCCCGTACGATCAAGGCCTGCTCATGCGCGCGCTGGAGTTCGGCGAGCGCTATGTGCGTGAGGCGATGATCCCGCGCACCGATATCGTGGCCATCGAGAAAACCGCGACCCTGGAGGAGCTGTTGCAGGTGTTCCGGACCTCGCGTCACGCCCGTTTTCCCATTTACGAAGGGAACCTGGACCATATCGTGGGTATCGTCGCCATAAAAGACGTCCTTTCGCTATTGGCCGGCGATCGAGAATCGGTCCACCGCCCCCTGGCCGACCTGAACCTGATTCAGCCGGCATTGGTCGTTCCCGAGAGCCGCCGCATTGCCGGCCTGTTCAACCAGATGCGACACGAGCATACTCAGATGGCGATTGTGATCGACGAGTACGCCGGCACCGCCGGCCTGGTGACGGCGGAAGAGTTGGCCGAGGAAGTCATGGGCCGGCTGACCGACCAATGGGTCAAGGAAGAGCCCTCGGTCTCCACGGTGAGCAGCGGCGTCTTTGAGATCGACGCGCAGAGCCGGGTCGATGAGGTCAACGAGGCGCTGGGACTGGACTTGCCCAGCGCGGCGGACTATGACACAGTCGCCGGCTTCCTTTTGTTTGAGATCCGCCGCATTCCGCGCGTTGGCGAAGTGATCGCTTACCGCGACCTGCGTTTCACCGTCCTCGAGATGGCCGGTCCCAAGATCGAGCGCTTGCGCGTCGAGCAGGTATGACAGGTCAGACAGGTTGTGCTATACTGCGCCAAACATACCCACCACAAAACGTAAAACGGAGTACACAGAGCGCTGAAAGACGAGCCCTTCTGCGCTTTGCCGATTGCGTTTTGCGCACCACGGAGCACTCCATTGGCTGTTAATATTATCCGCATTCAAGACATTGCCGGCTACGACGCGCAACAAGTGACGATCCAGGGCTGGCTGCAGCTGAAGACCGGCAAGGGGAAGTTGCAGTTCTTGCGCGTGCGCGACGGCACCGGGGTCATCCAGGCGGTTGTTTTTCGCGGCAACGTCACACCCGAGGCCTTTGAGGCCGCCAAGCGCTTGCCCCTGGAGTCTTCACTGGTCGTGACCGGCACTGTGCGCACCGACCCGCGCGCGCCGGGCATCCCCGGTGGCTATGAGCTAGATGTGAACGAGCTCGAGGTGATCCAGGAAGCAGCCGAATACCCGATCGGTCCCAAGGAACATGGGACTGAGTTCCTGATGGATAACCGCCACCTGTGGCTGCGCTCCAATCGGCAGTGGGCCATCCTGCGCGTCCGGGCGACGATCATCAAGGCGATGCGCGATTGGCTGGACGATCACGGCTTCGTCCTGGTCGACACTCCGGTTCTAACGCCCAATGCTGCCGAGAACACCACCTCCTTATTCGAGACCGACTATCACGGCGTGCCGGCTTATCTGACGCAATCCGGCCAGCTTTACAACGAAGCCAACATCTTCGCCATGGGCAAGGTCTACTGCTTCGGCCCGACTTTCCGAGCTGAGAAGAGCAAGACTCGCCGCCACCTTCAAGAGTTCTGGATGGTGGAGCCGGAGATTGCCTTTTGCAAGCTTGAAGAATTGCTGGAGATCGAGGAACAGTTTGTCAGCTATATCGTGCAGACCACGCTCAAAGAGCGGGCGAATGAGTTGACGGCACTCGAGCGTGATACCGCGGCCCTGCAGCGCGTGACACCGCCCTTCCCGCGGCTGAGCTATGACGATGCCGTCAAGATGATCAATGAGGCTGCGGCGCGGGGTGTCACTGTGCCGCCCAATGACGAGCCACTGGTTGCTATCACCTGGGGAGATGATTTTGGCGCCCCGCATGAGACGTTCATTGCCAGCCAGTTTGGCAAGCCCGTCTTCGTGCATCATTATCCCAGCGAGGCCAAGGCTTTCTACATGGAGCCGGAGCCTGGCCGTCCGGAGGTCTGTCGCTCGGCCGATCTGTTGGCGCCCGAAGGTTACGGCGAGATCATCGGCGGCTCCGAGCGTATGAGCGACCCGGAGTTACTGGCCGCGGCAATTCAGAAGCACAAGTTGCCTGAAGCCGCCTATAACTGGTACCTCGATCTGCGGCGCTATGGTTCGGTGCCCCATAGCGGCTTCGGCCTGGGTATCGAGCGCACTGTCGCATGGATCTGCGGCCTGGAACACATCCGGGAGACAATCGCCTTTCCCAGGATGTTGGGGCGGTTGTACCCGTAATCGCGCATAGGGGAAAGGATGCCCGGCCCTAGATGTTCCAGTACTTACCTTCTTTTGGGCTGATCTTGCTGATCAGCCTGCTCTTGAGCGCCTCGCTCACCACGTTCATGGAGCGTCTTGGCCTACGCCTGCGCGTGGCCGACCGGCCGGGTGGGCGCCGTCAGCACGGACGGTTGATCTCGCGTCTCGGCGGTGTCGGGATGTACGTCGGGTTCAGCGTCGCCGTCCTGGCGACGCTCATGCTGCCCAACGGCTGGTTGCCGCCCCGGCTGGATCAAAAGGAACTGTTCCGGTTGGCGGGGCTGTTGCTGGGGACCAGCGCAGTTTTCGTGTTTGGCCTGCTTGACGACCGCTTTGAGTTCCCCAGCCGGCCGCAATATGCCGCTCAATTCCTGTCTTCGCTGATCGCCATCGCCTTTATCATCTTCATTGAGCGCACCAACAATCCCTTCACCAATAAAGTGGTGAAGTTTGCCTGGCCCGTTGTTTGGGCTCTGACCATCTTCTGGTTCATGGGCATGATCAACACCATGAACTGGCTGGATGGCATGGATGGACTGGCGACAGGGGTGGCGGCAATCATGTCGGCGGTGCTGGCCGTCCACATGATCGGGGCCGGCCAGTACAGTGTCGCCTTACTGCCCGTGGCTTTGCTAGGTGCAACGCTCGGTTTCCTGCCCTTCAACTTCAATCCGGCGCGTGTCTTTATGGGCAGCAACGGTTCTTATTTCCTGGGGTGGGCCCTCGCCGCGCTGGGGATCATCGCCGGGGCCAAGCTGGCCACGGTGCTGCTGGTGATGGGGTTGCCGATCCTGGATGTGGCCTGGCTGATCTTCTACCGTTGGCGGCGCGGCGAGAGGGCCAGCCTGGCCGGCCGCGATCACCTGCACTATCGACTGGCCGACATGGGGTTTTCCCAACGCCAGATAGTGGCCGGCTATTATCTCTTCAGCGCAGCCTTTGGGGTCCTGGCGCTCGGGCTGGGCTCGCGGCTGTTCAAACTGGTGGCCTTGCTCATCCTGACCGCCGCGGCCCTGGCCGTCATTGTCTGGGCCACCGAGGCGTCGGAGCGGAAGAAGGCAGTGCATGATGCATAAGACGCACGATGCGTGAGACGCTTTACTCCTCGTCCAACCCCAGCGTCTCCCCGACGATATATAGCGGCCTGCCCTTTACCTCGTCATAGATGCGGCCGAGATACTCGCCAATGATGCCCAGGCAGATCAACTGCACGCCGCCAAAGAATAGCACGCTTACGAGCGTCGAGGCCTGCCCATAGAAGGCTTCGCTGCCGGAAAGCCGGAGGATCACTGCGACGATGATGCCCACAAGGCTCAGACCGGCCGCGGCGAAGCCCAGGTAGGTCGCCAACTGGAGCGGCAGGTACGAGAAGGATGTGATGCCGTCCAGGGCAAACTTCAGCATCTTCTTGAGCGGATACTTGGTCTCGCCGGCAAAGCGCTCGGCCCGCACGTAATTCACGCCGGTCTGCCGGAAGCCAACCCACACCGAAAGCCCGCGCATGAAACGGTGCTTCTCGCGCATGCCTTTCAGCGCCTCGACCACCTTGCGGTCCATTAACCGGAAGTCGCCGGTGTCCGTCGGGATGTCGATATCGGTGATCTTAGCGATCGCCCGGTAGAACAGCTTGGCGGTCGTTTCCTTGAACCACGTCTCGCCCTTGCGCTCGGCCCGCACGGCATACACCACTTGATAACCGGCCCGCCATTGGGCCAGCAAATCCGGGATCACTTCGGGCGGGTCCTGCAGATCGGCGTCCAGAACGACCACTGCGTCACCCCGCGCATAGTCCATGCCGGCGGTGATAGCCACCTGGTGGCCGAAGTTGCGCGCGAAACTGACAACCTTCACCCGTTCGTCGCAGGCGTGGATCTCGCGCATCAGCTCGGGCGAGCGATCCTGGCTGCCGTCGTTGACCAATATCAGTTCCCAGGGTTCGCCGATACCATTCAGCACTGCGCTGGCCCGGCGGTAGAACTCCTGGACGATGGCTTCTTCATTGAAAACCGGTGCGACAACAGAAAGCAACATGCTCTGCCTTCTTTCCAGTGAAAATACGCTTCAAGCCCCTTCTATTGGCTGGGTCGGCGGAGCCTGGCGCCCGCGGAGTTCCAGCAAGGTCATAGCCCGGCGTGCCACATCCGCCACCGTGCCCTGCAACAACCGGCTATCGTCTTTTTCCAGGGCCTCCAGGGCCGTCCACGCGGCCTCGTTACCCACCTGTCCCAAGGCTTGCGCTGCGTAGCCACGCACCTGGGCATCGGGATCGTTCAAGGCATTGAGCAGGGCGGGCTGGGCTTCCGGATGCGGCACGCGGGCCAGGGCGGCGGCCACGGCCCGCCGAACCAGCAGCGGCCGGTCCGCTTTGTCCAGTGTCTGCGCCAGGGACACAGCCGTCCGGGCGTCGCCGATGCTTCCCAGGGCAGCGGCAACCGCGGCGACCACAGCCGGGTCCGGGTCATCTAAGAGCGGCAGGAGCGCCGGGCCTGACGTGGGATCGCCGCAGGCGCCAAGGGCCTGTGCGGCCGCGACCCGGACGGCGGCGACCGGGTCGGCCAGCGCATTGCGCAGCTCGATGCAGGCCGCCTCGCCGCTCAACTTGCCCAACGCCTCCGCCGCGGCGGCCCGCCGCAGAGGATCCGTATCACGCACGGCCTCGCTCAGAACCGGGAAGACACGCCCGACCTCTTGCCGTGCCAGGGCTTCGGCGGCCTGCCAGCGGACGAACGGTTCCGGGTCACTGAGCGTTTCCAGCAACCCGCCGATGGCCTGCGCGCTGCGCTGCGAGTTCCGGCCCAACGCCGCCGCTGCTTCCCAACGGAGGTGGGCTTCTCTGTCGTGCAGCCCGGCGATGGCCGCCTGTTCTTCTGTTCCGGTACGCGCATGGCCCGGTACTGCGATCTGCGGCGTCCAGCGTGCCAACTGCTCCTGCGTCCACTCGCGCACGCTATTGAAGACCTCGGCAAGGTCGGCCGGGAACCGGCTCGGGAAACGGCTACGGTGACTCGGCATCTGCTGCGTCCTAGTTGATGATCACCACCGTCTGGCACGGCGGTGCGTAGTTACCGGTGGTGTCCACGACAACCACGCGGATAGTGTAGGGACCCGGGGCCAGCGACCCGCTGTTGAGCGTACCTAACTGGCCGCCCCGGACGGATTTCTCGCCGCCGGCAAAGTAAGACCACACGCCGGGATTGATGCCGGCCCCAAACTCCAGCTTGTAGTATTGGAATTTGTCGCTGGCCGCCGTGCCCATGATGGGCACCATTCCCGATACCCGTTGGTTGATCCCCGGTGCTGTGATAATCGCGCGCGGATCAGGGCAGCTCGGGGCTTGCACGGCCGGAGCCGCTGCAGTTGGGGTCGGTACGGTCGGTTTCGCCTGGGTCGGACTGGGGCGCGGCGTCGCCGCGCGCGTCGGCGTCGGCGTCGGCGTCGGCGTTTCCAGCAAGGCCTCGGGCAACGGTAGAGTCGGTTGCGGTGTGACCTGTACGACCTGCTGGGCCGGCGGGGTGGGAGTGTTCTCGGCCTCCACCAGGGGTGCGACGGCATCTGAGACGACGGTGCTCAGAAAGTAGATCGCGCCTATCACGACCAGCAAGACAATGGCCACCGTCCAGGCGCCATATGTGCGGTTCAGCGCCGCTTCACGTTCCAGCGAAAACACCGCGTAGCGGCGATCGCGCCGCGCCAGCAGTGAGGCGCGCAAATACCACAGGGCGATGAGAGCACAGACTCCATAAACCCACTGAGCGTATTCTTTGATGAATTGAACGACGATCGCCATGTCTACTCGTTATAAGGCCGAGAGTATACCCCGCAAAAGCGCCATCAGGCGGGGGCCGACGTTTTGCCCGGCAGCCAGGACTTCCTCGTGGTTGGTCACGGCGCCCGAATCGGTTCTGTCGATGGCCACATTGCTGATGGTGCTGATGCCTAGCACCCGCATGTTCATGTGCCGGGCTACGATCACTTCTGGCACGGTGGACATGCCGACTGCGTCGGTGCCGATGCTACGCAAAAAGCGCACTTCGGCCGGAGATTCGAAAGTCGGTCCCGCCAGACCGGTGTACACGCCCTGGCGTAACTCGATGTTTTGTTGGGCTGCTACCTGCAGCGCGAGGTGTAGCAGATCCCGATCGTAGGCGCTGGACATGTCCACGAAGCGCGGGCCGAGTGAGTCATCATTCGGCCCCCAGAGAGGATTCAGGCCGATCATGGCAGCCAGGCCAATGTGATCCGTGATCAGCATCAGGTCGCCCGCTCGATAGGTAGGGTTGATGCCCCCGGCGGCGTTGGTCAGGATCAGGGTATGGATCCCCAGCTCGTGCATGACCCGCACCGGGAAAGTCGCTCGCTGCGGAGAAACTCCCTCGTAGGGATGCGACCGGCCTTGCATCACCAGCACGCTCTGTCCGGCCAACCGCCCTATCACCAACTGCCCGGCATGCCCGGCTACGCTGGTGCGCGGGAAACCGGGCACCTCGGCGTACGGGATTCGCTCCGCCTCAGACACTTCCTCGGCCAGCGCGTTGAGGCCCGATCCCAGGACCAATGCTATCTCGGGCCTGTGAGCGGTGCGGCTCGTGATCGCTTGAACTGCTTCCTGGAAATCTGCGCGCGTGAAGACCTCGTTGTTATTCATGGCTTCTTTCCGGTAGCTACTTCGCCCGGGGATGCGCTTCGTCGTAAACCTCGCGCAGGTGCTCTCGGGTGACGTGGGTATAAACCTGAGTTGTCGAGATATTGGCGTGGCCCAGCAGCTTCTGCACCTCGCGCAAGCCCGCGCCGCCGTTCAGCATGTGCGTGGCAAATGAATGGCGCAGCGTGTGCGGAGTGACCCGATCGGCGATGCCCAGTTGCTTGGCGTAGAACTTTATAATCAGCCAGAGCCCCTGGCGCGTGAGATGTTCGCCACGGGGATTGAGGAACAAAGCTTTTTCGGACGAGCCGTCAGTGAGCATTTCCTGGCGCCAGTGATCCAGATAATTGCGAATTGCGTCCGAAGCCTGGGGATAGAGCGGCATAACCCGTTCTTTATTCCCCTTGCCTATGCACCGAATTGTCCCGGCCTCGAGATCCACGTCATCCACGGTGAGCATGGCCAGCTCGCTGACCCGCATGCCGGTGGCATAGAGGACTTCTAGCAGCGCCTGGTCGCGCAGGCTCTTGGGGCTAGCGCCTTGTTTGGCCGGCATCGCCAGCAAGTTATCGATGTCTTCCGGCGAAAGCGTTTGGGGCAGGCGCTTCTTCACTTTCGGCGAGTCGAGATCGGCCGCGGGGTCATCGATCACGACGCCAGTGTGCGTCAAAAAGTGGCAGAAAGACTTCACCGCCGCTACCTTGCGAGCGACAGTTGCCGACGCGTACTCGCGCTCCTTGAGGTACAGTATGTACTCGATCAAGCGCTCGCGTGTCATGGTCCCCCATTCGGCGCCCGCGCCGCTCCCGTCCGCGCTCGCGCCACCCGCACTCGCCCCATCGCCTCTTGCTGCCTCGTCGCCTGGGAGAACCAGCGCGGTGGCAGACCCTGCGCCGCTGCTCAGGTATTCGGCGAATTGTGTCAGATCGTTGCGGTATGCCGCAACCGTGTTGTCCGAACACCCTTTCTCGGTGATCAGGTAATCCAGGAACTCCTGAACGTTGGCATCCATGATGCTCCTCCGCGTCGGTGGCGTTCGTAGCGACGGAAACCGGGCTGCTCGAACCACCCGCCGACATTCTAGCATAACTTTGCATAAGAACAAAAACGGCGCCCCAAGCCGAAAGGCCCAGGCCGGGCTAGCGGAAGAGCCATGCAATTATTTAGGAAACGAATCACCCGGCTCGTGTCTCATCGCAGGATTTGATGATTGCCTCAGCCTGATCGAGCAGCAGTTTCGCCCGCTCCGCGGGCACATCCCGCAACTTCAAATAACGCTCCAATAGCTGGATGGGTGACAGTTCCTCGACTGAAACGCCGCCCAGCCGCTGACGCTCGCTGCGCACGATATCCTTCTGCAAGGGAGCCGCGAAATAGATGCCCTCGAACGCGCGCGCGATCTCCCGTTCGACCAGGAGCGGTTCCTGTTCCTGGTTGAGCCGTACTATAACCCTCACCACCGCCTCCGACAGATCGCCGCGCTCCTGGATCGCCCTGACCACCGGCGCTGTCGGGTCGGCTGCCTCGCGAACGTCGACGCGGATCGTGACGAACTCGCGCGCCTGCCGGCGGTACCACCCAACAAAGTCCCAGGTCGTCGGGCCGTCACCGATCTGCGCGACCACAAACCCCTTGGGCTCGCGCTCTTCGCCGAAATCGATGCGCTCGATGCTGCCGCTGTAGATCACCGGCGGCTGCTGGTCCTTGTTCAAGCTTTGGTGTTTGTGGATATGGCCCAGGGCCACGTAGCGCCAGACCGGGCCGGTCAGCACCGAGCGCGGCACGGTCACGTCCCGCCCGATCATGATGTTTTGTTCCGACCCCTGGCTGGCCTCGTTGACGCTGAAATGCCCGATCAAGATGGCGGGCACGTCAGGATGCTCGGCGGCCTGGACTGCCAATCCCTGGATCATGTCGATCATGGCATTCTGCAGTAGCACGTCCAATTCCGAGAGGCTCTTGCCCTGCCAATCTTCGCGGCTGACCACCGCCGAGCGCAGCGGGTAGGGGACGGCTGCGATCTGCAGCGGTTGCCCGCGCCGGCAGGTGATCTGGCGCAGTTCTTCCCGGTCACAAACGTACATGTTCGGCACCGCAAGGGTGTCAAAGATGCTGATGCTCGTTGCTCGGCGGGCGATGTTGGGCAGATCGTGGTTGCCGACCAACAGCACTACGGGAATGCCGGCGTCGGCAACCTTTTTGATGCGGCGGGCGAACTCACGTTGATAGGTCGGGTTGGGGTCGCGGGTCTTGTAGGCGTCTCCGGCGAAGATGAAGACGTCCACCTCTTGTTCGATGGCATAGTCCGCCATATCGCTCAGCCGGCGCAGGAAATCCATCACCCGCGCGTTCAGGCCCGTGTTCGGGTCTACCCGCCCGTAGTTCTCCATCCCGATATGAATATCGGCTGTGTGGAGCAGCTTGATCTCTTTCACCCAGCATCCGCTTTCTGGTCGATCAGTCGAAGCCCTCGAACCCTGCGTCGCCGCGCATCACCTGCCTGTGCTGCTGCAGCCGGGCCGCGAGGTCGCTGGGCTCCTGGCTACCCATGGCCTTATAAAACTCCGTGTCGTAGCGTCGTGTCTGGACTACTACGGGCATCGGCACGCAATGCCCCAGGATCAGGGCTTGCTCTTGTGTGTCCAGGCGGGCCAACACGTCGCGCAGCGCGCTCGCCCCACTGACGCCCGAGAGGACGGCCTGGATGTCGTTTGGGTCGTCCAGCAGCAAGGTGACCCGCGTCCCAATCTGTGACATCACCTCCGGATCGATGGCGCTGGGCCGCTGGTCGACGATAAACAGGGTCACGTTGTACTTACGCAACTCGCGCGAGATCGTGCCGAAGATAGTATTGCCGGCGATGGCCGGATCCAGGAACTTGTGAGCTTCCTCGATTGTGATCACCAGCGGCGTCGGCTCTTCGCTCTGCTTGCCGAAAGCGCTCTCCTTGCGCTCGACGTACTGGCGGTGTATGCGTCGGGTCAGGAAGTTCGCCACCAGGATGTAGGCCCCCAGGTCGCTGCCGTAGCGCCCGAACTCCAGCACCACGTTGGTACCCGCCTGCAGGTAGCGCATGATGCGGCCCACCGAGTCGTCCGGCGCCTTAGGCTTCATAAAGCCGTAGTTGCGCATGCGTTCGAAGCGCCGGCGCAACGCGGCGAGGGTATTATAGCTTTGGCCCAGGTCCTCGGCAAGCGCTTTAAGCCCCGTCACCTCCTTGCCGGTCTCCTCGTCGACTCCGCCGTAATCGTCGATCCAGTGGTCGTCGAGGAACCAGGTCAGCCACTTCTCGTGGAATTTGCGGTATAGGGCGTAGACCGCGCCGACCTGCGCCTCGGACAGGTTGAGGATGCCGCTCAGCATCTCCAGATCTTCCGGTTCGATCTGGTCGTAACCGATGGTGATCGTATAGTCCGGGTTTGAGCCGCGGCGCCGGCTCGATTCGTCGTCGAGGGTGAAAATACTGACCTGGCCGGGGAAAATCTGTTTCAAGCCCTTAACGCGGTGTACGTGCTCGGCGCCGCCTTCCCAACCATACTCGTTGTGCATGTCGAAGATCAGGTTAACTGCTACCCGCTCGCGGATAATCCCTGCCAACAACAGGCGGCTGAGAAAGGTTTTGCCGGTGCCCGACTTGCCGAACACTGCGCTCGACCGCTCTACCAACCGTTCCAGGTTCAGCGTCACGCGAACGCTCTCCATGTCCAGCGGTGCGCCCACCCAGAAGAAATGCGCCTCGCGCCCACCCACAGTGCGCACGCCTTCTTCGCCGAACACCTCATCCACTTCGGCCTGGCTGGCGGTCGAGACGGCTGTGAAGTGCTCGGGCACGGTCTTCACCGGCTTGACCTCCCCCTTGCCGTCCTTCTCTTCGAGGACCAGCAGCGTGCTTAGATGGACGGTGCCGAAGGCCGTAGTACCCTGGTAGACCGCCGCCAGG